>ERZ791623.858-NODE-858-length-14735-cov-6.781540_pt1 | contig 14735 bp, 9 predicted proteins | sample MGYA00510268_ERZ791623 | MGnify/ENA primary metagenome ERZ791623 (study PRJEB30046, sample SAMN00715216) | human gut metagenome | study: EMG produced TPA metagenomics assembly of the A metagenome-wide association study of gut microbiota in type 2...
CACAGCAGTTCATCAACAAAGCATATCGTCCATACACGGGCATCATTCCGACTGACGGGCTGTACGGCAGGGAGATGAACACGGCTCTTATCCAGGTGCTTCAGTCGCTTGAAGGTTTTTCACCCAGTGAGGCAACGGGGAATTTCGGCAACGGAACTAGATCTCGTTTGAAAACGATAACAGCAAATAACGCATCATCCAATGAGTCGTGGGTCTGGCTCGCCAGCACGGCTTTGGCGTGTAATGGGATCGGGGGCGGGCCGACCTTCGTATGGACGAGCACGTTCGCCAATATCGTAAAGACGTTCCAAGAACGTTATGCCATTGCTGTGACGGGCTCTATTGATTCGACCACGTGGATGAGCCTGTTGACATCCAAAGGTGATCCTGATCGCCCGTGTGTGGCCTGTGACACTAGGTTCGAAATTACCGATGCCAGGTTGGCGACGTTGAAGGCAAACGGGTATGAAATCGTGGGACGTTATCTGACGGAGCCTGGCCAGTCGTCGTTGGCGCCCAAGGATTACTTTAAGGCCATCCGTCCGGGTGAGCTCGAGCGCATCACTAAGGGCGGCATGCGGTTCTTCCCGATCTTCCAGGAGTACTCCACGAAGCTGGAACATTTCACCCCGGCAAACGGCGCTGCTCATGCCAAGACCGCTCGTGAGGCGGCGCAGCGTCTTGGCATCCCTCCCACCCATATCTACTTCGCTGTAGACTTCGATGCGACCGATGACCAAGTGACCAGCAATATCCTGCCATACTTCCGTGCGGTTTGTTCGTCTCTTGGTGGTGGATACGGAGTAGGGATTTACGCGTCCCGCAATATTTGTTCCCGCGTCATCGGTGCGGGATGCGCGAGTAACGCGTTTGTGTCCGACATGTCGACGGGATTCTCGGGAAATCTCGGCTTCCCTATTCCGGACGGCTGGGGCTATGACCAGTTCACCGAGATTGACGATTACAAGGGCCAGGGCTGGGATTTGGACCGTGTTGCCTATTCCGGGAAGGTATCAGCATGCGCTTCACTGTTGCCTGCCGCGCCAGTACCTGCGCCTGATCCCGATCCCGTCTCGCCAGAAACGGATCCGCTGCTAAGATGGGTCGCCGCCACGGAGCAGGAGTGTCGCAAAGCCCTTGCCGCTCTGGGTACCCAGGTAGCGGTTTACGAGGACAGCATCGGTCAATTCATCCTGGAATGGCTCCGCAAACCTGAATACTGGTCGGAAGGCGGTAGCGGGACACAAGCAATGTGGCACGCATATACTCCTGAAGTTTCGACTCCGCCCGACTTGGACGCGGCGCGTGTGGTATGTGCCAATGTATGCGAAGCACAGCCTTCAATTAAAGAGAAACTGCCATCGACTCGAGATGTTGCACACATGGCTGCAACTGCTCTCGGATACCTGACATGGGGTATCGAAAACAATCCAGCCAAATATGGTCTAGGCGATTTAGGTGGCTGGCCTCTCGACTTGTTGCAGATCTGGGGTGCCTATCGCCGTGACGGCAAGCATGCCGACTTGGCAGCATGGCTCTATAAGCACCTTGGGAAGGACGAAGGATTCGGGTACGATGACGTGCTTGCGGATGCAGATGCATGGCTAATTGCTTCTAGTATGAGGAAACGATCCGGTTCGACGGTTCTTTCTGCTGCTATGCGTGAAACGTTTAAGCAGAGTGAGACCCATCGTATCGTTCGATTCTACGACGAACGTTTTGCATCAAGCGCAGATAATGTGGTGAGTGCATATTCAACAATGGCGGACGGTCTTGATGCACTTGGTTTGACAAATATTGGAATGAGCGAAAGCATCCTAAAAAAGGCTGCCGGTACAGACAAGCTTCCTGATAAGCAGGAAGCTGAAGTGAGTGCTCGGGCGTTCGCTGCATTCATTGATCAGCCAAGACGGTAGCTCGCATAATGCATTATGTGTGGGCAGATGTGTCGTCTGCCCACACATTCGCTGTTGTGCTTTCGATTTGGAATTCCTCTGCCAGATACGGGGAAACTTCTAAAAGGCCGCTATGCCGAGGAAGAGTCCTGTAATACCGGTGGCCATCAATACGATGATGGTGATGATTCCGGCGAAGATGCGTACAGGAAGGGTTTCTTTTCCATGGTTTGATGGGCTGTCCGCAACTAATCTCATTACTCCAGCTGTAACCCAGCAAACTGCGCCCAGGACTAGTGCCAGGAATTCTCGACACCATTCCGTTTCAAGTGCGGGAATGCCGACGATTGATGACGGGTCGCTTGCCAGTCTTGGCGGAATAGCGCATAGGATACGCTCCAATATCAGGTAAGGGGTATCAAAATGGATCAGAGTCAAAGCGAATGGGAGCTGTAGCGCCAGTCCTATCCACCACAGCGTGCGTCGGATGGTCGCGAGTTTGTCGCCCGGCCTAGTGTCTGGCTTGCCGCCTTCGCCCTCCGTCCCGGCACCGTCCGCGGGCGTGTGGTCCCCCTCGTGCGCGTCCGTCGTCCCGTCCGTGTCCCTTTCCGCGTCCATATGTCCCCCTCCGATCATCCGAGTCTGTCGCTCGGCCCGCGCGCCCGTTCCGTGCGCGCCGTCGCCGGCCAGTCTAGGGCCGTGCGACGCGAACGGGGAGGCCCGCGCCGTCAATCGGCACGGAACCTCCCCGTTCATCAAGCGGTCGGACAGCCGCGGATCAGCCCGTGTTCCGCAGGCCGGCGGCGACACCCGAGCAGGAGTGTCACAAAGCCCCTGCCGCTCTGGGTACCCAGGTGGCGGTTTATGAGGACAGCATCGGTCAACTCATCCTGCAATGGCTCCGCAAACCTACGTACTGGTCGGAAGGTAGTTCCGGCACGCAGGCACTATGGCATGCGTACACACCGGAGCCGGTTACTCCCAGCGAATTGGCCTTGTCGCGTCAGGCATGCGGTGTCGCATGTGATGCACAGCCTGTCATCAAAGGCACGCTGCCCAATCGGGACATCGCCCATATGGCCGCCACATCCTTGGGATACTTGACATGGGGCGTTACGAACGATCCAATGGACTATGGTCTCGGTGATCTGGGCGGATGGGCTCTGGATTTGCTGCAGATTTGGGGAAGCTACCTGGCGAATACCCCGAAAGAGGACCTGGCGTCATGGCTGCACACTCATCTCGGCGAGCAAGACGCCCGTATGGGATTCAGTTACAGCGATGTTCTCGCGGACTGTGATGCATGGTTGCTGGCGCAGTCCATGCAGAGCAATTCTTCCGAAAGGTCTTTGTCCACCGCTATGCGGGACATGTTCGCGCAAAGCGAGACGAATCGAATTAAACGGTTCTATCAGTCCCGGTTCAAGGGAAGTGCGGACAACCTGGTCATCGCATTTCGAAAACTCGTTGATGGAATTGATCTTGGAATATTCGATAACGTATCCGGAAGTAAAAAAGCACTGCTCATTGCGTCACATGCAGACCGACTCCCGAGTCAAGCGGAGGCTGGTATATTGGCATTATCCTATGCTGAATCTCTTGAAAATCCGAACCGTTAATCAATCATGATTGTGATCGCACTGCGTGGAATGATTCAGCCATTCCACGCAATGCGCCTCTGGTAAAACGTCATAGAGTCATTAGAGCGGAAAGTAGCGTTATCACAAGAACGGGAAAGACCATGACCAGCACGAGAAACGATATGATTCCCACAAGGACATGCGAGGCGGAAGAGGAATGATCACGAAGTTCCGGATATACAGATCGCATATATGAACGCACGCCAAAGATGACAAGCGCCGCAATCCAGCAGACTACCCCCATAATCAATACTAAGGTAAGTCTACGTACATACTCAGTTGCCGTAGTTAAATTCATGCACGAAGAGGAAGAGAACGTTAAGACTCTGCAGATTATAGTATCATCATCGCCATTGGCGCCCCATTCCGCCCACAAAATAAGTGCTGGTGAAAGCAGCAGTAATCCCAGCCACCATAGCACGCGTCTGGCTTTGCCCAAAGCCACATAGCATCTACTCGCCTTAAGGAATTTGGTAGCTGCTTTCGGTGCCAAAGCATATTTCTTGCCGGAAAAATTTTCTGACGTATCTTCCAGGCCATGTTTTTTCCCAATGTCATCGATCATAGCCGGATTCGCTTTGCAAATATGGCGTTCGTTTCCGGCATCGCCCTCCGCCTTGATGCCGTCCGTTGGCCCGGTGCTCCCGCGCTCATTCGATGGCTTGTCCATGTCCCCTCCGATCATCCGAGTCTGTCACTCGGCCAGCGCGCCCGTTCTATGCGCGCCGTCGCCGGCCAGTCTAGGGCCGTGCGACGCGAACGGGGAGGCCCGCGCCGTTTATCGGCACGGAACCTCCCCGCTCGCTTTTCCCGATCGGTCGGCCGGGAATCAGCCCGTGTTCTGCAGGCCCGCGGCGACGCCGGAGACGGTGCACAGGATGAGGTAGATGAATCCTGCCTGTTGGCTTTGCGAGAGCTCTTCCTTGTCCACCTTCTTGCGCAGCGACTTGAGCGCCAGCACCTGAGTGACGGACAGCGCGTCCACGTACGGGGAGCGGATGCGGATGGCCTGGCCGAGCACGTGACGGTGCTGCAGCGGCCACTTGTCGCCCACGATGGCCAGAACCCACTTGCGGGTGAGCTCCATCTCGCTGAGCACCTTCTCATTGAGGTCCTCGCGGTCGCCGAGGGCAAGGTACATCCTGGCGATGCGCTCATCCGTCTTGGCGATGGACATCTCGATGTTGTCGATGAAGGTGGAGAACAGCGGCCATTCCTCGTAAGCCTGACGCATGGTCTCCAGATCGCCGAACTTCTCGCATGCGGTGCCGAGACCGTACCAGGCGGCCAGGTTGATGCGGGCCTGGGCCCAGGAGAAGATCCACGGAATGGTGCGCAGGTCGTCGAGGGACTTGGCGCCCAGACCACGCTTCGCCGGACGGGAGCCGATCGGCAGCAGGCCGATTTCGGTCAGCGGCGTAACGATCGAGAACCACGGGGCAAAGCCGTCGGTGTTCAACAGGTCGAGGAAGCGGTTGTGCGCGGCCTCGTCGAGCTGAGCGGCCATGTCGGCATACTTCTCGGTCATCTCGGTGTTGCGCTTCTCCACGCTCGGAGCGGACTGCAGCAGCGTTGCGGCTGCGACGGACTCCACATGGCGGATGGCAAGCACCGGGTTGCCGTAGCGGGCGAAGATGACCTCGCCCTGCTCGGTGAGCTTGAAACGGCACTTCACGGAGCCGACCGGCTGTGCGAGCACGGCGCGGTTGGCCGGGCCGCCGCCACGACCGACGGCGCCGCCGCGGCCATGGAACAGGGTCAGGTCGATGTCGTGCGATTCGGCCCACTTGGCGATGCGCTCCTGCGCGGAGTGCAGGGCAAGGGTGGCGGAGGTCGGGCCGGCGTCCTTCGAGGAGTCGGAGTAGCCGAGCATGACTTCCATCTTGCCGCCGGTGGCCTTCAGACGAGCCTGGACCTCCGGGATCTTGATCATTTCCTCAAGCACGTCCACCGAGTTCTGCAGATCCTCAAGCTGCTCGAACAGCGGGATCACGTCGATGGTCGGAACATCCTCGGGGTGGGAGAACGCCAGACGGTTCAGTTCGTACACGTCCTTGATGTTCTGGGCGCTCTTGGTGAAGGAGATGATGTAACGGCGGGCGGCCTTGATGCCATTGCGCTTCTGGATGGAACCGAGCGCGCGGAAGGTGTCGAGCACCTCGTGGGTCATCGGCTGCAGCTCGCCACGCTCACCGTGCAGGCCATGCTCGCGGATGTCCTCCAGAGCGCGGGAATGCACGACGGAATGCTGACGGAACTCCATCTCGACCATGTGGAAGCCGAAGGTCTCGGCCTGCCAGATGAGGTCCTGCAGCGGGCCGTAGGCGGAACGCTTGGCGTTGGCTTCGGCGAGGGAGCGCTGCACGGTCTTCAGATCGGCGATGTAGTCCTCGCAGGAGTGGTACATGAGGTCGGCGTCGCGGTCGATGGTGGCCTTCAGACGGTCTGCCATGACCAGCATGACGGCGCGGTGCAGCTCCTTGGTGGAGATCAGCGCGGCCTTGTCGGTCAGACGCTCGCTCATTTCCTTCTGGTGGTTCCACAGGGACTTGAGCTCGGCGCTCGGCGGGGTGGTCTCGGCCTCCATCGTCAGGTTCTTGCCGACGCGGCGGGTCTCGATCTCCAGCGCGCCCAGCACATGGTCGCTGAACTTGCGGGCCACCTGACGGCTCACCTTGGCGGTGACGTTCGGGTTGCCGTCACGGTCGGAACCGATCCAGCTTCCCGGATGGAAGAACGCCGGGCACACCGGCGGCACGAGGCCGGCCTTGTCTCCGAGGACCCAGTCGTCGAAACGACGGTAGACCTGCGGAATGGTGTAGAACAGCGTGTTGTCGAAGATATCAAGAATGGTGTCGGCTTCCTCAACCGGAGTCGGCTTCTTCAGCGCGATCGGGGAGGTGCGGAACAGCGCGTCGATCTCGTTGAAGAGTCGACGGGAGTTTTCCTTCTTGTCCGAGCCGCCGAGCAGCTTATGCGCTTCGAGCAGCTGGGAGATGCGGCGGATCTTGCCTTCCACGGCCTTACGGCGGGCTTCGGTCGGATGCGCGGTGAACACCGGATGGAACTCGAGCTGGTCGAGCAGCTCCTTGGCTCTGGCCGGACCCATCTCGTTGATGAGCTGGTGGTAGGCGCAGGTCATTTCGTTCACCGGATCGACGGCCTGGGTGTCGTCAACGGCGTTCTCACGGCTGTGCAGCACGGAGACACGGTAGTTCTCCTCGCACAGATTGGCCAGATGGAAGTAAGTGGTGAAGGCACGAGCCAACAGCTGGGCCTCATGCACGTCCGTCTTGTCGATGATGTCGACAACCTTCTGCAGGTCGTCCTGATCGGGATTCGTGTCGGTCAGAATGCCGGAGAAACGTTCGTCACTGGCCTTCAGCGCATGTTCGCGCACTTCATCGAACTTGGCCAGCAGGTTTTCATCGAACTCACCGAGCACCTCGCGAAGAATCTGCAGACACAGATCCATTTCCTCTTTGAGGGATGCGGGAAGATCACGCTCCTCAGGGCCCTTGGTGCCGGTGCCGGACGAGACGATAGCCGCGTCCGCAGGCGTGATCTGTTCGTTTTCAGTTGTCATCAGACCTCCTTCTCCAAACCATCGGGTTGCTCGGTCTGTCGGTCCTTCGCGGCACCTCCGCGATTGTTTTGGCCGTCTGTTGCGAGCCCACAGCCCTAAGCTTGGTGGGTAAATGCTTGACCATTGTAGGCGCGGCAAATCGACAGTTTGGTTACGGAAACGACGGAATGGTTCGCATCGTGGACATTGCGCGTCCGGAAAATGGGCATGTGGGAATGTTTGGAAAATATCCGACCAGCCCACACGTTAGACCTGAATAGTGTGAGCGCACTACATGAACATGATGAGAACGCCGAACGCGTTGACAGCAGCGCGAAGGCGGTCAGCAAATTCCACACCCACTCCATTCCGCTTGATATGGAAGACATCGAACGCGATTGGGACAAGCCGGTAACCGAATCCGGCATCGCGGCGAAAGCCAGCGTGATCGTCCGCGTCGGCATGCTTGACCTCGGCGCCGGAACAGGCAGCTTCCGCGTCCGCGAAATGATGCATCGCATCGCCTATCCATTGGGCGTGCACGTGCGCGCCGACGTGAACCTCACCGACATCGAGGCCTCCTGCACGGACGGCAAGGACCGCATCACCGAAGTCGTCGACCTGCCGACCACCGGCGTCAACACCGAACGCATCTGGCTGCTCGAGCACTTCGCCGACTGGTTCAACGTCAACCTCGGCAAAGGCTCTATGTACCACAGCCAATCCGACGTTTCCGAAGGGCTGATGCAGCATCTCGACAAGCGCGACGCCTCGCAGGTGTCGGCCGAACTGTCCAAGCAGCTCAAGGAACGGCAGAAGGCCGAGCAGAACCAGGAAGGTTCCGACGATCCCGTGCTCGACGCGCTGGAAATGGTCACGGAACGCGCGCGGGAAGGCGATTCCACCGCACGTCCGCTGCACATGCGCGATATCGAGGCGGCGGCCGCGGCCGGACGTAGCAATGGCGATTCGGTCGCGGAAAAGCCGCGTAAGAACCGCAACTGCAAACCGCCGAAGGAATATGCCGAGCATTTCGACCATATTGGGAAAGCCGCGGGCGAATCGCAAGGCGTCACCGTACGGCAGGCGCACGAGCGACTCGACATGATCGAACGTCGCAAACCGCTGTATTCGCCGGCCTTCGCGGGACTCGCGTCCGCCTGCGCCTGCGCATCCTTCGTGTTCCTGCTCGGCGGCGGCCCGTACGACATGATCGGCGCGTTCGTCGGCGCCGGCCTCGGCCACTGGCTGCGTCGCCGCCTGTTCGCCCACCATCTCAACCAATTCTTCGTGACGTTCGTCTGCGTGGCCGTCGCCGCGCTGGCATGCACCGGCATGCTGCGACTGATTGGCCTGTTCGATCCGATCGCCTTGCAGCACGACACCGCGTATATCGGCGCGATGCTGTTCGTCATCCCCGGATTCCCGCTGATAACCGGCGGACTTGACATGGCGAAAATCGACTTCCCATCAGGCGTGCAACGACTCACCTACGTGCTGTGCATCATTCTGATGGCCACGTTGGCAGGCTGGATGGTCGCTTCGATCGTGCACCTGAATCCGCAGGGATTCGAGCCGCTCGGACTGAACCCCGTCATCAACTGCCTGCTGCGCATGCTGTTCGCGTTCATCGGTGTGTGGGGCTTCTCCGTGATGTTCAATTCCCCGCAGCGCATGTGCCTCGTCGCAGCCACCATCGGCGCCATCACCGATACCTTGCGATTGGAGATCGTCGACTTGGGCGTGCCCGCGGAAGCCGGCGCGTTCATCGGCGCGTTCCTTGCCGGCCTGCTCGCCTCCGCATGGCGTTCGGCGGTGCGCCACGGCCTGCTTGCTCCGCATTTGGGATATCCGCGCATCTGCCTGACGGTTCCGTCTATTGTGATCATGGTGCCCGGTTTGTATATGTACCAGGCCATGTTCCACCTCGGCCAGTTCGATACGCTGAACGCGCTCGATTGGGCGTTCCGTGCGTTCATGGTGATCATCTGCCTGCCGATCGGCCTGGCGATGGCACGAGTAGTGACCGATAAATCCTGGCGCTACGACATTTAATAACCTGCAGAAGGGTAAAAACACTTGGTAACCAAAGATTTCTGGGTGCTGCTGGCCATGGTCTTGTACTTCGCGGCCATGCTGACCATCGGCTTCGTCTACTCCAAGAGGTCCAATTCCTCCACCAAACAGTATTTCGCGGGTGGGCGTGGCGTCGGACCGTGGCTGACGGCATTGAGCGCGGAAGCCTCCGACATGAGCGGCTGGCTGCTTATGGGCCTGCCGGGCGTCGCCTACTTCACCGGCGCGGCCGACCCGATGTGGACGGCCATCGGTCTGGCGCTTGGTACTTACCTCAACTGGAAACTCGTCGCACGCCGTCTGCGCCGCTACTCCGTGGTGGCCGGCGACGCGATCACCATTCCCGACTTCTTCTCCAAGCGCTTCCATGACGATCGCAATATCGTATCCACCATCGCGGCGCTCATCATCCTCGTATTCTTCTGCGTGTACGTCGGCAGCTGCTTCGTGACCGTCGGCAAACTCTTCTCCACGCTGTTCGGTTGGGACTACCACCTGACCATGGTGATCGGCGCCGCCATCGTGTTCGCGTACACCATCATCGGCGGCTATCTGTCCGTGGTCGTGACCGACTTCATCCAGGGCCTGCTCATGTTCTTCGCGCTGGCCGTGGTGTTCATCGGCTCCGTGGCGTCCGCCGGCGGCATCGACAACACCGTCGCCTTCCTCAAGGGCATTCCGGGATTCCTCGACGGCACGCATGTGGCCACGCCGATCCTCAACGACGCCGGCGAGCAGATCGTCAAGGCCGGGCAGGCCATGTTCGGCGCGCCCGCCGACTACGGCATCATCACCATCATCTCCATGCTCGCGTGGGGCCTGGGCTACTTCGGCATGCCGCAGGTGCTCGTGCGGTTCCTGTCCATCCGCAGTTCCGAGGAAATCAAGAAATCCCGCATCATCGCCACCACGTGGTGCGTGATCTCGCTGGCGTGCGGCGTGTGCATCGGCCTGGTCGGCCGTGCCATGATGCCGACGCAGTTCGCCACGCAGGCGGCCGCGGAGAACATCTTCATCGTGGTGTCGCAGGCGCTGCTGCCGAGCTTCATGTGCGGCATCGTCGTGTCCGGCATCTTCGCCGCGTCCATGAGCTCCTCGTCCTCGTACATGATCATCGGCGCCTCGGCCGTCGGCGAGAACATCTTCCGCGGACTGCTGCACCGCAAGGCCACCGACCGCCAGGTGATGATGGTGGCGCGCATCACGCTGCTCGTCATGTTCATCTTCGGCATCGTGGTGGCGTTCGACCAGAACTCCTCGATCTTCCAAGTGGTCTCGTACGCGTGGGCCGGCCTCGGCGCATCCTTCGGACCGCTGATGCTCACCTCGCTGTACTGGAGGCGCACCAACAAGTACGGCGCGATCGCGGGCATGCTGTCCGGCACGGCCACCGTGCTCATCTGGCACAACCTCGTCAAGCCGCTCGGTGGCATCTTCGCCATCTACGAGCTGCTGCCGGCGTTCATCGTCTCGCTGCTGTTCATCGTGGTGATCTCGCTGCTCACGCCTGCGCCAAGCGCGGAAGTGCTGCACGAATTCGACCACTATCTCGACGATCCGGACGACCGCCACGTGGACGACGACCTCGTGGCCGCCGAAATCGCCGCAGGGGAGAAGCGCTCGCAGATCTAAGCGGGATGGCATCCGGCGGAAGGCGTAATCCGCCATTTGTAAGCGAAATGGGTCGGGAACCGATGTGGTTCCCGACCCATTTCTCGTTGTGAACGTGCGAACACGTAAGCGTGCGACGGCCGCACGGCTCAAACGCGCTCAGTAGCGCATGCCCATGGCGTCGCGCACCTGCTCCAGCGTCTCGTTGGCGATGGCATTGGCCTTCTTGTTGCCCTCGGCGAGCACGTCACGCACGTAATCCATATCTTTGGCCAGCTCGGCGCGGCGGGCGCGATGCGGCTCAAGGAAGCTGTTCACCGATTCGATCACATACGCCTTCAGCGCGCCCGCACCGGAATCGCCGATCTCCTCGGCGATCTCCTTCGGATCGCGACCGGTGACCAAACCGGCGGTCGTCAGCAGTGCGGAAACCTGCGGACGCGCGATCGGATCGAACGTGATGCGACGCTCGGAATCGGTCGGACTCTTCTTGATGAGCTTGGCAGTCTCCTGCGCTGTGGCGCCTAACATGATGGAATTGCCGTACGACTTGCTCATCTTGCGGCCATCCAAGCCTGGAATCTCCGGCGCTTCAGACAGAATCGCGGCCGGCTCGGGGAACACCGGATGCTTCTTGGCGTAGCGTTCGTTGAAACGACGCGCGATGGTGCGCGTGATCTCGACATGCGGCAGGTTATCCTTGCCGATCGGCACCACATTGGCCTTGCAGAACAGAATGTCGCATGCCTGATGCACCGGATAAGTCAGCAGCAGGCCGGTCAGCGCATGGCCGGAAGCTTCCATTTCCGACTTCACCGTAGGATTGCGATGCAGCTCGGCCTCAGTCACCAATGACAGGAACGGCAGCATCAGCTGGTTCTCCGCAGGAACGGCGGAATGCGTAAAAATCATGGTCTTTTCCGGATCGATGCCGGCAGCCATGTAGTCAAGTACCAAATTGAGCACATTGTCTTCGATATGCTCGGTCGTGTCACGATCGGTGATCACCTGATAATCGGCGATGATGATATTCGAATTCACGCCGCGGTTCTGCATGGCGACGCGCTCGCGAATCGAACCAAAATAATGGCCGAGATGCAGACGTCCGGTCGGACGGTCGCCGGTCAGCATGGTGAACTTGCCCGGATTCTGTTCGATTGCGGCGAGCGTTGCGTCGGAACGCTTCTTTGCGGCGAGGAAGCTCGCGCTCATTTCATTGCCGACAGCAGTGATCTGCTGCTCCTGGGTTTCGTCCGTCATACGTGTCCTTTTCTTAAGAAAATCAGCGATTTTATCGTAAAAGTCTGAGCCGACAACGAAATAATGCGCAATAAGTGGTACTCTCTTGTTTGATGAATTGATAGCACAGTAATTTCAGGGGGTCAGATGGGCCGCGGACGTCAGAAAGCCAAACAGCAGAAAATAGCCCGAAAGCTCAAGTACCTGACCACCGACACCGATTACGATGAGCTTGCCAAGGAGCTCGGTGCGCAGGAGCCCGGTTCTGGTTCCTTCGACCCGTTTGCCGATATCGAAGCCAAGTATTCTCACGATGTGGACGCCGAAGATGAGACCGTTGGGGACGGTCAAACGTCTTCCGATTCCGCCGATGACCTTGACGAATACGCCAAGTGGGCCGCGGAAGCCGCGGCGAAGGCCACGAGTGGCGAGTTTCCGGCGGCAAAGGCCGCGTCGAAGCCGCACAAGCCCATCCCGATGCCGGTGCCCAGCGCGCTGAAGCCGAAGAAGCAGGGCTGACTGCACAGATTTTTTCAACGAATGGCCCGTGGTTTCGACCGCGGGCCATTTTTTATTATTTCGATTGCGATTGTCGGGCGATTGTCGTGCTCGTCCCGCAAACCATCGCCGGTCGCGCCGCGCCGCGATCTATTCCTATGCCAGCGGCAGCAACCCGCTCAGATCGTCGCGTTCGCCGACGGCGGTGATGCGCCCGGCGTCCTTTTCCTCGTCCCAGCTGGTGATGCCGGTGGCGAGCCTCATCCATACGTCGGGGTCCAGTTCGATGACGTCCGGCGGCGTGAGATTGTGCGGATCGGACGCCGGCCCGTCGAGGATCTTGATGGCGCCCCACGGTGCCACGCGCACCTCCACGCCTTCGCCTGGCGCCTTCTTTTCCAGCAGGTATAGCGAGTAGCGCACCGCCATCGCCCACAGCTGGCGCGGCAGACGCGGCGAGAAGTTGAGCCGGAAATCGAAAGCGGCGTCGTCATCGGCCGGCAGCTGCTCGCTGAAAATGTTGTGCGCCGCGTCCTGCCACTGTTCGAAGGCGGCGCGTCCTTTGCCCAAGTCTTGTTCTCGTATGACAGCCATACCGGTATTGTGCAGCCCGCAAACGACTATGATGGAACTTTGCAAACGATGTAGTCGTAACTAAATAGGGGTTTGAGGGGTGATTTTCCTGCGATTGTGGTGCCCTCGCTTAATGGGCGCCATGCGTTGCGTTTGCAGTTTTTGCAATGTTTTTTGCAAATGAATGCCGGCTTACGATTGCTGGGAATTTCGTCTTTTTATGATTACGTAGTATGCTGTACATGAGAACGTATGCATGATGTTACTTAGTGTTCATGCGGCCGCAAATGCAAGGACGCTGAAGTAAGGCATAATGTTCCTGGAGAGTATCCGTCAAAGGGAGTCAATCAATGACTGAAATTACCGCACCGAAGTCCGCGGTCACCGCGGAACAGTTCGCTGACGAGATTCGTGAGCAGCTGAAGTACACCCAGGGCGTCACCGTCGAGCAGGCCAAGCCGGCTGATGTGTACGTCGCCGCGTCCGCCGCAGTGCGTCGCCATCTCGTGGATTCCTGGATGAAGACCCAGGCCGACATGGTCAACGGCAACACCAAGGCCGTGGGCTACCTGTCCGCTGAGTTCCTCATGGGCAAGCAGCTCGAGAACGCGCTGCTCAACGCCGGCCTGACCGATCAGTTCAACAAGGCCGTCAAGGACCTCGGATTCTCCGCCCAGGAAATCATCGACGCCGAATACGAGCCGGGCCTCGGCAATGGTGGTCTGGGTCGTCTGGCCGCCTGCTTCATCGACTCCCTCGCCTCCCTTGGCGTGCCGGCGTTCGGTTACGGCATCCAGTACAAGTACGGCATCTTCAAGCAGGAATTCGACGAGAACGGCAAGCAGATCGAGACCCCGGATTACTGGCTGGCCAACGAAGAGCCGTGGGGCCACATCGATTACAACCGCGACCAGAAGGTCTCCTTCGGCGGCGAAGTCGTCGAAGAGAACGGCAAGAAGGTCTGGAAGCCGGCTTGGTCCGTGCGTGCCGTCCCGGTCGACTACATGGTTCCGGGCTACGCCTCCGGCCGTGTGAACACCCTGCGTCTGTGGACCGCCAAGAGCTACGACGAGTTCGATCTGCTCACCTTCAACAAGTCCGAGTATCTGGACGCCGTCAAGCCGCAGGTCGAGGCTGAGAACATCTCCAAGATCCTGTATCCGGAAGACTCCACCCCGCAGGGCAAGGCTCTGCGCCTCGAGCAGCAGTACTTCTTCGTGTCCGCCTCCATCCACGACGCCATCCGCGTCTTCTACCCGGGCCAGGACAAGCCGGATCTGACCACCTTCGCGGACAAGATCACCTTCCAGCTCAACGACACCCACCCGGTCATCGGCATTCCGGAGCTCATGCGCGTCCTCATGGACGAGTACGGCTACGATTGGGACACCGCTTGGAAGATCACCAACAAGACCTTCAACTACACCTGCCACACCCTGCTTCCGGAAGCTCTGGAAGTGTGGCCGTCCAAGCTCATCGGCGAACTGCTGCCGCGTCACCTCGAGATCATCGAGAAGATCAACGACCAGTTCGAGGCCGAGCTCAAGGCCAAGGGCGTTGACGAGGCCACCATCAAGGACATGGCCATCTACACCGGCGACTCCGTGCGCATGGCCTACCTGGCCACCTATGGCGGCT
>ERZ791623.859-NODE-859-length-14711-cov-2.627729_pt1 | contig 14711 bp, 13 predicted proteins | sample MGYA00510268_ERZ791623 | MGnify/ENA primary metagenome ERZ791623 (study PRJEB30046, sample SAMN00715216) | human gut metagenome | study: EMG produced TPA metagenomics assembly of the A metagenome-wide association study of gut microbiota in type 2...
AACTTCAAGCTGGAGGGCCGCGGCCTGGGCAGCGCCCTGGTCCTGGAATTTCTGCTCTACTACATGACAAAACCGGAATACCAGCTGCATGTCCGGGAAGCCATCTATCTGGACAATATGCTCGACCTGTTCTGAGGAACTGCATTATCTGCTGCTCCGACCTGTCGGACGGCGGCTGATGCCACGACGAGGCGCTGCGGTGTACGGGGTGCTTTGCGGCAGTCTGGCGTGTTCCTATACCAAACTTTTGAAGGAGATACAGAAATGACCGAAAAAGAGAAGATGCTGGCCCATCAGATGTACGACGCAAACTACAACAAGGAGCTGCACGATGAGCGCATCGCAGCCAAGGAGTTGTGCTGGGAGTATAATCAGCTCCGCCCGTCGAACGAAGAGGGCCAGAGAGCGGTCTTGAAGAAACTTCTCGGCAAGACGGGGGAAAATTTCTACATCACTGCGCCGTTCTGGTGCGATTATGGCTACAACATCGAACTGGGCGAAAATTTCTACGCCAACCACAACCTGGTCATCCTGGATTGTGCTAAGGTGAAATTCGGCGATAATGTCTTTGTTGCGCCGGACTGCGGTTTCCACACCGCTGGTCACCCCATCGACTTCGAGCGCCGCAACGCCGGGTTTGAGTATGCCTACCCTATCACGGTGGGGGACAATGTCTGGATCGGCGCAGGCGTGCAGGTGATGCCAGGCGTGACCATCGGCAGCAATGTGGTCATCGGCGGCGGCAGCGTCGTAGTGAAGGACATCCCCGATAACTCGGTGGCTGTCGGCAATCCCTGCCATGTCATCCGTGCCATCACCGATGAGGACAAAAAGACCTGCTGGAGCAGATAAAACAAGAAAACGGCCCCACCGGCGAAATATTATCCCAGTGCAGAGGAGATTGAGGCTGAAATTGCAAAGGCCGTCCGGTTTTATGAAATCACCATCGAGCACCTGACCGGCAAGCAGATACACAGGAAACGTAACGAAACACAGCCCGCACAGAAGCTTTGTGCGGGCTGTTGCAGTCTATGCAGGCGGTGTGCTATACTGGTAGAAAAAGCGGGAAGGAGACTCTTTCGTGAAAAAAATCTACCTCATGCGTCACGGTGAAACGCTTTTCAACACCATGGACGTCAATCAGGGCCAGTGTGATTCGCCTCTGACAGAAAACGGCATCCGGCAGGCAAAGGCGGCAAAAGCGTGGTTCGATGCCCACAACGTCCATTTTGATGCGGTCTACAGCTCCACGTCAGAGCGGGCCTGCGACACAGCGGAGCTCGTCTCGGGCGGGATGTCCTATACCCGCCGCAAAGACCTCAAGGAAATTTCCCTCGGCATAAAGGAAGCTTCGCCCATCCGTGAAAACCCGACGTACCCCTACGGCGACTACTTCGTGAAGTACGGCGGCGAAGACCTGGATGCCTTCACTGAGCGGGTATACGGGGCCGTGAAGGACATCGCCGAACACACGGCAGGGGAGTACATCCTTATCGTCTCCCACGGCATGGCCATCCGGCGCTTTTTGACTAAATTTCCGGAAAAGGCGGGCGAGATCATCGGCTTTATCGGCAACTGCGGCATCCTCGAGATGACTTATGCAGACGGAAAGCTGACGGTAGAAAAAATCATCAATCCCAACGGTTGAGGATCAACAACAAAAAAAGTCCTCCTGAAGGGCGGCCAGATCTTGGACATCGACGGCATCAAAATCGAATGTTTCCTTCAAAAAGAAAAAGGCTCACGATCCGAATGCTCCTTACGACGGCTGCGACGAGCCGGATGACACCGGGCAGAACGCCAAGAGCGGCTATCTGAAAGGCGTGGGCTGATAAATAAAACAAGGGCTGCTGTACAACACGGTACAGCAGCCCTTTGCAGTTATTTCCGGCTTGCCAGCTTGTTCAAAAGCATCACAGCCAGCACGATGACGCCGATGACCAGCACGATGCTCACCATCCCGATGACCATGATGGGCAGAGTCGTCATCCACGAAGTAAGATGCAGCATATCAGTCCCTCCTTTAGCTCAGCAGGGTCAGCAGCAGTCCGCCGGCGATGACAGAGGCTATCTGGCCCGAGACGTTGACACTGATGGAGTACATCAGCAGGAAATTCTGGTTGTCCTCCTCGAGGCCCAGCTTGTTGACGACGCGGCCGCTCATAGGGAAGGCAGAGATGCCGGCAGCACCGATCATGGGGTTGAGCTTTTTGCCCTCCGGGAGGAAGAGATTCACCAGCTTTGCGAACAGCACACCGCCGGCGGTGCCGCCGATAAAGGCAACCAGACCCAGGCAGATGATTTCGATGGTCTGCAAGGTCAGGAAGCTTTCGGCCTTCATGGTCAGGCCGGTACCGGTGGCCAGCATGATGGTCACACTGTTCATCAGGGCATTCTGTGCCGTGTCAGACAGACGGTCCATACAGCCAGATTCGGTGAACAGGTTCCCCAGCATCAGCATCCCGATCAAAGAGCATACGGAAGGCAGCAGCAGGGAAATGAAAATGGTGGTGACAATGGGGAACACCACTTTTTCAAAGTGGGTCACCGTACGCAGCTGGGCCATTTTGATCTTCCGTTCTTCCTTGGAGGTGAACAGTTTCATCACAGGCGGCTGGATCAGAGGCACCAGGGACATGTAGGAATAAGCGGCCACGGCGATGGCGCCCAGCAGATGGGGAGCCATCTTGGAAGCCAGGTAAATGGAAGTCGGGCCGTCAGCACCACCGATGATCCCGATGGCGGAAGCTTCCTTCACATTGAAGCCCAGGAGCATGGCCCCCAGCAGAGCCACAAACACACCGATCTGGGCAGCAGCACCCAGCAGCAGGGTCTTGGGGTTGGCAATCAGCGGACCAAAGTCGGTCATGGCCCCTACGCCCATGAAAATCAGCGGAGGGAAGATTTCGTATTTGATCCCGCCCAGGATCAGCTGCATAACGCCGGGATCCGTTTCGAACCCGGTCCGGGGTACGTTGGCCAGAATGCACCCGAAGGCGATCGGGCTCAGCAGCAGGGGTTCAAAGCCTTTGACGATGGCCAGGTACAGCAGGATGCAGCCCACCAGCATCATCACGGCATTGCCCCAGGTAAAAGCCACAAACCCACTGTCCTGGATGACAGAGGTCAGGGCTACCACAAAAGCATCCATGTTCTAAAATCCTCCTTTATGTTCGGAGACGATGATTAGAGAATAACCATTACGTCGCCGGTGGCTACGGTATCGCCAGCGTTTACGCGGACTTCGGAAACCGTGCCATCTTCAGGAGCCATGATTTCATTCTGCATCTTCATAGCTTCCAGGATCAGCAGAACATCGCCGGCTTCCACTTTGTCGCCGGGTTTTACGTTAACGGACAGAATCTTGCCGGGCATGGGAGCGGATACGGTTACGGAGCCGGCAGGAGCAGCAGCGGCCGGTTTGGCAGCGGGAGCAGGAGCAGCAGCAGGAGCTGCGGCAGGAGCCGGAGCGGGAGCAGCAGCAGGAGCAGCAGCTACAGGAGCCGGAGCAGGAGCAGCAGCAGGAGCGGCAGGGGCAGCAGGAGCTGCGGTTACAGCGCCGCCAACTTCTTCAACTTCTACGGTGTAAACAGTACCGTTAACGTTAACATTGAATTTTCTCATGAGAATACCCTCCTAAACAGTTTTCAAGTTGTTTGATTTTGTGGATAATGAACCGTCCCTCAACAGTTCATCAGAAAGAATGATGGGGCAGATTCATCGGCTCCATTTTTCTTTTGTGTTCGGCGATGGCAGCACTCAGGGCAGCTGCAATCATATCGTCTTCATCCTGGACCAGGGCCAGGACAGCTGCCATGGCAGCCACTTTTTCCTCTTCCTGCCGTTTGCTGGCAGCAGCGGAAGGCGCTGGTTTAGCAACTACAGGCTTTTTTTTTCCCTGAACTTTCTTGGTGGGATCGACAGCATGGATCAGCACCATCAGGATTCCCAGCACAATCAGCACGCCGAATACGATGGTCATGTTGATCATCATAATCAGCCAAGGATTGTCGGTCATGAACGTTTCACCTCTCTTCCCTCATGATGAATGGTTTATATCAAAATCACAGAGGAATGTTACCGTGTTTCTTAGTTGGCCGGTCTTCCTGCTTTGATTTTAACATACGCAGCGCTTTGATCAGCGTGGGACGGGTGGTCTTGGGTTCGATGACCATTTCCACCATTCCGTGCTTGGCGGCATAATAAGGAGTGGCAAAGTTGGTGATGTACTCCTGGGTCTTCTGTTCCACATCCGGATCTTTCCGGAAGATGATCTTGGCAGCCCCCTGGGGTCCCATGACGGCGATTTCCGCCGTGGGCCAGGCAATCACATGATCGGCACCCAAGTCCTGGGCACACATGGCCAGATAAGCACCCCCATAGGCCTTCCGGGTCACCAGGGTGATCTTGGGCACCGTGGCTTCGCAGTAGGCATAGAGCATCTTGGCCCCGTGACGGATGATGCCGCCGTATTCCTGGTCCGTTCCCGGCAGGAACCCGGGCACATCCACGATATTGATCAGAGGGATCCGGAAAGCATCGCAGAAGCGGATGAACCGGGCCGCCTTGTCAGAAGCGTTGATATCCAGGCACCCGGCCATGATCCGGGGCTGGTTGGCGATGATCCCCACCGTGGATCCGTCCATCCGTGCCAGGCAGGTGATGATGTTCCGGGCATACATCCGGTGAGGTTCCACATATTCCCCGTTGTCCACGATGCTGCGGATGACTTTGTACATATCATAGGGCATCTGAGGACCGTCAGGAATGATGGTGTTCAGGCTTTCATCCATCCGGTAAGCGCTGTCCCCGGTGTCATAGACCGGAGGATTCTCCCGGTTGTTGCTGGGCAGGAAACTGAGCAGGTACCGGATCTGTTCCAGGCAGTCCGCATCGTTTTCCGCCGGGAAGTCCGCCACCCCGCTGCGGGTGCAGTGGGTAAAGGTGCCTCCCAGGTCTTCCTGGCCCACTTCCTCGCCGGTCACGGTCTTCACCACTTCCGGTCCGGTAATGAACATCTTGGAATTCTTCTTCACCATGTAGATGAAGTCCGTAAGAGCCGGACTGTATACCGCACCCCCGGCGCAGGGACCCATGATGGCGGAAATCTGGGGAATCACCCCGGAAGCCAGAGTGTTCTGCTTGAACATTTTCCCGAACCCGGCCAGGGCGTCCGTGGCTTCCTGGATCCGGGCACCGCCGGAATCTTCCATGCCCACGATGGGTGCCCCGGTCTTCAAGGCCATGGCCTGGACCTTGGCGATCTTGTTGGCGTGCATTTCCCCCAGGGATCCCCCTTCCACGGTGAAATCCTGGGCGTAAACGAACACCGTCCGTCCGTTAACCGTACCGTAGCCTGTCACCACCCCGTCCCCGGCCAGATATTTCTTTTCCTGGCCGAAGTTGGAGCAGCGATGTTCTACAAATTTATCCAGTTCTACAAAACTTCCCTCATCTAAGAACGACTTTATCCGTTCCCGGGCAGTCATTTTACCGGCATCATGCTGTTTGCCGACTCTTTTGGCGCCTCCGCCTGCTTCGATTTTCTCGTAGCGGGCAAACATATCTTCAATTTTTTCCTGTGTGGTCAAAAATACGCACCTCCTTCAAGGATTCTTGGCTGCAGCGAAACCAAAACACGGTAATTGTAACATAAATATGACCCTGTTGCCACCGGTTTTCGGAAAATTTCGCTGGAGAACCCTCTTATTCCTTCTCCATGGTGCCGTTTTTCAGCATTCTTTCATGGAAGGAGAAGGCTTCGGACAGGATGTGAGGGGTCTGGCTGTTGTGGCAGGCCACACAGGCCCGTTCGAAATAATCCTTCAGGATGGGCTGGTATCTGGGGCTGGCGATCTGGTCGATGATGATGGGTGCTCTTTCTTTGGGGGACAGGCCTCTCAGGTCAGCCACACCCCGTTCGGATACAATCACATCCACATCGTGTTCGCAGTTGTCGATATGGGAGCAGAAAGGAACCACGGAACTGATCTTGCCGCCTTTCCGTTCGGATTCGGCGAAGAAGATGGACAGATAGCCGTTCCGGGCAAAATCCCCGCTGCCGCCGATGCCGTTCATCAGGTTGGTGCCGTTGATGTGGGAGGAGTTCACGTTCCCATACAGGTCCACTTCAATGGCGGTGTTCATGGCGATGACACCCAGCCGGCGGACCACTTCCGGGTTGTTGGAGATTTCCTGGGGCCGGAGGATCAGATGGGATTTGTATTTGTCCAGGTTGCTGTAGAATCTCTTCTGGACTTCAGCGGACATGGTCAGGGATGCTCCGGAAGCCACCCGCAGTTTCCCGGCATCGATCAGGTCGAACATGCCGTCCTGGATCACTTCCGTGTACACAGTCAGATCTTCGAAATCAGAATGGACCAGGCCGTTGATCACCGCATTGGCCACGGACCCTACCCCGGACTGGAGGGGCAGCAGGTTCTTGGGCAGCCGGCCGGCCTTTACTTCGTTTTTCAGGAATTCCACCAGGTTGCCCCCCATGGCCCGGGCGTCATCGGTAATGGCCGCCAGTTTGCTGGGGGTATCGGGGATATCGCAGGGAACGATGGCTGCCACCTTGTCCAGGTCGCAGGGAATGTAGGGAGTCCCTACCCGGTCTTCCGGCCGTTCGATGGGGATGATCTTCCGGTAGGGAGGATCCAGGGGCACATAGCAGTCGTGCATCCCTTCCAGGCCCAGAGGCTGGGTTACGTTCACTTCCACGATGACTTTCTTGGCGCTCTGGACATAGCCGCAGCTGCCCCCCAGGCTGGTGGTGGGGATGATGCCGATCTTCCCTTTGCCCAGGTCCTTGATGGAGCAGGCTTCGATGATGGCCACATCCACATCCCGGTGATCCGGCAGGAAGCCGAACCGGGCCATCTGGTTGAAGGTGCTGATATGGGTGTCCAGATACCGGATCTGGCCGTTGTTGATGGCGTTCCGGCAGTTTTTGTCGGTCTGGTAGGGCATCCGGTTGCCTACGATCCCTGCCTCCACCATGGCCGTATCGATTTCAGGTCCAGGGAGCACAGTCCAGACATTGACTTTAAAGGGATGTTCCTTTCCTCTGGCAGCCAGAGCCAGGGGTACTGCTTTGGGATACCCGGAAGGGGTAAATCCGCTCATGCCCAGGTTCATGCCGTCTTGAATCATTTCTGCCGCTTTTTCAGCTGTGGTGATCTTGCTGAGTGCTGCGGCACAATGGACTCGATCCGTAATATCGATCATTTGCTCTTCCTCCTGTTTGCCTGATAGGCTTCTCGTCTGGAGATTCTATCTGAATATTTAAAAATAGAATCCACGTCATAAATAATAACAATATTTCCGCCAACTTGCAAGGAAAAAGGACATGACAGCTCTGGAAATTTAACCGGACAGCTGTCCTTTTTCTGTTATTTTTTGAACATTCTCTGATTTTTCCTCATTTTTCCTTTTTCTTTCGCAGGAAGATGCACCCCTCCTTTTCTCCATAGCCCCGGACCACGTCTTCCGCAAAAGCCCGGCAGGTGGGGGCTCCGCAGGCCCCGCAGTCCAGCTGGGGGAACTCTTTTTCCAGTTTCTTCAGCTGGCCCATCTTCTCCAGGGCCTCGCCGAAATCCCTGGCCAGGGGCGGATGGGGCCGGGGTTCCAGGGGCTTGATGTACTTCCAGGAAGCCGGGAAATCCTCGATGATCCGGCAGCGGGCCATGGCGGTCTCCCGGTCCGCATTTTCCCGGTTCCGCCGGCGGTCCACCCGCACCCGGAGATTCTTGGCGGCCACGTACTTGTTCACCGCCACACAGGGCCCTCCGATGCAGCCCCCTGCACAGCTGTAACAGCACACGTACCGCACATCGCTGAGTTTGGCCATGCTTACCTGTTCCAGCAGTTCGTCCACCTCTTCCGGCCCCTGGGCCGCCAGGGCATTGGTCAGGCCGGTGGATTCCAGTTCCCCCCGCCAGCTTCCCCAGCTGAGGCTGTAGGAAGAGCCCAGGGTGGCTTCCGGTACCTCATACCGGGTTTCCTGCACATGCTTGATGGCCTGGGTCAGAGGCCCATAGATGGAAGAAATGGTGAAGGAGCCGGTGACCGCCGTGTGGGCCACGTCCACGGACTGGTGGATGTTGGTGCCCTTGGCAGGGCAGGGAGAAATGAACCAGATCCCCACTTCCTCCGGGGCCAGTTGCAGCCGCCGGGTGGTTTCCCGCCGGGTATAGATGGCCGCCGGTGCCAGTACCGGGAGCACCTGCTTCACCAGTTCCGGATACTTGGTCTGGATCAGCCGGAGCACCGCCGGGCAGGCGGAGGAGATCAGGGGGAAGGGGCCCTTGTAATGGGCGATGTACCGCTCCATTTCGTCGCTGATATAGTCCCCGGCCAAAGCCACGTCGAACACCGTGTCGAACCCCAGTTCCCGGAGCCCCTCCCAGATCACGGAGGCGGCGATGTTCCCGTCGAACTGGGCATAAAAGGAAGGGGTGGCCAGAGCAATGTTCACTTTGTACTTCTTCAGTTCCGTCAGCGGGTCCGCCCATCCTTCCATGGCCCGGGTGGGACAGCAGCGGATGCACTCCCCGCAGTCGATGCACCGGTCCGAAAGGATCACCGCTTTTCCCTGCCGGACCCGGATGGCCTGGACCAGACATTCCTTCACACAGATCAGGCACCCGGTGCATTTTTCCCGGTTGACTCGGACCGAATTGAGATAGGCTTCACTCACCGGTTTTCACCTGCTTTTCCTTCCCCTTACTCAGTGGGCCAGCCGGAACTCCAGGGTCACCCGGGTCCCTTTCCCCACTTGGGTATCGATTTTCATGGCATCGGAGACTTTCTTCATGTTAGGCAGCCCCATGCCGGCCCCAAACCCCATGGCCCGGATCTTGGCGGACGCAGTGGACCAGCCTTCCTGCATGGCTTTTTCCACATCCGGGATCCCGGGGCCATGGTCCTCGATGGTGATGGTGACCTTTTCCGGATCCAGATCGGCCCGGATCTCTCCCCCGCCCCCGTGGATCAGGCAGTTCATTTCCCCTTCATAGGTTCCGATGGCGATCCGCCGGATCAGTTCCGGAGCCAGGCCCAGCTGCTTCAGCATTCCTTTCAGGGATGTGGAAGCCGCCCCGGCCCGTTCAAAGTCATTGGGGATCACCGTGTATTTTTCCTCCATGACCTTATTTCCGGTCCTTGCCGGAACAGCCCCGGAGCCCCAGCTCATACAGCCGGCCACAGGCCTCAAACATGGTGCACCGGGTGTAGAGCACCGGGATCCCCTTGCTCCGGGCGGCCAGCAGCACATCCTGTTCCGGATGCTTGTCCCGGACAAAGATCAGAGCCGCTGCATCGCTCACGTCCGCCGTCCGGACCACCTGGATGTTCAGGAGCCCGGTGAGCAGTACAAAATCTTCCTTGGCATAGGCCAGCACATCGCTCATCATGTCGCTGCCGCAGGCCTGGTTCACCGTCCGGTCCATCCCTTCCTGTCCGGAAACCACCTGGGCTTCCAGGACTTCCGCCACTTTCTTCAACGTTACCATGGTTCATTCCTCCTTTGATTTCTCAAAACAACGCTTCCATCTGCTTCCGTTCCCAGGTGTCCCGGTAGGGATCCAGCACCTGGAGGGCCCGGGTGGCATAGGACCCCAGGCTCCCTTCGTAATGGCGGGCGATCCCGCTGTCCGGATGGTCCTTCTTCAAAAGGGCGATGGCCATGTATACATAGCCTGCCTCCCGGGGATTGTTCATATTCCCCAGTTTGTGGAGAGCATCATCCAGGAACCGGACCGCCTCCTTTTCCTTTCCTTCCCGCATGGACAAAAGGGCCAGGTAGGATTCCACTATGGGATGGCGCCAGTAGAACACATACCGGGGGAACAGTTCATAGGCCTGGAGAAAATACTTTTTAGCCCGGTCGAACTGCCCCATATTGTAACAGGTGACCCCTGCATTGCAGGAAAAGACCACCCAGGAACTGTAGGCTTCCTGATTCCTGGCATAGTCCAGGGCCTTGTCGTAGCAGTCCAGGGCCTCCTGGAACTTTCCCTCTCCCCGACGGATCTCCCCCAGGTAGTTGTAGGCTCCGGCAATGTTCAGGGCATAGCGCCGCTGGACATTCTGGGTCACCATGAAGGTGGAGATGGATTCCTTCAGCAGCCGTTCTGCTTCCGGGAAATTTCCCTGCATGATCATGTTGAGGCCCTTGAGCCGGAGCAGGATCCCCATTTCCTTGTGGTAGTTGCATTCGTCCGCCAGGTTCAGAGCCACTTCCAGATAGTTCTTCATTTCTTCCGTGTTGCCGATCTGGATATCGTAGTAGATCATCTGCTTATAGCCCATGAGCATGTAGTCCCGGTTGTGGACTTCTGCCGCCTGTTCGATCAGACTCAGGATGTTCCGGACCCCTTTTTCGTATTCTCCCACCCGGATGTAGTGCCGGCCCATCAGGTGCAGGTAGTTCATTTCCAGGTCCCGGACTTCCGGAGTCTCCCCGCAGGTCCGCTTGATGGTGTGCATCATCTCGTCCACTTCCGCCAGGAATTTGCCCAGATTGGACTCGATGTACCGGCTCTTGTCATCGTCGGGCATAATATCCGCACTGCTGAGCACCGGGAACAGTTCATTGCTGAAGTTCAGATAATACATAAGGATCTTCAGCTTGTACCGGCCCATGTTCACCAGTTCTCCGGCCTCCTGGTAATGGTATTCCAGATGGTGGTACAGCCGGATATCCTGGGGGGAATGGGTAAGCCGCTTTTCCCAGAGCCCGGCGATGTAGCTGTGGAGAATCTTCTGTTTTTCCAGGGAGATCTGCTGGTGGATGTATTCCTTCAGCTTCTGCTGGACGATTTCATAGATCACTTCCGGCTGCTGGGGCACCGGCCGGATGAAGTTGTTGTTCCGGAGCACCTCCAGGTTTTCCAGGGCCTGGAGGCTGTTCATATGCATGTATTCCGAGATCATGGCCAGAGGCGCCCCGTCGTAGAACAGGGAAATGAAGTCCAGGATCTTCCGCTGGTCATCGGTAAGAGCGAAACAGTTGGATTTGAAGATATTCCGCATGTTTTCCGTCAGGTTTTCCAGGCTGCCGGTGGTCTTGAGGGCCTTCAGGCATTCCCGGAGCAGGAACAGGTTCCCTTCCGATTCTTCCAGCAGCCGGTCCACCAGATGGTCATCCACCGGCACCGGCAGTTCCATGTCCAGGGCAAAGAGCCGGACGGTCTCCCTGTCCAGGGGGGCCAGTTCCAACAGCCGGAGCTTGTGGTACATGGAGACGGAGGTCTCGAATTTCTGATAGTTCTTGTCCTGGGAAGGCTGGGCGGTCAGCAGGAACATGAACCGGGAGGATTTCTTGTGGAGGATCAGACTGCTCAACAAAGACAGGCTGAGAGGATCCATCCACTGGATGTCCTCAAAGATAAACAGCAGCTGCCGGCTTTCCCCCACATTTTCCATCACCGTGTAGAGGGTGTGGAAAATGGCGTCGAATTTCAGCAGATCCTTGATTTCCGCCAGTCCCGCTTCCCGGTCCCCGCTCATGTCCATCTGGGGGAACAGTTCATACAGCCGGGAGGGATCCATGTTGGGCACCGGGATCTTTTCCCGGCGGATCAGGTTCCCCAGCCCCTCCACGATTCCGGTCCAGGGCCGGAGCAGGATGTTCTGTTCCGGTTTGAAGCAGTTGGTCTGGATCACCGTCACTTCCGGAGGCAGTTCCTCCACCAGGGCATCCTTCAGGATGGTCTTGCCGCAGCCGGCTTCTCCCCGGATCAGCAGGGTATCGCTGTTCCTGCCCTGGAGGAACTCCTCCAGCATCCCGTTCACCAGCTGGAGTTCCCGTTCCCGTCCGGTCAGGCTGCCTTTGGGCCGGGGTTTCAGGATCCCCTGCTCTTTTTTCTCCTGCTTTTCCTCATGGAGGGTCCGTTTCATCAGTTCTTCGATTTCCGGAGGCACATTGCTCTGGAGCTCTTCCCGGAACAGCTTCTTCATTTCCTCATACAGTTCCGTAGCCTGCTTCATGTTTCCCTGCTCACAATACGTCCGGAGCAGCAGGGTGTAGATGGATTCATCGTAGGGATCATGGGCAATGAGCATCCGGCCGTACCGGGTCACCTTGGCCTGATTCCGGACAGCCACCGCTTCCTTCAGTTTCTGGAGCAGGGCATCCATGTACAGTCCTTCCAGACGGTCCCGTTCCGTCAGATACCAGTTTTCGTACTCTGCCGCATCCTTGATGAAGAACCCCTGGAGGAAGGCACCCTGATACAGTTCCAGGTTCCGGCCCGGATCCACCTCGAATTCCTTCACATCCACCTGGACCCGGATTTCCGGGTTCACCTTGATAATGGCTTTCCGGGGCGAAATGAACACATCCGGTCCCAGGATCTTCTTGGTTTCGTAAATGGCATTCCGGAGATTTTTCCGGGCAATGGCATCGGGCTTGTCCGCCCACAGCACACCGCTCAGTTCATCCCGCATCACCGTGCCCTTCACCAGCAGGTAGTATACCAGTGCATTGACTTTATTATAGGGAAAGAAGATTTCCTTCCCGTCTTTCTGGATAACAGGAGCGCCTAAAAACCGCGCTTGGATCAGACTCGTCATGTTTCCACACCTCATCAGAGAAATTTTATGTAAAAATTACCAACTCCCGTAAGGCCCCTCAAATTGTCATAGTAATCAGTACTATTATAATATAAACGGAAAAGAAAGAAAAGAAGGGGGTGCTGCACCCAATGTGCAGCACCCTCTTCTGTTGAGCCAGGGCAGCCGGCAGGCTTACCGGACCACCACTTTTCCTTTTTTGATGACGGTTTCCACAATGTTGACCCCTGTATGGTAGGGAAGGAATTTGTAGGACGGATACTGGAGGATCACCAGGTCCGCCTGTTTCCCCGGCTCCAGGGAACCGATCCGGTCCGCCCGGTCCAGGGCCGCGGCCCCGTTCAGGGTCAGGGCGGTGATGGCTTCTTCCGCACTCATCTTCATGTAGATCACCGCCAGGCCGATCATGAGGGGCACCGAGAAGGTGAAGCCGCTTCCCGGGTTGAAATCCGTGGCCAGGGCTACGGCGCAGCCGGCGTCGATCATTTCCCGGGCCCGGGCAAAGGGTTCTTTCAGACAGAAGGCGGTGGTGGGCAGCAGGGTGGACACCACCCCGTTGTCCGCCATGGCCCGGATCCCTGCATCGGAAGCATGGAGCAGATGGTCCGCACTAGTGGCGTGGAGTTCCCCGGCCAGTTCCGCCCCGCCCAGGCTGACAATCTCATCTGCATGGATTTTCAGCTTGAAGCCCATCTTCCGGGCTTCCGTCAGCAGGTGCCGGCTCTGTTCAATGGAGAACACCCCTTTTTCGCAGAACACGTCGCAGAATTCCGCCAGGTGTTTTTCCGCCACTTCCGGCATTACATCCTTCAGGAGGAATTCGATGAAGTCATCCCCCCGGTCCTTGTATTCCGGCGGCACCGCATGGGCCCCCAGGAAGGTGGACACCAGCTCGATGGGCTGCTTTTCGTTCAGGTCCCGGACCACTTCCATCTGTTTGATTTCCGTATCATGATCCTGGCCGTAGCCGCTTTTGGCTTCCACGGTGGTGACCCCCATGGCCAGCATCTTCTTCAAAAAGTCCATGCTGTGGTCCACCAGCTCTTCCCGGCTGGCTTCCCGGGTGGCCTTCATGGTGTTCAGGATGCCCCCGCCCCGTTCCATGATTTCCATATAGCTCATGCCGCCCATCCGCCAGAGGAATTCATCGGGCCGGTAGCCCCCGAACACCAGGTGGGGGTGGGAATCCACGAACCCGGGGAGCACCGCCTTGCCGGTGGCGTCGATCTGTTTGTCCGCCGGCACCAGTTTCTCCCAGTCCGGCTGGTTCCCGATGCTGCGGATCTTCCCGTTTTCAATCAGGATGGACTGGTTCTCGTAGATCTTCAGCTGTTTCATTTCCCGGCCATGACGGGCGGTATTCCCTTCCGGGGTCACAATCTGGGCCGCATGTTTGATCAGCAGTCTGTCAATCATTGCCTTTCCTCCTTCAGTTCTGCCACAAAAGGGTTGCTGCACGGTATCCGTGCAGCAGCCCTTTGATTCTGTATGGTTCCTGTGGATCAGTCTTTGATCACATGGGCTTTGGGATAAACCTTGGCCACTGCGTCTTTGATCTGTTTTTCGTCGGTCAGGTACGGCAGGGTGATCTGCCCGATGCCGTGACGGGTCTTGTTGAATTCCACAGCCGTTTCCATGGCGTGTTCGTTCCGTGCCCAGGACCGGCGGGCCACACCGCTGATTACATCCCAGCTCAGGGAGCTGCGGATGATTTCATCCACCCGGTGGCTGCCGTCCAGCACCAGACCGAAGCCGCCATTGATGGCTTTGCCGATGCCCACGCCGCCGCCGTTGTGCAGGGCGCACAGGCTCATGCCTCTGGCTGCGTTCCCGGCGAAGCACTGGACTGCCATGTCAGCCATTACATTGGAGCCGTCCTTGATGTTGGAGGTTTCCCGGAAGGGAGAGTCCGTACCGGATACGTCGTGATGGTCACGGCCCATCATGACAGGCCCGATTTCCCCGTTCCGGACCAGTTCGTTGAATTTCAGGGCGATGTTCACACGGCCTACTTCATCCTGGTACAGGATACGGGCCTGGGTGCCCACCACCAGTTTGTTCTTTTCTGCATCCCGGATCCAGTTGTAGTTGTCCCGATCCTGGTACCGGCGGTTCACGTCGATGCAGCTCAT
>ERZ791623.865-NODE-865-length-14597-cov-5.753748_pt1 | contig 14597 bp, 10 predicted proteins | sample MGYA00510268_ERZ791623 | MGnify/ENA primary metagenome ERZ791623 (study PRJEB30046, sample SAMN00715216) | human gut metagenome | study: EMG produced TPA metagenomics assembly of the A metagenome-wide association study of gut microbiota in type 2...
ATCTATGGATGAGACCGGTACCCATACCGTCGTAGACCACGGCGGCAACGAAGTAGAAGTGCCTAATAAGGTCACCCGTGTCGTCATCGACCAGATTCCAATCCTGTCCACCTACATGGCCTATTTTGAGGGCAGTGCTCCCTACATCGTGGGTTACTGCGGTTCTTTCAAGTCGGTCATTTCTGACACTGTATTGAAGAATATCGCCCCGGAGCTTCTGGAGTCCAGCGATACGGTCTATGCTCAGAGCGACCTGAACATCGAGGAGATCATGAAGCTGAATCCCGATGTTATCCTGTACAATGCGGGCAACTCCTCCCATGCTGAAATCCTGAAGGCCAGCGGAATCCCCTCCATCGGTTTTGCTACCGTGGGCGCATCTACGGAGGCCGATCCCATTGAGCGTTACGAAGAGTGGCTGAAGCTGCTGGAGCAGATCTTCAACGAGCCGGACAAGACCGAAGCCTTTGTTGCTGCCGGTGATGAGATCGTGGCCGATGTGGAAGCCCGTATTGCGGAAATTCCTCAAACAGATCGCCCCAGTGCGCTGATTCTGTGGAAGTATGCAAACGGTGTGCCGCAGGTATCCGGTCAGGGCACCTTTGGCACCTACTGGATGAAGCGTCTGGGCGTAATGGACAAGGCACTGGAAGCCACTGGCTTTGCACAGGCCAGCATGGAGCAGATTTATAGCTGGGATCCCGATATTCTTTTCTTGGATGGTCCCGGCCTGCAGCCCCTGCGCACCGAGGACGTGCTGAGCGGGAATGTTGACGGTACTGACTTCTCCACCCTGACTGCCGTGAAGAGCGGCCGGGTCTACAACACTACGCTGGGTATGTGGAACTGGTTCACCCCGAATCCAGATGCTCCGCTGGTGCTGGCATGGCTGGCCTGCAACACCTACCCGGACGCTTTCGCAGATTACCCGCTGGGCGATACCATCAAGGAATACTACAAGACCTGGTATGGCTATGATGTGACCGATGACGAGCTGGAGGAAATGCTGCTGTACTGATGAAGGACACCATCTGGATCAAAAAAGGCCGCTTTACCCCGCTGGCTATCCTGCTGATGCTGGCACTGCCGTTGACCACCTCAGTAATCTGCCTGTGCTTCGGACGCATGAATGTCCCGGTCGGGGAAGTGCTGACCGCCCTGCGCACAGCTCTGACCGGGGGCAGCGCGGCCAATGTGCAGAACTATTCCATCGTCATCAACCTGCGTCTGCCGCGCATCCTCATGGCCATCATCGTAGGTGCAGGACTGACCTGTGCGGGCAACACCTTTCAGTCCCTGTTTTCTAATCCGCTTGCCACGCCGGATATTTTGGGCGTGACCAGCGGCACCTGTGTGGGTGCAATTCTGGCCATCATTCTGTCGTGCAGTATTCTGGAAACACAGCTCATTGCGCTGGTGTTCGGCCTTGCGTCTGTCTGCTTTACCCTGAAAATTGCAGGCAAGAACGATGGCCGTTCCATGGTCTATCTGGTTCTGGCCGGAACCATTGCCTCTTCTCTTTTCAATGCGGTTGGATCGCTGCTCAAGTATACGGCCGACCCGCAGGATAAGCTGCCGGAGATCGCCTACTGGCTGATGGGCAGTTTTACCAGTGCCAGCTACCAGAAGATCCTCATCGGCTGCCCGCTCATCATCGCAGGCATCGCTGTCATTTACCTGCTGCGCTGGCGGCTGAACATCCTCTCCCTGAGCGATGACGAAGCCCGCGCCAGCGGCATCAGCATCAAACAGACCCGGATGCTGTTCATTCTGGCTTCCACGCTGATTACCGCCTCGGCGGTATCAATGTGCGGACAGGTGGGCTGGATCGGGCTGCTGATCCCACACTGCGCCCGGATGCTGGTGGGCAGCAACAACCGCTATGTCGTGCCGGTGAGCCTGAGCCTTGGTGCCAGCTTCATGATCCTAATCGACACGCTGTCGCGCACCATCAGCATCATTGAGCTGCCGCTTTCCATCCTGACCGCCATCATCGGTGCGCCGGTGTTCATCTCTCTGCTGAATAAGACAAGGAGCAACCTGCGATGATCTTGCAAGTACAGAAAGGCTGTTTCGGCTACCCCGGACAGCCTGCCATACTGGAAAATATCGACCTGACACTGGAAGAGGGACACATTCTTGCCATCCTCGGCCCAAACGGCATCGGCAAGACCACTTTGCTCAAATGTATGATCGGTCTGCTGCCGTGGCACAGCGGCAAGACCCTGCTCTATGATAAGGATATCCACACCCTGAAGCCGAAGGAAGTGTGGAGCACCATTTCCTACATCCCGCAGTCCCACGGGTTTGCCTTCTCCTATACTGGGCTGGAGATGGTCCTGCTGGGTCGCAGCGCCCATCTAGGTATGTTCCAGCAGCCCGGCAAAGAGGAACTGGAAATGGCCGAAGCCATGATGGAGCGGGTGGGCATCTCTCACCTTGCCAACAAGGACTGCAACCGGATGAGCGGCGGCGAACTGCAAATGGTGCTCATTGCCCGTGCCCTTATCAACGACCCCAAGCTCATTATTCTGGACGAGCCGGAGACCGGTCTGGACTTCCACAACCAGATCCTTGTCCTGAACATGGTGGAGCGGCTGGCGCATGAGGAAGGCATCAGCGCCATTATGAACACCCATTATCCCACCAACGCCATGAGCGTGGCAGACGAAGCACTGATGCTCAACCGCAAGGGTGAATTTTTCTACGGTCCGGCCGCTGCCATCCTGAACGAACAGAACATTTCCTATTCCTTTGATGTTCAGGTCATCGTGGACGAGTTGAATTATCAGGGACGCGCCGTGCGCAGCATTGTGCCAGTGGCCTTGCGAGGGAATGCCGTATGAAGATGCCATTTACGCTTTCCCAGCTGCGTCCCATCCGGGAAGCCATGACAGTTTCCCGCCCAGCAAAACTGGGCGAGAGTGTACCTGTTACCTGGTTCTCGCTGGGCGGCGGCACCTCAATCACCCCGGAGTATTACGACTGCACTACCCTGTATCTGTGCGGGGAAGGTTGCGGCATATTTCTTCTGGGTGGAGAGAGCCGTACTGTCCCGCTGCATCCCGGCCAGCTGCTGGCCGTTCCGCCCAAAACGCTCTGTGGCTGTCTGACCGACAGCGGCATGATCTATACTGAAATCATTCTGAAAAAGGAGAACTTTACCATGAACAACATTCTCAAAGCAGGCCAGCCCACCGAACTGAAAGATCTCATTTCTTACGAGGACGGCAGCATTGCAAACCTCGACCTCGTCCACGCCGACAACATGAAATTCGTGCTGATGGCCTTTGACGAGGGCACCGGCCTGACCCCGCACCGTGCACCCGGCAACGCCATCCTGACCGCGCTGGAAGGCAAGGCCATCATCGGCTACGAAGGACAGGACTATGAGCTGACCGCAGGCCAGAGCTTCCGTTTTGACAAAAACGGCCTGCACAGCGTCACTGCACAGGGCAAGTTCAAAATGAGCCTTCTGCTGGTGATCGAATAAGCGATTTTCTCATCACAACTGACGCAAAGAACCCGTCCGGAGCATTCCGGACGGGTTCTTTGTCATTCGGTTTCTTCAGCAGTAATACAGGAAGGAACGCAGGCGGCTCCACGCCGTTTCGTCCCAGTCATTGTCCAGCGAAAGCTGGAACAACGGTGCATTGCAGGCATCCCGCAGGCCGCGCATATCCAGGATCATGGCAGCGTTTTCATAGCGTGGGGCGAGGGTCAGCACGGCATCTGCCCGCCCGGAAAGCTCTACTGCTTTTGCATAGCGGTAGCGGGCATTCCCGCCCGCAAAGTGCGGCATGGCAGTGTCTGCCGTTTCAAACAGGGCCGCAGTATCCTGTGCAAAGGCGCTGTGTGTACCAAGTTCTGCGCCGATGGTCTGCATCTCCTGCGCCATCTGTTCCAGCCATTGGGCACAGGGCTTGTTGGCATCCATGTTGTCTTTCCAAAGGAACCAGAGTGCTTCACTCAACGGCGCACGGAGCAGCTGGCTTCCCTCTGCTTCCAGCGTAGAAAGCACTCCGCTGTCCAGCTCGGTCAGGCAGAGCGGTGTGCCCACGGCGGCAAGCCTGCGGCCCGTGACAGGGCGTTTGCCGATCTCTATCGCAGCCTTGTGGAGCTGTGCCCAGCCGGGCAGCGTGTCCCATGCAGCAGCAATTCCGGCGCGCATCGCCGCCGGGGCGGCATACAGGATATCTCCGGCCAGCAGTGCACGGAACAGGGCATCCCGGTCCTGCGCCGTTGCAGGCAGGGTTTCCAGCATCGGGCTGACCAGCTTGGCGCTCTGGTTTCCTCTGCGGTCCAGTACTGCCCGGATGACGCGGGCATACTGACCATCCGCTTCTGCGCCCTGCGTCTGCGGGATCAGGAACTGTGCCGGTGCCGGATCCGCTTCCTGCTGTGCAAGGATGCCGCCCAGCAAAGCAGGGAAGGGCAGATATTCCTTTGCACTGGTCTCGGCACGTCCAAGGCTCAACGCATGAGCGCTGAGATGCGGCAGTGCATGGGCATCCACCCCCTGTGCACGGAAATATCCGGTCAACGATGCCGTGTATTCGCCCAGCGGCGGCAACCAGAGCGGAAAATCCTTTTCCGGCACCGCCGGGAGATGACAGGGGCGGATATCGACCTGCTCCAGCACAAAGTCCTTGGGCAGAACTTCCACCGGGCGGTGGTTCAGGCTGTTCAGGAAGGCTTCAATGCGGGTGATGACACCCACATTGGAGAAGTGCTCGTCCACTTCGATCTGCAAGTAGGGCTTATCCCCCATTTCCTGCTTGAACAGATGGGACAGCATGGTATCCGGGCCGCAGCCGTGGTTGGTCAGATACACCGCATACAGGTTCGGATGATGAGCGATGAGCTTTGCGCCGGACAGGATGTGCTGTCCGACCGGTTTGGAGCCGACCACTTTGTGCAGGTAGTTCTGCACGATGGCGTGGCACAGTCCGGCCGCAATATCTGCCTGTGGAACGCCTTCGGCAGCGGCAGAAGCAATGGCGGTTTCAATGAATACCGTGCAGCGCTCGCCCAATGCGGCCGGGTGCTCTGCGGACAACGCCAACTGGCCAAATTCAGCCAGCGGAATCCCCATGCGGGCGGCCTGTTCCTCTACAAAAGAACCGGTGCCCGCTGCGCAGATCTTGTTCATCTGGAAATCCACGACTTTGCCGTTTTTCAGGCTGATGTATTTGCTGTCCTGCCCGCCGATCTCAAAGACAGTATCCACCTCCGGCACCCAGTGCGCAGCGCCCTTTGCCTGCGCGGTGATCTCATCCCGCACGGCATCGGCACCGATGCGCTTGCCGACACGCTCCCGCCCGGAGCCAGTCACGCCCACCGCCGTAAAGCGCACCGCACCGAACCGTTCCCGGATGCTGGCCAGCCCCTTGCGGACAGCTCCTTCCGGGTCGCCTGCGGTGCGCAGATACTGGAAATCCACCAGTTCACCCTCCGGCCCCACCAGAACAAGGTCGGTGCTGGTGGAACCGATGTCGATGCCCAGCGCACAGCCCTTCTCCGGGAGGATACCGGTGGCCTTCGGCTCAGAAAGATCAGTGCCGGGCAACAGTTCCAGTCTGGGAAGCCCGGTTGTCGTGGAGCGTGTTGCCATTGCATCGTTCAACAACGCATCCAGCTGTGCCAGTGTAAATGCACCTTCTGCCTTGCATGCTGCACCGATGGCCGCTTCAAAACGCGCTTCTTCCGGGACGATCAGTTCCTCTTCGGTCAGGTCGAACACATCCCGGATAGCCCGTATCACGCCGGAGTTGCAGGTCACGCCGCCGCAGAATACCACTGGTTTGCAGACCGGCAGCCGCCGCACAATGGTCGCCTTGTAGTTATGGATCATTGCATAGCACAATCCCAGCAGGATATCCGGCGTGGAAACACCTTCCTGCTGGCGGTGAATGATATCCGTTTTGGCAAACACTGCGCAGCGTCCGGAAAGCCGCGGAATGCTCTGCGCCTGCTCAACCAGCGCAGAATAATCCTCCAGCTTGCAGCCCACACGGGACATCTGATCCTCAAAAAAGGAACCGGTGCCGCCTGCGCAATGCTCGTTGGCCGCAAACTGCGGGGTCCGGCTCTGGACTTCCGTGATGAACCGCGCACCTTGACTGCCGATTTCAATAATCGAACCGGCCTGCGGCACAAGCCTGCGTACACCTTCCACGATGGCAGGAATCTCTCCCAATTCTGATAGAACCGGACAGCGTTCCAGTAGTGCCCCGGCATTATCACCTGTCACACAAACGGCAAGTGTCTCGTCCCTGCCAATAGCAAGTTCCGACAAGCCCTGCCGCAGGCACAGAAGTGGTCTGCCGTGATGCACGGCAAGCCAGTACTTCTCCACTGTTCCGTTCTGCATCAGCACGATTTTGACCGTGGAGGTACCAAGATCCATTCCCAAAGAATACATGGGACAGCTCCTTTCAAAAATCAACCCTGTTGCTTTGAGGGTTTGACATTTCAAACTTCATTCCGTATAATAGAGCTGTCGTAAATTAGACAGCTCTAACCAGAGTTTAACACAACTACCTCGATGTGTCCGTTGTTATGGCAACGGACGGAATGATTTTGGAGCATGGAAAAATATTATTCGATTTTACAGCAGTGCGGAATGTTCCACGGCATCCAGCCGCGCCGCTACCGGGATGTTCTGGACTGCCTGCACGCAAGCGTGCATCAATATCCCCGCAATACGCATCTTGTGGAACTGGGTGAGCAAAGCCACAATACAGGCATCCTGCTGGATGGCACAGTGGAAGAGTTTCTGTATGATGAAAATGGAAATCAGGTCAGCATCTGCCGGCTGGCAAGCGGGCAGATTTTTGGGGCCGAACTGGCCTGTACCGGCTGGAGTACCAGTCCGGTCTGCCTGCGGGCCGACTCAGACTGTACGGTGCTCCGGTTGGATTTCAGCGCTCTCATGTCCCAGCAGACCATGACCTGTCCCTGCCGGATGCAGGTGACCGCTAATCTGATGCAGGACATGGCACAGCAGCTTTTATTCTTTAATACAAAGGTGCGTATTCTTGCCCAGAAGCGTTTGCGGGACCGGCTGAAAATTTATTTGCAGACGCTGACACCGGACAGCAAAGGATGTTATCATCTGCTGTACAGCCGTACCGAGCTGGCCGACTTCCTCTGTGTAGATCGCAGCGCGCTTTCCCGCGAATTGTGCCGGATGCGGGATGAAAAGGTTATTGAATTTTCCGGGGCAAAAATCAAGATCCTAGATCATGATTTTCTCCGTCACTGAGCTTCAAGCTGAAATAAAAGGAAGGCAGGGTGTTCTTTTGATGGAACACTCCGCCTTCCTTATCGTGTGTGGATTTTGGGGGTTAGTCTTCTAGTCCATGGATTCCAGCCACATTCTTCAAATATTCCTCCGGTTCGCCGTTTAGAATCAGGTCTGCATACGCCAGAGGGTCGTTATAGATGAGATACTCTAACTCCGACCTCTGCGCCATGGTCACGTCCAATTCATCCTCGACCCCAGTGCAGTCAATGGAGATTCTTCTCCCATCCCGGAGCAGCAGTTCCACGCAGCCGGTGTCCATGTTGAATTTGCAGGTTCTTTCATCGTACTTCATACTCGTGTCCTTTCTGCCTTACGGCACTCTTACAGTGGTCTGTCGTGCTTTCTTATGATAAGGTCTGGGACGTTTTTCGATGGAAGCAAGGGATTCGTTCTGTTTTCCGAAGAATACAAAAAATCCGAACCCCTCTCCTATCGGAAAAAAGTTCGGATTTTGTTGTTGTGGTGCACCTCCAGGGACTCGAACCCTGGGCCCACTGATTAAGAGAAACCAGCATGCAACAATTGTCGATTTTCAAAATTGCGCAGATCGATCTTTTTTATTGTTTTATCGCAAATTTAAGTTTTGCGTCTTCTGTATCCTTTGCACTTGTTATCCACTCTCGCATCCGTTATCTAGCCGTTCCGGTGTGCAAAAAGTGTGCAAAAATGTGCAGAGGGCCTATATGGACAAATAAACCACCGGTTCCCTGGCAGAGTTTGAGAAAGACAAAGAGGCCGCCCGCTGTGCTTGTCTGCACAGTGAGCGACCTCTTTATGTACGTTTTGGCACCGCGCCCTTACAGGTTCGCGCCGTTCGAGGCAATCACGTCCCGGTACCACCAGCCCGAATCCTTCACAATCCGCTGCTGGGTGGGGTAATCCACATAAATCAGGCCGTAGCGGCAACTGTAGCCCGCCGCCCACTCGAAGTTGTCGAACAGGCTCCACACCGAATAGCCGATCACCGGGATGCCGTCTGCCATGGCGCGGGCCACCTCCAGCAGATACCGGTGGAGAAAGTCAATCCGCTGGGGGTCATGAACCTCGCCGTCCAGCATGACGCAGTCCAGGCCCGAATAGCCGTTTTCGGTGATGAGGATGGGCAGGTGGTACCGCTCGAACCAGAACTTGCTGGCGTGATACAGCACCTTGGGGGTGATGTTCCAGGCCGCCGCCGTCTGGGGGCTGCCCTGGTAGGCGTAGGCATCGTATTTGGAGGGGTCGGGGACGATGTCCACCGTGCCCTGGTAGCAGTTGTAAGCGTAAAAGTCCAGGGGCTGGGACACAAGGGCCCACTCCTCTGTGGTCATGGTGTACAGCTGGTCCCCGAACTTCTGCTTGGCCCAGGCGGGGTACTGCCCCAGGAATACCGGGTCGGCCCACCAGGTATTGGACATGATGTAGCCGGGGTAGTCGCTCAGAGACTTCTGCCTGGCCTTCTCCACTTCCTCCGGGGAGTTGTCCTTGGGCAGGCAGCAGTCCCCGGTGGGGGCCATGCCCACCCTGGTGCCGGGGCAGTTGCGCCGCAGCACCTGCACCGCCCGGCCGTGGGCCAGCAGGATGTGTTTGGTGATGCCCATCATGGTTTGGTCGTCGTTGTGCTCAAAGGGTGCGTGAACTCCTGCCACCAGCCCCAGGCCACAGAACATCTGGGGCTCGTTGAAGGTGAGCCAGTACCCCACCCGGCCCGCCAGGGCTTTGGATACGACCTCCGCATACTCGGCAAACCAGTCGGGGCTGGCAGGGTTCTTCCAGCCCCCCTGCCGGTAAAGGGCGGTGGGCAGGTCCCAGTGGTAGAGGGTCACCAGTGGCTGGATGCCGTTTTTCAGCAGCTCGTCGCAGAAATCCTGGTAAAATCGGATGCCCGCCTCGTTGACCTTGCCAATACCCTCGGGCAGCACCCGGGCCCAGCTGATGGAAAACCGGTAGGCCTTCAGGCCCATTTGCTTCATCAGGGCCACATCCTCTCGCCAGCGGTGGTAAAAATCAATGGAGATGTCGGCGTTCTCGCCGTGGGCGATCTTGCCGGTGCCGTCATGGACCAGGGTGTCCCAGATGGACTCCCCTTTGCCGTCGGCGTTCCAGCCGCCCTCGATCTGGGTGGCCGCTGTGGATGCGCTCCACAGGAAATCTTTGGGGAAGGTGGTCATAATCTGTCCTCTTTGTATTTCAAGAATCCCCCGCCTGGGGTCAGGCGGAGGATTGCGAAAAAGAAGTACCTGCCCCGGCAAACTGGGACAGAGGGAAGATAGCTTGTTAATGCTTTAGGAAGTGCAGCAGGGCCCCGGCGGAAGCCTTGGCGCCGCCCAGGCTCTTCATATCTGCACTGAACTCCGCAGCAGTGGCCTTGTAGGAAGGCTGGGTCAGCAGCTTGACGATGGCAGCCTTCAGGCTTTCGCTGGTGATGGCGTTCTTGTCCAGGAAGTCGCAGCCCAGCCCCAGCTTCTCAATCTGCCGGGCAGTGATGGCCTGTTCCTCCATCTGGGGGATGGCGATCATGGGCACGCCGTAGTAGATGGCCTCGCCGGTGCCCCCCATGCCGGCGTGGGTGATGAACACCGATGCCTGGGACAGGATGTCCAGCTGGGGAACCATCTGGCCCACCTCCACGTTGGCGGGGATGTCCTTCAGGCTGGCGGGGTCGATGGAACCCAGGGCTGCGAAGACGTTGATGTCCAGGTCCCGGACTGCGTCAAACAGGATAGGGTAATACTCCGGCCAGTTGTTGAAGGCGGTGCCCAGGGAAGAGTACAGCAGGGGTTTGCCGTTGTCGGGGGCCTTCCAGCTGCCGAAGGCGGTCCGCTTGCCGATCTGTACCCCGGTGAACACGAAACTGTCATCGAAAGTCTCGTAATTGGGAACCAACTTTTTCTGCATCATGACCAGGTTGAAGTCCCCGTGGCCGTCGAAGATTTCCTTGACGGTCAGCAGGCGGCAGCCATATTTTTCGGCATAGGTCTGGGCCAACTGCGCCGCGGCTTTGCGCAGAGGGTGGTCCGGCGGGCAGTTCTCGAACCCGGCGGCTACCGAGTAGCTGTCGTTGGAGGGGTAGCTGGTGTAGAGCATGACGTTGGCAACCTTGAGGTTGTCCGCCGCGATTGTGCCGGCAATGCCCGCAAAGTCGTGGACGACAGCGTCGGGTTTGTCGTTTTTCAGGGTGTCCAGCACAGTGTCGATGTAGGCTCCTGCCTCGTTTAAGAACAGGAAGGGCACCGCGGCGGCCACTCCGCCGTCATCCTCTTTTTTTTCGCCGGCCTCATTATGCTTGTCGTTTTCCGCCATCCAGGAGGGTACGGCGACGAACTTTGCCCCGGTGGGCTCAATGATAGTGCGGAAGGCTTCAGTGGTGAAATAAGTCACTCGAACGCCTTTCTTCACCAGTTCGGTGACGAGGGCCAGGGTAGGATTGATGTGCCCGAAGGCGCCCAGCGATACGAATGCGATATGCATACAAAAACTCCTTTCAAACAACAAAACAGCCATGCAGGCAGCGCAGGACGTTGCCCGCACGGCTGCGGGGAAAATAGGTGATGGCTTATTCTGTCAGGCCGTTGTTGGTGATCACTTTTTGATACCAGTAGAAACTGTCCTTTTTCACCCGGGCGCACTGCTTGGGATCGGTCTCGGTGCGGTCCACGTAGACTAAGCCGTACCGTTTGGCAAAGCCCTGGTGGCTGGACACCACGTCTACAAAGCTCCAGGGGCAATAGCCGAACACCGGCAGTCCCTCGTCAATCATGATGGCCAGCTGTTCGATGTGCTCTTTGAGGTATTCGATGCGGTAGGGATCATGGATCTGGCCGTCCGGGCCCAGTGTTTCGCTATAGGCCATGCCGTTTTCGGTGACGATCATGGGCAGACGGTAGCGATTATAGACCTTGCGCATCCCAATATGCAGGCCCATCGGGTCGATGCCCTTGTCCATCCACTCGGTTTTGCGCAGGTGGGGATTATCACAGATGTCGAAGGCGTCCGACACCCAGAAGGGCGGCTGGTCGTAGTTGACGGGACCCTCCTTGACTTTGGCGCAAATGCTGAAATAGTAGTTGATGCCGATGAAGTCGGGGGTCGAGGCTTTCAGCACGGCTGCATCTCCGGGCAGCGTCTGGGGGCAAAGTCCATGACTCTTTAAGTAGCTGGCCACATAGGGTGGATATTCGCCCCGGACACTCAGATCGAGCAGGTAGAACTCCATCAGTTCTTCGGCGTTCTCGGCGGCCAGAACATCCTCGCTGCGGCTGGACTGGGGATAGACCACCTGGATAGCACACACCGGGCCGATTTGGGCTTCCGGGTCGATCTGCCGCAGCAGCGAAATAGCCCGGTGCTCGGCCAGCGAGACATGATAGCTCATCTGGTAGATGTTCTGCAGATTCTTCTGCTTGTCCTGCTCAAAGTTGCCGTTCATGATGCCGGCGGCGGTGGCGATGAGCTGTTCGTTCACTGTGACCCACCGCTTGACGCGGCCCTTGAAGTGGGTAAAGCAGACCTCGGCATATTTCAGATAGGCGTCGATCATCTTGCGGTCGAGCCAGCCGCCAAAGGCGTCCACCAGGGCCTGGGGACATTCAAAGTGATACAGCGTCACCAGGGGCTCAATCCCCTTTTCCAGCAGGTAGTCGATTAGCTTGTCATAGAAGGCCAGGCCCTCGGGGTTGGACTGGCCCGAGGCGTCCGGCATGATCCGGCTCCAGGAAAAGCCCATCCGGTAAACCTTCAAGCCCAGCTCGGCCATCAGGTCCACATCCTCTTTCCAGTGGTGGTAATGATCGGCAGCCACCTTGTTGTCGGCGATGTCGGGGCGGCGTGCCCCCAGGTCGGTGGTGGCAACGCCCTTGCCGCCTTCGTTGTAACCGCCCTCTACCTGAAAGGCGCTGGTAGACGCGCCCCAGAGGAAATTGGTGGGGAAAATCATTTGTTTTGTCAAGTCGATAACACCAGCCTTTTTGATTTTATGGTATCACGCAGTCAAACGCTCTCCAAATCTTTTTGGGAAAAGCCAAACAGATAAGTCAGAACAGCTGCCACGATCAGAGAAGCAAAGGAGGCTACCACGCCAACCACAATGTTGGCATTGGTACCACCCACATAGCACAGCAGAGACAGGAAGTTGGCGGAGGTCATTGCATATCCCTTGAGGTCGAATATGCCGGCGATGGCGCCGCCCACAAAGCCGCCAACGGCCATCGTTACAAAGCAACGGGTAAAGCGGAAGCAGATGCCATACAGAGTGGGCTCGGTGACGCCGCCCAGAATGCCGGAAGCGAAGGCTGCAAAGGATGTGCTGCGATCGTCCTTGTTTTTCAGGCGGAGCGCTGCGCCCAGAGCCACACCGAAGCAGGCCCAGGTGGCAAAGTTGCCGGCGTTCATAGGTCCGCTGCCAATACCGGTTTCAAAGAAATCGGCCATCATGGGCATCATCAGGGCCAGGTGCATACCGCTCATTACCAGGAACTCCCACAGGGCGGCGATGACAGCTACACCGAACCAGCCGGTGGTCATACCGAACCAGGCAAGGCCGCCGCTGATGGCGTTGCCCACAATAGTGCCCAAAGGCGCCAGCAGGCAGAGGATAAAGGGCATGGAAATGAGCAGGCTGAGGAACGGAGTGAAAACGGTGGTCAGCAGATCGGGCATGAACTTTTTGACGATCTTATAGACCAGGCAGAACAGGGGCACCGACAGCATAATGGGCAAAACAGTCTGGGCGTAATTGGTCACAGTGGCAGGGATGCCAAAGACTGTGAACGGCTGCCCGTTGGTGGCAAAAACTGCGAAATCGGGCACCATCAGAATACTGCCAATGAACGAACCCAGCATACCGTTGATCCCCAGTTGCTTGGCTGCATTGTAGCCTACCAGGATGGGCATGAAGTAAAAAGCTGCGTCATACAGGAAATCAAACAGGATGTACAGGTTGCTTTCCATAGAGTACAGGCCCAGCAGGTCGGGGCCAAAGATGGAATTAACGGCACGGAACAAGCCGCCGGCCAGCAGCACCGGGATCATGGGGGTCATACAGCCCGCCAGATAACCCATGATATTTTTGAGCACCTGCTTGAACGTCAGCTTCTGCCTGGCAATGGAGGCATCCTCAGCGGCGGCCGCATCATCCTTGACGGCGGCGTTGGCGCTGATGCCTGCCAGCTTGCACAGTTCCTCGTACACTTTGGGCACATTGGTGCCAATGATGATTTGATATTGCTGGCCGCCGCGGACAACCCCCAGCACGCCAGAGATCTTCTTCACGTCGTCATCTTTGGGGACGCTGTCGTCCTTTAGATACAGGCGGAGGCGGGTCATGCAGTGGGTGGCGTCCTTCAGGTTGGCCGCTCCGCCCACCGCTCTCAGGACCTGCTCGGCTATTTTTTTGTTGTCTGTCATTTTTATGTTCTCCTGTTTCAAGTCAGATCGTTGTAAGTGACAAGCCGAATGTCCTGCTGTTCCAGCCAGGCACGGACCTTGGGCCGGCAGAGCATGGCGGCCTCTCGCACCCGGGGGGTGGTCATGGTAGAATGATCCAGCAAGTAAGCATCGATGTATCCCGGATGGAAGACCATCAAGTCGCAAGCTCCCTCATGGGCGTGGGCCACTGCATCCTGGACCCCGGTGAAGGGGTCGGCCTCATAGGCCTTGAAGTCCCTGGGCATATAGGCATAGACCCGGGTATGCCGGAAGATTACTGCCTCGCCGGGACGGCCCATGGCAAAGTAGGGCAGGCCGTGGTGCTGGGCAACAATCTCCAGCCCCTTGAAGAAGTTTGCGCTGGCCACTGCGTGTCCCTCAAAGTAATCCGGCTCCCGTCCGGTAAGGGCCTTGAACTGACGGTACTGGGCCTCGATTTCCTCGATGACTTCCTCCAAAACCACAAAGTCACGGCCGGCTTTGGCGGCCTCCCGGTAGGTGCGGCTGGGCCTGAATTCCCCTTCGGGGGTGCACAAGCTGGGAATGTGGGAAGGGTCGGTGAGGGGCCGGCCCACACAGATGTTGGTGTGCTGACCCAGGCATAGGGAATGGCCATGCAGCAGCCCCAGGCCGTGGACGGCAGCTGGCATGTTAGTCATGACGCCCACAGAGCGCACCGGGAGGAAAACCGTGAAGGCCTGGGAGACCTTGTCGTACCAGCCGGCGTTATGCAGTTCTTCAATGAAGATCGCGTCAGCTGCGCGGAGCAGATCCGCGTATTCCTTCTTCACTTCGCCAAGGATTCGGACACCCAGACCCGGGCCGGGGAACGGCTGGCGGAAGACGATGTGCTCAGGCAGGCCAAGGGCCAGGCCCAGCGCGC
>ERZ791623.872-NODE-872-length-14558-cov-2.989933_pt1 | contig 14558 bp, 17 predicted proteins | sample MGYA00510268_ERZ791623 | MGnify/ENA primary metagenome ERZ791623 (study PRJEB30046, sample SAMN00715216) | human gut metagenome | study: EMG produced TPA metagenomics assembly of the A metagenome-wide association study of gut microbiota in type 2...
GCGTGCAACCTCCTCTCCCACCGGGGAGCGGAGCGCTGGGCGAAGCCCAGCAGCGAAGCCAACTTAAATTACTACTAAATTAACTCTTAATTAAATATAAATTAAAACTATCTAACATTATGGTATGAGTAAGCAACCTATTATACAAGTTCATAGTTGTAGAACTTGTAAGTATTGTAAAAGTAAAACTTCGTATAAATCACGAACTGAACGAAAGACTTATTATGAATGTGATAAGACTAAAACTATGATTACAGAAAGTGTATATCAGACAAATGATTGTTTAATTTTTATTAGTCGTAAATAGTTTATGCCTAAACTCAATGCTAATCAGATAGACAAATATCTTAATCCGAAAGATAACGGAGATAAGAGAAGGTCTAAACCTAATAGAAATCTTCGAGAAGATAACAATCAAAATTATAATAAGAAGAATGATAAACGTAGGCCAACAAGTCGTAACCAGTAAAGGTAGATATGGTCGTGTTATTGATGTTGATAATTCATCCAATGAACTTAAAGTATTAGTTAAGATTGGTACTAAGAATTATTGGATATTAGAAAGTCAATTAACTCCTGCTACGCATATAGTTAGGGTTAAAGTTGAATACGAAATAGATTATTGTGGTAAATCTATTACCGATAGTCTTGAAGTAGCCCTAAAACGTGATACTGTTCTTTACAATGATAATGTTAATTATTTAGCTCAACTTTGTAAAGATAAAGTAGAAAGACAATTAGAAATGGAAGTAAAAGTTAAACAAATTAAAATTTCATAAGTGCTATGACATTTGACTTAAAAGTTATTACTATTGAAACTAAACCTCGTGCTGGATACTTTATTCTTGACGAAGGTGAATTTTCTACTGTTAAAAAGGTTGTACCTCAACGTAGCGAAGTTTATCTTGATAATGGTAAAGTATTATCTATCGCTGATGCTTCTAAGAAAGTTGCAAAACTTATCGGTGAAGTTACTACTGAACAAGAGGATAAAGTTATTACAAAAACTTATTCGATTATTCATAGTGATTTCAGTGGAATCATTCGCGGTTTGTATGATACGATTCCTTATGGAGATGATGTTCCCGAAGAGGATAGAAAATATAAAACGCTTCGTGATGCACTGTTCGCTGGTGTAAAAGTCAGATATGAAGGTGCATTTGAAACTATTCTTACTCGTACTGTTGTTGATGAAGTTGTTGAGATTTCAAGTCTTTCTGTTGTAGACAGGTATCAACTTTATTCTCGTGATGATAGAGTTGGTGTTGTTACGAAGTTTGATAAAGATTCTCATTGGTTCCAAATTAAACTTAATACCAGTGGTACTGTTGTTAAGTGTAAACGTGAAGATTTTACAAAACTTCATAATGACAATACTATACAGATGCTTCATACTTTATGTTCTCGTTGTGGTCGGTAAATGGATTTTAGTAAACTTAAAGGACTTGTTCCTGTAAAGAAAGCTAATATCAATAGAGATTCAACTAATCGAACAAGAAGTAAAACTTCAAATATGACACCTCATGCTATAAAGTGTGAGGTGTTTTTTTATGATAATAAGTTTTATGGAATTGTCGATAATGAACGTTATCCTATTGATATAACAGATGAGGATTATCAGAAAGCTACATTTGCATTTAGTACACCTGATAATGAGCATTGGGATTGGTTTACGATTCGTCCTTTTAGTGCTGCTGAAGCTGATATTGAAAACTTGAAAAAGTATTGGCAACTTATTGTTCCTAAAATAAAGATTTGGATTACTCTTGAAAATGGAGTAGGAAAACTTGATATGGAACGTATTAATAATCGAAACGAAAAAGTTTTCAAAAGATTAAGTCCAAAATATTATGCTTCTCGACGCAATTAAAGAGTATTCGGTGGTCATGCCGGAATTACTTCAATATTTGAAGAAACGAGGATATGACCCCGGATACTTTTTTACAAAGTTAGACTTATCGCTACAATTCATAATAATATTTGAGTTTTTATTACAGAACTACGATATTGTTATGATTACAACTCCTAATGTTATGGGTGTTAGAGCTTATGTTAATCGAACTACTGACAAACAAGATGTAATATTTGTTTGTCCTACTCCTGAAACTTATAAAATAAGTAATAATCATTACGAAACCCTTATTAGTAAGGCATTTGAGTATATCCAAAACACTGCATTTTAGCCGATATGGACGCAGATAAATTGAAAGACCTTACAAGTGTTAAGGCAAACAAAAATAAGCCGTCAGCGAGGCCAAAACAGGCCGCCACGGGCGATTATTCGCAACTGTATCCGGGGCAACAGCAGGCTATCGACAAGCTGTCTGATTGGTATTTTAGTAATGAACTTGAATGTACACTTGAAGGTTATGCTGGTACTGGTAAAACTTATATATTGAGATATTTTCTCGATAATATTGTTAATAAGTCTTATACTGTTACAGCTCCTACACACAAAGCTCTTCGAGTTCTTGAATCTCAAGTAGGTAGAAAAGGTATGACTTTGCATAGTTTGCATGGTCTTAAACCTAATATTGATTTACAGAATTTTGATATTGAGAATCCTCAATTTGACCCTCTTAATCCAAGCAAGATACAAAATTATAATCTTGTTGTGATTGATGAATGTTCTATGATTAATAAGGATTTATTCCAACTTAATCGAAATCGTGCTACTACTTATAATGTTAAGATTCTTTATGTTGGTGATTCTCTTCAGTTACCACCTGTAAATGAAGAAATATCTTTAACATTTGCTACTGTTAAGAATAAAGTTGTTCTTACTGATATTGTACGACAAGAAGAAGGTAATCCTCTTCTTGAACTATTTAGTCTTTTAAGAGATGATATTAAAAATCAAACAAATACTTTTCTGAATTATATAGTTCGAAATAGGTCTAATATACAAGATGGAATTGGTTATGAAATTATTCCACGAGCCATGTTTAATCAAAGACTTATTGATGAATTTAATTCAGATACATTTCATAAGAATATAGACCATTTTAGAATTACTGCTTATACGAATAAAGCTGTTTCTGATTGGAATAGTATTGTTCGTAATAGTATAGTTGGTAAAGATGCTGATATAATTCATATTAACGATTTAGTGTTATCTTATAATACTATTGTTGATGAATTTAAAGAACCAATTATTCTAAATAGTGAAGATTATATTCTTGAAGATATTAGACCTTATATTAGTGATGAAGGTATTAAAACATTTGCTGTTAATCTTAAATCTATGTATGATGGTCATATAACTCAACCATTTCTTATCGTAGATACAAAAGATGCTTCGTTTCTTAAATATAAGGAAATTCTAACACATCTTTATAATAGAGCTGCTAATCGTGTTCAACATGGTTGGTATGTTTATTATAAGTTTAAGAATCGTTTTTTAACAAATCTTAAATTCAGTATTGAAACTATTCAAGGAACTAAGTGGATTAATAAAGACATAGATTATGGTTATTCTATGACTGTTCATAAAACACAAGGTTCTACTTTCGATAATGTAGCAATAGATTTGACAGATATTGTTTTCCAAAATACGAGATTTGGTCGTAGAGAAAATGATATTGATATTCGTAATAAACTTATGTATGTAGCTCTATCTCGTGCTCGCAAAAGTGTTATTATGAAGTATTAAACATAATCTTATTAATCAGACTGTTTCATCTGATATTTTTAATAGTATTAATATTATGTGTAATGCTTGTGAAAGATGTTATTTATCTATTGCTAATCGACGAATACCCGGTGGGGGAGCAGGTTGCACGCCCACTTTGAGGCGTACTATTATGTTTGTTGGTGATACACCAACTATTACAGATTATAAAACTCAAACTGTATTTAATGGTCGTTCAACTAAAATAGTTAGTCAATTCATTAATGATTATAAACTAACTGCTTGGACTATTAAATCAACTCTTATTCAGTGTGTTTGTGCTGAACCAACTGAACATTATGCTGAAACTTGTTATCCAAATTTTATAGCAACTATTAGGAAATATAAACCTACTATTATTGTTGCTGTTGGACAATTTGTTTATCAGTTCCTTAAAGAAGAAAAATATAAAAGTATGGCATCAGTTGTTAATAAACCAGTTAGGTTTAATGATGCTATATTAATTCCTATATATTCACCAGCCTATATTATGCGTAACAAATGTTATTCAGAATATGTTAAATCTTTTAATTTAATTAGTGACATATTTGCTGAATTATGTAAAGAATATCGTTATTACAGATAAAGTAGTATTATTATGAATAATGCTTATGAATATGATGTAGAGATATATCCTAATCTATTTGAAGTTACTTTTATACCCAAAACAGCAGACCAAAAACTTATCGACGTTTATAAAGCTGTTGATATAAGATGTCTTGCTATTAAAAATGGTAAAGAAGGTAATCTTGAAGAACTGAAAGAAGCAAAGGCTAAATTGTTGTTAGCAATGGGTGCTAAACAATTTGTTATTTGGATTGATTATACTACTGGTAAGTGGAGAAATGATGGGCCACTTATCATGGATTTCTTTATTCAACATAAAATTCTTACTGGTTATAACAGTAATAATTATGATAAAATTATGTTGGATATTTTTATTAATAATTATAAATATCTTGATGTAAAAGGTTTTAATAAGAAAGAAAGTAAACATATTACACAAATTCTATATGACCATAGTTGCGCTTGTGTAGATTTTGGTAAAGGATATAGTCGTTTACTTAATTTCAAGAAATATTACAAACGTCCTTTTACTGATTATGATATTCAAAAGATTCTTTATCTTGATAAGACTTATACCAGTCTTAAACAAGTTGCTATTTGCTTAAAATGGTATCGTATTCAGAATCTACCGATTGCTTATAATTGTAGAATTAGAGAAGAAGATATTTATGATATTTGTGATTATAATGTAAATGATGTTCTTATTACATTAGAACTGGAACGTAGTCAAAAGGCTGAAATTGAACTACGAGAAGATATATCTGAAGAGTTTGGAATTGATGTCCGTAATATGTCAAGAAGTTCTATTGGTAAAGCTATTACTACATCTCTATATGAGAAGTTTAGCGGTATTGATAGAAAAGATTTTATGGATACTAAGACTGATAGATGGAAAATTAAAGTTTCCAGTATATTAAGTCCTAAACTTAAATTTCAAACTAAAATTCTTAATGATTTACTTCGTACTGTTGCACAATCTACTATTGTTGTAGGTAGTACAAAAGATGAAGATAAATTTAAGCATGAATTTCAATTTGGTGATGCGGTATATACTATGGCTTTGGGTGGTTTACATAGTCAAGATAAACCGGGATTACTAATTGCAGATGGATTTAGTTTACGTGATGCGGATGTTAGTAGTTTCTATCCTAATGGTATTCTTAGTTATGATGTTTATCCCGAACATCTCGAAAGAAATCCTTTCAGAGCTACTGTCGGTTATACAAAAGATAGTCGAATTGAAGCTAAACATCTTAGCAGTAAATTAATGAAAGAAGCTAAGAAAGTATTAAATGAATATCAAATTGCTAAAAATCAAAATCGAGTTGATGCTGAAGAATTAAATTCTAAATATCATGAATTATTAACTGAAAGTAAACGTCATAAGATTAAAGCTGAAGGTCTTAAAATTGCTATTAATAGAATGTATGGTGCATTTAGAGATATAAATGATTATCTTTATGACCCTAAATGTACTTATAAAGTTACTATAAATCTACAACTTTGTCTTTTAATGCTTATTGAAGCATTGGAACTCAAAGGTATTAAAGTTATATCTGCTAATACTGATGGTATTGTTTGTATCATTAAACCTGAACAAGAAGCTGATTATAAAGCTTGTTGTGATTGGTGGCAAGAATATAATAATTTTGAACTTGAATTTACTAATTATGAAAAGTATCTTCGTAATGATGTAAATAATTATATAGCTGTTAAAGAAGGTTTTCAAGATGCTTATAATAAATTGATTGATAAAACACCAGAAGCAATAGCTGAGCTTGAAGATATTTATATTAAACGTAAAGGTCTTTTTATTGAAACTATTGCTTTTAATAAAGGTTATGCTTATCCAGTTGTTCCAAAAGCTCTTAATCTATTTCTTTTATATAATGTTCCTTATGCTGATACAATAGAAAATCATATTCATAATAGCAAAGAAGCTATTTATGATTATTGTATTAGTCAAAAGACTGATGCTAAATTCAATATTATATATCGTAGTATTGTAAACGGTGAACTTCATGATGAAGAACTTCAAAAATCTAATCGTTTCTATATTGCTGATGTATCTTATTGTAGTGGAACTATTATAAAAATTGATAAAAATAAACCAAGTAAAATTAATCGAATTGTAGCTAAATATAGTGTTCGTCCTTTTAATGATTATGTTGAGGAAGATGATTATCATATAGATTTTAGTTATTATAAAAAAGAATGTGCTAAGATTCTATATGGTAAAAATAAGAAAACTGCTGGTATGGTTGCGGTTCAAGGTGATTTATTTGGTGCTATGTCTAATAATAAACATTTAGAGCCTATTGAAAGTCCTGAAGAAGATGGTTTGTTTGAAGTTGATTTTGAAGATGACAATGTATCGTTTATTAATCCTGCTAATGACATTCCTATTAACAATACTATCTGGGGTATGTATGGTTTTTCAAGTGAAGAGGAATATAAACGTGCAATAGAAAATGGAGATTATTTACCTTTTTAATAAAATACTAATATGAATGGTGACCTTGTATATCATGAAGTTGATGGTCTTGCAATAGCTAATATTAAACCAGTTAATGTTAAAAATCATAGAATTGGTTTGCGTGTAGCTAAGTTTACAAGAGAGGGAAAGTATATAACTACTTATGCTTCCACTAAAGATGCTGCTAATGCTCTAACTATTGAGCTAAAAAAAACAAATCCTAAACACGCTTATTACGCTATTGTTAAGGCTTGTACTCCTAAAGGTAATTCTAAAACTGCTTATGGTTATCAATGGAGATATATTAGTCATGATGGTGGTATTGTAAAGCGTGATTGTGATTGATGTGTTATGCACGAATTTGATGAAATTTGTTATGGTAAAACAGTAGAGGAATTACAAAAGGAAATGCTCTTTCAAATGCACTTTGGTAATTGTGAAATGCTAACACAATATATTATGGATTGTATTGAAAGACTTAAACGTGAAAATGCTCCTACTGTTTATTGGAGATATTAGAGTATGGATAAGTCCGAAAGACAAGAAATATCTTGTAATAAATGGCGTGATGCCAAAGGTCGAGGTACTCTAAATCTTATAATGAGATTTGGAAAAACACGAGTAGCTGCTATGATTGTTGGTAAGCTGGTTAAAGCTAATCCTAATCGAACAATTATGGCTATCGCTCCAAATGCTGTAACTACTAAAAATCTTGTTGATAATCTTACTGAATTTTGTCCGAAAGAACAATGGATTGATATAATGAGTAGTAATACTCTTATTAATCATGTAAATAAACTTAAAATAGAACGAAAACTTCCTATTAAAGTTGATTTACTTATTCTCGATGAAGTTCATAAGTTATTGCAAGGTGAAACTCTCATAGCTATTAAGAATATAGAATATAAATTTATTCTATGTCTTACTGGTTCTACATTAAATAAAAATCAATTATCTATTCTTAATGAATTAGGTGCTCCAGTAATTGATAAAATTACTGAAATTGAAGCTGTATCGCAAGGTTGGATTTCAAATAGTACAGAATATAATTTAGCTATTGAACTCGATGAACATGACAAAATTAGATATGCTAAATATTCTGATATGATTTCTGAAACTCTTGAAACATTTGGTGGATTACATAAAGTGATTAATCAAGAATTTCGTAATAAAGTTTTTGACAGTGATTTTGCATCTTTTACTGGTTATAATTATAAAGATAGAAATGGCAGTAGTACTTTTATTAAACCTACTGTTATTCGTAATATGTTAGCTTCATTAATGGGTTGGACTCGTGATATGCCACTCGATAATGATTATAATAAACGAATTAATAATCTTTGGAATCCCGATAATATTTACGAACGTGCTAAGAAGTTTAAGGACTTTGTTAGACAACGTAATGATATTTTAATTCATAACAGACCTAAAATCAATGCTGTTATTGAAATTCTTAAAACTAATAGCGTTCCTACTATCTGTTTTAATGAATCAATAGCTATGGTTACTGATTTAGCTGATTATTTCAGTAAAGATGGTATTCCTTTTCATAGTGCTATTGAAAGTAGATATGTAATTAATCCTGAAACTGGTGTTCCATATACTTATAAGAATGGTGAACCTAAACGATTAGGTAAAACTTCTCTTAAAAAGTTAGCTATTGAAGGGATTAAGAATGGTACTTATAAATATTTATTTACTGCACAAAGTCTTAACGAGGGTTTAACGATAGAAAATATCGAACAAGTCATAACGACTGGTGGTAGTTGTAATTCTAATACTCACGGACAACGTGTCGCACGAGGTAAGACTTATAATTACATGAATCCTAATAAGAATTGTGTTATTATTAATCTTTACATTGATGATTTCAAAATTGGTGATAAAGATGTTAGGTCAAGGGACAAACAGAAGTTAATCCAGCGTCAGCAAGATTCCGAGAATGTTCCGATATGGGTTAATGATATTAGTGAAATTTTCGGTTAATTTCTTGCTATTTTCTTTGGTGGTACAATTATAATTACTATATTTGCGTATGGATAAACCACAAATGAAGCCAGTCGAAAAGACTGATGAAGATGTGAGTGGTGCTCTTGTTAATACAAGAAGTAAAAATGGAAGTGTTGCTTTAGCTGTTAATCAAATTAATTCATTTGAACAAGCTGAAGCATTAGCAGATTGGATTGCTCAAAGTCCTGTTTTTAATAAAGGATTTAAGGAGCAAGTTCAGAAAGAAGATGGAACGAGTGAACTTGTAGTTAATAAGAGTGCGATTGTTACATGTTTGCTGTTAGGTAATGAACTCGGTTTTACTCCTATGGTAAGTGTTACATTTGGTAAGACACTTGATAGGGACGCAGCAATCAAAGTTGAACGTGGGCGGTCTATGGGACTTAATCCTATGGCTGCTATGCAAAACATTTACGTTTTTAGTACTTCTCAAGCGGAGATAGTATATACTGGTATTCATGTTGTTAATAAAGTCCTTACTGATGCCGGTATTAAACGTAAGATTCTTGAAGATGGAACTAAACCTTTTTACATATATAGATATTGTAAAAAGGAACTTGCAAATGAACTTGTTGATTATAACAAAGAAACGAAAGATGATTTTGTTGTAATTAATGATGGTCATACTGCTGATTATATTGATAAACAAGTACAAGAAGGTAAAATTCCAATTATTAGGTATGCTACTCGTCGAGCTCTTGTAGAACTTACTCGTGGTGATGAGAGTATTGCAATACCTTATACTTTACAACAAGCTATTGATGCAGGTTTATACGTTGGTACTAAATCTGATGGTACTGAAAGTAAAGGTAAAGCTAATTGGAATGCCCATCCGGAAACTCATCTTATTAAAATGTCTATCATGCTTGGTGGTAGAATTATTGCAAGTGATAAGTTAAATGGAATTTACGTTGATAGTGAATTACATCAAGCTGTATCTATTGCAAACCGTCAAGCTGAAGATACTGAATTTGAAGAAGTTCCTGTTACAGAATAAAGTAATGCAAATCTATCATTAATCTATCATTCATAAAATATTCATAAATTAAAACAAATTACAATTATGAAAAAGTCTGTTTTTTCTGCTGCTAAACTTGCTGGTCTGACTGCTGTAAACCGTGGTACGAAGTCGTCGAATGATATTCGTCCGGCAATTACTACTGCTCGTGGTATGAATAAGTTTACGATGAATGCTTCGGCTTCTGCACTTATCGGTTGTGGTCATGGCGACCGTGTTGTTATGTTTGCTATGCCTAATGCTGATTCGATTAATGAGCGTTTCTTTATTGCTCTTTCGGCAGGTAGCGAGGGTTGCAAACTTGCAAGTGCTGGTAATACGAAAGGTACTGGTCGTCCTCAGTCGTTTAATTACGCTGGTGTTTGGTCGCAGATGCTTATGCAAGATAAGGATGCTGCTCCCGTAGGTGAGCGTGTTCTTGCTGATAAGGGTCTTATGGAAGAGGTTGAAACTCAGAAAGGCCGTGACGGTAAGATGTGTACTGCTGTTCTTGCTACCAAGCGAGTTGAGTATGGTGTTGAGGAAGTTAAGGACGAGAATGGTGAGTTTATTCCTGTTGAGGTTGGTGATACTATCTATGAGAAAGTCTATGTGCTTGTAGACCCGAAAGAGGTAACGCTGGAGGACGAGAAGCAGGAAGAGGAAACCGTAGCTCCTGCCGAGCCGGAAGCCGAGTTGTAATTGTTAATACCTAAAAGTATTTAACAAATCTATCATTTGCTATCATTATAAAAAGAGGAGTTATTGAATAAGTAGCTCCTCTTTTTAGTCTAATAACTTAAAGTACTTTAATTATTATTATGGCAGACACAAGTAAATCGAAAGTTAGTTCGACAACATTAATGTTTGAAGAAGAGGTTGTTGAACGGAGATTAGCTTTTAAGCCCGACCCTGAACTTGGTAATCTTTGTATGGGTATTATTAACGATGTTCGTATTGATATTCGTGAAGTACCTCTGCTGGATGATAAAGGTGTCGAAAGTACATGGGAATATGCTGGTTGTAAATTCCCCGTACTTATTATCGAATTTAAGCAGTGTAAAACTGACGCAAATCCGAAAGACCGTTATTATACATTTACTGCTAAGCCGGTTACTACTCTTAATAAGAAAGGCGAACCTGTTGAAGAGAAGACTGTTATTAACATTATTCAGCAGGTATATGGACAGCTTCGTCATATCGCAAATCAATTTAAGGGTCTTAAAGGTTATCCGGTTAATGCTGGTAAATGTCCGGGACTCGATTATGCTGCTTCTGCAAAGGTTCGTTGTGAACAGTATCTTGCTTTCTTTGAATATTTCAAACATCTCCTCGTTGGTGATGATGAAAAAAATCCTATTTATAAGAATGTGAAACTGTTTATGAAACTTGTTGCAGATTATAACACGCATAAGTTCTTAGCTTTCCCTTCGTTTGTTAATCGTGGATTTGTTGAACGTGTTATTCCCGGTCAAAGTCCGTCGATTGAATTTGAAGCTGGTGAAACAATTCATCTTGCAAAGGATGATACTCCGAAGAATCGTGAAGCTGCCGCAGGTGCTCCTGCTCCCGCTCCCGGTGCTACTGTTGTTTCGTCGGATATTCAGAACATTCTTGATAGGTACTCGAAGTAGTATTTATCATATTACTAAAACAGGAACTTGTAAAGGAGGTAATGGAGGTAAAACTCTATTATCTCCTTCTTTTTTGGGTAATGCTAAAATTAGACTTGTCGGTAATACGTCACGAGTGGGCGTGCAACCTCCTCTCCCACCGGGGAGCGAGGCCGCAGGCCGAGCCGCACAAGTTACACTACTGATTACATGAGAGATTTCATACTTAATACACTTGACCAAGTTACAATATTTAGTAAATATTTTGGTATTCCCGAAGATGTAATCCGATTTAACATTAGTAGTCCTAATGATAGAATACGAAATCCTTTAAGAAATGATAAACATCCTTCATTATCTTTCAAGTATTATGGTGATAAACTGATATGTAGAGATTTTGGTGATGGTAGATTTAGAGGTGATATATTTGAAGTTGTAGGTTATATTATTAATAAGAATTGTAAAACAAGTGAAGGATTTGTGTATATATGTAATGACATAATTCTTCGTTGTTCTGATAAGATTGTTACTAATATTGAATTTAATCGAACTGAACAAGAACATATTAAGAATCAAAATCTTGAAATATTTTTGATGTTCGTAAACCAAATAAATTAGATTATATTTATTGGGAACAATATGGTATTAAGAAAAGTAATCTAAATACAAAAGTATTTATTGTTGATAGATATAGACTTAATGAATGGCAAACACCTTATCGTTATAGTGGTACTGATCCTTGTTATGTTTATAATGTTAATCCAAATAAGTATAAACTTTATTTTCCAAAAAGACTTAAAAGTCAAACTAAGTTTATTACTAATAATCGTTGTCCTATTGAGTGTTTACATCAACTTAAACCAACGAATTATATTGTTCTTATAAAAGGTTATAAAGATAAAATACTTTTTGAACAAATTTGTGATGAGAAAGGTATTAATGATATTTTGTTTATACCTGCTGCTTCTGAAACTATCGTATTACCTACTGACATCTACAAGTTATTGGTGTCGTACTCTTTAAGCGGAAAGTTATTTACTATTTTCGATACTGATGCTGCTGGAATTAATGCAGCTCATCTACTACAAGGTAGATATAATACTATTCCAATTTATTTTACGAATAATTATAAATCTAAAGACCCATCTGATATGGTTAAAGATTATGGTTATTGTAAAGTATTCCAACATTTTGATAATGTTCTAAAAAAGATTTATTATGGAGATTAAAATCAAAAACTATCTTATCAATACTCTTGATAATGGTAATAAGATTTATCTTTGTCCTATGGATGAAGAAGGTTATACGAGATTAATGAATGATTTTTCTCGTTTATCTGACCAATCAAGTATCAATCGATTTGTGGATAAATATGGTTTCAAACATACACAAATCATTCTTGATGGTGATACTTATATTAGCTCTAATGATAAAGAAACATTAGAAGCTATAAATCCTATTCTTTCGCGTATTCTCCCACATCCTAAAACTATTAAGAATCCTCTTAATAATAAGATTGAAAGGTCGTATAAATGTTTTTGTGCCAAACCTCTTAATCTTACAGATATGACTGAACATAAGACTCCTCTTGAAAGTTGGAATTGTCTTATGATTCGTATTGGAGAACCGCAATATGCTATTGTTATTGAAGAAAAAGTTAAAAAATAAGATATGATTCCTAATGAAGTTTTATATAAACGAGATTTAACTGGCGGTTTAGTTCGTTGGTGGGGTCGAGTTGAAAAAGTTACTAATTCTGATGGTACAGTATCTCTACGATTAGCTTATTATTATGGTAAAGTAAATGGTGCTGAAACATCATCATATTCTCCTGTAATTAAAGCTAAGAGTAAAAAAACTGATAGAGAACAAGCTGAATTTGAACTTAATAGTGTTTATGAAAGACATAAGAAACAAGGATATAAAAGTCTTTCTGATTTAGGTATTAGTCCTTTAGATTATCTTACTAATGTAGATGATTTATTTGCAGAAATAGATAAGAGATTACCTAAATATAATACTGATGCAAATAATTGTGTTAAACCTATGAAAGCACAAAAGTTTGCTATTGGTAAGTTCGAATATCCTTGTATTGCTCAACCTAAAATCAATGGTGTTCGAGCAGTTGTTATGCTTGAAGAATTTACACCTACTGATTTATTCAGTCTTGAAGGTTTTGTTCGTGATGATAAACATTATCATACTGTAATTAAAACTAAAGAAGGTCTTACTTATCGTATTTGGCATATCGAGCAACTATTTAATGATTTTTATGATAGTTTTCCTGAATATGCTAATATGGTATTTGATGGTGAGATTTATATTCGTGGTGAAAAAGTAACAACTATTGGTGGAGCTGCTCGTAATCCTCGAAATCCTTTTCATGATAAACTTCAGTTTGTTAATTTTGATTTAAGTATTCCAGATTTAACTAACAAAGAACGTGATAAATTAAGATTCGGTGTTTGGGAAGAATATCGTAGTAAGAAAAGTAGTGTATCTCATAATGTAATGGCTGGTAGAATTTGGGAAAATTTAACTCCCGAAGGTCATAGTATGTGGGATAAATTTAATCTTATTATTCTTAATAGTGATACTATTTATGATGATAATCAAGCGTTAGCTTATATGCAAAGATGCATTGATTGTGGCTTTGAAGGAGCCATAATTAGAGATTTGTATACTGAATATAAATTTGGTTCTCGTCCTGCTACAATGATGAAACTCAAAAAGTTCGACGATGCTGAATTTGAATGTATTGGTGTTGAACACACTGGGAATCCTGATGATAGAGTAGGATTTAATGTTAGATTAGTTCTTAAGAATGATATTAATGATTTAGTATTTAGTTGTACTTTAACTGGTACTGTTAATGAACGATTAGATATTCTTAATAATCCACCTATCGGAAAGTCTGTAACTGTTAAGTTCTATGAAAGAACTAAAAATGGTTTACCTTTCCATGCAAATGTTGTTGGAATTAGAGATTATGAAAAGTGATGAAAAGTGTTGGAACTATCAATGAAATACTTGATTTATTCTATAATAGAGTAGATGATATAAGTATTCATACAAAACATACCGTTGCTAATGGTAAATACGGTTATGAATTAAAAGATGGTATTCTTTATTGTAGAGGTAAACAAATTGGTGTTTGTAATAAATACTTACCGTTTGTTATAAGACTACATAATATTGAAAATTATCTTTATATACCACTTGTCA
>ERZ791623.878-NODE-878-length-14490-cov-3.199584_pt1 | contig 14490 bp, 16 predicted proteins | sample MGYA00510268_ERZ791623 | MGnify/ENA primary metagenome ERZ791623 (study PRJEB30046, sample SAMN00715216) | human gut metagenome | study: EMG produced TPA metagenomics assembly of the A metagenome-wide association study of gut microbiota in type 2...
CTGCCATCACTGGTGCCCATTTCCAAATTTTCATTGCCCTGCTCCTTTCCCCAGCCAGGCCAGCTCATTGGTCAGTTCATGCCGGTATTTGAACAGGATGTGGCTGTCATTTTTATACTGGGCTGTATCTGCCCCAGGGAGAATACGCAAGCCGAATTTCGGATCCGGGGCCAGGTGGGCTCCTCCTCTCCTGATGGTCTGCAGACAAGCAAAGAGTTCTTGCTTCATGGTGCTGGCCCAGGTGAACAGCTTCATCCATTGTTCTGTGTCAGGTTCCTTTTCAAGAGGATCCTGAATGACCAGGCCAAAATCTGCCCATGCTGCATCATCCAGAGCCTGCTCAACTTCTTCTACGCTGTAGGCCACCAGGGCAATGGCTCCCAGGTTCTGGGCCACATGGATGAAATTGACTTGCTCAGGCGTCGGTTTGTTAGGCTTCACCTTGCATTCGATGAAGAAGATCCTGCCGGACCTGGGCAGGAATCCGAACAGGTCAGAAAATCCTTTGGGCAGGCCGGTGTCAAACCAGCGCCCGTCAGACGTCCGAACCTTCCCCACATTACTTCGAAACACCAGGCATCCCCTCTTACTTACTGTGTCCATAATCAGGTGCATCAGGTCTGTTTCTACCATTTACTGTTACCTCCTCTTGCTTCCTTGAACCAGTTTTGGCCGCCTTTCCCCATGATTTTCGATGCAATGTACCGATATTTAGGCGGAATGGGAATGTGCAATTCCAGAGCTTTGTGCAGGCTCCATCCCAGTTTGTAGTGTTTTCCTTTCCGGAAGAAATCCAACTGCTCCCATGTTTTGGCTTTACGATAATCGGAATACGGGCTTTCCTTGATTTCTTCCAGGGTGATTCCGTTGATCTGTCTCTGTTCCTCCCTGGGAGCCCGTTCTTCTTCCAGCACGGTACCACAGTAAGGACAATGGAGTGGCCCCGCGCCCCGGTCTTTGGGAGGGATGAACACATGGTAGCAGACCGGGCACTGCTTAGTGGAAGTCTCGGATTTTTTCTTTTTCTTCTTGGCTTCCAGAGACCAGTCATGGTCATCATCTGGGAAGCCATGTCTCGTGTAATTACCCACATGGTCCAGGATGATGGCTTCCTTGCCGGGATCCGCCGGATTAATCCGCATGGGCCTCATGGCCTGCTGAATATAGAGGGTCAGGGATTTAGTTGGCCGGAGCAGCTGGACAGCTTCACAGTCAGGAACATCAAAACCCTCGCCGAATAGGTCCACATTGCACAGTACCAGGATTTTTCCATCCCGGAAGTCCTGGACAATCTGTTCCCGCTCTGCTTTGGGAGTAGCGCCATCCAGGTGGGCGGCCGGGACACCCTGTTCCTGGAAGGCTGCAGCAGTGGCCTTGCTGGTCTTGATGCTGGCACAGTAAACGATGGTTTTCTTGCCCTCTGCCCTTTGCTTCCAGGATGCTACCGTCCCGCCGAAAATGGCTCCTTTGTCCATTAACTTTGCGATTTCTCCCTGGTCATAGTCTCCGTGACGGGTATGGATTCCGGTCACTTCCGTCAGCGGGACACTGTAGAGATGATAGGGAGCCAGGTAATGATTATCAATCAGCCATTTGGTCGAAACGGATTCCACCAGACTCTGGAAGACCTTCCCCAGCCCTCCTGTTCCCATTCTCTGCGGGGTGGCTGTGAAGCCTACCACCGTCGCATCCGGGAAATAATCGAAAATCCGCAGGTATCCGGAAGCCAGGGAATGGTGGGCTTCATCTACGATGATCAGAGCCGGAGGAATGGTCCTGGCAAGAGTCTTCTGCCGGGCCATGGTCTGCACCATGGCCACTTTGCACAGGACGGAATCCACTCCCATGGCGTTCATGGTCCGGCTGATCTGTGCTGTCAGCTCCTTTCGGTGGACCAGGAAAAGGACCCTGTTTCCTTTATCCGTTGCTGCTTTGGCAATGGTTGCAATAATCACCGATTTCCCGCCTCCGCAGCCCAGCACGGCACAGACCCGGTTGGAACCGCTGCAGATTGCCTGCCGGATCTTATTCACCAGGTCTTGCTGATACGGTCGTAGTTTCATGGTTAACCTCCTTTCTTATATCCAATTCCTGGAAAAATGCTTGTTCAATTCCATCATTATTCCAAAACCATGGGGCATCACGGAGTTTGCATTGCTTTCCATCATAAAGAAAGCATTTGTCACACAAAACGTGCTCCCTGCAGTGCAGCTTGAGAAAATCAAGGTACTTGATCATATCCCGAACCATCCCCTTTTTCCCTCTGAAATTTCTCAACCATTCTTCGATGCCCCACCAATCAGTTTCATGGGCCATCACATAAATTCCTAATGCCCCGGCCCCAGTAATAATCCCAAACATGAAACTGATTAAAAGCAAAGCATATACTTCAGCTGATTCATTCATTTCGCTGTCTCCTGTTTTCCAAATCTGATTCAATTACTTGCCTTACATAGTCCGGATCCGGCCAGTCTTCAGGATTTTCGTAAAAGAACTTGCATAACCCGTCATCGAGAAACTCGCACGCATCGCATTTTGTTCGTTTGCAGTAATCCATGAGCATTTTCAATGTGTCCATTTTTGTCACCTCTTAAAACAGCACCAACTCACTGATCATTTTTCATTCCCATTTCATTTTTCCACTTTTTACAGTGACACATACAAATACTTCTTACCTTTCCTACCTTTTCAAAACCATGGTAAGAACCCTAACCCTGCACCAGTTCTAGAGTTTGAGGATTTTTCTTACTTCTTACCTTTTCCGAATACACATATATAAATAATTTAATTTGAGACCGTTTCATTTTTCTTTTTGAAAAATTCGGTCCATACGTGTCTATATATGTAGGTAAGAATGGTAAGAAGGTAAGAATAGTAAGCTTAACCCTAGGCACCATGCGGGTTTTGAGATTTTAAAAGTTCTTACCTTCTTCTTACCTTGCAGAAAAAGGTAAGAACTTTTTTACCGTTTCAAGTGAACGAACCAACCTTGAACCCCTGAAATAGATTCCTGCCATGCAAATTTCCCCTGCTTGGTTGGCACCAGTCTGCCCTGGGCTGCCCATTTCTTGGACACTTTTTATAGGCACATTGCTCAAAAAGTTGTACATTTCTTCCCTTTTAAAACAAAAGGTACAACCTCTGAACCTGCATCCTGCCTTGCTTCCCACGATTGTTGTACATTTGTACCTTCCAAATACAGACCTATAGAATAAATAATTTAAATCGGCTTCTCTCGTTCTTCGTCAGTCGAAATAAATCGGTTTCCATATATTTATATATGTAGGTACAATTAGTACAATGGTACAATTAGATACCTTAAAGCCAGCATCCATGCGGGTTTCAGAATTTTAAAAAGTTGTACATGAATTGTACATTGACTAAAAAGGTACAATTTCTTATCTAACCAGTTCCACAAAATACCCATAGATTCCATCTACCGACTTGTATCCCGCGAACCTTCCTTGCTTCGTCGGTATCAATCTACCCTGGGATGCCCATTTCTTAGATACAGCTCGGAAGCTCAGCCCATTTTCCGACAGCAGGTTTTCCAGCACCCGCTTGATGATCCACACGTGATTGTCCTGGATCTTTCCCCAGACTTCCCGCATTGGAGCATGATGATAAGCAGGCCGTCCGTAATCATCATCTCTGCTGTAGAAAAAGTTCTCGTTGTTCTGGGCAACTAGGTCAATGACCAGGTTGTAGGCCCGTTCTGCCGTGTCCACCTCTTGGGTTGTTTTGAGAAATGGCATTACTTCTTCTACCTTCAAAGCTGGCAGCTCCGGAGCGAAGTACATCCGGAAGAATTCATCCGCCGTCATCATGATCCCCATGGCCATGGCCTGCTTCTCCGTAGTTTCCATCCGCAGCAGCCTTTTGTGGTAGTCGTTGAAGACTGCCCGCAGGTCGATGCCGTCCCGCTTCTTTTCCTGCAGTTTGGCAATATAGGCCGGCCCCAGTGTCCCATACTGGTTCGTAATGGCCTGGACGGTTTCCGGGCCATTCTCCACCACTTTGTGGGCGCACTCGATTTCAATCAGCCGGTTCTCCACCCCGCCACCGCTGGTGGTCTGGGAAATCGGTTCTTCCCCTGTGAACAGGAAGGCCGTCTTCCAGCTTTTCTGCATCTGCATCCGGCCTGTCTGATCCATTCGGCCCCGGCTGACTTCTGCCGTAATCTGGTGGATGAACTGGTCGTAGTTGTCAAATTTCGACTTGATGGTCTGTAGTTCGTCTCCAAAGAATGGCAGGTTCCCCAGAGTAGCTGCACAGCCGGTGGTGAAATTCACCGTGTTGTTCATACTCTGCAGCAGTTTGCCTGGAGCAGGATTTCCCCAGACAGAAGCCGCCACCATGAGTCCCACCGTTTTCCCGGCTCCGGTCCCGCCCCACAAGTGAAAGGCAAAGGACAATGCCCCCAGGGGCTTGATCAGCGGAGCTGACAGGCTGGCAGCCACGGCCAACCGCAGGTAGATATTCCCCATGAGCGGTTTTACGGCTGCCAGCCATCCGCCCAGGGTTCCTTTTTCTGCAACGGAATCAATCAGGGTTCCGTATTCATCCGTGCTGTCCAGCGTGACTTCATCTGTGTATGGGACGAAATCATCACCGATCCAGCCCATATGGCTGATGCTTTTGGTCCTGGGCAGCACTGCAGGATTCTTTGCCACACAGCAGGCCAGGTATTTCACCAGGCTTTTGGCATTGTCGCTGTTGACTTCGATGCCCATGTTGGCCAGGGAGATGATCTTGTTGCTGTTGGCAGCGATTTCCCGGGGCACCACACAGGATTTCCATCCATCCGGTTTGTAGTAGCTGATCCGGATCTTTTCCATGCTGGTTTCCTGGTTCATCAGGATTTCAGTAGGCAGGATAGGAATGGGAGAAGCCCACTGGTATCGGAAATCTCCGTTGCCGGAAGCTTCCATCTTCCGGACTCCTCCATCATCGGCCATCCAGTCACCGCATTCCAGGGACAGCGGCTGCCCGGAAAACTTCGTACAGTTTTTGCTGTCCTGATTGGCCTGGGCCTGGGCGGCTCTCCATGCCTTTTGGTTCTTCGTGAATTCCCTGGAGATGCCCAATTCCTTAGCCCGGAAAGCAGCCAGGCTATCTGCCTGCTGCCGTTCCAATGGATCTTCGATTGCCTGGAGTCCGGCAAAGAGATCCGCTTTGATCATGTCGGCCCTGTCCAGCCCGGAGAAAAATTCTTCACTGAATTCCATGGCCGGATATTTCCAGCCCCGGATTTTCTCCGGATCTCCGCCAGCCTGGAAGTAATCGGCAATGTCCTGTTTTTTCTGGATGTCCGGCCAGATTTCTCTCCATGGGAAAATCTTAGCCCCCATTCTTTCCCAGGCTTTGGCATATTCCATACCAGGATCATCGTTGTCCGGGATGATGATTTTTCGCTTGAATTTTTCCAGAGTCTGACGGTCAGTATCTGACAGCTTCAGGTTCTTTTGACTGCCAGTATTGGTACTGGTGGCCAGAAATCCCTTTGCAGTCATGGCATCAGCGCATTTTTCCCCTTCTACGATGTACAGAATAGTGGAAGGATCCGCTGCTGCCATTCTGTCCAGGTTATACAGGTTGTCGCAGCCGTCAGGTTTTTTGTACTTCACCTGGCCATCTGCATCGGTATAGCAGAAACTGAAAATCTTGTGCCCATCCTCGAATTTTCTCCGTATCTTTTGGTACTCGGGCTTCCCCGACGGAGCCCGGTACGTATAACGGATTTCTTCGATTTGTTTGCCATGATCCTTGGGTTTCTTTGAGAGAATGGGGGCTGAAGCTTGCCAGGAGCCGGAAGACTCCATGTCCAGGGCTTTGATGATTTCTGGATACTTTGCCTTGCACTTCTGACAAAACATCAGCAGCTTTCCATTCTCCTGGGTGATATAAAGGTGGTGGTCATCATGGCAAACGGGGCATTCGGCAACTAGGCCGCTGCCCCGTTTGTGCACGTTGTTCAGTTTCGCTAAAATTTCATCCGGCGTCAGAACGGACATTGATCTGCGTCATAGGTCGGGGACGGCTGCGCAGTTGGTGCCGGTTTGGCCGCCGGAGCAGGAGGCAGGTCCTGCACTTCATTGCTGGGTTTCAGCTTCTTCAGAGCAGGGATTTCGAATTTGCCTGCCCGGATATCAGCAATGGGCAGGAAGGAGCGGATCGTCTGCCGGGTTTTCACCGGGCCTTCACCGACAGGCCATTGGTATTCCTCTTCCCCGATTACAACGCCCAGCTTCAGGCCATTCAGGGCTTCCGGTTTGGCGCCGGCTTTCACCCAGGCATGCCAGTCGAACCGCGGATTGCATTCGGACAAAGTAACCATGAATTTCTTGAAGAAACTCTGGGCGCTGTCTTTGTAGGAGCGGATGAAAGAAGGAAGTTTCCAGCCATGGGTCTGGTGCAGGGCCATCCGGTAGCCTTCCCATTCGCCTTCAGCGTAGTCATAGGACAGTTTGTAGTATTCCTTATCTTCATACTCTACAGCTTCTACAATGGTGATTACATAGCCACCTACAGGCGGACGGTCAAAGCTGCTCCCGTTGTTTTCTTCTACAGCATCCCAATCGATAAATTTCATTTTGTTTCCTCCTCTGCTTTTTCTTCCACAATCGGTTTCATCCCATAAAATTCTCTGATCCGAGAATCAACAGCCTTAAGGTCATTGTCAATCTCCAGGGGAAACATCCCCATAGGGCTTTTTGCCGTTGTGAATCCATTACTTTGGGTTAAAAATTGATACTTTTTGCCATCGGTTTCGGCATAAAGCACGATTTCACACAGCCCCTCCAGCACCAGCTGGTTATCCAGCATCTTCCCGATGGTCTTCGCCTTGACCATGCCCCGGTCAGTCTCCTCAGCATGATGGAGCAGGTAAACGATGGTATCCGGGCTGGTTTTCTTGATGGTATCCAGCAGGTTGTAGAAGGCTACGGCATAATCAGTGAATTTACTGTAGCTGGATTCCTTTGCCCGCCGGAAACTGTCGAAGGCCAGCAGGTACTGGCTGTCATCGATCACATAGGCCCGCAGCGCATTCCGCTTCAGGCTGTTTTCGATGATGGAATAGTTGCTGTTCATGGCCACTTTGATTTGGCTCTGGAACGGCAGCCGTTTTCCGGCCACACTGAAGACACCGACTTCATCCGGCTGGAAATTACGCAGGCTGGAAGACTTCCCGCTGCCGGAAAATCCAATGACGAATACAGGCATTCCCATGATTATTTATCCTCCTTTGTATCCACATAGAATTTCGGTTCCTGCTGCTCGATGGTGATACCCGGCAGCACTTCCCCGTTTTCATCAATCATCTTATCCTGGTCAATCACACAGGATTTTTTCAGCCCTGCCCAGTCTACAGATTCCTTGACTTTCACGAACTGGGGAGCAGATTCTTTGGCGAAAGCCAGCAGGATGGTGTCATCATGAGTGATTTTGGGAGGCTGTTTCCGGTAGCCAAATTTCCCGCTGGGAAGAGAAACCGATTTTCGTTTGCTATTCTTCAGCCGTTCCTCTGCGTAAAGCTGCAGCAGATTTTGTTCGGAAGTAATAGCTTCCTGCCGGTTGGCAATCTGTTCGTCTCTCCAGGCTACGATTTTCTGGATCTGCTGTTCCGCTATTTTCCGGACATAATTAATGCCTTGGTTCAGCCGCTGGATTTTATGCAGGGCACTGTCGGCATCTGCATCGTTTTCCAGGTACGGGCTGTTGTTGGTTTCCATGGCTTCTGCCAGGGATTTTTCCAGTTCTTCCATAGTTCCTCCTCCTGTGATATACTGATGATTAGAAGTTCTTATGAGACCCACCGGCACTGCCATGCTGGCGGGTCATTTTTGTTTTCATTGGTCATTGATGAATTACCCCCAGACCGCCAGGTTGAGAGCGAAGATAAACAGGGCCAGAGCCCCAAAAAAGCCAATCACGATTCCCTGAAATCGGGGACCCAGGACATCAAATCCTTCACAGATCAGGTCAAAGAAATCACCGATAAAGCTAAACAGTACCCGGATGAGAATGTAAACAATCAGCGGCGGCCAAAGCCACAGCGGGGGATGCTTTCTCAATCGCTTTTCCATCTTTATTCCTCCTTTTATTGGCAAGCCAGGCCACGTATTAAGCCTGGTGGGTATTGACGTATTCAGTTATTAGCTCAACCAGCTTGTTCATGCTCCCTCCTGTTCATGTCGTCAGCACAATCCTGGGCTTCTTTCAGGGTGCCGAACCGTGCATCCGTGAGATACATTGAACCGCTCCGGCCCATCTCTGCTCGGAGTACAGCCTCGCCCTTCTTGTTGCGGACAACATAGTCACCGTCAGGCCGTTCTGACGGCTTCCAGATATTTTCCATAAGGGAACCTCCTTTCTTGTCATGCGCTTTTTAAATATTTTCCGTCGCGCAATAAACGAATAAACTCGTTTCTTTTGCCGAAAAAAATAAAGTCGGCAGGCACTTTATAGACAGAAGGAATAGCCTGAATGAAACTGTAGGGAGCATCCGAACTATCTTCTTCCAACTTTGCAAGAGTCTGGTAATGCATCCCGAACAGCGGCGCGGCTTCTTTCTGCGTGTACCCAGCGTTTACCCGTGCGGCCTCTAGTGTCATTTTAGGTTCCATGTTTCATCACCTCCATATGGCTTTATCATAAACGAGTTTATTCGTTTTGTCAATGCAAGTAACGAATTTTCTCGTTTGGCCAGCTAGAAATCACTTGTTTTAAACGTTTTTATTCGTTATAATATATCCAACAAAAATGTGGAGGAGTGAGAATATATGCCACGGAACAAGCTGTCAAAATTTGAAATTTCCTTGCGTGAACAGATTTCTAAGAACTTGAAAAATCTGTGTTCCGGTTTAACACAGAATGAGCTGTCGGAAAAGACGGGCATCCCCACTTCTACCTTGTCAGGATATTTTGCCATGCGTTCAACACCAAATGCCGGCAACGTACAGAAAATAGCAGACGCACTTCATGTGAAGAAGTCCGACATTGACCCGCGGTTTTCTCAAGAGTTTATCAATGAGGATCAACAACTCAGCCCGCAGGATGAAAGAGAAATTGAATCTGACCTGGAAGATATGATGAACTCCGTTTCTTCTGCTGCTTATGAAGAAGGGGCAGATATTGAAGATATTGAAGCCTTCACCGCTACCCTTAAAGCAGCTATGATCCAGGCTAAAAAGATTGCCAAAAAGAAGTACACTCCCAAAAAGTACCGGAAGGAGTGATTGTTATGGACGTAAATAACATTGGTGCAAGAATAAAAGAGTGCCGAAAGCGCGAGGGCCTTTCCGCAGAAGAACTTGCTAAAAAGCTGGAAAAAAACAAGGCAACCATATATAGATATGAAAATGCCGATATTAAAGACCTCCCCATTACCATACTGGAGCCCCTGGCAAAAGCATTAAATACCACTCCGGCATACCTGTTGGGATGGGATAAAGAAGAAAGCAACAACCTTTCAAGCAGAGAAGAAAGAGAAATCGAATCTGACCTGGAAGATATGATGAACTCCGTTTCTTCTGCTGCCTACGATGATAATGCAGATATGGAAGATATCGAAGCATTTAAAGCTACCATTAAGGCAGCTATGATCCAGGCAAAAAAGATTGCCAAAAAGAAGTACACTCCAAAGAAATTCCGAAAGGAGTGATTGCCATGGATGTCAGAAAGAAAGTAAAACAGCTGATACGCAAATATAAAACAGATGATCCGTTCAAGCTGGCGGATCATCTGGGTATCCACGTCATTTACGGAGACCTGGGCGGAAAGCTGGGGAACTACCTGAAATATAAACGTTCAAAGTTCATTATCATAGACGATAAACGGACCCCGGAAAACATGCTGCTGTTTGTGTGTGCTCACGAATTGGGCCATGCTCTCTGCACTCCCACGGCCAACACTCAATGGCTAAAGACCTATACCATGAGTGTAAACGCTGATAAAGTAGAACATACTGCCAATAAATTTGCTGTCAGCTTGTTGTTAAACGAGCAGTATTTGTCTGAATATCCTGATACGTCTTTGTATGACTTGGGCGCGAACAGAGGCGTTCCGAAGCAATTTATTGCCTTGTTAAAGGAGATGTGACATGATTGCTTTTAATGATCGCTGACTAGTATTATGGGGCTGTTTTAAGAGGAGGAAGCCATGTCTCAGAAGTGTGTCATATACGCCCGTTATTCGTCCGACAGGCAGCGGGAAGAATCCATTGAAGGGCAGATAAGGGTATGTGAAGAATTTGCCCTTAGAAACGATTTAGAGGTCATACAGACCTATACTGACCGTGCGCTTACTGCCAGGACGGACCGGAGGCCGGCCTTCCAGCAGATGATTGCCGACTGTAAAAAACGGCAATTCAGTTATATCCTGGTGTACAAGTTAAACCGCTTTAGCCGGAACCGCTACGACAGCGCCGTGTACAAGCATAAGATTGCCCAGTACGGTGTCAAAGTGCTGTCAGCTATGGAAAGAATCACGGATGATCCGTCCGGTATCCTCCTGGAATCTCTGATAGAAGGGATTGCAGAATACTATAGTGCTGAGCTGGCGGAAAACGTGCACCGGGGAATGACGGAAAATGCCCTGGAAGGAAAGGCAAATGGCCGGGCCCCGCTAGGGTACAAGAAAGGGCCGGACGGGAAACTGGTCATTGATGAACGGAGTGCGAAGGCCGTCCGTTTCATCTTTCAAAGCGTGCTGGAAGGCCGGACGTTGAAAAAGATAGCCGGGGAACTTAACGCCATGGGATATAAAAATTCCTTTGGAAGGCCGTTCGTATCCAGCAATTTCGGGAACCTGCTCAAAAATAAAAAGTATATCGGTATCTATCACTGGGGAGATGAAGATGTAGAAGGTGTAGTCCCTCCGATTATTGACAAGGATGTTTTTCAGAAGGTCCAGGAAATCATGGAAAGCCGGAAGCACAAAAGCACCCGGAAACGCATAGATGCTTACCTTTTGACCGGCAGATTGACCTGCGGGCTGTGTGGGGCCTCTTATGTCGGTAAAAGTGGAACCAGCCACACCGGGGAACCATACGCCTATTACTGCTGTTCAAACAGAATCCATAGAAAAGGTTGCAGGGGCAAGAACTACCGGCAGGACAAGCTGGAAGAATGGATAGCCATGGAAACATTGAAAGCACTCAACCGGCCGGAGACTATACGGCAGCTGTCAGAACAAATTATCAAGCTCCAGAAAGAAGCGGCATCCGAACCAGATCCAGTCATAGACAATCTGGAAGCAGAACTAAAAGACTACACAAAGCGCATGAACAATTCCATCAAAGCGATAGAGGCCGGGGTGGTATCGGAAACAATTGCGAAAAACATAAGCACTTATGAAGACAAAATAAAAGCCCTGGAGAAAGAACTCTCCAGGGCAAAATTGAAGCATCAGCCATTCACGCTATCGCAGGATCATATTGAATTTTTCCTCACGTCTCTCCTGGCCGGTGATCCAGCTGACAGAACATACCGCATCCAGCTGATTGATACCTTGATAGCCGGAGCTGTGATATACGACGACAGGATAGAAGTGTACTACAAATACAAAGAAGAACTTCCTTCACTCCTCAATCCGCTGAGGATTAAGGAAGAAGGAAGTTCGAATGGGAAAAAGTTGGTGGGCCCACAAGGATTCGAACCTTGGACCAACCGGTTATGAGCCGGGGGCTCTACCGCTGAGCTATAGGCCCAATGCTAAAATTATAAACCAGAAAAGGAAATTCTGTCAATTATTCCAGGAATTCCTTCAGGGGTTTGCTCCGTTTCGGGCTCCGGAGTTTCCGCAGGGCCTTGGCCTCGATCTGCCGGATCCGTTCCCGGGTGACCCCGAAATACTGGCCCACTTCTTCCAGGGTACGGGTACGGCCGTCCATAAGGCCAAACCGCAGTTCCAGCACTCTCCGTTCCCGGGCGCTCAGGTGTTCCTGGAGCACCTTGCCCAGCTGTTCCTGGAGCAGTGTGTAGGAGGCAGCATCCGCCGGAGACGGAGCCTCCTGATCTTCGATGAAGTCTCCCAAGTGAGAGTCTTCTTCTTCCCCGATAGGGGTTTCCAGGGAAACCGGTTCCTGGGCGATTTTCTGGATCTCCCGGACCCGTTCCACAGGCACGTCCATTTCCTTGGCGATTTCTTCCGGGGTCGGTTCCCGTCCCAGTTCCTGGAGCAGCTGCCGGGATACCCGGACCAGCTTGTTGATGGTTTCCACCATGTGCACCGGGATCCGGATGGTCCGGGCCTGGTCGGCAATGGCACGGGTAATGGCCTGCCGGATCCACCAGGTGGCGTAGGTACTGAACTTGAATCCCTTGTTGTAATCGAACTTTTCCACAGCCTTGATCAGCCCCAGATTCCCTTCCTGGATCAGATCCAGGAACAACATCCCACGGCCCACATACCGTTTGGCAATGCTGACCACCAGCCGGAGGTTGGCTTCGGACAGGCATTTCTTGGCGTTGTCCCCGCAGAATTCCATCCGGTGGAGGAGACGGCTGAAGCGTTTTTTGGCTTCTTCGATCTTGCTCTTGGTTTCCTCATCCACTTTCTGGTGGAGGGCTTTGTCGTCGATCACGGCAAACAGTTCCTGGAGAGTCCCCAGGGTGCTTTCCTCGGCTTCTTCCGCCGGATCGTCCGGGTGGACGGACTTCACCGTATGGGCCACCTTGTATTTGTTTTCCTGGAGCAGCCGGTTCAGCCGCTTCTTTTCGTCCATGGTGAAAGCCTTCACCAGGTTCTGGTAGTCTTCCGTATCCAGGATGTGATCCGTATTGGACAGAAGCTGGGCCTTCCGGTAGGTCAGGGAAACGCTCCGGTTGTCCACCCAGATGCCTTCTCTGGTGAGCAGTTCATTGGCTTCGTCCAGCAGCTTGCCGATGGACAGCCGTTTGTTCACCGGCGGGAATTCCCCGTCCGGCTTGTCCCCTTTCAGGATGGCTTTGGCCTGGTTGCCTTTGTCGGCCCGTTTGGCCAGTTTGATTTCATCATCCCCGGCCAAAAGAGGCACCCGGCCGATTTCCTTCAGATACATGCGGACCGGGTCATCCACAATGACCCCTTCCGGAACGGACAGGTTGGCCAGTTCCGATTCGTCCACTTTCAGTTCGTCTTCATCGATGGTTTCCGGTTCCTCATCTTCGGCTCCGTCATCCACCACTTCAATGTTCTTTTCAGCCAGTTTGGAATAGATGGCATCCATCTCATCTACAGAGACGGTGTCTTCGTTCTGCAGCCGGTCCTGGATTTCCTTGTAGGTGAGAACGCCGTGATTCTTTTTGGCCAGCGCTTCGAATTCCGCCAGGTATTCCGCCGCAGTTTTGGGTTTGTCTTTCTTGCCTGCCTTGCTTCTGGTTTTCGTTCCTGAACCCGCCTTTCCCGTGGTTTTTGCCGCCTTCTTCTTTCTGGGAGCAGCCTTGGCTTTCCCCACTGCCGTGGGCTGGGCCTCACTCTGTCCTTTCTCTGCTGCCGTGGCAGTCAGCTGCGGCTCCAATTCTTTCTTTTCTTTTTCAGTCATTGGGGCGTTCCCTCCTTTCTTTCAAATGAGAAAAATCTGCATTTCCCGGCTTCATACCGGTTTTGTCAATTTTCCTATCTCCAATTTTATTCGCCGACATTCTTCTAATTCCTGCAAAAATTTTTCATTTCCCTCTTTTTCATATTTTTCCGCCAGTTGGCTGTGTTTTTCATATTCCCGGTCCAGGGCTGCAATCTGCAGCCGCCGGAGGCAGTCCTCCAGGATGGAGGGCAGGGTCCCTTTTTCCACATTGAGGCTCAGGATCCCCGTCAGTTCTGCCGCTCCCCCTTCTTCCAGATGGGGGAACAGGTCCCGGGGATCCCGGTAGGTCCCTTCCTGGACCATCCGGAGGAAGGTGGTGAAAATGGCCTGCCGGGCCGGGGTGGTGAAGGATTCCAGATGGGCGATGCCCTCCTGGCCCGGACGGGGCGGGATTCCTTCCAGGAAAGCCCGGAGCACCAGCCGTTCTGCCTGTTCCGTAGGGCTGGTCACCTTCACCTGCCACTGGGTGAGCCATTCCGGATTGTAGCTCCGGCCCCCGGACTGTCCCTGGGTCAGCTTCCGGTATTCGCTCTGGATCAGCCCTTCGTCAATGGCCAGCCGCCGGGACAGATCCCGGATCCGTTCCCCCACTTCCACGTCGCTCTGGCAGTCCCGGAACAGGGGCAGCACTTTGGCCACCGCTTCCACTTTGCCTCCCAGGGTCTCCAGATCACATTCTCCCAGCACCGTATCCATCTGGTAGTCCATGCCCGGTTTAGCATTCTTCAGCAGTTCCTCGAAGGCTTCCCTGCCTTCCTTCCGGATGAATTCGTCCGGATCCTTCCCGTCGGTCACATGCATCACCCGGCATTTGAGCCCGGCCTGGAGGGCCAGGGGAATGGCCCGCATGGCCGCCGCCCGTCCGGCCCGGTCGCTGTCGAAACAGAAGACCACTTCCGGGGGGAGCCGCTTCAACAGGGCCG
>ERZ791623.887-NODE-887-length-14403-cov-4.336702_pt1 | contig 14403 bp, 27 predicted proteins | sample MGYA00510268_ERZ791623 | MGnify/ENA primary metagenome ERZ791623 (study PRJEB30046, sample SAMN00715216) | human gut metagenome | study: EMG produced TPA metagenomics assembly of the A metagenome-wide association study of gut microbiota in type 2...
GCATCATGACCGCCATCTCGCAGGCCGCCGCCGCCACGTTTTTCATACTGCTCATGCCGGCCGGCGTCTGCCGGCTCATCGCACGCATACGCGGATGGGATCCGGACCCGGATCCCACGGAAAGGAACTGATCATGGCATTCGACTACATGCATCCGCCGGAGGATTTCGAATATCTGGGCGAATGGTGCAAAGCGTGGCGGGATCCCGCGACGGGGGATTGGACGATAAGCCAATTGCTCGACGGCCTGGAGACCGAGCAGATCATCCTGTCCGGCGAGGAGGTCAGGGAATTGGCCCGGCTCGCCGCCCAACACGATCCGACCGATTACGAGCTGGAGTACGGGGAGCTGCGCCGACCCATGTTCGCCTCGCCGGCCGAGAACGGGACGGCCGTCAACGCCGCGGAGGGCGCGGGCGGCGAACAGGCCCGCATCCATTCGGCCGAGGCCCTGCACCGGTTGGGGCGGTTCTGATGGACGGGTACTGGTGGGGCGTGCTCACCCCGTTCGCGATCATACTGGGAATCCTGCTCCTGTATCTGACGGGCAATCTGTTCGGCGCAATCGTCAGCTGGGCGTGGAAGAAGGCGCATTACGGCCTGTTGAAGAAGGGTTGGATCGCCGAGGACTACGACGAGGATTCAAGGGAATGGACCACCCGCCCCGGCGCGGAACGCCTGGCGGCCGCCCTGACCCGGTACGGCGAATACCGGATGCTCCCGTGCTTCGGCTGGATGATCCTCATCGTCCGCGACCACAAGAATGAGAGACATGATGAGAAAAGGAATTGATCCGCCCCATATCGTCGCGTTGACGATAGTCGTCTGCGCTGCCATCGCCCCCGCGTTCATGCTGTGGGGTCGGACGATCGGGGAATGGGCTGTCGGAATCGCCGTTTATACGCTGATTACGGCAGTAGTGCTATCGCTGCTCGTCCTCGATTTTGTTATCGTCAGATATGATGTCATGGCATTGCTGATACAAGCTCTGTCCGGTTCGGAAATCGTCGGTTCGGTATCGCGCCTGCTGTTTGTACTGGGCCAGATATGGGTCATCATCCTGTCCATACGGATTCCCCCATCGTTCTGGGAAAAGCGTTTGGCGGTATTGCCTTTCCAAGCGGATCCGGATAATTCCGCACTCGCGCTCTGCATTGGTTTATTCTCAGGCGCTTTTCTTCTTGTCATAGTTGCGCTTTGGATGCCTGAAGACCTTCCGGGGGTCCCGGAATTCTGGAATGCGCAGGTTTGTATGGATTCGATTTTCGGGGTCGGTCTTCCATGGTCCAAGCCGGTCATATTCACCGTGTCTTCGAAAGGCTACACGATCATACGTCGGAATGGGATGCTGAAGCTGAACGAGCAGGCCGACGAGTTCTTGGACTATTGCCCAACATGGGTTTCGATTCGCAACGACCATCATCGGGGACTGCTCCTGATCGAACGGTACCACCCGGGCATGCAGGACATTGTCAACAGGTTGGATCGAGAGGCCGGTATCCGGCATCCGGCGGATAAGGAGACAGAAAATTGAACGAGGAGGAATACGAAGAGCTGGCACGCTGGCTGCCATGCCACCCCGGCCGATGGGTCGCATGGCCGGAACCGTTCGGAACCCGGGCCGAGGCCGACGCGTTGTTCGAATCGTTGCGCGACGGCGGGCTTGAATCATTCAAGGTCGATTCGGCCGCGCTCCGCTGGCGGATAGACGAGTTCAAATCGATTGTGGACGGGCGCGGGCTTATCTGGATGGAGGTGAGCTGCGCATGGTGAAAAGCCTCACAATCGGATTGGTCGATGATGGCGTTGCGACATGGAACCCGGTTTCCGATGGGAACCTACTGGTGACGGGTGGCGCGGGATGCGGCAAGACCTGGTGGCTGACACACACCCTGATACCTGGTCTCAACGAAATGGGGCAACGGGTCTATATGTTTGACGGGTATGTGGATCGAGGTTATACCAAGCCCGTGCAAGGTGTGATTCCGGTGAACGATCCCACGTCCATCTTGGAAGAGCCGGATTCCTTTCTGATTATCGACCATGTGAATCCGGGTCTTGAAGACGATTCAGCTTTGATGGAGACGGTAAGGGAGAGTGACGCCCGTATCCCGATTATCCTGTCCGTCCAACTGGTTCCAGACCGGGAGCAATGGTCCGCATGGGCAGAACTGGACATAATGGTTCCTTCACTACGTCCGAGTGCGGTGCCGCATACAACGGCAAGCCGTTCAGTCGTACGTTCACCGCAGAACAGGCGAAGCAACTGCAATCATCCACTACTAGAAAGGACATTCCATTGAAGGATGAGAAACTTGAAGCTGTCGCCAAAGAGGTGTTCCTGAGCATCCCGCCCGACGTCAGGACGGGCGTGTTCATCGACGTTTTCACGCCATGCGACTGGCATCACGCCGCCCGCTGCATGGTCGATTACGCGGGGATTCTAGACGACCCGCGCGAACCGTTCGCCCCCGCCTGCGACATGCCGGTCATCTGCACGACCACGGTCACGGAAAAGACCGTCATCTCGGACGTGCGCCCGCTGGCCTATCTGCCCGACGAGGCGTTCGTCTACATGCTGGTAGTGGACATGGAGATGGACTGCGTCGAAGTGGACGTCGAAAAGAATGGAATCGTGTACGTGGAAAACCGTCCCGACGCCATCGGTCAGGCGTACGCCGACCTCGCCGACGACCTGAACGACGCCGTAAGCGAATCGGAGAAGTTCGCCCTGTACGATTCGTTGAACGCGGTCTACCAGTTCGCATACCGGCTTTCCGAGCTGACCCAGCGGCATCTCGTCTTGGAAAGGAGCCGGACTTGGAAACTCGCGGAGTGAGAGTCAGGTTCTCCTCCCCCGCGCATGAGAACCGGTGCTGGTGGACGATACTCGAATGCGACGGACGGTACGTGGTGTGCGTACGCGAACGTCTCGCCTTGCCGGACGGCCTGCTCGCGTACACGGTGGCCGACCGGACTGGCGGACCTATTGCGTTCCGCCACCCGGACGGAGCGTGACGAATGCTTCGACATGCTGGAACAGGTGGAAACGGGGAGGCCGTTGTGATGAACGATTGGCTGCGCGTCACGGCCATTGGCGGTGACGACTACGAATGCCGTATGACCGTCCTGAAAGCGGACGATACGACCATTACCATTACTCGCCCTTGGCATCACCATTGGACGGACGGGTGGAATTGGAAGACCATCATCCGCCAATGGTTGTCCGACGTGCCGGAAACATTCGAACCATACGACGGGTTGGCCGAATGGCTGCGCGACGCGGATTCGGAACGTATCGACTGCTGGCATTGCCTGAGTTGGCTCGCCAACCACCGGCGGTCGGCTGTTGAATCCTTGTCGAACGCGGAAAAGAAGCGGCTTGCGTCCAGACTGGGTTTCGAGTGGATTGCGGGAGAGAAACGACCTTGACCGACCGTGTCAACTGTCCAATAACGGGAGTGCCAGTTACCGTCACTGTCCAAGCAAATCATCAAGACATGGAATCTGGAAGACTTGGGCGAATGCAGGAGCGGAGGTCAGAAAATGCCCGAATCCCGTCTTAAGGACGGCGACTGGAAGTGCGTCGCCTACACCGACATTCAACGCACGGAACTGACCGTTCATATCAAAGGAGACAAGGTCGGCCTGTACGACACGAACGGCAAGGCGTTGTTGGCGAACGGAAAGGACGAATAGATGTCCGACTTCACGAAATGGGTCGAAGCATGGGACGCGTATAGGAACGCGGGACTACCCGTCCAAGGGAGCATCGCGAACTGCCTCTGTCTCCTCGGCATCATTGGCATAGCCGTAAGCATTCCCTTGGCATTGTCCCATTTTGCCTACCCCAAGTTCGGCACCCACACGGTCATCTCCATTGTGTCGTTCATACTGGGCGTCGCCTCCCTTGCCGCATCGTTCCATATGCCAGACCATTACGGGACGGCACCCGAACCGGACGAATTAGGCACACGAATCGTAAGAATCTGGGGATTAGAGTCCATCGACTGCGACGGGAACCTGCCCCAACGGCGCCTCCCCTCATCCGACATCGAATGCACCGTCTACCGGAACGATAGGCGCGTCCACGTCACCATCCACGCGGACGACAGCAACAGGCTCGGCCTGTACGACACGGACGGCAAAGCGTTGAAACCGGTGGGAAAGGACTAGAACATTGGCCGATATGGACAACATGCGGATGGACAAGCGCGTCACTGAATATCTGGCATGGCTGAACAACCAGTTCGAAAACGCACTGGACGCGGCGGATTCCGATGTACCGTCCGAGTACCAAGAAGGACTCACGGACGGCTTCGACCGAGCCGAAGCAGCCTTCCGCGACATCTTCGACGTCAAGGAACAATGATGCGCAAACAGAAAAGGAAGCATATCATGAGCGAAACCGATACGGGTAACACGCAGATAGACAAGCGCGTCGAATGCGTGGTATTGCCCGGCGATAGAAGGAGCGGCATATCCTGCGACTGGGCGAACGCCACCAAGGAGACGGACGAGTGAGCAAACATATCGAACTTGCGACCCCCTGCCCGAACTGCCAGAGCCGACTGACCCTATCCATCCGGCGTACGCCGTTGATAGGATTCCATGCGGTCAGGCTGGCGTGCGAGAACGGACAGACAGGAGCACGATCGTTCCTCCGAAAATGATTCCATCAACGATGACTCCTGGCCTTATACGGGCCCATCACCATCCTTCGACAGCTCTTCATCATTCGGCGGAGGCACATCCACTGGCAGCGGAGCAACCGGCAGCTGGTGACAAGAAAATCCGGCATTAGCAATCTCGTAGAGAAGAAAACCCAAGACATGGAAACTAGGATAATCGAAGTCAAGGTACGGCTCATCGGCCAGCGAAACCAGCACGAACTGCATTGGAGGTTCAGCTGATGGAGCTTGTCGAATACGCTCAGGCGGTGGACCATTCGCGGATGCCATTGCTGTTGAGGGTCCTGAATGCTCTCGGTTGGTATGCCTTCCTCGCGGACATTCCGCTCATGGCGTATGCCTATTGCCTGGTGATGGCACGGAACGGCTTTCCTAATCTCACGATGGACGAGGTCAGGCTCGTCGGCGCATCGGTGCTGCTGCTGTTCGTCGCCCTCGCGCTCATGTCCCCGGCCGAGAACTGGAACCCCCGAGGCCCGAAGCCGAAGACCATGGACGAGTATGTGGGCGACGTGTGGAATCTCGATGGTCTCGCGATCGCCGAACCCGGATATATGGACCCGTTGTCCGGTTTCCCCCGAATCAAAGGATCCTACCGGGTTTCATGGAAGCGGAACGGGCGGCGCGTCGAAGGCACGCTGGGCATCGACGGGACAAACGTCGAACTGCGCGATAACCAAGGGATGATTGTTTCCCCGGTGAATCCAGGGACACCGGTATGGAAGCCGGGCGCGAAACATTCGAAAGGGTTATAACCTGCTAGATTGATTATTTGCTTTAGTTTGTTTTCGTGTGATATAATTAAGTCATGCGTGTCAGGGAATGGGCGAGGCGTGAGGGCTTCAACGAGCAGACGGTGTGGCAGTGGTGTCGCGAGAACCGTATGCCCGTCCCGTTCGAGCGCATGAACACGGGCACGATTATCATCCACGACCCGAAATACGAGAACCAGCCCGCCGCCCCCACAGCGAACGGCAGGACGGTGTGTTACGCGCGTGTCAGCTCGTCCGACCAAAAGGACGATTTGCAACGTCAGGCCGACCGGTTGAAGGCGTTCGCCATCAACATGGGCGTTAAGAGCCCCGAGGTGGTCACGGAGACCGGCTCGGGCATGAACGACAAGCGGCGCAAGCTCAACCGGCTGTTGGCTGACCCGACCGTGGGCACGCTGATCGTGGAGCACAGGGACAGGCTCGCCCGTATGAACGCGGGACTGGTGGAGAGCGCGTTGAAGGCGCAGGGACGCCGGATCATCGTGGTGGACGACACGGAGCTGGATGACGATCTGGTGCGCGACATGACCGAGGTGCTGACCTCGTTCTGCGCCCGGCTGTACGGGCGTCGCGCAGCCAAGCGCAAGACGGACGCGGCGTTGAAGGCAGCACGCGATGCTTGAGGCGGTCAAGGTGGCGCTCGACCCGACGCCACGGCAGGAACGACTCTTGGAGTCCCATGCCGGTGCGGCGCGGTTCGTCTACAACGCGGGACTCGCTCATGTCAAGGACATGCTCGAACGCGGCGATAAACCCGAATGGTCGTACTACGCCCTGCGCAGGTGGTGGAACCAAGCCAAGAACACACTCGCCGTGGACGAGACCACGGGAGAAACATGGTGGAGGGAGAACAGCAAGGAGGCATACAACAGCGGCCTCGAATCATTGGCCGACGCCCTGAAGAACTTCTCCAGGTCCCGCAAGGGGCGGCGGAAAGGCCGCAGGATGGGCTTTCCACGCTTCAAATCCAAGGACAAGGTGGTTCCCGGATTCGCGTACACGACGGGCTCGTTTGGCCTCATTGACGGTGACCCTCATGCGCTGCGGCTCCCGAAGATAGGCCGCGTGCACTGCATGGAGGACGTGTCCAAGCGAGCGAATGGCGCGAAGGTGCTGCGCATGAGCGTATCCAAGCGTGGTGGACGCTGGCAGGCCGGCCTGACCGTCGAACGCGCCGACCTGCCGATTCCATCGCCGCCGAAAGGCGGGAGCGTCGGCATCGACTTGGGTGTGAAGGAGCTCGCCACATTGTCGGACGGCACCGTGATGCACAACCCGCACGCACTCAAATCGAACCTCAGACGGTTGAAGAAAGCCCAACGGAATCTGAGCCGCAAACGGAAAGGCTCCAACCGCCGACGCAAGGCGAGAACGAGGGTCGCGCGTCTGCACGCCCGCGTGGCGGACCTACGCCGCGACCTACTGGACAAGACCACCACCATGCTCGCCCGCGCCTACGCGGACATCAGCATCGAGGACTTGAACGTGGCGGGCATGGTGGGAAACCACAGGCTCGCCCAATCGATTCAGGACGCCGCGTTCGCGGAGTTCCGACGCCTACTGACCTACAAGACCGCACGCACCGGCGCGAGGCTCCACGTCATCGACCGCTGGTATCCAAGCAGCATGACATGTTCGAACTGCGGGACGGTGAAAGCCAAACTGTCCCTGTCCGAACGTGTCTACCATTGCGAGGAGTGCGGGCTTGTCATCGACCGCGATCTGAACGCGGCCATCAACATCCAAGTCGCCGGGAGTGCCCCGGAGACGTTAAACGCGCGCGGAGGAAGCGGAAGACGGACCGATGCATCGCGTCGGGCAACGCGGCATCCTGTGAAACGCGAACCAAGCGACGGCGTAAGCCGTGTGAGTCTTGGAGCTGGCCTCGGCAACGAGGCCATGCAGATGACTTCGCTCTAGCGACAAGCTAAAACAAAGTCATCTACAACGGTAGCCGATGGAATTCACCGACAGCGACGAACTACGCCGCGATATTCTCGCCAACCAATATCTGCCCGAACATCTGCGCGAACGGGCGAAGAACGATACAAGCGAATACTGCCGTGCCGAGGATGCCGACAATCTGCTGGAAGTCGACCGGCTCACGGGCAACGGGCTCATCCGCTTCTATATGGAGGCCGGCAACGGTTCCATGCAGGTGGACGTGCCCGAGGAGACCGCCCGAAGCATCGCCCGGTGGATCCTCGACCATACGAACGCGTGAAGGAGCGCATCATGAAGAACATCTTTGTCCTGAATTCCGTCATCAGACTCATCGAACGGAACACAGCCCATGCCATACGGTTTGCGCGGATCGGGGCGGCTCTGCTGCTGATTGCGGTAGGAACGCTGGTATTCGGCGCTTGTGTTCTCCTGACGGGAACCCCTCTTGTCGTTCTGTTTACCGCGTTCGTGATCTGCTCGTTTATCGGGAGCCAACTGTTCGGCGGCGCGATTCTGATGATGGAGGAAGACCGACGGAAACAGCCGACGCGACGGGGCGAACGGTAATGAAAATGTCAAGTGCGCGCGTTCGGTGCAAGTCCGTTCCGTCCAGAGAGCTCTCCACGCTCATCCTGCACCGGGATACGGGCATCACGGATCCGGAGCGCCCGTTCAAACACGAATGCTCGTGCGGCCGCTGGTTCACCGCATTGGACTGGCATCTGCACGGGTGCTGGACGGGTTCCGAATGCCAGTACGACGAGCCGCCGAGCATCCTCCACGAATATGAGAGGTTCCTCGCATACGACCTGTTGTGCGAGGCATTGGGGCAGGTCGGAGTGCTGGCGCCCATCCGATACAAACACCCATCCCGAATGGGAAGAGGGAGGGGAAAATCATGCGTGGTTTCATGCGTTTCGTCAGGTCGAGCCGTCTGCTGACGGTCGGCGCGATCGCGTTCATCATCACCCTGGCCGCGGCGCTGGCGGCGTTCCTTTGCGACCGGCTGGGTGTCGGCGTTCCGTGGCTCCCGTCCGGCCTGCACGCGGTCTGCGCGATATGCGGACCGGTCGCCGCGTTCTCATTGGCGGCCGCCGACGTCCGGGATGACATCCGCCGTCTCGGACGGAGCATCGACGGGGCCGGACGATCGGGGGAAAAGTGAGCGTATTCGACATGACCGGCATTCCCGACGACGGTTCCCTCGAGGATCAGCTGAAGTGGCGCCGGTTCGCGGACAGGGTTGACCGGCTGTTCAAGCCAAGCAGGCGCAAGCGCGCCGAACTGGCGAAGGCCCTGGCCGCCTACGCGAAGGCGGCCAGGGATGCTCGACGGCTCGCCTACGAATTATGGGCCTCGGAGACGGAATGGTTCGAGGGATGCAAGAGGCGGGCGGCCGACGAACAGGACATCGATCTCGAATACGATCCGGAACCCGACACGGATCCGGAACTGGACATGTTCTGGGAGCGGCTGGAGGAGTTCGCGGATTGCGAGGAGACGCTGCTCGAATCCGCGCAAACGGCCGATACGATAATCAGGTTGGTTGCCGGCGGGAATGCCGGATCCGACGGGAGGGGGACCGTCGATGGGCGTCCGTGACGAGGAGCTGAACGGCTGTTACGCGATGCTGTGCGAAGCCTTACGCGCATGGCATCGGATGCAAAAGGACCATCCTCGGGAGACCGCCGCGAAGGTCCTGAAGGACGTATACGGGTACGAGCTCCACCTGAACGGAGGCGGCTGCCCATGGCGCCTCCCCTCCGTCGACCATGAGTGGGCGGCGAACGGGATGCGGGCGCTCGGCCTGCCGGCGGACAGGTTCGAAGACAACGCCATCGTCCTCGCCCGACTGCTTGACGGACAGGCGGGGGACTATGAGCTCGCTTCGGGGCGCATGCCGGAAACACCGGAGATCGTGTATGGTTCCGATGTCGACAGGTTCGTCGTGGTGGAGCAATTCCACAATGCGTTCCGCCGCATCACCGCCGATTGGGACGGTGTCCTGAATCGTAAGACCATGGATTCGAACCTGGAACGGCTGCTGCCATTGGCCGCGCATACGGTGCGGATCGAACGCGAGGGCGGCAGCCCGGACCTGCGCCCCATGCTCGATCTGTGCCGGAAGACGCACAAGCAGTGAACCGCCGCACGAATCGCATCGGGGGAGAACCGGACGGTCCGGAACACGGCTAATCGAAAACCTCGGCCAAGGTGGGCTTCATCATTTTCACCGGCATCACGCCGAAGTCGGTACGCGAGTTCACGAAGATCATCGTCCACCCGCGTCGCGGGGACATCAGCCTCGTCAACCCGGTCGAAAAACGCCACACGACACCCCGGCCAGACCCCACGCACCGGAACGCATACCCTCACGCGAAAGCATCCGACGCGCCCGCCGGGCCGCGCCGGACACGGGACAAGGGAAGGGGAGGCCGCCCATGGGCGACGATCCGGTCAGGGACAAATACACGCACGCCGTGAACTGGGACTACGTCAGCCACGACCCGCAGATCCTACGATTGCGCGAACAGCTGGCACGCGAATACGACGCGGCGAACGGGATCATGATCCCCCTCGACCCCAAGGACACGATGCCCGCGTTCCGCAAGATCGTCAGACTCGTCCTCGACGGGCTCGCCGCCAGGAACCTCGTCGCCCGGCCCGACCTCGCCTACAAGGCCATGTTCCCCTTCCCCGACGCGCCCGGATACGCGGACCTCGTCATCCTCGACGCGGTCACACAGACCCTCGGACGCCATGGGGACGAGGGGGAGCGTTGACCGGCCGGCACACGCGCCCACGCGCCCGCACGGGACGCCGCATCCTCCAATTCGTGTCCGGGCTGAGCCTCACGCTCGCCATCCTGTGCGCGTTCCACGTCGGCTGGGTATGGTGGGGGGACGCGTTCGACGGCATCCACACGCAGCAGACCCTCGCCGTCCGCCACGGCGTCAAGGACGTGGATGCGGGCGACGCGACCCGGATCGCCGAACCCCGGGGCGGCGACCCGCCGGCCGAAACCGAACCCGGCCACGGCGCCGTCATCGGCTGGATGTGGATACCCCGGTTCGGCCACGACTGGAAACGCGCCATCCAGGAAGGCACCGGCACGGACGTGCTCGCCAACCAGGGGATAGGCCACTACGGGCACACGCCCATGCCCGGCGGGAAAGGCAACAGCGCGTACGCGGGACACCGCACGCCCGGCGACCTGGGGGCCGCCGACACATTGCAGCCCGGCGACCCGATCGTCATCCAGACCGCCCGGCACTGGTACGTGTACAAGGTGCAGTCATCCTGGATGACCACGCCCGACGACGTCGCGGTCGTCGCCGACCAGCCCGGTCAGGGGGACACCCGCTCGATCACGCTCACCACCTGCAAATGGTCGCTCGACGAGGCCGACAGCCTGTCCGCGCGCCTCATCATACGAGGCCGCCTCGAATCATGGTCGGACGTGGGGGACGGGATCCCCGCCGAACTCGCCGACGGGACCTCGAGACCCGCCGTCAGGGCGCGCATGGCGGCCAGCCGCGTCATACGCCGCATAAGCGTGCGCATGCCCGTCAGCCGCATCCTCGCCGCCGCCGCGGGCGGCGCCTGGCTCCTGCTCGCCGGCCTCGCATGGCTCATATGGCATGGGGGCAGGCCCCGGAGCGAACCCACATGGAACCCGCTGACCCTCGCCTGGCGCATCCAGACGGGACCCGTCCCATTGCGGATCATCCTCTTCAGCCTGTTCTGGACCATGATCCTGTTCGCCGAATGGGCGTGGCTCAGCCCCTGGCTCGACGCGACGATCCCCCTGTTCTCCACCGGCCCGTCCATGACGGGCTCATAGGCGGCGCGCATGGACGACGAGACGACAACCATGCGGCCCGTGCGGGTGAGCGGCGGCACGCGACGACGACGGCGCATGCGGCGCGCCGACCCGGACATGCGCGTCCTGAGACGATGCAGGACCCTCATGCTCGCGATCACGCCCATGTGGTGGATCATGTGGGGCGTGTTCCTCGCGTCCGCGACCATGCCCGCGACCATGCGGGCCGGGATCGGGCTCATCGTCCTGGCGGCGGGCCTGCTCGCCCCCGCCCCCCATCATCCGATACACGCGGGAAACGGGAAAGAGGCGCGGACGGCCGGCGTCGAAGGAGTGGAACCCGACATGAAAGGCACGTATCGCATCATCGACCGGCGGCGCCGCCACGGCCTGATCCGCCTGTATCTGGCGGGGCGCCCGGACCCCGGGTATACGGGAGACGATTGGGACGACAGCCCATACGAGCGCAACGCGGGTCCCGTATGCCAGGATTTCGTGGACGCGACGCCCACCCTGGCCGTCCCATGGGGCCTGGCGGCGGTGGAGCCACGCTGGACAGTGGGACTCATACCGGGGCACGTACATTGCCACGTCGGACATCACCGTGTTCACGTTCAAAAACCTCAGATCGCAGAACCAGAACGTCGGCAACCTGCTTGACAACATCATCTTCACCAAAGCCTACAAACTCAATTACAGCGGCAGCGGGAACACCGGCGGCATAACGCCGAAGCAATCCAAGTAGAAAGAAGACAGCAATGAAAAACATCACCCCCCGCATGTTCCGTAGGACACTGACCACACTCGCCCTCACCAGCATGCTCGCATCACTGACGGCCTGCACCGGCACGACGACCGCCATGGACGCCGCAATCCGGCAGCCACAGGTCACAGCCACGGCCCGAACGGACACGAACCTGCCCGACCATATCGTCAACGGAGGATTCGACTACCCCGACATGAGTATGTTGGGCGCGCGGGATTCCCTGTTCGTGTACATCAGCCGGAAAGACCTCAGCTACGCGCGCAAGGACACGCAGGACAAGACGAATCCGGCGGATCCTCCCAGATTCGCGCTGCCCTCCGGTTTCGACGCCTCCGGATTCGCATGGCATTCCACTCAGGGGAACACCGGGCTCGCCAACGAGAAACCCGACGACGTGCAGGTCTGGACCGTCTACGACGGAGGCAACCATTATGCGGAACTCGCCGCCGCCCAGACCGGCACCGCCATCTACCAGGACATCGCCACCGAACCGGGCGTCATGTACAAGTGGAGTCTGAGACACGCAAGCCTCGACGAGGCGTATCTCGACAAAATGAGCGTCATGATCGGAACACCCGGCAAGGAGACCGCACAGGATGCGGTCAGGGTCACGTCGAACGGGCACGGCGACAAGACCGGGCCGGTCGGCAAGATCATCGCCACCAGGGTCGCGAACCATCGGAACGCCCAATCCTGGAACAAGGAAACCGACCACACCGGGCAATGGGAATCATACGAGGGCACGTACATCGCGACCGGCAAGATCACTCGGTTCACGTTCAGGAACGTGGATTCGGCGGCCGACCACGACGGCAACCTGCTCGACGACATCATCTTCGCCAAGGCGTACCCGCTCTCTTACGACGGGAACGGGAACACGAATGGAAACGCCCCGCAAAACAAGTAGAAAAGAGACAGCAATGAAAACCAGCCCCCCCCCCGATGGTATAAGCGAGCGATCGCGATGATAGCCGGACTCGGACTGGTTGCACCTTTGGCGGCCTGCGGGCAAACCGATACGGGGGCGAACGCCGTATCGCAGCCGCAGGCTTACTCGATTGCGGCCAAAACATTGCCCGACCATATCGTGAACGGCGACTTCGAATATCCGAGCATCGCCGGCCACGCGACCGACAAAATCATGGACGGCTACGCATGGTGGGCGTACATACTGCCCGACGAGGGCGCATCCCAAACCGACCAACGCAAGGCCCCCAAGACAATCACCGAGTTCGACGCCAACAGGTTCGGGTGGAAAAGCCTTACGCCCGCCGTCAACGGGTTCCACGCGGGCACCGTCGAACTCCAGAGGGACGTCAAAGGCGACACGCCTGGCATGCAGTTCGCGGAAATCGTCAGCGAACTCGGCGAATACGCCATCTATCAGGATGTGAGCGTCCAGCCCGGCGAACACCTCTCCTGGAGTCTCAAACATGCGCCGCGCGGCTACACAGGCCAACGCGACGCCGACCAGATGCAGGTGCTCATCGGCCCTCCCGGCCACGAGACCGTCTCCCCCGCCACCCGCGTCACGTCGAACGGCACCGGCCGAATCGGAGAAACGGATACGACGATCACGACGCATGCGACCGCGGATCGACGATTCCACCCATGGGAGACGTACACGGGCACGTATCTGGTGCCGGACGGCGTCACTGTCGTCCGTTTCACGTTCAGGGCGTTGACCTATGGAGACACGAGCGGTTCGAAAACGCGCAGCGGCAATCTGGTCGACGACATCAGCTTCGGAGCGACCTACCCGCTGTCCTACGACGGGAACGGCGGAACCGGGACTCCGAATCAAACCAACTAGGCAAAGGCAGCACTCTCGCTAAAACCGGACTAATCCACCAATTTGGCGCAATCCTGGTTGACCATCTCACGCACGCGATCGACGGCCTCTTGTGTTACCGGATTCATGTCAAAATCATCGGTGCGGTAGAAAGCCGAATTGCCGTTCGAGTTACGGCTGACATTGACCGCAATACCGGTGACATCCATCTCGCCTTTTTCGTTGCGATCCAAGTGGACGAACAACGTTCTTGCGATTAGTTCTCGACGGCCCGCGACGTATTTCACGACGCGCCGGACGCGTCCGGATCGATCCACGTGTTCCCCGGGCGACCGGGCGTCCGTCCTCCTGGACATTCCCGGCATGAGGATGACGGGCCGACACCCATGCCCGCCGGCACGGTCAGGGACGCCGGGGGACCGGCAGACGGTCCGCGTCGACCCCGTGTTCGGCGCACAGGCCGCGTTCCATGCCACGCCACCAGTCGGCGGTCACGATCTCGTTGAGGTTGCCGGAGACGACGATCCTGCGCCCCACCGGCTCCCATTCGCCGTCCAAGGCGCGCCGTTCCAGGAGGAGCGGCCATACGGTGCGGCCGGTGGCGTACGCCGGGC
>ERZ791623.888-NODE-888-length-14398-cov-4.649725_pt1 | contig 14398 bp, 6 predicted proteins | sample MGYA00510268_ERZ791623 | MGnify/ENA primary metagenome ERZ791623 (study PRJEB30046, sample SAMN00715216) | human gut metagenome | study: EMG produced TPA metagenomics assembly of the A metagenome-wide association study of gut microbiota in type 2...
TCCATGGCACCAACGGCTCCCAGTTCTTCATCACCACCGTGCCGACCCCGTGGCTCGACGGCCACCACACCATCTTCGGCGAGGTTGCGGATGACGATTCCAAGGCAGTGGTCGACAAGCTCGAAGCCGTGAACACCGATCGCATGGACCGTCCGACCGAGCCGGTCGGCATCGTGTCCGTGGAAGTGCTCAAGTAAGCGTTTCCCGCACAGCCGTACAATATAGGAAAGCCCCTCGATTGAGGGGCTTTCTTCATTTTATTTATAGAGGCGTTTGCTTGCAATCACCGGCTTATGTGATTCGTCAACATCACATTTTGCGCAGTCGCGGCTCCGCGGAATCCTTCGCGCCGGTGATACGGTACACGTCGAACACGCCTTCGATTTTACGCACGGCGGCGAGCAGAGTGTTCAGATGCTGCGGATCGGCCATTTCGAAGCTGAATTGGCTGGTGGCCACACGGTCGGTGCCGGTGGAAATCGAACCGGAGATAATGTTCACGCCGTGGTCGGACAGCACGCGTGTCACATCGCTCAGCAGATGCGGACGGTCAAGCGCCTCGACCTGGATCTTGACCATGAACACGCCCTTGGTGCTGGTCCACTGCACATCCACCACACGTTCGGGCTGGCGTTTCTCCAGTTCGAGCATGTTCTGGCAGTCCACGCGATGCACGGACACGCCTTGGTTGCGGGTGATGAAGCCGATGATCTTGTCTCCAGGAACCGGCATGCAGCATCGGGCCAGCTTGACCCAGATGTCCCCCACGCCCTTGACGGAGATACCCAACGAGCTGGTGGTCTTCTTGGTACGCTCCACCTGCTTGAGCGGCAACGCCTCCTGCTCGACTTCCTCATCCACCTCGTCGCTGCCCGCGTCACGGACCAGATGCGAGATGACGTTCTGCGTGGAGATCTGGCCATCACCAATCGCCACGAACACGGCTTCCGCGTTGGCAAGGTTCAACTCGTCGGCGACACCCACCAATGCTTCCGGAGTCAGCAGCGTGGTGATTGGCAGGTTGCGCTTGCGCATGGCGCGCGTCAGCTCGTCACGGCCTTCCTCGACGGCTTCGGTACGGCGTTCCTTGCTGAACCATTGACGAATCTTGTTGCGTGCCTTCGGGCTCTTGGCGAAGCTCAGCCAGTCACGCGACGGACCTGCGGATTCGGACTTGGATGTCAATATTTCAACGGTATCGCCATTCTCGAGCTTGGTATCAAGCGGCACCAATCGTCCGTTCACGCGCGCACCCATGGTACGGTGACCGACTTCGGTGTGCACCGCATAAGCGAAATCAATCGGAGTGGCTTCGGCGGGAAGCGAGACGATCTTGCCTTTCGGCGTGAACACGTAGACCTCTGCCGCGCCCAAATCCTCTTTGAGGGAGCCAAGGAATTCGTCGGAATCCGGCGTTTCGCTCGTCCAGTCGGCAAGTTGCTGAATCCATTTGAGGTTGTCGGCCTCGCTCAGCTCCTGGTTTTCGCCACGCTTGCGGTCGGACTTGTCAGGCGAGCTCAACGCGCGTCCGGCTTGGCCGTTCTCCTTGTACTTCCAATGCGCAGCGATGCCGAATTCCGCGCGGCGGTGCATGTCCCACGTGCGGATCTGAATCTCCACCGGCTTGCCGCCGGGGCCGACCACCGTGGTGTGCAGGCTCTGGTACATGTTGAGCTTCGGCATGGCGATATAGTCTTTGAAACGGCCGGGAACAGGGTTCCACCGCGCATGCACGGCACCCAACGCCGCATAGCAGTCCTGAATCGTGTCGACGATGATACGCACGCCCACCAAATCATAAATGTTGGCGAAATCGTGCCCGCGCACGATCATCTTCTGGTAAATGGAGAAGTAGTCCTTCGGACGGCCCGTCACATAGGCTTTGATGTGCTGTTCGTCGAGATCCTCATTGATTTCGGCGAGAATCTGCTTCAGGTACACGTCGCGTTGTCCGGCGCGACGGGCCACCAATACCACAATCTCGTTGTAGATCTTCGGATACAGAACCTTGAAGCTGAGTTCTTCCAACTCGGTTTTGATGGCGTTCATGCCAAGACGGTTGGCGAGCGGCGCATACACATCCAGCGTTTCGCGCGCCTTCTTCTGCGCGTTCGACTGCTTGACGTAACGCCATGTGCGGGCGTTGTGCACACGGTCGGCGAGCTTGACCACCAGCACGCGCACATCGCGACTCATCGCCACCACCATCTTGCGGATGGTCTCGGCTTGGGCAGAATCGCCATATTCCATCTTGGAAAGCTTCGTGACGCCATCCACCAAGCCGGTCACCGTATCGCCGAACTCGGCGCGGCATTCGTCGAGCGTGTAGTCGGTGTCCTCCACCGTGTCGTGCAGAAGGCCCGCTGCCACAACCAGCGGCCCCATGCCAAGATCGGCGAGGATCTGCGCCACTGCAAGCGGATGGATGATGTACGGCTCGCCGGATTTACGCCGTTGCGACGAATGCTGGGTGACGGCGCGCCGGTAGGCTCTCGCGAGAATGCTCATGTCCTCGTCGGGATGGTGGTATTCGCACATCTTGAGGATTGGTTCAAGCGGGTCAAGCGGATTCGTGCTGATCTCGCAGCCCAACATTCTGGCCGAACGAACCTCATGATCCGTGTCGCTCATTTCGCTCCTCCTCGCTTGGAATGTACCCTATAGTACCCGCGCATCACCATATGACGGATGTATCCGGCCGCGTGTTGCACGGCCGGATACATCCTCGGTCTTTGTGTATTGCAGTCCCGTCAGGACGCAACGCCGGTTGATCCGAAGCCACGTTCCGCGCGGTCGGATCCGGGCAGGGTCTGCGCCTCGATGAATTTTGCCTCGACGTAGCGTTGGATGACCAGCTGTGCGATGCGGTCGCCCGGATGGAACGTCACGGCGCGTTCCGGATCGAGGTTGATCAACGGCACCTTGATTTCGCCACGGTATCCAGCGTCGATGGTTCCCGGCGCGTTAAGCACCGTGACGCCCTGCTTGACGGCGAGTCCCGAACGCGGATGCACCAGCGCCACATAGCCGGCAGGCAATGCGATTGCCACTCCCGTGGGCACCAGCGCCCGCTGGAACGGCTTCAACGTCACTTCTTCGGTGGTGCGCAAATCGGCACCGGCGTCTCCGGCATGGGCGTAATGCAGCTGAGCCGGCTGCCCGGGATCCAGCGACTTTACCAGAACCTCGACGTTTTCCGGCTCGTTGTATGCCTCGTCGAACGCCATCAGGCCGCACACTCCTTGCATACCGGCTGTCCGTCGTCGGTAGTGTAGGCAAGCTGGCTGCGATGCTTCACCAGGAAGCATTCGGAGCAGATGAACTCGTCGCCCTGCATCGGAATGACGGTCACCGAAGCGTCCTCATTGCTCAAATCGGCGCCCGGCAGCTCGTAGTCTTCGGCAATGGCGTTCTCGTCATCGTCCATATCGTTGGAATTGTTCTGAGAACCCTTGCTCAAAGCCTGGAGCGACTCCTCGTCCTCGTCTTTGTTGCGCGGGGAATCATAATCCTGTGCCATCGAGATTCCTTTCGTCATCTATGGTGCTTATGCGCCATAGAATACATGACTTTTCCCCCGCTAGGATACACGAATTGAAATACTCGTAAAATCCGACACGTGGGGCACAATAGAATTAATAGAAAAATCTAAGGGAAAGTGGTGTGTTGTGCCTGAGAATGCGCTCGAAGATGCACGGTTCGATCATGTGAGTGAAACCGGTGAGCTCGTCTTTGTTTCAGGTGCCGGCAAATTCGCCGTCAAGGTCGATGAAGCGCTTGAAAGAGCCATTTTGGAGGCAAAGCAGATTCGCACCGAAACCCAAGAGGAGCGTCAGCAGCAAGCGCCTTCCACGCTGCCGATCTCCCAAATCCAATCCTTGATTCGAGCCGGAGCCAATCCGACCCGCGTGGCGGAGCGATATTCGTTGAGCGAAGCGCTTGTTCGGCGTTTCTCGGCGGCGGTGGAAACCGAAAAGCAATATGCGATCGAACAGTTCCTGGCGGTTCCCGCGCCGAAGGAAAGCCGTGTGCGCACGCTTTCCGAGCTGATCGAACGCACGTTCGCCGCAGCCCACGTACGGTTGGAGGATGTGCGGTGGAAGGCCACCAGACGCGGTTTGGAACCGTGGAAGATTACCGCGGAGTTCGATTCCGCAGGTCATGCCGCCCGTGCGGAATGGTCTTGGAACATGCATGACAACGCGGTCAACTGTCTGAACGCAACGGCACGCAAGCTCATCGGCGAGCAAGACACGCCGACGGAAGGACACGCCGAGAAGCAGGTCGACCAGAATTTTCTCGCATCATTGAATTTGCCGGGCGATTCCGCACGTTCCGCACGTATCGAACAGACGGTGTCCGCTTGGAATGCTCCGGAACCGGTTGCACCACAAGCCACGAATATCAAGACCACCGTTGAGACTCAGCCATCGGCGACCGTTCCGCTGCCGAACCGTCCGGAAATCGCGACGACGCAGTCCCCCGCCCCTTCAACGACGGAACCTGCCCAAAACTCGCAAAACACGCAATCCGCCGGCGAGCAGCAGTCCGATAAGTCCAAGACGGCATCATCCGATCCTCATAGTCAGAGCACCACCAAATCGAAGCGCCGTGCAGGACGCTCCGCAGTGCCGAGTTGGGATGAAATTCTGTTCGGTGACTGATTAGCGTTCCCTAACATCCCACGGCAACATCCGTTCAGACGTTCGGATCATTCGATCAAGCCACGTCAATCAGGCATGGAATATCAGATTCCATGTAGGTCAGCGACCCGTGCACGCTGGGCAGATGCATCGCCTTCTCCGCCTGTGTGCGGGAATCGACAATGGTGGTAGAGCCCGCAGCGGAGACGACCACATCGCCGATCATCGACTTGACGCGTTCATCGACTGGTCCGTAGACGTCTTCCTCGATTGCCTGCCGGCGGGTGCGCACCTGGGCGCGCTCCCCCAGCACGTCACGCCAACGAGCGGCGATGTCCTCCGGATTCTCGCCATCCTCGCCATAAAGCATGACACAGCGTGGTTCACCGCCGACATTCGCGACGCCCCGCATCAGCTGGGGTTCGGACGCTATGTCGATGCAGGCTTCCGGGTCGGCGGTTATCATGCCATGATCCGCCACGATGACGATCAGCGTGTTCTTCGGCACACTTCGACACAGCAAAGACAACTGGGCGTCGATACGCTCATATGTGCCGATCCACTTGTCGGAGTCCCAGCCGTAATTGTGTCCGATCTTGTCCGCGTCGCGCAGGTACACGTATGTCAGTCCGGGCGTGTTCGCCGCTTTCGCCGCGGTCATGATACGTCGGCGTGGATCGTCATTGGAGATGTAGTCGCTGCCACGCAACGCCGCCTGAGTCAACGCGGAGAACGCGAATTTCGGCAGTCCCGAACTGGTGACGCGAACGTCCTGTTCCGCCAATCGTTCGAATATGGTCGGCTGCTGTTGCAGTTTCAGCGGTGCGGGCGCGTTTTTGAAAGAGATGAGCTGGCAGATTTCGCCATTGTCGGGATTGAGCTGCGTATATCCCGTCATGCCGGTTAATCCGGGGCATGTGCCGGTACCGAACGTGGACATTGCGGCCACGGTGGTGCTGGGCATGCATGTGGCGATTGGCCGCTGGTTAACGCTGTCCGCCATCAGCGACCGTAGATAGGGTGAATGTCCCAATCTCATATTGATGTTCCAATATCCGAGACCGTCCACCAGGACCACGACTGCCGAACGCGCGTCCGGCAGGCCAAGTGCCTCTTGGAGTCGTTTCGGATCGGCATGGATGGCCGTTGGAATCGGATGCCCGATGGCGCTGGAAATGGCGGGAAGTACCGAGGATAGGTGGAGAGCACCGCCGCGGCTGCCCTCATCCGGCAGTTCGTCGCCATATCGTGCCGGACTGGTCATGGCTAGCAGCTGGTCGATTTCGGGCACTTCAACACTCATGGTCCCCATTCAAGCACCGCGGCAGTACCAGCTGGTAATATTGCTAGGTTGATTACCATAACCTTTCCGTGAGGAGAACCACCGCATGGTGTCGCACCGCAAACCGGCAAAACCAGCCTTTGACCCGCGTACGGTCAAGGAGAACATCGTCGAAACGCCGTTGAACGAGGAAATGAGCAAGTCGTTCCTCGAATACGCGTATTCGGTGATTTACGCCCGAGCGCTGCCTGATGCCAGGGACGGTCTCAAGCCGGTGCAACGACGCATCATCTATCAGATGGGTCAGATGAGTCTCAATCCGGACCGGCCGTATATGAAGTCGGCGCGTGTGGTTGGCGAAGTGATGGGCAAGCTCCATCCGCATGGCGATTCCGCGATTTACGAGGCGATGGTACGTTTGGCGCAGCCGTTCGCGATGCGGCTGCCATTGGTGGACGGTCACGGCAATTTCGGTTCTCTCGATGACGGTCCTGCTGCTTCTCGTTATACCGAGGCTCGTATGGCGCCGGCCGCGTTGGGCATGAATGCCGATATCGCCGAAAATACCGTCGATTTCACGCCGAATTACGATAACAAGCTTCAGGAGCCGACTGTGCTGCCTGCCGCGATTCCGAACCTGCTGGTCAATGGTGGTTCCGGCATTGCCGTCGGCATGGCCACGAATATGGCCACGCACAATCTTGGCGAGGTGGTGGCTGCGGCCAAGCATCTTATGCGCCATCCCGACGCGACGTTAGAGGAGTTGATGCGCTACGTGCCGGGTCCGGATTGGCCGGGCGGCGGCGTGATTGTGGGCCGCAAGGGCATCCGCGAGGCGTACGAGACGGGTCGTGGCGCGTTGACCACGCGTTCCGTGACGCATATCGAAAACGTGACGGCTCGCAAAAAGGCCATCGTCGTGACGGAACTGCCGTTCATGGTGGGTCCGGAACGTGTGTTGGAACGTATTTCCGAAGGTGTGAAGAACCGTAAGCTGGACGGCATTTCCGGTGCCATCGATCTGACTGACCGGCATAACGGCACGCGCCTCGTCATCGAAATCAAAACCGGGTTCGATCCGAACGCGGTGTTGGCGCAGCTGTTCAAGCACACGCCGTTGCAGGACAATTTCACCATCAACAATGTGGCGTTGGTCAATGGCCGTCCGCACACCATGGGATTGAAGGAAATGCTTCAGGTGTGGGTGGACCATCGTCGTGTGGTGATCCGCCGACGCAGTGAATTCCGCAGGAAGAAGGCGCTTGAGCGGCTGCACTTGGTGGAGGGCTTGCTGCTCGCCATGGTGGACATCGATGAAGTCATTCAGGTGATTCGCTCTTCTGATGATGCCGAGGCCGCGAAAACAAAGCTTATCGCCGTATTCGATCTGGACGAGATTCAGGCACAGTACATTCTTGACTTGCGGCTGCGCCGTCTGACCAAGATGAGTCGTATCGAGCTTGAGGCGGAACGCGACGACCTGAAGCGGCGTATCGAAGAGCTTGAACGCATTCTTGCTTCCGATGAGGCGCTTGACGGCGTGGTCATTGACGAAATGGATGACGCCGTGGCCAAATACGGCACTCCCCGGCGCACGGTGCTGCTGGATGAGGATGAGGAAGGCAATTTGACGCCTGTTGTGGCGCATGGCGATGATGGCGTCTCTGCAAACGCGATGGCTGCCGCGCGCGCCGCCGCGACCGTATCCTCCGTAGCAGCCGATGTCGCCGCAGCCGCAAAGGCCGCAAAGAAGGCCGGCGATGAGAATGCCACCGCATCGGCTCTGCAGATTGATGACGAGCCGTGCGCGGTGATGCTGTCCGCCACGGGCCTGATCGCACGCACTTCCGAGGATGCGGTGGAACGTTGGGAGAATCGTTCGGCTTCCGACGGACGCGCCAAGGATGATCAGATCGTTTCGATGTTCCGCACGTCCACACGTTCCTCATACGGCTTGGTTACTTCAGCGGGTCGTCTGGTGCTGGCCCATGTGGTCGAATTGCCGAAGGTTTCCGCGGATGGGCCGCTCAGTGTCACGGGTGGTGTGAAGGCCGAGGAACTGCTGGGCATGACGGAGAACACCGATCCGATCCGCGGCGAACGGGTGATTGCTGCGATTGATATGCCGTCCACGGATGACGACGGTCAGCTTGTTCCTTTGGCGTTGGGCACCCGCAACGGCGTGGTCAAGCGTTGGAACCGTGAATCTCCGACCACAATGGATTCGTGGAGCGTCATCGATTTGAAGGATGATGACGAAGTGCTTGCCGCTGCCGAAGCCCGTAATGAGGATCGTCTGGTGTTTGTGTCCACCGATTCCTCGTTGTTGACGTTCGAAGCGAAGAATGTGCGTCCGCAGGGCCGTACCGCTGGCGGCATGGCGGGCATTCGTCTGGCTGAGGGGTGTTCGGCGGCCGCGTTCGCGGTGGTGCCTGACGGCAAGGTGACATGGAATTACGAAGAAGGCGAGAATGGACTGTTCTCCGCTTCCGGAGCCGTGGTGTTGACGGTTGCCGGCGATTCCGAAGCGTTGCCTGGCACTGAAAACGGTGCCGCGAAGGTCACGCCGTTGGAGATGTATCCGACGAAGGGCCGTGGTACGGGTGGCGTGCGTTCGCAGCGATTCCTCAAGGGGCAGGATACGTTGATTCTCGCGTTCGTGGGCGCGTATCCGTTGCATGCTTCCACGCAAAGCGGCGCTCCTGTGGAATTGCCGAAGCCTGATATGCGACGCGATGGTTCCGGTACGGATCTGTCGGCGCCGATTGCGGTGGTCAGCTGATTCGACGAAATCGATTGGCGGGGCTCTGGACTGATTCTTCTTCCGGTTCAGGGCCTTCCCGTTTTGCGCACTTGGGCCGCCAGGTTGAATGAGCAGGCTGGGTGAAAGTGCCTCCGGCTTGGTTCAGCCATATAGCTTCATGCCTTGTGGGCTGTCCACGAACCCGGCAGCATGCAGCAAACGTCTGTATTCGTTGCGTTCCTTCAATGATTCACCGTTCATTTCGGCGAAGCTGACGCTGCCCTTGGACTGATGCTGCAATGCATAGGCAAGTTCCGTACATGCCGGCTGCAATATTCGCTCGTCATCGGTGAAGCTGACGATTCTGTGGCTTTTCGGCACGGCAAACAGCACCGGCATGCCATGGTCGAGCACGATGACCGATTCCGCTCTGCGCGCCGGTTTCATATGGTGTTGTTCGGGCCATGTGATCGCGGAGCCTGTCAGGTTGGCCGGGTCGGTCACGTCGAGCGCCACGCAGGATTGGCTGCGCGCCTCGTCGTCGCCGCGCAAGGCGTCCACTGTGTCACGTCCGGCGAATTGGGCCGCTCCGAATCCTTTGACGAACATGCCTCTGACCAGATTGCCGTGTTCCTCCATACGTTTGAGTACCGGGTATAGTCCGGAGAATCCGCCTGCGACCTGCTCCTTGTCGATGAGCGGAGCGGCGATCACGCCATATCGGTCGAGCAGCGATTCGATCAATGCGATGTCGTATTCCTCGATGCCGGCTGTTGGTTTGCCGGCGGTATCGTCCGTTTGATCCGGTATCGCCATTGGACTGGTCCGGGACGAGTCGACCGCGGACCATAATCCACCGAGCGTCGCCGGTGTCGAGGCGTGGATCCGTACGCGTCTGCGTGCGGCAGTGCGTGGCGCGCGCACTGAAACCGTGCCTTGAGCCAAGGCCCGAACGGGAGCGAATGAACTGTTCGTCACTTTGCCTTGCCATACCAAGGACCACAAGGCTTCCTCGAACTGGCTTTCGCCCCATGCGGGAAGGATGATTTCCCCTGTTTCAGGATTCACGTTGACTTCCGCATGTTCCTGCCAGATGGCTTTGGCGGCTGTGGAAAGCTGCCGCGCATGGAAGGCTCCCCCATTCGATAATGCGGCAAGTATCGTCTCCGGCACGGTCATGGTTCCGGCACTATAGGCATTGTTCTGCGATTGTTCGCCGGGTTTCACCAGCAGCCGTGAATCAGCTGGATGGAATGCGATTCCGCCGGCTTCCTTGGCGTTGGAACCATTGATTTTGGAGCCGACCCATACCACGTCTCCGGATGCGAGCAATTCGTCCAACATACTCGGTTGGTAGTCGCGAACGCGTGCGGGGAAGACCGAGGATTCCCAAACGGAGGCGTTGAGGTATATGCCTTCAAGCTGTTCGATCACACGCATCAGCCCGTCGACGCCTTCATATCGGGCGCCACCCACAGGTCCGACACCTTGTCTGTCCAACAGGAACGCCTGATAGACGGCCGGTTCCACCGGCTTGATGGCTTTGCGTGCCTTGGCAAGCGAAAGCGCGCGGATACGCCGAAACACGTCTTTGTGGAGCCATTGCTGGGGCGTTTGCCGAGGTGACCGTTCCGATGCTGAATCATCGGAACCATTGGCGTCCGCTCCGGCCGCATCATCGACGAAATGGCCTTTCAGCAGTTCGCCTTTGGCATGTAATTCATCCAACATGCGTACGCCTTGGACAGCGTCCAATCCCAGTTCGGCGATCATCTGATCCGCGGTGAATGGGCCATGCGTTTTGGCATATCGCGCCACACGGCCGGCAATGTCGGTCTCGTCCAAATCGTTCCAGAACGTCCGTCCGGCAAGCTCCTTCCCAACCTGCGCGATGACGTCGGCATCCAACAGCGAAGCCATGTCCGTGGCGCCCAGAAGACGTTCCAGCACTTCCGGGTCCATGGACAGCAGTTGCGTGCTGCGTTCGGCTTGCGGCACGTCGTATTGGTACATGACCGCGCCCACGTATCCGAACAGCATGTTTTCCGCGAACGGCGACGGCGTTTCCGTGACGGTCTCGCTCAAAGAGATGACGCCGGAGCGTAATCCGGACATCACATGTTTCAGCGCGGGCAGATCGTACACGTCCTGTAGGCATTCGCGTGCGGTTTCCAACAGCAACGGGAAGTTCTTCCGAGTTCGGGCGGCGTTGAGCAGTTGCGCCGCGCGCAGCCGCTGCTGCCATAAGGGGACGCGTCTGCCGGGGTTGGCGCGTGGCAGGAACAGCGATCGCGCCGCGCATTCTCGGAATCGTGCGGCATACAGCACGCTTTCGCCGACTTGCGTTTCGATGATGCGTTGCAGCTCTTCCGTGTCGAACAGCAGCAGCTCGCGGATCGGCAGGTTGCCGTCGCCGTCCGGGAGGCGGATGATGATGCCGTCGTCGGCCGCGTATACCTGCCCATCGAACCCGTATCGTTGTTTGATACGTGTGGTGATGGCCATGGCCCATGGTTCGTGCACGCGTCTGCCGTATGGCGAGTGGACGATCACACGCCAATCGTCTTCTTCATCCTGGCAGCGTTCGACGACCAGCTCACGGTCGTTGGGAATCGTTCCCGTGGCGGCGCGCTGTTCGGCAAGCAGGTCGGCAAGATTGCCGATGGCGTTGTCATCCAATCCGTCACGACGTAGACGTGCGATTGTTGTCGTGTCGAATCGGCTGGTCTTGTCTCCTGCGATGCCATCCGAGACTTCCGCGCGTAGTCCTTGCGCCATATCGCGTATGAATCGGCCTTGGGATCGTCCGAATGCCGCGTCCCGCCCGTCGCCTTCGCCATGCCAGAACGGCAGTCGGGCGGTACGCCCTGGAGCAGGAACCACCACCACACGGTCCCGGGTGATTTCCTGGATCTGCCAGGTCGATGTGCCGAGGGTGATGACGTCTCCGACCCGGGATTCGTACACCATTTCCTCATCCAGCTCCCCCACTTTGCGTGGGCCCGGTCCGGAGCCTTCTTCGGGAAGCACCACGGTGTAGGTTCCTCGGTCGGGTATGGTGCCTCCGCTGGTCACGGCCAGTCGTTGAGCGCCAGGGCGCGCGGAGATGAGACCCGCCTCTTCGTTGTATTGCAATGGAGGTCGGAAGGCGGAGAAATCCTCGCCGTTGTAGGCACCGGTCATCATGCCCATCACAGCATCGAACATGGTTCTGTCGAGATCTTCGAATGGCGCGGCCTTGCGCACGGTCACGTACCAGTCGTCTGGTTTCAGATCATCCATCGCCGCGGCGGCGACGGTTTGCTGGGCAAGCACGTCCAAGGGGGTGCATGGAATGGTCAGTGTTTCGATGTCTCCGGAGCGCATGCATTCGATGCTTGCGGCCGTGCCGATGATTTGCTCTCGTGTAATCGGGTAGAACAGTGCATGCGAGACTCCCCCGACCTTGTGGTCGGCGCGCCCCACCCGCTGCAATCCCGAGGACACGGACAATGGCGGTGCGATCTGGATGACCAGATCCACTGAACCCATGTCGATGCCGAGTTCAAGGCTCGATGTGGCGACCACGCAACGCAATTGGCCGCGTTTGAGCTGCTCTTCGATCTGTTTGCGCCGGTCTTTGGAAACGGAACCATGATGCGCCATGGCGATCGCGTCGGCGTCCGCATGCGAGGAGACCAGCATGGTGGTGGATCCGACCACGGAATCGTAGTGTTTGGCGAAGCCTTCACGGCCTTCCGGGGAGCCCAGATCCGGATACGGCTGGGTGGAATCACTGGCTGTGGACTCCGGCTGGGATGCGTTGTCCGACACACTCAAGTCCGTTCGGCCAAGCCTACGGTCGGACAGCGCATCCCGCCCTGCGTCCGCTTTGACGGCGGTTTCAGACCCAGTTTTCCGGGATGTGCGCAATTGCGCATACAGGTCGTTGAGCCGTGCGGTGAGTTTTTCCGCAAGGCCACGGGAGTTGACGAACACGAGGGTGGTGTGGTGTTTCAGCACTTCGTCAAGCACGCTGCGTTCGATGGCCGGCCATACCGAACCTCCGGTCGAAACCCGTGAGGTATGTTCATCTCCCCCGACCGAAGTCAGTCCTTTACGTTCCGCCAATGCCTCCATGGCAGGACCCACCCCGGAAATATGCGTGGTATGGCGGTTCGGAAGTTTCACGGCGCCTGCCCTCCGCCCTGCGTCGTCGGAGACGGGATCGCGCATGGCCGAAAGCGGTTCCACCACTTTCAGATCCATGTCGGGGTGCGATTCGGGTCTGATGACGCGTACCGGCCGCGTGCCGCCAAGGAAACGTGCGGCTTCGGCCGGCGGTTCCACAGTGGCGGAAAGCCCGATGCGTTGGACAGACCGGCCGGCAAGGCTTTCCAATCGTTCCAAGCTCAGCGCCAGGTGCGCGCCACGTTTGGAGCCCGCGATGGCGTGCACTTCATCCACGATAACGGTATCAACGGCGGAAAGTATCCGTCGCGCCTTGGAGGTGAGCAGCAGGAACAGCGATTCTGGCGTGGTTACGAGGATATCCGGCGGATGGCTGACGATTCTGCGCCGTTCCTGCGGCGTGGTGTCGCCGCTTCGTATGCCCACGCTGACTTTCGGCGATGGCAATCCCATCGCCTCGCACTGTCCGGCGATGCCAGCCAATGGCGCTTGGAGGTTCTTGGCCACATCCACGCCCAGAGCCTTCAATGGCGAAATATACAGGACCTTGACGCCGCGGACGGGTTTACGTTTCTTGGCATTGCAATCGGATTCAGCCGTGCCGTCCCCACCGCCGGACGTCCGCAATAAGTCATCGCCCTCCTTCGTCATCAGACGGTCGATTGCGGAAAGGAAGGCGCACAATGTCTTGCCGGAGCCGGTGGGCGCCACCACCAACACGTTCTCGCCGGAGCGGATGGCCGGCCATGCCAAACGTTGCGCCTCCGTCGGAGCATTGAACGCATGCTTGAACCAGGCATTGGTAGCCTCCGAGAACAAGTCCATGCATTCGTACATACGTTCGATTATGGCATCGCCTTCAGACATCATCCACAACCGGCGGAAAGCTCGTCATCCACCGTCGTCGGCTCATTCGAGCACACCGCCCGGCTGACACATTCGAGCGTCTCACATATGGCGTCGTCAGGCGGCCGCACGGTCGCCGCACTTGCGGCGCAAAGTCTCATGCATGGCGACCATCAGCGCCAGGAACACCACCAGATAGAACGGGAACAGGTTGACCGAAACATGTTGCGCGATCAGCCCGAACAGCGGCGGCATGCACATCGATCCCACATAGGCGCAAGCCATCTGCATGCCGACGATGGCCTGCGATTTGTCCTCGCCGAAATAAGCAGGAGTGGAATGGATGACGCACGGATAGATCGGCGCGCAGCCCAAACCGATGACCATTAGTCCCGCGATGGTGCCGATATTGTGCGGCAACGGCAGGAGCATGATGACGATGCCGGTCAGCACCAACGCCTGGCCAAGACGAATCATGGCCGGATCGTTCAGTTTCATGGTCAGGAAACCGCTGGCGAGACGTCCGACGGTGATGCCGATGCAAAACAGGCTTCCCCACATGGCCGCCGTGGTCTTGTCGATGCCCTTGCCAAGCGCCATATAGCTGCTGGCCCACAACATGGCGGTCGATTCGAGCGCGGAATAGCAGAAGAACATCACGAGGATCTCGCGGGCGCCACGGATGGCGAGCACACCGCGAATACCAAGCGGCTT
>ERZ791623.890-NODE-890-length-14372-cov-5.383879_pt1 | contig 14372 bp, 7 predicted proteins | sample MGYA00510268_ERZ791623 | MGnify/ENA primary metagenome ERZ791623 (study PRJEB30046, sample SAMN00715216) | human gut metagenome | study: EMG produced TPA metagenomics assembly of the A metagenome-wide association study of gut microbiota in type 2...
CCCGGAGGGGTCACACCATGAATGACCCCAGGTCGTCGAACGGGCGCGGTGGCGCCGCGAAGCAAGCCACCACGACCGTGAGCGACCTGGGGTACAGAGCGAGGAGAGTGGAAAGACCTCGGAGAGGTCTCACGTGGACAGCAAAACATATCTTTTATCCACGAAGGACACGAAAGGCACGAAGAGAACCATGTATCTTTTATCCACGAAAAACACGAAAGGCGCGAAGAGAAGATTTTAAGGAAAATGGTCATGCTCAGGCTTTAGCTCCTTGGGGGAGCTATGGTGCTGAAGTGATAGGGCAGCCTTTGCGAGCAAGCTCGCAGGCTGCCCTATCACTTCTGCATCACCCTTATCAGGGTCTAAGCCTGCCCATGACGAAAATTGCTTCGCATAAAATTGCGCTTACGCGCATAAAATGAAAATTGCACCGCAGGTGCATAAAATGGAGCATCTCCCTAAAAATGTCCGTATGAAATATAGTATGAGCCTATTAGCCGTTTGGAAAGGCTGGGGTGCAGTAATCGGTCGCTCTATTTTATGCGCTCCGCGCAATTTTACGCGAAGCGATTTTCGTCATGGGCAGGCTTCAACCCCTGAAAGGGGTGAGGCGCTATCTACGGGAAAGCCGTCGAGCTTGCTCGCAAGGCGGTCCCGTAGATAGAGACTCACAGCTCCATTGGGAGCGGAAGACTGGACATGACAATTTTCCTTAAAATCTCTTCTTCGTGTCTTTTCGTGTCCTTCGTGGAAGAAAACACATGGTTCTCTTCGTGACTTTCGTGTCCTTCGTGGATAAAATAACACATGGTTCTCTTCGTGACTTTCGTGTCCTTCGTGGATAATATTTGTCCTGCTGTCCACGTGAGACCTCTCCGAGGTCTTTCCACTCTCCTTGCTTTTATCCCCAGGTCGCTCACGGTCGTGGTGGCTTGCTCCGCTGCGCCACCGCGCCCGTTCGACGACCTGGGGTCATTCATAGTGTGACCCCTCCGGGGTCAGTGCTCACTCCATGCTTCTCACTTTCTCAGTGCCCACTCCATGCATCTCACTTTCTTAGTGCTCTCGTCGCGCCAACCTGTTTTCAAGGTTTTCTTGCTGTGATGCAAGCCTGAGGAACGAGGGCTGTTTCTTCTTCGGCACCGGCTTGCCGAAGCTTGCTTCGGAGCAAGACGGTGCCGGAGAAGAAACAAAGGGCGCAGCTCTTGCATCGCAGCAAGAGGTTTTATATGTTTTTGTTAAAAGTCGGAGTAATCGTACATTGTCACCGGCAATACCATGCGGGGTGGGCGCGGCCACACAGGACTGTTATTTCGTGGAGATGGAGGTGGAGGTGGAGAAATAATTCTTGGTTTTGTCGTCGTTGGAGGGTTTGATGGTCACGGTATAGGCAGACAGGCCCTTGTAGAGCTTGAAGTAGCAGGGGAAGCTCTTCGTGGTGCCGTCGGCATCTACCTTCATGGCATTGTACTCGCTCCACGTGATGTAGCGGTTGTAGTGGTAGTAGAACTCCCCGGCATCATTCGTCACCGTGAGCGGCATCTCCACGAATCCGTCGGCCGTGACGTCGGGGTAGAGGACGTTGTCGGTGCTGGAGATATAGAAATGGAGGGGGAAGCGCTTCTCGGTGAGCGTGGAGGGAATGGTGATACTCAGCCGCACGGCGGAGCCCGCCGTGGTAGGCAATGTGGCGGGGTCGCTCGACACCGAGTAGGTCATCTGCAAGGCGGGGATATAGCTCACCGTGGCGCGGCGCAGCAGCCCCGAGGAACAGGTGACGAGGATGTTCTGACGCGTGTAGTGGGGAGGCAGGTTGTCCCGGAACTTAATCTTCAGCGTGCGGTAGCCTTCGGCGTCGTTATTGGCGTTGCCTGCGCCGTTGGTCGTGTCCCATGTAATCGACTCGATGAACGGTTCCAGTCCTTCGTCTTGTTTCTCCAGTCGTGCATTGACGTAGTAGTCGGTATGGTCTGTCGATTCCCCCTTATACCAGTTACTGATGGCCGTGGTTGGGTTGTCCTTATCGTAGATGAACTTCACCTTCAGCGGATGCGTGCCCCCCGAGGTGAAGAGCTCGTCGGTCCAGTCGATATAGAGTCGAGCCTTGTCTGCGGCGATATTCTTCAGGTCCTGCGACTCCGACGACATCATGAAGTTGTTCATGGCGGCGTTGTTGATGGCCTCCTGGATGGTCTTGCGGCCCACGCCGTTCACGTTGGTGATGTCGAGCGTATAGCTGAGGTTGCGCAGCACGTTGTAGTAGTACTGGTATTTCACCTCCTCGTCCTTGTCGGTGTCGCGTGTATAGACAAAGTCGGCCTTGTAGTAGGTAGGCGTAATATTTGCCCAGTCTGTGGAGGTGTCGCTGCGGTATTGTGCCTTGAGGATGATGAACGGGTTGTCGGTGGCACCGTTGGTATAGGTGCTCTCATACATATAGGTAGGCTGTCCGGGCTTGACAAAGGGGAAGGAGGCGTCGTTGCTGCCGTTTGCCGACACCGGTGGGTTGTCCTTGAGCTTCATCTGCGACGGCTCATAGCCGTAGTATTGCTGGTTGTCGTTGAGTTCGAAGTAATCAGCCGATACCGGATTCTCGGCACCGGCATCTGCCGTGAGCACGTATTGTGCGAAGCGGTCGGCCGTGGGGTTGTTGGGGTCGTAGGTAGCGTTGAGGTTATAGGGCGCCACGGTGCCCGAGGCGGGCTGGTTGAAGATGTAATAGCCCAATAGCTTGAACTTGTCGGAGAGACTTCCGTCTACAGTGATGTTCACCTTGGCGAAGTTGCGCACCAAGGTAATGTTCTGGAAATGCTTCAGCGTCTCGTCTTTCACCTTGCCGGCGTCGTCGGCGGTGATGCCTTTGTCGAGTGCGATGCGTCGCCAGTAGGAATCCGTGGAGCCGCTCACAGTGAAGTTCTTGAGCAGGGTCACCTCGTCGGTGATGGAGTAGGACGCGGGTTGGATGTTGGCCACGAGGTGGACCACGCGTGGCTTGGCCGATGACTGCAAAATCACGTGGAACGGCGTGTGGTAGAGTGCGCCCCCGTCGGGCGTAAAGGCGTTCTGCGGGTTCTCGTAAGTGCCGGGCTGGCAGGGCACAATCTCGGAGAGCAGATCGTTCTCGTCGAAGACAATGGCGTAGAGCGACTTGATATCTGGTGTCTCGCCCATGGCACGTGTAGCGGTGCCCTCTTGTCGTGGTGAGACGAAGGTGCCGTCGATGACCACCGGCGTGCCGTCGGGCACGTCGCTGCCGGTGTCGCTACCGTCGAAGAGCCTGTCGGAGCAACCGGCAAGGAGCAGCACAAAGCTGAGCAGTATATAATAAGGTGTGTTGCGCATAGTGGTGTTGTGTTAAGGTTCAGGATGGTAATAGTTCACATATCCGGGCGTGTCGCCCCAGTACCAGGTGTCGTAGGCAAAACGCATGTAGGCGGTGCCATTGTCACTGAGGCCTGAGGCATAGACATAGCCATAGTAAACATACGAACTACCGCTTGTGCTTCTTCTCACATGGTCTGCGTCGTAGAAAGCGCCATCGAAGTACACCCTGCCGCTTGCCGCCCAATAGGGAGCGTTGCTGCCAAACAACGTAGGGATAACGCCTTCCCTTTGTCTTGCTGTGATGAACATTATCTCTGCCTCGGTGGGCAGACGCCAGCGTCCGGCACTATAGCCCGCCTCCTGGTAGGTGGCCGCACGCTTCTGAGCATCGGCAAAAGAAAGAGACGTACTGCTGTTCCAACCCGATGAGACAAAGAACTGCGGGGCGATGATGGTCTTGGTTTCCGAGGCTTTCTTAATCTTGGCGGCGTTGGTGCCCCAGGAGGTGAGGGTGAGCCAATAAACTCTGTTGTAGTAGTCGTCGTATTCTTGTTTTGTCAGATACGGCTGTAAGTTGCTGCTTGTATATTCAGCGTTTTCCCGCGGGTCACCAATCTGATAATAATAGCTCTGACCATTGGCCTTATAGAAGCCGTTGTTGCTGTTGAAGGAGGTCACCGTGATTTCCGTGATAGAATTGTTCACAATGCCACCGCTTGTCTGAGCGAGAGCCTTTACCATGGAGCCATAAGGAACGGTGACGTTCTGAGTATTCTGATAATAGGTGTAATAGGAACCGTCGTCGGAAGTACGGATATTACCATAGTTCACACTGTTATAGTATCCGGAACTATACCAATTACTGATGGCATCACCTATCGACTCTGCTGGACTCTTCACATGCGAGAAGTATCCGTTTACGAAGGCGTTGTCGCCCGGGAAGGTGTGCATGTAGATGGCGGGATACTGCTCGATGGTGACGAGCTCGGTGAGTCCGTCATCGTTGGCCACCTGTATGGTGATGGTCTTGGCAGCGTAGGTGCCGTCGTCCACGTTGTGGGTGAAACGTATTTGTCCGGGCGTGGAGGTGTAGTCGAGCTCATAGCGGTTCGTCGTCAGCTTGGCAAGGTCATCGGCCGTGAGGGTATGGTGCGTCACCTGCCCCGGCGTCTCATAGGAGTTGTATTCCACCTGCGTGATCTTGGTATCGCTGGTAAGTGCCGAACTGCTCGAGTAGCGCAGCGTGGTGGAGGAGGTGTTGTTGAGCACGATGCTCGTGGGATCAACCACGAGGTAGGTGTAGCGGTAGAACTCACCCGTCAGGTCGTGTGAGGTGTTGAGTTTCACCTCACCCCACGGCTGAATGCGGTAGCCGCTCGGCGTGATGTCGACGGGCGTGGTGTTGTCGGCGCTGCCCACCGTCTCTATCTTCATGTACATACGGTAAAAGTAGTTGCTCTGCAGCTGTCCCGTGAGCATGTTGGGGTGTACCTGGTAGTAGGTGATCTCCGGCGTGCCATAGGTTTCGCTGCCCGTGCCCGGGTTGCGCTTGCTCCAGGGGATGGCGATGATGAAGGTAGGCACGTGTGTGTCGGTCTCCTTCCAGCTGAAGGGGTAGCTGTAGAACGGCGTGTGCGAGTAGTCGTAGTCAACGGTGTTCCTCGTCATGGTGGCATACTTATGCATACCCACCTGCATGGAGTTGTAGAAGCTGGAGTCAGGGTGCGAGGTGTCCTTGCCGTTGAGGGTGTAGTCCATCAGTCCGTTGTTGAACACGATGCTCATGTGGCTTCTGTCCGACTTCCACACGGCGACGCCGGAGCCGTCCTTGTTGTTGACGTGGAGCGTGTCGGGCACGTTGAGGTAGATCTGCAGCTTGGCGGCAACGCGTGTCATGGGTATGGAGCCAGTGGCCACGCCGTCCTTGAGTTCTACGGTGGCGAGCTTCTCCGGGTTGCTCTGCATGATGAAGTGCCCTTGTGTGAGCTGGGCCCCGAAGTTATGGCGGAGCACGCGCAGTCGCAGAGAGTCGAGGCATGTCGATGCCGATGGTGACTCCTGGCTGCTGTTGGCGACGGCGTACACCTCGCAGGAGCCGTTCTGTGTGGAGCCGAAGAGCTCGTTGAGCTTGGTGTCGCCCGTGCGCACCTTCACGAAGTAAGTGGTGTCTCCGCCGCTGGTGTCGAACTCCACGGCGTGGTTATCCTCCACGAGCACAGCGTCCTTGTTGCTCTTGCCGTTGGGGAAGAAGTACAAGTCCACGAAGTTGATGTTGTTCTCGTTGAGCGTGTTGTCGCCGTGCTCGGTGGCTCTCGTCTCCTGCACGGCGGCTTGCGGCTGAGAAAAGCGCAGGGTGATATATCCCTTCTCGCCGTCGATGCCGTCGCCGTCGTAAAGGTCCTCGGAGCAGCTGCCCAGCAGCGTCGCCATCCACAGACCCACCATCACATATCTTATCAGTCGATATCTCATCATCTTAACTCACATAAATTCGTAACTCCTAATTCGTAATTCGTAATTTGAATCACTCAACATTCATCATTCAACATTCATCATTCTTTACTGGTTGATGCGTTGCACGACCTGGTACTCGGTGAACTTCCCATTGTTTTCCGGCACAAGGTTGCGCACGATGGCCGTCTGTCCTCCTGCCGTCTTGACATAGAATCGCAGGAGTGCGCGGTTCTCCACGGCCGTGGTGAGGTTGGCGGCGCGCACGTAGATGGTGGCCCGGTGGTCGTCGCCTACGCCCACCGGGCCCGACGGGTTGCCGATGGTGTTGCCGTCTTTGTCCATGAAGACGAAGGCGTTGTCGTTGCCCTTGACGGGCACGAGACTTGCCGTCCACGTAGCCCCTTGCGGTGCCGTGATCTGGAAGGTAGCCGTAGCATGGTGGGAGTTGATGTACACCAGGCCCTTGCTAAGCGAGTCACGGTCGTCGATGTCGTAGTTCTCTGTGTGTGGCCAATTGAGCTTTCCGTTGTTGGGCACGGTGATGGTGACGGGCTTGTTCACGTCGGTGAAGACCGTCTCGGCGAGCGTCCAGGGCTGCACCTTCAGTGTGAGTTCGAGGTATTTAGCCTTGATGTTCAGGTTGACGCGGTAGGAGTGTCCTCCGAGCAGGTCCTGTCCGTCCTTCAGTGTGGCGGTGCGCGTGACCTCGACGCCCCGGCGGAGAACCTTTTCGCCCGTGGTGTTGTTGGTCCATAGTGTGACGCGCTGCGACACCACGGTGACGGTGGTGTGCTTCATGTCGGTGTCGCCACTGCCGAGGTCGTCGAAGAGTTTTGGGATGACGAGCACCCCACGGTTGTTCGTCAGCAGGTTGGTGGTGTCCTTGGTCACGCCGGTATGGTTGTCCCAGTCGTTGGCCAGGTTGTTGTCGTTGACGTTGACGGCGGTGTTGAGGTGCTCTTTGAGGTCGAAGGCGAGCCAGTTGCCTTTGGTGCCACCGATGCCCGTCTTGTTGACCCATTGTGGACGGAAGGCCTCCGTGTTGTTCAGCACGAGGGTGCCCTGGCCGTACTGGTTGCCTATCGTGACGCTCTTGACGAGCAGCCTCGTCTCGGTGTCATAGTCCTGATACTGCCATCCGTCGGGCACGGTTCCCACGACGTGGCTGCTGTAGTCCTCGGTGGAGGTGATGTAGAGCTGCAGACGTGCTAAGGCGTGGCACATCTGGAAATAGATGTAACCGTTGGGATATTTGGCGATGTCGGCGTTGGCGAAGGGCGCGCCACGGTCGTCGGTGCCCCAGAGCAGGTCGTTCTGGTCGTCGAGCTTGTCGGTGGCGTAGTAGTTGATGGCGGGGTAGTAGACGCCACCGTCGGCATAGCTCGTCAGCTCCATCTTGTTGCCGTTGCTGCCGTCGGCAGAGTAGGTGCCCGTTGGCACTTTGCCGGTCTTCACCGTTGACTCGCCCATGTAGGGAGCGTAGGCGAAGAACGAGAGCTTGTTGCCCGCCGAGGGCCAGAAGCGCTTGGGCGCATACTGCCAGTTGGTAGTGGCACCGTCGGCACGCCACACCTTCACGTTGTTCATCACCACGTCCTGGGCCTCAGGAGCCGTGGCCGACGCGTAGTTGCTGGCACCGGAATAGTAGCAGAACACGCCGAAGCCCGACTTGTTGAGGGTGTTGATGTCGTTGCCGGCGTAGGTGATGCCGGCGCGTGTGGCCTCATCGCCTACCTTGGGTGCGAAGGCGATGGCCGTCGGCCTGGACTCGGGCTGGGGGCCGTCGCCGTTGTCGCTGCTGCAAGCCCCGAGCGTGAGCAGGAGCATCAGCAGGGGAAAGCGTGTGAGGATATGTCTGGACAGTATGTGCATGACGGGTTATTTGTTTTCATTTTCATTGAGGTCGGTCTCCATCGTGCCCGTGGTCCACTGGCGGACGGAGGGCACGAAGTTGATGCCGGTGAGGTTGACGATGACGTTATAGTTGTAGCGCAGTCCGGGTCTCCATGCGGCGACGGCGGTGGTGCCGGAGGTCTTGCCCAGGTCGAAGGTGGCCACGTTGTCGCGGTAGCTGTACGACACATAGTCCTGTCCGTCAACGGTCTCGTGGAACTCGATGTCGTACTTGATGGTGAGCTTTGCCGTGGTGAGCGGCTGCGGAATCATGACGAGGGCACGCTCCACCGCCTCCGTGGTGTTGTCGGTGGTGAACGTGGCGTCGGTGGTGAGGCCGTCCCAGACGAATGTCATGCGGCCCTTGCTGTCCACGGTGGGATGGCAGGTGCCCTGCGAGCGCACGCCGGTCATCTCATACCTGACGTTGGCTATCTGCCCTCCGGCATCGATGAGGTCCTGCGCCCTGGTCACGGAGGCGGTGACCGCCGCCAGGGCATGGTGGAACGTGAGGCGTACGCGGTCGCCGATTTTTGGCTTTGTCTGGTCGACGACAGAGTCGGAGATAAGGAAGTCGAGCTGGTCCTTGCTGTTGGCCGCCACCTTGAAGCGGAAGGAGCCGAGGCCGCCGCCATTGGTGAAGCGAGGCTGTATGTAGGTGTCGAGGGTAGCGAGCTTGTCGTCGGCGGGGGCCTCCATCCAGGGGTAGTAGGCGATGAAGGCGAGCTTGTCGCCCGGCGTGTTGGGCCAGTATTTCTTCTCGGCATCACTCTTGTAGTTGAGTGCGCAGCGCACGATGGTGGTGCCGGTGGTACCGTCAGCAGCCTTCTCCGTCACGTCGGTGGCCTCGCCCGCCACGAGCGGCTGGTTGTACATGAAGTCGGCGGTGAAGGTCTTGGACGTCCAGCTGTCCTGCCCCTGGTAGAAGCCGAAGATGCCGACGCTCTGTCCCTCGGGGATGGTGCGATGGGTCGAGCCATCGACGACTGTCTCCTTTTGTGCCCGCGTGGCGACCCCACCCTGCTGCCCGTCAGTAGCCCGTGTGGCGGCGGTGCGTGCAGCATAGTAGCCAAAGGTCACGGGCAGGCGCTCCGGCTGGGAGATTGTCCCGTCGGTGACCGTGTCTTGGCTGCATGCCGTGAAGAGCAGGGCGGCAAACACGAGGAAGAAAACTGTCGGCTGATGCATGGTAATGTATAATGTATAATGGGTAATGTATAATTGGGGAGTATTGGCTTTGCCTCAATTGGTTTGCAGTGGCTTGCCCGATTCCGCGTCGATGGACGGGCGCACGGGCAGGAGGCTGGAGCGGTATTCCTGGGAATTATAACCGCCTGACGAGACGATATATCCTTTCCACTCCGAAGCTTCGTCGCTGTTGTTGGCGCGGCTGGTCCAATAGTATTTGTCAGAGTTGTTCGAGACCGTGACATAATAGCTATACCAATTACTTCCTCTTCCCAAGCTGTAATACCCCATGTTGGGCAGCGTAGAGAATATGTCGAATGTTTTATGTCCCCTCGGTGCGCGGAAACCGTAGGGGCTTGGATCATACACCGACTTCTCAACGGGCGTGTTGACCTGCTGCGTGGAATAGCGTGAATTCCACAACACGTTGTAGTGGTCGCTCGTCCAGTCGTAACGGTCGGAGTTAGAATAATAGTACAGCAAGGGCGTTGTCGGATACTGTATGGAGAGGTACAGAGGAATTTGCCCCCACCTTGTCCCCAACGCGCTGTTATCCTCCGTGATGTCGCTGCCGCGGAACGGGTCCTTGCGTCCCCATTGGTAGTAGAGGCAGGAGCCGTCGGCTCCGTTGTTGTAATCGACATTTCCCTCGGTCTGGTTGACGGTGATGTCGACGGGCTCGGCATCCGACAGCTCATTGGTCTGCGTGATACGGAGGAGCACGGAGCGCGCTGGGTAGTGGTTGTAGCTGTCGCTGCTGCTCACCCATCCGAGGTTCTGCGTGAGGAAGTCGTTGTAGGGTGACGTCAAGGTGGCGTCGGTAATCCATAGGTGCCAGCTCCACATCACGGTACCGGAACTGTTGTAGGCTGCGATGACGGCATTGCCCTGCTGGAGGTTCGTCTTGTCGACGGTGAAGGTGACGTAGCTCATGCCGTCGTTGCCCAGGGTCACGTCGGCATTGGTGATGACATCCCTCGTGCTCTGCCACACCACGTCGGCGGAGGCGGGTTTGAACTTATAGTTGCTCTCGGTGATGCGGTCGCCGTTGTAGTCGACGAAGGCCTTGCCCTCGCCCGATTCGTTCTGGTAGTCCACAGCATAGCCGTAGTACTGTCCGAACTTCAGCGTGTTGCCGTAGACGCAGGGGATGCGGTAGGTGCCCGGGCCACGGAGGACGTAGCAGTTGGCGGTGCTTGCCCCGCCGATGATCTCCTCTCCGTTGACATTGTAGAGCGAGAGGTCGTAGTCCTTCACGGCAGCCTTGCGTTGCAGGTTAGCCTTGTGTGAAGAGGTCACGGCGGTCTGTGCGCTCGTCGTGATGCTCGTCTCGTTGCTCAGCTGGTTGGGGTTGTACGACGGCACACCGGTGAGCCAGGCCGGTGCCTTGTCCGACCATGTGTTGCCACCGTCCTCAGAGTAGCTGATGGTGTAGGGCACGGCTTCCTGTGTGTTGGCCGACCCGTCGTTGTTGGCCGAGGTGCGCCAGCTGTTCACGGTGATCGCCGCCGTTTCGCCGCCGTAGGGCGTGTTGACGGTGTTCTGCGACACGTTGAGCGTATAACGCCAGTTGACGGCACGTGTGGAGAGGATGAGCCAATAGACCACGCCGCGCTCAAACTTCGTGCCGGCGATGGAGGCCGTGAGCTTCCGCTCGCTCTTGTTGGGCAGTTCGATGGTCACGGTGATGGTGGCGCCGTCGGGGGCTGTCTGTGGGATGACCATCAGCTCGTCGCTGCCGGTAGGTGTGATGATGGTCGGGTTACGGCCCACCGAGGTGTAGTTCTTCGTGATGGTAAAGTTCTTCGTGGCGGTCTTTTCCACCGTCCAGGTGAGGTCCTTAAGGTCACAGGAGCCCTTGCTGTATAGGCCCTTGATTTCCACTGTCTTGACCTTGAGTCCGCTGATCATGCTGCCTTCCGACAGGGCGATGCCGGCGAGCAGATGGCGGTAGTTCATCGTGATGACATGCGACGCCTCGGGGTCGCAGGGGTCGCTGACGGCATAGACCAAGTCGGACTGCTCTGCACTGTCGGGCGTCTCGTAGCTGAGGATGGGCGGTGTGTTGTAACTCAGCTTGTCCGTATTGGTCACGCTGCCATGTTTGGTGAAGGTCTCGTCGAAGGGACTGATGGAATAGACCTTGAACTTCTGGCCCGAGCCGTGAGGCCACTCGGTGGTGGTCATCCAGTTGTCGGCCTTCGTCGTCTCGCCCTTTTCCACGAGGGGCTTGCCGGGTGTGCCGTTCTCCTGGAAGATGGAGTAATAGAGTTTCGAGATGGTGTTGTTGGTGATGTATGCGGCTCGTGTGCCGTCGGCCTGTCGCGCGCCGCCTTCCATCTCGAGCTCCGGCTCGATGTGGATGTAGAGCTGTGGCGTGCCCTGCGCGCGTCCGAGCCTGACGACGTGCTTCGTGGCCATGGCGCGTGTGGCCGCTGAGGGCTGCAGGTCGTTCATCTCGCTGATGGCCGGCGCGAAGCGCACGACATCGCCGTCCGCGGCTCCGTTATCGAGGCCGAGGCGGTCGGCGCAGCTGCCCAAGAGCAGGGCCAGGAGCATGACCCAGGTGAGGGGGATGATATGGTTGTTGTTCATACGTGCGCTAATTATCTATGGTATCGAAGTTGATTTCGCCACCGGTGTTGCGCCAGTCCTCCACAATCGGTGCGAAGGTGATGGGGTCGCGCCAGTTCTGCACCTGCACGGTAAACTTCACCGAGGTCATGCGGATGAGCATGTTGATGGCGTAGGCCTTGCCGCGCTCGAAGCGGAAGCCGGAGAGGGTGTTGCTGACAGTGCTTTTGATGCGCGTGCGACCACCGGAGAGCACGAGGCGCGCATCGTCGCTCGTGGTGTAGTACACGATGGTGACCTTGAGCTTTGGGGCCGTGGTGGTGAGACTGCTGTTCGGCAGCAGGGTGATGTAGCCGTTGCCGGCGTTTCGCCACATGTTGTCCACGCCGGAGATGACTTTTTTGTTGGCGTCGAGCATCTGATAGACGCATTTGTCGCCTTGGTCGAGGACGTCGGTGCCGATGGCGTTGCCGCTGAGGACGATCTTCGGCGTCCCGGCGTCGGTGTTGGCGGCGTTGGTCCAGACGCCGGTATGGAGGTTGAGCGTGCCCGAGGTGAAGAAGAGGGGCGTGGTGGAACCGTCACTGTTCTGCGTCTCGAGCGTGATGCTCTCCACGGTGATGCGTGTGCTGTCGGCCTTGGCGTTGTTGCCTGCCGCTATCTCGTCAAAGGCGGCGCGCACGTTGAAGTTGAGGCGCGACATGGTGTGGTGGAAAGAGAACGTGACGCTGTCGCCGACGTTCTGCTTGGTGAGGTCGGTGTAGGGCGACGTGCCGTCGGGCTTGGTGGCATAGAGCACGTCGAGGCACTGTCCGAGGTCGTTGGGGGTGGTGTAGGTGACGGTGGGGTCGCCCTTGGCGTCGTTGGCCGAGAAGTTGAGTCGGGTGTCGCCTTTCAGGTAAGGGGCGTAGGCGAAGAAGCTGAGGCGGTCGGAGCGGCCGTCGCTCTCGTCGCTGCCGGTCTCGTTGGGCCAGTATTTCAGCGGTGCATAGTGCCAGGCACCGTTGTTGCCGGTAGTTGTTCCGGTTCCGGTATTGGTTTCGTTCCACGTCACCTGCTGGTTGTACATGAAGTTGGGGGTGTCTATAGTGTTGTCGTATTTCTTGTTGTCGCTGTAGTATCCGAAAACACCAAAACCGACAGCGCGCAGGGTTGCGATGTCGGAGATATTGCTGGACAACGTGTTATTCGCCGCCCGTGATGTCGCGTTCTGTGCGACGTATGTGTCGAACCTGACAGGCACGGGCTCTCCCTCCGGCGTATCTACACCGGTGTCAGCCGCCCCGCAGCTCCATAGGAGCAGGGGAAGGAGGAGAAGGAAGAGACGATGCTGTCGTGTCATAAATAGAAGCCCTTCTCCCTTGGCTCTTTAGCGAGCCAAGAGCCCTCCCCCGAGGGGAGGGAGAGGTTTGCTTGTTAAACGGTTGTGGGGATATTACTGCACGTTGATAGGAACGTGGACATCGATATCCTTGTCGGAAGAGTCCGGCGTGCCTTCGCCGTCAGAGTCTTCAGTGCCGGTGCCGCCAGCCGGAGTGCTGTCGAGATCCCAGTTGGAGACGGTGGCCTCGAACTTCACGCTTGTGAGACCGAGATGGATGAGGAGGTTGTACTTCTTGTTCACCTGCACGGCATCCTGGAAGGCCACGTTGTGTGTGATCTTCTGCACGGCCTCGGTGTAGCCCTTGGCTAAGTGGGCATCCTTGGTGCGCACCACATACTCCACCGTGATTTTGAAGCTGGGCCTGGTGCCGGGGATGAACACTAAGGGGTTGGCCTCAGTCTTATAGACGTTCTGGGCAGTGGTAGTCACGCCAGCAGGCAGGGCGTCCCAGCCTGCGGCGCCGGTGGCCACTGTGTCCGGCTCTGCGAGGTTGTCTGCGATGGTGGCGCTGCTGCGAGCAGTTTCGCTGCCTTCGCCTGTGGTACTACCCGGTGAGGTGATGGTATGGTCGATGTCGATGTAATCCGTAGTGCTGGCCGTCCACAGACCTGTGGCGAGGTCGAAGGTTCCGCCGGAGACGATCTTGTCGTTGTCGTCAGCCTTGCCGTCGCCGTTGATGTCCTCAGGCGTCGTAGCTGCCGTGTTCTTAATCTCGATGTTCTTGATGGTCACCTTGGTGGCAGTGTCCTTGTCGCCGCCGGTGATGACTCCGTCCTTGTCGATGTCAAGCTTCACCTGCAAGCCGTTGGCAGTGCTGACGGGCTCGGTGGAGCCGTCGGGCTTGGTCTTCGTGGTCTCGTTGGAGCCGCCGAACTTTGCCAGGGCGTGCTTGAAGAGGAACATAATCTTCTGTCCGGTTTTCAGCTTCTGCAGGTTGAGGTTGGTAGGTGCGAGGGCTGCGTCGCTCACCTTCTTCACGGTGACGTTCGATCCGGTGACCGTCTCGTAGGTCTTGCCTTCGGCGGCCGTACCCCAGAGCAGGTCAACCTGCTTGCCGTCAGCGGCCAACTTGTAGGTGACGGTCGGGTGGCCGGTGGCGTCGTTGGCTGAGAAGGCTGTGATGCCGGAAGTCTCACCGGCAGCAACAGCTCCTGTTGCCGGGTCGCCTGCGAACGGGGCGTAGGCGAAGAAGCTCACCTTGCTGGATGTGGTGCCGGTGGCACCCTTGTCATCGGCAAAAGTGTTGTCGTTGGGCCAATACTTCAGTGGGGAGTAGGTCCAGGCTCTGGTGCCGTCCCATTTCACCTGCTGGTTGTACATCCAGTTAGGTGTCTGGTTCTCGCCCGTTGCGTCATAGTCCTTGTCCTGCGTGTAGTAGGCGAACACACCGAAGCCGGCCGAAGCCTTCAGCGCGTCGGTGGTGTTGATGGAGCCGGTGGCGCCTGCACGGGTGTTAGTGCCCTTGCTCAGGTAAGTGCCAAAGGCGATGGGAGCACCATTGTAAGCGTCTCCACGATTGCGTATTGTAGTCAAAATAAGAAGTGCGTATCTTTGC
>ERZ791623.899-NODE-899-length-14264-cov-4.005771_pt1 | contig 14264 bp, 13 predicted proteins | sample MGYA00510268_ERZ791623 | MGnify/ENA primary metagenome ERZ791623 (study PRJEB30046, sample SAMN00715216) | human gut metagenome | study: EMG produced TPA metagenomics assembly of the A metagenome-wide association study of gut microbiota in type 2...
TTATAGGTTTGTATTGTGCAAGTTGCTGTTTTTACGCTTTGTTGGCCTTGGCAGCCTTCTTTGCGGCGCGCTTGGCCTTGCGCTCTGCCTTCTTGGCAAGATAGCGCTTGCTGGCCCACAGCGCACGCACCGCCTTGAAGCCGAAGAACCACATCACCGCCACAAAGACCACCAACGCCACGTAGGTATACTGCCATGCCGGGATGATGTTCTTGACCGTGGTATCGGCATCCACACCGTTCATTGCGTTGGAGTTGGCCACCGCGTACAGATAGCGGTGCGCGGCCGTGCGGGCGTTCTGCATAACTGTTGCGGTCAGCTCGCTGTCATTGAGCGCCCACATATTGTAGGCCGTGTTCAGCCACAGGTCATTGCCCGCAGCCAGACCCTCGCGGATGTCGCAGTAATCAAAGCTGTTGAAGGAGGTCTGGTCAGTAATGACAAAGCCCTTGTAGCCCCACTCACCACGCAGAATGTTGGTCATAATACCTTCATGGCCGCCAATCCAGCGGCAGCCGATGCGGTTCATACCACTCATAATACCCACAGCGCCGCCATCCACAATGCTCATCTCAAAGGGCTTCAGGTACAGCTGGCGGGCGGCCTGTTCATTGACGAACATCGCACCGCCGATACGGTTGGTCTCCTGGTCATTGAAGGCGAAATGCTTGATGGTGACAATGCCGCCCTTGCTCTGGAAGGCGGCAGTCTCCGCTGCGCCGAACACGCCGGAAAGCAGCGGGTCCTCGGCATAATACTCAAAGTTACGGCCGCTGTTGGCTGCACGGTGGATGTTCATAGCCGGGGCATACCAGACCTGCACCCCGCTGGAGAGGCTGTCCTCGCCCACCAGCTTGCCGCGGCGGGACGCCAGCTCCACATTGTAGGTCGAAGCCAGCACCACCGCAGGCTCATACGCCATGCAGTGCAGATTGCCGCCCGCCAGCGTGCTGGAAATGCCTGCGGGGCCATCCTTATGTACCGTGCCGGGCGCGCCGATGCTCTCGACCGCCATCGTACCATAGCCTGCATGGCGAATCAGATTGTAGGTGTCCTTCTTGCTCATCTGGCTCAGCAGCGTTTCCCAGCGGGCATCGTCATAGTCCGCGCCAATCAGGTCGCACAGCTTCAAGTTGCCCGCCTCATCAAAGGCCGGCATTTCGGCGCTTTCATCCTCCGGGCGGGTAATTTCCAGCGCAGTCAGCACGGCTTCCGGGGCCTCCCAGCTGCCATTCTGGTAGGTGGTCGGCCAGGTGCCGCTCCAGTCGCTGCGGCTCAGATAGGTAAAGTCAGCGTCATAGGTTGCAATGTCTCCATCGGCAAGCTGCGCGGTGACGGCTGCACCAGTTTCCGCCGTTGCAAAGGTTCTGGTATCGGTCTGCGCCTGATTATAGAGCGCGGTCATCGCCGCATTGCCGTCCACCTCTGCGCCCTTGGCGGCCAGAATGTTCTTAGCAGCCTCGTGGGCGTTGGAGGCAGCCGTCAGGTAGTAGTCCCCTGCCTCCAGAATGTAGGTGCCCGCGCCGTAGGCGTCAAAGACCTTCAGGGCGCTCTTGTCCACATCAATCTGGACGGTCTGGCTTTCGCCGGGCTGCAGGATATCCGTCTTGGCAAAGCCGACCAGCTCCACCGCCGGTTTTTCAATGCGGTTGGTGCGGTCATACTCGGTATATGGGTTCTGCAGATACGCCTGCACAACCTCCTTGCCCGCAGCCTTTCCGGTGTTCGTGACGGTGACATTCAGCGCAAAGCCGTCCGCCGTTTCGGTCATCTTGTAATCCGACCAGCTGAAGTCCGTATAGCTCAGGCCGTAGCCGAAGGGGTACACCACCTGTGCATCGTAGTCAAAATCCCCCGCATTGCCTTGTGCCAGAACGGCATCCTCATAGCGGGTCTCATAGTAGCGGTAACCGACATAGACGCCCTCGGCGTAGACAATATACTTGTTGCCGGCAAACACATCGCTGTTTGTGATGGTGTAGTCGCCCAGATTCGCAGCGGCCGGGGCAGAGGATGCGTCAGCCGCCCAGGTGTCCACCAAGTGGCCGCTGGGGTTCACCGTGCCGTTCAGTGCTTCGCCGATGGCATAGGCACCCTCCTGCCCCAGTGCGCCCACCCAAAGCACAGCGTCAATGTCATACCGGCTGAGCTCCGTCATATTGATGGGGTTGGTCACGTTCAGCAGCAGAATCACCTTGTCAAAGCGTTCGGTTGCCATCTGAATCAGGTTGCGCTCCTCCTGTGTGAAGGAGAGGTACTCTGTCGGCAAATCCACGCTTTCACTGCCGCTGCGGCCAATCACCACGATTGCAGCATCATTGTACTGCGCCATGCTGTCAAATTCAGCCTGCGTGTAGGCGCTCTGCGGGGCCTCGTTGGCTGCAAAGCGGCCCTGCCCGGTAATGCTGGGCACTTCCTTTTTATAGGAGACACCCGCGCCGGTGGTGTAAAAGTCCCACAGCACCGGGTTGACGGTAAAGCCTGCGGCCTCCATCGCCTGCCGCAGGTTGGGCGCAGTGGAGGTGTCCACGCTGCCCGCGCCTGCGCCGCCATAGACAAGGTCGGCTGCGCTTTCGCCCAGAAGGGTCACGCTTGCGCCATTGGCCAGCGGCAGGGCATCTCCATTATTGCGCAGAAGAACCATACCCTCCTGCTCAATTTCGCGGCAGAGCTGGGCCGAGGCCTCCTGCACCGCCGCGGCGGAGGAATAGTCACTGGTGAAATACTGCGGATTGCTGCCGCCGCTTTTGGCGGTGGTCGGCATTGCTACGGCCATACTGATCATAGCCGAATAGTTGTTGGACAGCGGAATGGCAATCAGGCAGGCAGCCCCCAGCAGCGCAAAGATAAGCGCCAGCAGAACCGCCAATACCCGCCGCACAACGCAGAGGAACGTTTTCATACTTTTTTCTCCTTCTTTTTCGGCCTCGCCGAATTTTGCTTCTTTATTATAGCGTTTTTTTACAGAAAAAGCACAAAAAATACATAAATTGTCGGTTTTGCTTCACAATCTGTCGATTCCGTCGGAGTATGTCAATTTTTATTGGTCATTTTGCCAGTTTTCCGTCTTGCCTGTTTGTGCAATCTGCGCCATCAAAAAAACTCCGAAGCTATCTCCGGAGTTTTTTCACAGTTCATTCTTTTGCGGCAGCAGTACCCTCAGGGTGAACCACTCGTTTTCCCAGTGCAGGGTCAGGGTGCCGCCGTGGGTCTCGGCGGCGGCGCGGACGCTTTTCAGGTCATAGCCGCCGTGGCTGCTCTGGCGCGGCAGACCGTCCGGCCCCAGCTCCACCGGCTGGGCGCAGTAGTTTTCAAACCGCAGCGTCACAAAGCCGTTCTGGGCGTAGACGGCCACGCGAATCAGCCGCTTCTCGGGGTCTGTCTCGGTCAGCACACACTCGGTAGCGTTGTCCAGCGCCGTGCCGACAATGGTGCATATCTCCCCTGTTGACAGAAAATCCAGCAGGGTGCCGTCTGCCACGCAGGTCAGGTTGATGCCGTGCTGCTGGCAGTACATACTTTTGGCGGTAAGCAGGGTGTCCAGCACCGGGTTGCCGGTCTTGTTTTCGGCCTCATAGCGGTGGATGTCGCTTTCCATCTCGGCCAGTGCGGCGTCCTGCTTGACCTTGTCGCGCTCGGCACGAATGGCCGCAATCTGCATTTTCAGCTCATGGTAGCGGCGGTTAATCAGGCGGATGTTCTCTTTGCTCTGCTTGTATTGCTCATACTGGCGGTGCAGGACGTTATCCATCGCCGCCAGCTCGCTGTGCAGCGCCGCCTCCCGCAGTTGCTCATGCTGGACGCTCAGAATCAGCACGCCCGCAAAGTCCACCAGCGTGCGGATGTAGAAAATGCTCATCACACTCATCGTGACACCGTTGTCGGAGATAAAGCTCAGATTGCTGACCGCAAACGCCGTGACCGCCATGACGACAGCCATCAGCGTCGCCGCTGCGGTAATGGTCAGCCGCGTGGGCGCAGCGTGGCGGCGCTCAAACCAATACAAAAAGCCGTAGATCGCTGTGTAGACCGCCGCCAGCAGCAGTACCGAAAGCGGTGCTGTAGCCCGCTGCTGCGGCCAGAGTACGCAGTGGAGCTGCCACTCCACGCTGGCGGCCAGCTCCGCCAGAATGAACGCGCGGGCGCAGCTGTAACCGGCTTCCAGTAAATTCATCTCCCGCGTGCCCCACAGATACAGGTACAGCCACGCGATGGCCGCGACCATGCAGGGCAGCCACCACGCCAGCGGCACACTGCCGGTAAGCTGCAAAAACACGCCCAGCACCGCGGCCCACCCCGCCGTGGCAGCATAGGTCACAGGCTTTGCAGCGCGGGGCGGCGCGGCCTGCGCGTAGACCAGCACGGCAAGAACCTCTGCCAGCGCCGTGTACAGCCGCGGGATGTCCGGCAGCGTCATCATGCGCCCTCACCCCCGATGTAGTCCGCCAGCACGGCCAGAAACGCCCTGCGCTTGGGGCGGCTGATCTGCAGCTCATGCGGGCCGACCTGCACCGTGTTCTGCTGCACGCCCGACACCTGCGCGAGATTCACAAGATAGCCGCTGTTACGCCGCGCAAACAGACGGCCCGCCAGTTTTTCCTCCAGCGCCTTCAGCGCGCCGGGTGCGGAGAAGTCGCCGTCCTCGGTGTAAAAATGGACGCGGTGGCCCTCACTCTCGATATAATAAATCGCAGCAGCGTCCAATCGGCGCATGCCGCCGTCCACCGGCACAGCCAGATAATGCCGCGTGTAGCGCTGCACATACCCCGCCAGCTGCTCCCGGACGGCGGCCTCATCCTCTACGATTGCAATGCGGGTCATCCGCAGTGCCTCCCCTTCTGTTTTTTTCTTTAGTATAGCATATTGCCGCGGTGCATGGCAACAAGAATGACCCTCCCGAACCGTTTGCGGCTGTTGTTGCATCCCTGGGAGGATGGATGAATTTTTCCCCTACTCCCCTACAAAACAAAAAGAGCCGCTGACTTGGGTTGAAGTCAGCGGCAAATGAAAGCACTCACACAAAGCGGCAATCATTATGAAAAAAGCCTTACGTTTCCGTAAGGCTTTTTTTGGTGCACCATCGGGGACTCGAACCCAGGACCCACTGATTAAGAGATATAGTGTCCTTGTTGCTTATGTTTTCCCCTTTTTGCATTTTGTTGATTTTACGCTGTTTTTATGTACTTTCTTGGTTTTTACTTTTCCTCTTATGCCCTTAATTTCCTTTAATTTTCCCCATTTACTTGAGCACAACTTGAGCAGGAATCCTTGAGCATATTTTCAAGGCTTGCCTGTATGCGCCCAACTGCTTCAATCTGGGTGCTTTCAAATACCTTAGCATAGATATTAAGTGTTGTAGAAATATTCGCGTGGCGCAGAATCGTCTGTACCGTCTTAGGGTCTGCATTTGCTCGGATTAAAAGTGTTGCACACAGATGGCGAATAGAATGTACCGTGACATGCGGCAGGTCGTTGCGCTCTGTCAGCTTATCCAGCCATTCATTGATAGTTCCCGGATTCAGCGGAGCGCCATCGTCTCCAATGAATAGACATTCCCACTCGCCGCGCCATGCATCGCCATACATTGCCTTGTGTTCGGTCCACCACTGGCGATATTCCGCAAGAACCCCTGCCAGCATGGGCGACAGCGGCAAGTCTGCCTTGCTCTCTTTTGTCTTTAGTTTGCCTAACGCAAGCCCCTCACCACTCTTTTCCTTGAGCTGCTGTGCAACATGGATAATGCCCTTATCCAAATCCACATTACCCCATGTCAAGCCGCACAACTCACCCTTGCGTAATCCCAGATAAATCAGAATCAGCAGCGCCGTCTTAACGCGAATATCCTTCTCGCGCATAACCGCGCGTACAAAACGCTTGCTTTCTTCCTCGGAAAATACATAGATTTCCGCGTCAATTTTCGGCGCGCGAACGGCGTCAATCGGGTTATCGGTCAGCAGCTTGTGCTTTTCCGCATAGTGGCAGACCGCACGCAAAAAACGGTGGACGCCGTTAATGGTCGTACTGGAATAAGGAGACTCCCGGACTTCCAGTTTGAACGCTCTCTCCACGGGACATTGCAGCGTCTTTGCCATTTTATCCGCGCTTTCCAGCGCGACCCGGCAGCCCTTGCAGGCAATTTGCACCGTATCGATGCACAAGCCCGCTTTTTCGGCAAGCGCCTTGTAGGTCATGCCCTTTTCTCTGCGGATTTTGTCGAGCGCCGTTGCCGTCACACAGTACGTCCGTTTGGCATCCGGCTCCCGCATGTCGGCATAAATGCGCTCGATTTGATAGGCTTTCAGTGCCGAAATCGGCATATTGCCTATATCGTCCTCAACAACACTCAGCATATACTCGTACCACTCTTTGGTTTTATATTCCATCTCCGTGTTGCGAATATACTCTTTTGCCACATCTGATACCTTCGTTTTGGCATCAAGCGCGGCACGCCCCTGCTTCACTTCGTGCTCAAAAATCGTTGCTTGACGCACAGCTTCCTTTTCAGCCGCCTTTTGACTCATTCCTACCGGCGGAATCCACGTTTTTGAACGTGTGCGTTGCTTGCCGTCTGCTGTTTGACTTACCAAAACGCGAATCTGATAGGTTGTTTTTCCATCTTTATTTGTGCGTTTGTTTATGTTCATGTTGTCTTATCCTTTCTCATACGAAAAGGACGGGCAAATGCCCGTCCTTAAAAATGAACGGGCATTTCCTTTATTCGCCGCCGACCGTGAGAAAATCAATCAAATTAGCCCACGACACCAACGCTTTGCGCCCAGTATATACAGCAGGGACTTTACCCTCTTTGACCCAACGGCGCAGCGTCTTTTCTCCCACAGGGATGTTTTCATCCTTGCAGCGGGCAACAGTATTGCCAATCGTAGCAATATCGGCATATTTTTTTGTACTTTTCATTGGTGGTATTACCTCATGTACAGATAATGCGACACCACCACATCACACCGAGAGTGCCCTAGATTAAGGGACACAGCCATTAAAATGCCTTTGTCATACACTTGTCCGGCACGTTCCTTGCGGCAATAATAAAGCCGTCCAGATGCCACGCCCTGTCCCTCAAAATAGCGGTACAGGTCTTGAGCGTACTGTGCCCGCAGATAGTGCAACGGCATATCCTTGGGTAGTGCTTGCAGCGGTAGTAAGCGGCGCTTTCCGCCTGTTACTGCCCCTGCACCGTCACCATAGCGAGAAAACACTTCCCGCACACGGTCTGCATATTGCGGCAACACAAGTGCATCGCGCTCTTTACCACCTTTTTCTCGTAGATGGATGCGCAAAGCTCCATTTTCATCAATTCTCATATCGTCCGAACATAGGCCGAGAAGTCCGCCACGCCTGGCACCACAGGCACGCGCCAACAGGCGGGCGTCCTCGTGATGCTGGGCGTGATAGCGGTCTGAACTGCCGCCAATATCGCGGCTTCTCGTTATGTCTGCTCGATAACGGGCCGGGAGTTTATCTACTCCCAAAAGTTCTTTGTACGAAGTAGAAAATACAGAACACAGTGCATATACCCGTGTATGTATCGTCCACGCGCTTATATTGCGGGCGCACATATCCTCGTAATATTCGCGCAGATATGGGCGGCACTCTGCAATATGCTTGCAGCCGTGCCGCTCTGCAATCCATCGCAATGCAGTTAAGGCTTGTCTGGTATAAGTTGTGTATGATGATGTCGCGTATAACCCCGTAACAGGGGTGTACTTGGTACGGCTATCCTGTGCATATTGCCGCGCTGCTTGCTTGGCAGCGTGCTTGCTCTGCCCTCTGCGGTCTTGCTGCGCTAACGCAGCTTTGACCTCGTGGGCCAATCGCTTAATCTGCCGTTTTGATAGCATAACTAAGTACACCTCGAATCGTGGGGGGAAATAAGGCATCCACCACCTTGTCACTAACCCGGACAACGGGCCTATATGGGTAAGGACAAGCCACATTGTTATCGCACAATGTAGAAAGCGTTCCCGTCCGGGCACATCACTCCCGCCGCCTTCCTGCGGGGAATGATTTATCGTCAAAAATATTATTACTTATTACCAATGTAGAGCAGATTTCTTAATCTTTGTAGCCAAACAATTTTGCCACATTCCGTTCAGCTTCGGTAGCATCAAAATCCTTAATGCTATCCACATCATTTTCCATATCATCTGGCAGCGCTGTACGGTCAAATTCGGTATACTTGACTTCCACAGGAATTTTCAACGCTTTTATACAGCGCTGAATATAGCTGACAAGCTGCCCATGCTTCGACTTTTTACCGTTGATTTCATCTGCCGCAGCACACGAATCTGTGTACACAACCGCTGAATCAGCTTCTGTATATTCCAACGCCTGAACTGCGCGTTTAACGCTATTCAGCGCCAAAGTGTCACGGGAAGTCTTTTTATTGCAAGCACAGGTCTGCACAATCGCTCCCGTCGCAGCATCAACCATTACATAGCTGGTGCGAGTTTCGGAAGTAAATGCGTTGTAACCGGAACCCGTATAAACCTTAATATCCATTTGCTTGTTCCCCCTTTCCTTTATAATGCGAATAAGCTTTTTTCCTTGTTGGCTTTTGCGGTAGCTGCTCTACTTCGGTCTCGTTTAAACTTGCATTGTGGGCTACTTTTACGGCATTTTTCAGTTGCTGCATATCAGTTTGACTAATTACTATTTGTTCAACATGCTCGTACTCACCTGTGGAACAGATATGTCCCTCGTCATCACGCGAACATAATGTACACACGATAGAGATTTTTATTTGCTCGTTGTCCGTAACAACCGCCGTTAATGTTCGAGCATATCCACAACCGTCTGTCCTATATCCTGCCGTTTCGCATTTTTCGGGACTCAGAATATCGACAGCGTGCAGTATAGCCGTACCAATAGGGGCTGTTGCATCCAGTTTGTCAATCTGCGATATACGGGCTTTGCATGATAACTTTTGGGTTCCCTTTTCCGTGTCATGCTGTATACGGATTGCAACAAAGCCTTTCTTTATCATTACAGGCATAACCGCCAATAAGCTGCTTTTGCTTTCATGCACATACAGGGGTTTCATGGGGACACTTTTACTTTTTTCATTCATTTTACTATCAACTCCTTATTAAACAAAAAAGCGGGCAGAGATATACACGAAGTAAATCTCTGCCCGCAATTCTTACAGAAATAACGGACACACTTTTCCCTTGATTTGTGTGGGGGTAAAATCAACAGAAAAGTGTGATACTTTTAATTACTAGCGGCAAGCCGCGCTTTACAGGTTGCCCCGTAAAGCATTTTATTTATCGTATGTCTATATTGTATTAACTTTGCAGCAATCTGCAATACCATTTTTAAAATTTTATAACAAAAAAAGAGCGGTCATATCGCCGCTCTTTCATTCGGATTCCGGGTCGTTGCTTTTGAACTCTGGAGAGTCAAAAAAATCGTATAGCGAAATTCCCAGCCCATCACACAGATGTTTGATTGTTACAATGCCTGGGTTTTTGCTTCCATCATGGATTATATTTTTGAGGGTGCTTGGCGGCACACCGGCAGCACGCGCCAGCCCGTTAATGTTATAATCATGCTCCGCACATAGCTGTTGTATGCGCTTTGCAATCTCTTTTTTTGTGTCCACCTCAATCACCGCCCGTATAAAGTCTATGATTAGAGTACCATTATTGGTGCTTCAATGTAGACCTTATATGGACTTTTGGTAGCTGCTGTGCTATAATACTATCAATCGAAAAAATCGTGTTATTATGAAAGGAGAAAACAATGCAACTACATTCTATCCGTAGCTGTATGCTACTGACCTTTGCTGCATCAGGCTTACTAATGCTAACCGCTTGCGGCATCACCGTTACTGCTGTACATTTGCCGGACTCTGTGCAAGTCAACGTGGGCGCAACGGCAGAAACAGCCGCAACCTATGAGACAGCACAGGATGCCGACCCCGCAGCGCAGCAAGCCGCAGCGGATAAAATAGACTGGTCGTGGACTGTTGGTGACGATAGTATTGCCACCGTAGATGATAACGGCATCATCACAGGCATTAAAGGCGGTGACACGATTGTTGTCGTGAGCTCGGCGGATGGCAAGATGACTGCCAAATGCCCTGTTACCGTAAGTCAACCGTTAATGGCTATCCGGATGGATGACATTGACTTGCAGACCAACGGGCAAAGCAGCGCAACCGTCAATTATACACTTGTCCCCGCCGATACGACAGAAGACAATGTGACTCTTAGCGTAGATGATGAATCCATTGCCAGATTGGACGGCAACAGAATCATCGCTGTTAATAACGGCGAAACCAAAATAACCGCCACCTGCGGCATCGTCAAAACAAGCGCCAAGGTCACTGTTACCACCGAGGTTGAGCAGATTGTTTTGAACAAAACGGAAGGTGTCCTGACCGTTGGCAACACGCACACCATCAAAGCAACCGTGTTCCCGGAGGATGCTACGGACAAGGCCGTTACTTGGAAGAGCAGCGATGAGTCCATTGCTACTGTAGATGCGGAAGGCAATGTGACCGCCAAGGACACTGGGAATGTGACCATTATGGCAGTCAATTCTGATGGGGATGTAAGCTCCACTTACGAGCTTACGGTAAAGGCAGTCACCTGCAGCTACTGTGGCCAGACCGGTCACACCAGCAGCAACTGCCCGGTAAAGGCAGCTGACCAGAAGGCCGCTGCGCAGAAGCAGGCTGCTGCTCAGGCAGCCGCACAGGCCGCTGCCCAGCAGGCACAGCAGCAGGCTCAGCAGCAGGCACAGCAGCAGGCACAGCAGCAGCAGCCGAGCGGCGGCGATATCGTACCGGGCAGCACAGAGGATTACGATAATCGTTATAAGGATTTCGGACAGTGGTCCGGAACTGACTGGACGCAAGATAGTTCCAACGGTGAAAACAACAATATTACTGATTAAAATTTTCCCGCCCTGCAATGGGCGGGATTTTTTTGTATTTTTGCCCGCTTTATGATTGACTATTGCGCCCAAATGTGGCATAACTATCGTAATAATTACTGTGAGGAATTTGTATGCAACGCAAAGTAAAATCTATACTTTTTCAGATAATAATTTGTGGCTTTCTTTCCGTACTTGGTGCATTTCTAGTATATAGGTACTATTCTGTTCACCACATTGGTGACAGTGATTATTACTGGCACATTATGTTGGGGCAGAACATAGTAAATCATTCGTCTGCCGATATGCTCTGGTCGAACGACCTTTATCATTCTGCATATACAAACTATTCGGCCTTGGCGGATATGTTACTATATCGCCTATCCAGCATTAGTAGCGCAAATGAAACCGTAGGTGCATATATTTATATGGTACTATCAGCGTTCCTATTATCCTTGGTAGTTTTTGTTGGTTATGGGACGCAGACAATAACTGCACTGTCTAATAAACGCAAGCCTCGATTTTTTATCGCTGCTACTATTATAACTCTGTGCCTATTGCTTTTGTACGGCGCAAAAGGTAATCCGCGCCCGCATTTGATTGCTTTAATGCTTTTCGCCCTTGCAAATAGATTGCTCACCAGTTCCCGCCCGGTAGCATTATTAGGGTTACTACCAATATCAATCTTATGGGCCAATTTGCACGGAGCATCTTTTCCTATGCTGATAGTCCTACAAATTGCCTATATCGTTATAGGGGCAGTTCCCGTTACTGCTATCAATTCAATTTCATTTAACAAGCTACCGCGACAGGAATTGTATTGTAGGCTTTTTATTTTGTTCGGCTCCTGCATTGTGGCTATCATCAATCCCGCAGGAATATCAATATATACTCGCCTTTTAAGAGTCTCCGATAATGCAAATATTATATCTATCGCGGAATGGCAACCTGCGAACATAATTAAAAGCCCCGCAGTCGCTATTTTACTTCTTGTTTTACTTTACTGCATTTTCGCAAAATCCAAGATTACAATTTCCTCGCTAGTACCTCTTGCAACAACTGCTGTTATGACGCTATACCATGTGCGTTTTGAATCGTGGTTCTTTGTTTCAACTGCTATTTTTCTACTTTCCAATTTTCCCGAACAAAACGATAGCGATTGTTGCTGCTCTTTGTACAAGTGTATATTGTCCGCGCTGGGGCTCGTCGGCAGCATTGCAATGATTGCTTGCATTGTTTCCAAGCCACTGAATAATATCCGCCCAATACGTTACCCGTCCGACACCTTAATTGCAACAATTAACGACTACAGCCCACGGCGAATGTATACCGATATTAACACGGGCGCATTTTTCGAGTACAATAACATTCCCGCTTTTGTTGACTCGCGTATTGATATGTTTAATGAAAATCTCTTGTATGATATAAATACCCTAAAGGGAAAAGTAAGCATCACAGACAGCACACTAGACTATACAGACACAATGCTTTCAAAGTATAATTTCGATATGGTAACCTTATGTCGTGGCGATAGTATGATGCTAATAGGGTATATGTCTCAACGGAAAGATTGGACTCTACTTTATGCGGATTCCGCGTATGTTGTATTTGTCCCAGTAATTCATTAGGAACTTTAAAACCCTTGCTAACTGTCACGATAGATGGCACTTTTATATAAATGCACAATGTCGCGGTTGATTTATCGTTTGTTTTGTGCATTGCGGTGTGTATTGTAATATGGTAGCATTTTACCAGTATATAAAATAAGAAAGGACTGTCTATCATCATGAACTATCATATCAATATTGCGAGTTCCGCGTATGAGCCAGACGAAGCAGCGCTTGTCACCTACGGTAGCTTTGAATTTAGAGGAAATCCAATAGCTTTCAGCGTTACCGATGCAAATGGGCGTGACCCTGTTGTCCGCGTTAATCCTACCTGTGACGATGACAGTGACGCACTTTATCGCCTTGTGCAAAAGGAAGACAGCCCGTTTTATGACCAACTTGATAAGGCGCTGAGGAAATATGCCTTGACAGATGCGTTTGCCATTGCCGCTGCTCGATACTTGTACGGTGAAAACCTACCATGGCATAACGGAATCTTTTCGGACGCCGAATCTAAACGGCGAGGATTTGACGGCTACCTTTCCATGCTTCCGGGGCCTATTCCGGCTTTCGGTTATAAGGTAGACTCCGAAAATAACCTTATCGGCGTGTATTTATGGAATGCTTCCGGCATCGAAATAGGAACTACATCCTTGCCAGCAGATTTGGTTGAGCAAATTCGCCGTGCCATCCGTGTTGGATACGCCATTGTGATTGACAAGGAAAAGGAAAACTAAGTAAGAACGGGAGCTATTCACGTGGCTCCCGTTCTTATTATATTATGGCAATGATGCCACTTTGCTTTTTACGCTCGCCCACGAGCCGTCTGCAATGTAAGTGGCCCCATATACTTTACCTGTGTCTTTATCCATGAGTGAATAGCTTTTATCCGCTATTTTGGCTATCTTCTTTTCGTCTTGTACACTTATCGGCGCTTTTGCAACAATCTTAGGACGGTCTAGCCCTTGCGATACATATACAAGCCGCTTACCAACAGGTCTTACTTTTGCGGTCTCCGCCAAATCCTTGGTGATGTAGTCTACCCAGTAGTCATGCTCTACAATTTTGGGGTCTGTTGCTGCCAGATTGCACGCTGTTACCATTGAATAGTCGTACTTGGTATTATATGTAGGAATGGTATATACAACCCAGTTTTGTTTCCAAAGCTGATGTACATAGTTTGGTTTTCGCCCTTTTCGCTTCTCAAAAGGCTGTAATAATTCCTGTGGAAAATTTTTAAAAAAGCCGTGTATGTGTAAGCGTTTTCCCGTAGGGTACTTTTCAGGGATGAGCAACCAGCAGAAATCCTTATGTGTTCTCTTTATGTTTTTTAAATAGTCGATTATCTCCTGTAAGGTGTCCTCTTGCTTAGAGATTGGTACCTTGCGAGGATTTATCTCCAGCGTAACAGCAAGGTCAAACTCGTTGCACGCAACTATATCGCGCACTTTTCTTTTGGTTCGACTGATTGATTGCGGTGAGCGTTCGCCCGGCTGCTTTCCTTTAATGCGGCCTGTGCTTTTAGCGCTGCGTTCATTGTAGACGGAGACTCTTGTTTCTCTTGGGGTCTCCTTGACAGTCATCATCATTTTCTCGGCTCCTTGTCGCAGTTGTGTTACATATATCTTGTACCCCCCATCCTGCCCCCATTGAGGGCAAGCGGGAATAGTTGCACACAAGTGATATTTGGTTTTCTTCTATTACTGTATGATTACTTCCTATTAGGAACACTGTAAATACAAGGCTTTTCGGAGCCTACAA
>ERZ791623.900-NODE-900-length-14233-cov-8.741713_pt1 | contig 14233 bp, 14 predicted proteins | sample MGYA00510268_ERZ791623 | MGnify/ENA primary metagenome ERZ791623 (study PRJEB30046, sample SAMN00715216) | human gut metagenome | study: EMG produced TPA metagenomics assembly of the A metagenome-wide association study of gut microbiota in type 2...
GCAAAGATACGCACTTCTTATTTTGACTACAATACGCAATCGTGGAGACGCTTACCGATCTCGCAGGGTTGCAGGCTTCCATCTCGCGGGAAATGCCTGCCGACAGCGATTCGTCTGTCGTGTTGGTGACTCAAGGTTGGGACTATTACTTCGATGATGCCAAACAGTATCATTTCCTCGGCAACTTCGTTTACAATGGAAAATCGCTGGCGCGTGGCACCGGCAAAGCCGGCTTTGTTGCCGTGACGACGAAAGGATGGCAGATGGGAATCAGTCAGGAAGACTCCGTGCGCGACTATATCATAAGCCAAGGCGGTAGCATGTTCCGTCAGTTCGTGCTTGTCTCAGCCGGTCAAATTTGTCTGAAGCAGTTCGCACTTAAAGGGAAAGTCCATCGACGCGCCTTAGCTCGCAAGCCCGGCGCAGCCACGGCATATTATGTGGAGACTGTCAATAAGGAGTCATTGTACGACTTTGCCGAAGCCCTTGCCGACTATGGCTTCATTGATGCTGTTTATCTCACTGGAGCTGATGGTACAGAGCCTGTATATCGTGATGCAGATGGCATTCTTCATGGAGACCTAAATGTGTGGAAGCGTAGAAGTAACTTGCTTGTGTTTAGAACAGTAAACTGACCTTAATGTTTTACTTTCCCTCGCTACGCGAACAGTGACCTTCGGTTCCCATTGTTTTCCCGGAAAAAATAAAAGGAGTTACGAAATCTTCGTAACTCCTTGATATTCAGTGTAGCGGGGGTGGGCCACGATCCCACGACCTCCGGATTATGAATCTGAGAGAATGATTTTTCGTGATTTTCTCTAATTTTTATTTGGCTGATAATCAATTATTTAGTAATTTTGTGATTGTTAAAGAAACGTGGTGATACCCCGTATCAAAATGACTTTGTTTTCCCATTGTTTTCCCGTTTTCCCACGATAAACACTGGGTTTCTGAAGAAAATTTGAGTGCGTGTTTTCCCATTGTTTTCCCGATTTTCAACCAAATACCTCCGGATTATGGAAATACAGAAACCCAACACGACCTACAAGACGGCACGCTACGGCTGCTGTACTTTTTCATTAATTCTTGACAAGCGTCATCCTAAGAAAGGCAAGGATACGTTTCCTGTTGCTATGCGCTATACCATCAACCGCAAATCTTGGTATAACTACGTTGAAGGTGAATACACGGAAGAAGACTTCTCAAAGATCTGCAATCTGAACGCAAAGTCTGTCCGTTCGGAACTCTATCCCAAGAAGGTGGAGTTCGATAACCTCTTTGAGAACTATCGCAGCACCATCGAGCGGCTTGGTAAGGACCTGACACTTGAAAGGATTCGCTCCGTAATAATAGGTGTCGGCACTGATGACAATGCTTCTTTCATTGGTATATGGGAGAACATCATCAACAAACTGAAGACAGAGAATGACGGTGCCCGTTATACTACTGGCGAGTCGTATGAGTGTGCCTTGAAGTCGTTCAAGAAAATAATGTGGAACAAGCCGATAAAAGGCTTCCAGATTGGCAAGGAAGAATTGGAGTATTGGAACGACGGCATGAAAAATGGCGTAAAGGACAAGGACGGCAACGTTGTCGGCAAGCTGAGTGATACTACGCGTGGCATCTATCTTCGTACATGTCGTGTTATATGGAACGAGTGCGTGAAGAATGGCTATCTCGTCAACCAGGAATATCCCTTCTCCAACATCCGTAAGAAAGACCTTGTGGCTATCCCTACAGGCAACCGCAGAAGAGAGCGTTACCTCACCGTTGACCAGATGACTCAATTATATAATGTGTTCATCAACAAAAGCTATCCTGAGACTTGGACCAAGAAGTATACTGAGAAAGCACATTGGTCATTAGGGTTGTTCCTCGTTCAATATTTGTGCAATGGTTTCAATCTTGTTGATGCCAGTGAACTCAGATACTCTCAATATTACTTTGACACCGAACGTAAGGCATTCAAATTTCGTCGCATCAAGACAACCGACCGAAGCGAAGGCGGTTCTGAGGTTATTATTCCGATAATTCCACCTCTACAGCGAGTCCTTGACGAGATTGCAGCCAAGCCAGAACGTGACGCGCTGGTGTTCCCTTTTATTCTCAATGGAGCTACCAGCAAGATTGAGCGGCGAGTGCGTACGTCTGCTGAGAATTCTAACGTGCAGGACAGAGTTATAAGAATATGCGACGAAGTGTTGCATTGGGAGGTGCGTCCGTCAGGAACTTGGTGCCGGCACTCTTTTGCCACCAATCTTCGTAATGCCGGCGTTGACATCAACTATATCTCTGAAAGCATGGGGCATGCAAGCGGCAACAACTCGGTCACTGAACTTTACATTGAGCATTATCCCTTGGAGAAGCAGATGGAGTACAACTCTTTGCTGTTGAATTTAGAAAGGGACAAGAAAAACAGCAAAGAAGAATTGCTAAGTCAACTATCAGCTTTGTCGGCGGAAGAGTTAAAAGATTTGTTGGCTTCCGTGAAAAAGAATTAGCATGAAGAGACCGAGATTCTTAGAATTTGATTAACTTTGCCAATTAAAGAAGAAATATGCTCAGCAAGGAAGAAATCATACAACTGCTTCATAGTGAAGAAACCTATCGTGTAGAAAGGACTGTGTCAACTGGCAACATGGACAAGTTCTGTGAGGCCATCTGTGCTTTTGCCAATGACTTACCAGACTCCCATAAGAAGGGATATTTGCTCATCGGAGCTAATGATGATGGAACGCTTAGCGGTTTGAAGGTGGATGATGCGCTGCTCAAGAAAATAGCAGGCATCCGCTCTGATGGAAACATCCTGCCTCTTCCGGTAATGAATGTTGATCGAGTGGAATTTCCTGATGGAGATTTGCTCGTGGCAGAAGTCTCACCGTCATTACTTCCTCCTGTACGCTATCGTGGCAGAATATTCGTCCGCATCGGTCCGCGTCGTGATATTGCCAGTGAGTCTGAAGAACGTCTGCTCACCGAACGACGCACTGCTTACATGGCAACCTTCGACGCAACACCCTGTATAGGCGCGACGCTGGATGATTTGGACCTTGGCTTCATCCGCAATACTTATCTCCCTTCAGTCGTGGATCCAGAGGTTCTCGCAGAAGATCACAGAGACATCAAAGAGCAACTGGCTTCCATCCGACTCTATGATCGCACACACGATTGCCCGACATACGCTGCTATCATCCTCTTCGGCAACAATCCCCGCTACTACATGCCAGGCGACTACATACAGTTTGTGCGCTTCCAAGGGAAAGAGAAGGGTGGCGAGGTGCTGAATGAGCGGCGCTTCCAAGGACCGCTGTTCAGAATGCTCCCCGAGTTGGAGGCTTTTGTCAAAGATGCCATTGTCACGCAGCGGCCTGTGCCGGAGACTATGTTTCGTGAGCGTACCGTTGTCAACTATCCGCATGCAGCACTGAGGGAGCTCTGCATGAACGCCAATATGCACCGCGATTACCAGTCGAACATGCCCATCCGTCTGTACCAGTTCAACGACCATATCGAAATCATGAATGCCGGTGGACTCTATGGCGAGGCTCGCCCGGAGAACTTCCCGATGGTGAACGACTATCGCAACCCCATTATCGCCGAAGCTATGAAGCAGATGAAGTATGTCAACATGTTCAATCAGGGCGTTAAGCGTGTGCAGAACCTGCTCAGGCAAAATGGAAACAAAGAAGCCGACTTTGACGTCTCCAAACTCACCGTATTTTGTGTCAATGTATTCTCGAACGAAGAGAATGAGTCCCCAAATGACACCCAAAACGACACTCAAAATGACACTCAAAATGACACCCAAAATCTTTCTTCCCTTCAGAAAGATATATTAAGGCTCATAAGTACAAATAATCAGATAACAGGAACCCAGTTGGCAAAAGAACTTGGCAAAAGCTTGACAACCATTCGTAGAGCAATTAGAGGAATTAGCTTTCTAAAATATGATGGCCCATCTAAAGGTGGCCACTGGATAATTGAAGGATAAAGAAAACTCACAGACTAACATTTGTGACATTGCTAGTCTGTGAGTAATCACATTTTGTCGGCGTACTACTTGCTCTTGAACATCTTGACAAGTTCGTCGCCGTACTTCTCAAGGACAAACTCCAGGGCGGCGTTGGTGAAGGCGCGGCAGCCAATCGTGTTGCGTGATCGGAACTTCAGCTCATCAAGCTTGACCTTCACTTTCCCGACCACCCATACGCTCATGCCGTGTTCCTTGATGCCTGTGTATTTCTCAATGCCGGCTTGCAGGCATTGCAGGTCATCGGTGGGCGTGGCAGATCTGTTCTTTGGCGGAGGAGCAGATGTTGACGGTTGCTTCTCAGAGTGGTTGTCAACGATTACAGTATCAACAGATCCCGTATTCTTCGAGAGGAAATTCTTTTGTGCATTCCTCGTTGCCTCTTCCATGCTCTTGCCGGGAAGGGCGATACCTTTAGATTGATTCATGGCTCGGTGTTCTTAAAGTTTGAATGATAAATCGCAGTGTGTCGTACACGGCATGTTTCTGGTCGTCCAGCAAGTCGTAGGTGTTGACACGCCGCATCTGAATGCGGTAGCCAGCCCGTGGGGTGACGGTGCCGTGCTGTGCCAGGACGGTCTCTTGCTCCATCCATGCCTTCCGCTCGGCAGCCGTACCGATACGGGTGTCCACCTTGTTGGGCACGAGGAAGAGCCGGGCTTTCATCTGTGGGTTCAGTTCGCGCAGCTGCTCCAGCACACCGATGAACGTCTGCGTGGAGACAGGAGACTTCGTCTCGTACTCATACGGGCAGACGATGGCGTCGGCATAGGCCAGCATGACGGCAAGCCCGTCGTCCTTGATGTTGCCCGGCGCGTCGAAGAGCACATAGCCGTCGAACTCCTGTGCGTTCTCCATCAGTTGCTGCATCGTCGCAGTGTCCGTGATGGGGAACGACTGGATGGCATACGGCGGCTCCGTGCCAAACTGCTGCTCGTCGATCTGACGTTGCAAGCTCGCCGACTGCTGCAGGTCCGTGTCGATGATGCAGACGTTCTTTTTCCAATAGACGAGATAGTTCGCCAAAAGAAGACATAGTGTTGACTTACCCACGCCACCTTTCTGGTTGGCGAAGACGATAATTACATTGTTCTTGTTCTTCATACTTTTCCTTTTTTGCTCTCACACACTCACAGATGTGATAATGTGAGTGTGTGAGAATGTTAGACATTATTTTTCTCTCACAGGCATACGCTCCCTTTGGAATCGGTCAAAGTCCCTGCCCTTCGTTCCGTACCGGTTGACCATCCACCGCCCAAAGTCATGGTAAGTCTCACGGACCACCATGATGCTCCTTGCCTCTTTGAGGATAGAGTCGGCATAGTGGACCTTAGCCATTGCCGCCTGCTCTTTGCCGTCGGCAGCGACCAGCTTCTCTGCGGCAAAGACAGCCATCAGAATGCTTATGGCAGCGATACCCGCCACGAAGAAGAGAATCTTGATCATCCACCGGTCCGTGACGGTCTTGACCATATCGACCTTTTGAAGCACGTTGGGCAGGTTCTCCACTGTCTTGCCGAACGCCGCCATCTTCTCCTGAACATCTTCCGGTATGGTCACGGGAATGGAAGCGGGGATGTTGTCGATGGTCCCTTTGAGCGTGTTGATGTTGGTAGTGAACTCATTCAGCCGTCCCTCAACATACTCGTCTGCCCGTCTGATGGTCTCTTCCGACACCTTCGATGCCGTAACCGGCCGGACAGGCATAACCGGCTGTTGCGCCTTGGGGATGGATGTCTGCTTCTCCTGTCCGACAGCGATGCTGTCACTCTTTATCGGCTGTGGAATGCCGTTCTGTTTTGGGGCGTATTGCCCCTGTCGTTTACTATAACTCATGTTTTCTAAAGTTTATGCACATCACGAGAGATTCGTAAAGTGCTGGTTTGAAAATGATTATTCTAAAATGTTATTTTGTTACTATGTTACTATGTGAGAATGAGAGAATGTGAGTCTGTGACTACTACATTGACATTCCGCTTGCCGCGAGTCGCTTCTCATCGTCGGTCATGTCCTCCCACCGCTTGCCTCGTCTTCGTCTGCCATTGGGCGGTGGTGGCGCAGAGTAAGAGATGACGGCATCGGCCTTGAACACACGAAGCAGGTTCTCCACGTTCCCCATTGGCACGTTTGGCGGCGGCATGCTGAAGGACTTGCCCGGACTTCTGGCCGCTGCCGCCTTCATGTCCTTGTGCAGTTCAGCGTGCAGTGCCGCGAGCCTGCCGATGGTCAGTCTGCGGTCAACGGCACTCGCCTTGTACTCCCTCCCGGACTGTGCAGTGATGTAGTAGCCTTGTACCTCTCCCTTGGAGTTCAGCGCGAGACGCGTGCTATAGCCAAGTGCGTTCATGCCCTCAAGATACCTGTCGAAGTCATAGAGGCGCATGTTGCCGAGAACGAAGCAAGCCGCCTGGAACACGTCTTTCCTGTTCTCCACGGAACGTACAGTGGCGTCGGTCAGCCCGTACTCGCGGCTTATCTTGTTGGCCGTGGCTGCCGCCTTTTTCCCAATCCATGAGTCGGAGACCAGCCTGCCGTCAAGCAGTGTGCGGTTGACAAGGATATGCCAGTGCCTGAGGCTGTCGCTGTTGTCGGTATGCTCATGCTCGTAGGCTATCCACTGCATCTGTGCATACTCCTCCTCGCTCAGCCCCACCTGCTCCGTCATCATGACGTGCATGAACAGGTTCACGAGCCATTCCGACTGGTTGTGGGCGGTAATCTTCTCGCAGTCCTCCTCCGACAACGTCACCACGATGTCGAGGAAAGGATTCTTGACAGGCGAGCGGATGCGCTGCACGTCGGTCATCTCCTCAACGACCTCCCGGCAGTTGTCCCCATAGACATTCTGCCTCGCTGCTTCGGATGCGACCTTCACGCCGTTGATAACCTTGTTCTCGTCATACTCAGCCTTGGCCATGCCATAGCTGATACTCTTAGCGGTTGCAATCATAAAGCGATGTCTTTAGTTTGTTGATGACCTTTGCCAGCTCTTCCATGAGCAACTGGTGGTTGCCGTACTTGAAGTAGTTGGCAATTCTCTGCAAGTCCGACTTCACCTTCCGGACTTCCTGCATCAGACTGATGTCCTCCTCGGAGAGACGGTACTTCGGTCTGAAACCCAGGACAACCTTTTTGCAGTACATGCTCATGGACAGGTTGCAATCCTTGGCGGTCTGCCTGATGGCTCCGAGCTCATCCTCGGAGCAACTGAATGTGAGACGAAAATACTTACGTTTTTTCATTGGCTTAGTTATTATAGATAGATACGTTCATTGATATTCTTCCCACTATCCATTGCGACCAACGGGAGAAGGCTCCTCCGTCATTCGCAGCGAATGACACTTCTTGCTCTCCCAATCAGCGTCAGCATCCGTAGGACTCCTTACACGCAGATTACAGAGATAGTCGTTTACGTCGTTGTGTGGCAGCATCTTCTCCGAGCAGGAAATAGCATTGACTTCTTTCTTGACAATCTCGTAAGCGTTCCTGCCAGCCGTGTCATTGTCGAAATAGCAGCGCACGTTCTTGTAGGCTCTCAGAATGGGGACGACCTTGCTGGCCTGCGAGACGGAGTTCAGAATCACATAGTCACACTTGTGACGTGCCTCCGGCTTCATCAGCGTGAGGAAGGAGAGATAGTCGAAGAAGCCCTCGAAGACGCAGACCGTCGTATTGCCATCCTGCTTTCGTCTTGTGGATATGGCCTTACAGGTGCAAATCTTCGTGGACGGGTTTCTCAACTCCCATCCGCCTTTGTCGTTCTCAAAGCCGATGGCGGAGTTCATATGCCCGTACAGCTGGTAATCCACCTGCCGACACTCCGCTTTCGCCACTTCAGGGTCGATGCACCGCTTGGCGCAATAGTCGAGGAAGTAAGAGCTCGTCAGCGGTGCGACACAGATGTCGGCAAAGGGAGAGGGACGCTCACGTTCCAGTTGGGTATCCACGGGGCGGTAGAACATCTTCTTGTACTCCTTGCCGCGAAGAATCTCCTTTGCCATGTGGAAGTCCACGCTCCAGAGCTTCCTCACGAGCGAGAAGATGTCACCACCCTCGCCGGTACCGTAGTCATACCATAGGTTCTTCTCCGTGTTGACGCTGAACGAGGGCTTGGTCTCGCTGCGCATGGGAGAGAAGTAAAGCAGTTCTTTCCCGTTGGGATGGTGCTTGACAGGCTTGAGCCCCTGGTTGTCGAGGTAGTCAACGATGGATATCTGACGGAGGATATCAGTATCGTCATTCTTATATGTATAATGGTCTGTCATGATGTAATTGATTTAAGTTTTTCATAGATTTGTAGACAATCGCATGTAACGTATTGTTTACGAGTGCATTAAGTTGTCTACAAGTAGATTTCTCTTTGTAGCTTGGTTGTAGCTTGACTATCTACGAGGTCTACATCAGAATGGCACCTTATCATCTTCTGTAGACAAGTCAACATTCTGTTGCTCAGTCTGTTCAGTTCCCTTGTCTACAAATTTACAGTTTTCGCTTATTTCATGCAGTAAATCTCGTGTCACCGTGAAATACCTGCCCTTGGCCGATTGTGTAGCGTAGCTTCCGTAGACTCCGACACCATAGGTGTACCGCATATAGGTGCTCGGTGTGGCATGAGGCTTTAATCGCCACAGATCCTTGACCACATGGCGGATAGACGCATCGTCAGTCTTGATGCCCTTGTCTGTGAGCATGAGCCGCAGGTCTCCTGAGACGAAAGAAAGTTTTTCCTCACCCGTCGATGCAAGGATGTCGTCGCACAGGTCGTATATGGCCGCCTCCACCTGACTGCGCGAGTTCATCATGATGCGCTGCAAAGCCGGAGTGAAGAGAATAGCCGGATCGAAGTACATGCGCCCCTTGTTCCCAACCGACATCTCGCGCTCATTCAACAGATGATACATCAGATGCGGAATCTCCTTCTTCACCTTTGACAGGAAGTTCACGTCGTCGCTCTCCAGCTTTGGCACCTCACGCACCCAATAGCGCGTCTCGCCCGGGTCGATGATGAGCGGCTTGTCCACGTTGTTGCTGCAGAAGACGAATTTGGCAAAGAACTCTTGTTGTATTTTGTCCTTACCTTTCGCCTCAATTTTATAGAAGCGTGCGGTGCTCAGATTCTTGATACGCTCGGAGTACTCGCGCTTGCTGAGCAGAGCCTCGTCCACGCAAATGAGCAGCATGCCCGCCCAGTCGGCGTTGAACTGGCTGCCGAAGTCCTCATTGGTGTTGAACGTCACGTTGTCGCCGAACCACAGATGGAGGAAGTGCATGAAGGTGGACTTGCCCGTGTTCCTCTCGCGTGAGACAAGCACGATGATGGGCAGCTTCTGCTGCGGATTTGTGTAAAGCTGCTGCAGGTAGTCGTAACCCAGTTCTTTCTGCTCCCCGAAGATATGCTCCATGAGCTTGTCGATGTTGGGGAACTCGCCCGGCTCGGGCTTGAACTTCATCGGATGGTACAGGTTCCAGAACTTCCCGTCCACCACCTGCTGAGGGTTGATGTTGTCGGGGAAGGTGATGAAGTCGTCGTAGCAAGGCACCTCTTCGGCATATTCCCTGCCGTGGTCGGCCTTGATGAAGGCGTACTTCCACTTGATGAGTTGCTGCTGGCGTGTGCCATCGGTCATCGGCTTCTCCACGATTTTGTAGTAGTCAGTGCGCACACGGACGTAGCGGTCGGCGCAGACATTACCGGCATCCGCTCCATTTGGAGTAAGCGGCTTGGTTTGACATTCCTCTGTCATGACGCAACCTCCTTTCCGTTCTTCTTGGCATTGGCGGCCAGTTCGAGTGCCAGGTCAGCGTCCACGACAATCTTACGACCCACCTGCGTGATGGCACCGTCAATGACTCCACTCCGCTTGATGCGGTTGGCCGTTGGGATGCTGCACCCGAAGGTGTCTGCAATGCCCTGTATGCCATACACAAGGCGACGAGGTTTCGCTGACTCCTCATCCGAGGATGATTTGTCACCTTGCTTGTTAAGCAATGGCAAGTTACTTACAAGGAAAGCGAGCTGCTCTCCGGTCATCATGCAGACTGGTGTCTGCAATAAAGTCTCAATCGATAGAATCTTTTGCATAATCTTTTTTTATTTTTATTTATTGACTTGTCTTCGTGAACACTTTTAGGTGTCCGCTGCAAAATTAAGGATTATGCAGTAAGGGTCGAAAAATAAAATGTTCGGTTAATTGAAACGCCAATTAACCGAACATTTTTTGAATGAAGAGTTGATATTCTATTGAATTTGAAGAGCTTTTCTATGCTCTTCAATGAGTTCCTCGCATCTTCTCAGAGTGTTAGAGGTTAAGGTTTTGCCACCATAGAATATCATATTATTATAGAGCTGTTGCGGACGCCTTTCTGTACCAATCCCGGCATCGGGAAACTGCGACTTCAGTGCCTCGTGGAATGGCTTGTACTTGATATTCTCGTCAATATTGCCCGTTCTGACCAGTAGAACGAGAAGACATGCCAGGTCGGTATCCTTTTTCCGATTACTTACGACACTGCCAATGTTCTTGAGAATGCTTTCTCTGTCAGGTCCGTTAAGGAGATCCTCCAACAGATATATTCCCATGAAGCGTCCACCCTTTCCTTTGGAGAAAGCCAAAGTATTGGCAATATACTTTTTTGCAGTTTTCATTCCTTCGAAGGAAAAGAACTGCTTCCAATATCGTTTGTTGAAAGTTCGTGTCGTCACCCCCTTATCTACTATAGACTCAGTCACCATCTCGCCCCATTTCCGTTCGTTGTCAGTAAGTTTTTGAGTTTCCATCTTCTCTGCCATTTGCATCACCATGAACATTTGGCCACCGTCAAGATACAACCAAAAGAGTATGGCCTTGTACCTGTCTGTAAAGAGCTCTCCTTTCTTGAATGAGTCTAAGAGCGCATCCTTGTTATCTGCTGAAAAGGGATGAAACTTTGAGGCAAGGTTGGCATCAAGGTCATTGGACACCCAATCTACGGTTTCTGTATTTCTCGGTTTGAATTCTCCAAGCTTTACAGGCTCTTCTGTGAACAATTTCTTGCATGCCTCAAGGGAAGAAACACCTTCAGGCAGTATAGGATTTCTCAGTTCTCCAATTAGTTTAAAGATGGTCTTTTCATCTCCTTTTAGAAAGGCTCCTTCTATGGATGACTTAAACTCGTTGTAATAGTCTTTGTGGGTCTGATACCAGTTCTTAAGGTCTCTGGTCATTAGGTTTCGCCCATTGTCATAGTTAACCTTGCGTCGCTCTGGTGGAGCCACAGCCTTTTTAGGTCCCATCTTTGGAATGTAGGTTTTACTCATTGGCATAAATTACATTAGTGAAACAAAAAAGTCGGCTCTTTGCAGGGTCGGCTTATATCTTATCGTCCACAAAAATAGCGATTTGCTTTTAATATGACAACATTAGAAGTTGGCAACTTTCAATCTATTAGAATATTTTATAATTTCTATGTGGTCTGTTAAGACCTCTATGTGGTCTGTAAGTGGTCTGAGGGAAAATATGATGCAAATTGATAATTTTTCTTGTAATTGTTCTTATGCTGTTGAGCCTAACTTTAAAGAAACATACTTCTACCCAAATGTTCTTCTATATTCTTTTAATTTTATGCACGTATCACATAAAGTTGCATTGCCCGTAAGATGCAGCGTACCAACGACAAGGTAATATGGTAGATTCAAGAGTTAAACAAAGAGTAATATGATTATCCAATATCATTTGTGTTTACTCTTTTACATGTACAATGATTGGACATGTCACTGATTTGAACGTAAGCGGATATTACTTATTTTGGGAAAAAACGCACTTGCAACTAAAAAAATCAGATTTAATTCTTATAACTCGAAATTAAATAGTATTTTTGCAGTCTTATAATTATTCTATAATAATAGAATATCTAGCAGGAACAGCAGACAACAATGATAAAAGACACAATAAAGGCTAATGGAAAAGTTTCCATTATCGATGAGAAAATGGATATTCTGAAGCGGAACTTCCCCGCTTGCTTTCATGACGGCGAATTTGACTTCGTCAGATTTCGCGAATATCTTAACGATAAAATCAAAGTCAATGATGAGGGCTATGAACTTCGGTTCATAGGAAAAAACTATGCCCGTCTGCTTGCTGCCCTTGACACCACAACAGTTATCGTTCCCGACGAGGAGCATAACAGAGAACCAGAGAATGCTGATAGTCAGAATATCTTTATTTCTGGAGATAATTTGGATGCAAGTAAGCATTTACTAAAATCTTATGCAGGGAAGATAAAATGCGTCTATTTGGATCCTCTTTATAATACAGGCTCAGATGGGTTTGTTTACAATGATAATTTTACATTTACTGTAGAAGAACTTGCAGAAAGGCTGAGTATAGAGGAAGAAGAGGCTAAACATATTTTAGACTTAGCTAAGCGAGGATCTGCTTCTCATTCCGCATGGTTAATGTCTATGCTCCCAAGATTGGAATTAGTACGAGATTTATTGTCAAAAGATGGAGTCGTGTTTATATCGATTGACGATAATGAGCAAGCAGATCTAAGACTATTGTGTGATGATATTTTTGGCGAAGAAAATATGATTGCACAGTTTTGCAAGAAAGGAACAGGTGGTAAGCAGAATAGCACGCATTTTGCAAAGGTCCATGAATATTTGCTATGTTATGCCAATTCTAAATTTAAGGCAGGTGAACAAGAAGGCAATAAGAATGCTTATCCTTATGAGGACGAGGAAGGCTCTTATAGAAGAGTGCTGTTGCGCAAGTGGGGGGATGAAGCTAGACGTGCCGATAGGGAATCTATGTATTATCCATTGTATTTGGATCAGGGAATAATAACTCTAGATAACCCAAATACATTAACCTCTGTAGCTGTATACCCTAAGCTTAATGCTACTGATGATGGTAGATGGAGATGGGGCGCTGACAAGATGAAACTTGCTGTAGATAAAAATCTTATCGAGTTAGTTGAAGATAAAGAGCTTGGATATGTGGCTTATGAAAAGATTTACAAAGCAACCGAAGATAATGCAGAGAAGACAAAGCTCTATAACACTTGGTTAGACGACATAAATGGTAAGACTGGAAAAGCCTTGCTTAAGGAGCTTTTTGGCGGTGAATCTCCTTTTGAATATCCAAAGCCACTGGATTTGATAGAGCGAGTTCTAAGAATGAGCAATGCCGAAGATGGCATAGTGCTTGATTTATATGGAGGTTCTGGCACAACTGCTCATGCAGTGATGAATCTTAATGTTAATGAAAACAAGCATATCAAATATATACTAGTTCAAATTCAAGAACCATGTAAAGATGATTCTGTTGCAAAGTCTATGGGGTTCGATTACATCGACCAATTGGCTATGCAGAGAATAACGCTTGCGGCTAACCGTATTAAATCCGAGCACCCTAATACCAAAGCAGATTTGGGATTCAAGCATTATATCCTAAAGGAGCCGTCTAGCAAGAACTTGAGCGATATAGAGTCGTTCGACCCGAATAATAATAATCTGTTCCTAGAGAACAGCATTCTCAATGAGTTCGGTGTGTCGACAGTCCTTACCACGTGGCTTGAGCGCGATGGTTATGGAATGAATGCAAAGCCAGAGATCATCGACCTTAACGGTTATACGGCTTATCTAATGCCACGCCACTTGTATCTTATCCACTCACATCTTACCAACGAGGCTATTGATGCCATTGTTACTATGTATGAGACCGAAGGAAACTTCAATCCACAGTATGTGGTACTCTTCGGATATTCATTTAATTGGCCGGAGCGCGAGGGACTTGATGATAACCTAAGAAAACTTCAATCTTCGGATAAAAATTTACACGTCATCATGGATGTACGGTATTAACGAAAGGATTGACGTATGAAAGATCTTATATTACAGCCAGCCTTGCCGCACCAGCAAAAGGCGGTTGATGCTATTTGCGATGTTTTTACAAATGTTGATATTTTGCGTCCGAAGCAGATTTATGAAAATCCTCTGATACGGTACAATGACGGTCAAATAAAACAGAATATTGCAGATATTCAAAAACGCAATGAAATTTTCAGCGACTATCAGGTACAGACCGTGAACGAATTGCCACTCAGCCTAGACGTAAAGATGGAAACGGGTACAGGCAAGACTTATGTATACACTCATACTATGTATGAACCTGAGTTCGGGATAAGAAAAGAGTCTTAAAAGTTTGGTAATCTCGCATGATT
>ERZ791623.902-NODE-902-length-14184-cov-4.344469_pt1 | contig 14184 bp, 15 predicted proteins | sample MGYA00510268_ERZ791623 | MGnify/ENA primary metagenome ERZ791623 (study PRJEB30046, sample SAMN00715216) | human gut metagenome | study: EMG produced TPA metagenomics assembly of the A metagenome-wide association study of gut microbiota in type 2...
TCCTGCTGGCGGTCCTGCTGGCGGTCATGGCGGGGATATTATTTTTATGGTCGATAAAGGGCTTAATACACTCGGTGATTTCAGACATAACAGCAAATATATTGCTGAAAGCGGCGAAGAAGGCGGCAAGAGAAGATGCACAGGTAAAGATGGTGAAGACCTTATAATTAAAGTGCCTGAAGGAACTGTTATATATGATGATGAATCCGGTAAAGTTATTGCAGATATGTCTGGAGATAACCTTCAGGAAACTATTCTTAAAGGTGGCCGTGGTGGTAAAGGTAACATGAACTATGCTACATCTACCATGCAGGCTCCACAGTATGCACAGCCTGGACAGGATGCGCAGGAATTATGGGTTCGTCTTGAACTTAAGGTTATTGCTGATGTTGGTCTTGTAGGATTCCCTAATGTTGGTAAATCAACATTTTTATCAAGAGTAACTAATGCAAGACCTAAGATTGCCAATTATCATTTCACAACACTTAATCCTAACCTTGGTGTTGTTGATCTTGATGGTGGTAAAGGTTTCGTTATTGCTGATATTCCTGGTCTTATTGAGGGCGCATCAGAAGGTGTTGGTCTTGGACACCAGTTCTTACGTCATATTGAGAGAACTAAAGTCATTATTCATATTGTTGATGCAGCTTCAACTGAAGGCCGTGATCCTATAGCTGATATTAAGGCTATTAACAAAGAGCTTGAGAATTATAATCCTAAGCTTCTTGAAAGACCACAGGTTATAGCAGCTAATAAGATTGATGTTATATATGATGATGGCAGTGACCCTGTACAGGCTATAAGAGATGCATTTGAGCCGGAAGGTATTAAGGTGTATCCTATATCAGCTGTTACAGGACAGGGCGTTAAAGAGCTGTTATACGCAGTCAGAACACTGCTTGATAACTTCAAGGACGAACCTGTATTATTTGAAAAAGAATTTGACTACGACGAGCTTATGGATAATCCTAACGAAAGCTTTGAAGTTTCTATTAACGAAGATGGCGTATACGTTGTCAACGGACCAAAGATTGATAAAATGCTTGGTTATACTAACCTTGAATCTGAAAAGGGATTTGATTTCTTCCAGAAATTCATGAAGCGCTCAGGTGTTCTTGATGAACTTGAGAAGCTTGGAATTGAGGAAGGCGATACAGTTATCGTTGGTGATTACCTTGAGTTTGATTACTATAAAGCATAATTAATAGGAGAGAATATATGACAAGCAAACAGAGAGCTTATTTAAAGGGTCTTGCAATGACAATGGATCCAATATTCCAGTTTGGAAAGAACAGTCTTACTCCTGAGAACACTGCAGCTATTGCAGAAGCTCTTGAGGCAAGAGAACTTATCAAAATAAGTGTTCTTAATAACTGTGCCGATGACCCTAGAGAAATCGCACAGATGGTTGCAGAAAGAACACGCTCACAGGTTGTTCAGGTTATTGGAAAGAAAATCGTTCTTTACAAGGAATCTAAGGACAACAAAAAAATCATTTTACCATGATTAATTCAGACAAAATAATAGGTATTATGGGTGGGACATTTAATCCAATCCACAAAGGACACACAGGTATTGCCAGATGTGCCTACGAGCAGTCTGATATAGATGAAATATTATTCATGCCTTCAGGCACACCTGCTTATAAAGATAATTCTCCCATTGTAAGTGCAACTGACCGTTGTAATATGGTAAAGCTTGCAATTAAACCTTTTGATTACATGTCACTTTCTACGATTGAAACTGACCGTCCCGGTAATACCTACACAGCCGATACACTTGCACAGATATATGATTCATATAAGAAAATATATTTTATAATAGGTGCAGATTCGCTTCTTTATATTCAGGACTGGTATCATCCTGAGTATATATGCAGCCATTGTCATCTTTTATGTGCTAACAGGGACAATAATTCAGCCAGTGTACTTATAGATCAGAAACATTTTCTTGCTGATAAATATGGTGCGGTTATTGATTTTATTGATGTTCCGGAACTTCCTTACAGTTCAACTGATATACGAAAGAAGGTTGCAATGGGTCTGTCAGTAAAAGAAGATGTCGGCGAAGAAGTAGAAGAGTATATAAAGTCCAGAAAACTTTATGTTTAAGAGGTTTTATTATGGATAACAAATATATTGAACAATTAAGAACACATGTAAAAGACGCACTCCGTACAGACAACATGCGATACCAGCATACACTTGGTGTTGCTAATACAAGTGCCTGTCTTGCCATGTGTCATGGTGCAGATATGAACAAAGCGTATATTGCAGGTCTTCTTCATGATTGTGCAAAATGTGTTCCTGATGATGTAAAGATTGCTGAATGTGAACAATTTGGACTTCCAATATCAGATATTGAGTTTGAAAGTCCTTATCTGCTTCATTCAAAGCTTGGTGCATATTATGCAGCACACAAGTACAATGTTGAAGATGATGAAATATGTTCTGCCATCCAGTGGCATACAACAGGAAAGCCTGCAATGACTTTATTAGAAAAGATTGTATTCATTGCAGATTATATTGAACCCTACAGAAATAAAGCTGCCAATCTTGATGGCATAAGACATATGGCATTCACTGATATTGATATGGCGGCTTATGTAATATTAGACGACACCCTTTCGTATATAAGAAAAACTGGTCGTAATATCGATACACAGACCGTTGATACCTACGAATACTACAAAGGGATTATTAAAGAAAGAGAGAATTAAGATATGGCAGATTCTAAGGATATGTTAAAGGTTATCATAGATGCCTTACAGGATAAGAAGGCTGAAGATATCAGAGTTATTGATATCAGCAATGTATCTGTTATTGCAGATTATTTCGTTATTGCTAGTGGTAGCAATACTAACCAGATTCAGGCTATGGTAGATAATGTAGAAGAAGAAATGTTCAAGGCCGGCTTCGATGATCCTAAGGTTGAGGGTTATAATACAGCTTCATGGATTCTTCTTGATTACAAGGATGTTATTGTTCATGTATTCTCTGAGGATGACAGAGCGTTCTATAATATTGAACGTATATGGCGTGATGGTAAAGAGGTTGATATTAACAGCCTGTAAATACTGCTTAAGTGGCTTCCCGGGAGGGAACTCTGCCGGAGGTATATAAATAATCAGAACCCGCTTTCGCTCGGTCTCGGACGCAGCGGTACTAGATTCGCTGCCTGCAGCAGCTTACCAAGTGCCGGCGTCCTCAAACGGTTCTGATTATCTATATACCTCCGGCTTCGTATTCTCACGGGAGGCTGCACTGCAATGTATTACAGGTTGTTAATTGGTGATAATATAAAAATATATCCAGCTATAGATATATTTAAATCCGGACGCCTTGCGATCTTGTTTTCCTGCTTTGGCAGCTCACCAAGCTCTCAAGGCTGGTTATCGAATTTCTTATATATCTATGGCTGGATTTTCATAGGGATTAAAATTAGTCTATGCCTAGTCTGATGAGACCTATTACTTTTCCTAATATCTCGCAGTCATCTACGATGATTGGGTCCATGAAATCGTTCTCTGGCTGGAGTCTTATGTGTCCGTTCTCCTTGTAAAAACGCTTGACTGTTGCTGAATCATCTACTAGTGCAACAATTACTTCTCCATTAGAAGCTGTATTCTGCTTTCTTACTATTATCTGATCGCCTTCGTAGATTCCCATATTAATCATGCTGTCACCCTTGACCTTTAACATGAATACTTCTCCACCTGGCATGTATTCAGATGGAATAGGAAAGTACTCTGTTATATTCTCAACGGCAAGAAGTGGCTGTCCTGCGGCAACCTGACCTAATAACGGGATATTAACAACCTCTCTCCTTGAAAGATTAAAGTTATCATCAATTATCTCTATTGTACGCGACTTAGTCGGGTCTCTTCTTATATATCCATTCTTCTCCAAAGACTCAAGATGTGCATGAACAGATGATGTAGACTTAAGATTAACTGCCTGACATATATCCCTTACTGATGGTGGATATCCTTTGTTAAGAATCTGTGATTTAATATATTCAAGAATCTCAGACTGTTTCTGAGTTATTCTGCCATATGCCATATTACGAACCTCCATTAAATTCTTTTAAATAATTTTACCACATTTATACATTATGTGCAAACATAATTTCTGAAAAAATGTTCGGAAAGTTTGTTCGATTTTTATTGACAAACGCATGTTCTGATTATATAATCAACTCATAACAACAGAACACTTGTTTGATTGGAGGTTTTACGTATGAATAATTCAGAATACACATATAGAAGAGCAACAGCTAAGAAAAGAAGCGACAGACGCAGAAGAAACAGACAGATGACTGTCAAGTCATTAAGAATGGTTATTATATGTTCAATTCTTATATTTGCCGTTTCTATTGGAGGCATTATTGTCAAGGCTTCTGATGACTCGAACAGAACACGAACATATAAGTATTACACAACAGTATCTGTAGAAGATAATGATACATTATGGTCACTTGCTGACAGATATAATAATGGGGATGAAGATACAGCTTCATATATTAACAATATAATGCAGATGAATGATTTATCATCTGACACAATCCATTCAGGTAAGAATCTTGTAATATATTATTATTCAACTGAGATAAGATAATATCTAATTGCATATACATTTCCCGCATGCAGTGAAAAGCTACTTAATATTGGACTTTTCACTGCATTTTTGTTAAAATTTATTGATAGCGAAATGGCTGTAGATATAACTTAATATTTAATAATTTATTTATAAGGAGATTAACTATGAAATTTAGCGATATAGAGACTATCTCTCAGGGCGTATCAGATTATCTTTCAGATAATAAAATCGTCGATATGACCGAAATACAGCGTCAGACGTATAAGCATATAATGGACAACCGCGATATTATAGCTTGTTCATCAACCGGAACAGGTAAGACACTTGCATATCTTATTCCAATTATTAACAGATTAAAGAGTAATACTCATAATATTCAGGCTGTTATTCTTGTTCCAACTGCAGAGCTTGCAATACAGGTCAATAATACGCTTAAAGATATCTTTGCACATATGGATAATACATTTTCATCTGTTGCATTAATAGGAGATGTGAATATATCAAGACAGATTGATTCTATTAAATCTAATAAGCCTGCAATAATCATCGGAACACCTAACCGCATACATCAGCTTATAAGTAACAAGAAGATTAAAGTACATGAGGTTAAGACTCTTGTTCTTGATGAGGCAGACAAGCTCTTTGATAAGACATTTATCCAGGATGTAGAAGCGATAAGAAAGTCTTTAATGAAGTTTACACAGGTTCTTTTATTCTCTGCAAGCGTAGATAAGAAGACAAGAACCAATACTTTGTGTTTCAAACCAATATTCATTGATATTAACAGTAATTCTGGTAATACAAGTCAGATTCCTTCTACAATCAAGCATATAAGCGTTATTTCTGACAGAAGGGAACGAATTGAAACTTTAAGAAAGATTATTAAAGCTGTTAAACCAGAGAAAGCAATTATATTTGTTAATTCCAAGTATGATCTGGAAGAATCCCTTCAGAAGCTTGAATATCATCATTACAATGTAGCTTCAATTGCCGGTAATAAAGATAATTCAGCCAAGAAAGCTGCAATAGAGAATTTCAGAAGTGGAAAGATTCAGCTCCTTATTGCAACAGATATAGCTGCCAGAGGACTTCAGATTGATAATATTGATACAGTAATCAATGTAAACCTTCCTGAGGACAATAAGGAATATATTCACAGATGCGGACGCTGTGGACGTAATGGCAATACAGGAACATGTATATCAATTATAACTGATAATGAACTTAACAAGATTAAATCATACCAGAAAGCATTTCATATCAATATAGTAACTAAAAAGCTCTATCAGGGGAAATTAGTTGCAAAATAACAGATAGAAGAATATAATTATTCGTACAGTAATCACTTCGCTAAAGTCAGGTTTAACGAAGTGATTAGTATTTTTATATATGGAGGTATTCTTAATGGCTGAAAAAACCTACACCGAACAACAAAACATCAAGTATAAGAAAAAGCTTAATGAATTACTTGATATATTACCGGATTTCTGTACACAGTATTTTGATAGTCTTGAATTTAATAAGCAGCCAAGAACTAAAGTTGCCTATGCAATGGATATTAAAGGTTTCTTTGAATTTCTCATTGAATGCATACCTAAGTTCAGTTCATATGCAATGAAAGACTTTAAACCACAGGATTTAGAAAAAATAGATGGTACAGATATAACCAGATACTTACGACATGTAAAGTTATATAAGAAGAACGGTCGTGATATAACGAACTCAGAAAGTGCTGCCAAGCGTAAATTATGTGCTCTAAGACGTTTTTATGAATATTACTGCCGTTATGAAATAATCAGTTTGAATCCGACTATAAAGGTTGATATGCCTAAAATTCATGAAAAAGCTATTATAAGAATGGAGCCTAATGAGGTAGCTGAATTTCTTGATAATGTGGAATCTGGCAATAAGCTTACCAAAACACAGCTCCAAAGCCATGAAAAGCTTAAGACGCGTGATCTGGCTCTCCTTACACTTATGCTCGGAACTGGTATCCGTGTATCAGAATGTGTTGGATTAGATATTAATGATGTGGATTTTGATAATGACAGAATCAGAGTTATAAGAAAAGGTGGCTCTGAAAGCTTTGTATACTTTGGTGACGAAGTCCGTGAAGCACTTCTTAATTATCTTGAAGAAAGAAAGAATTTAACGCCTGATGAAGGAAATGAGAATGCGCTATTCATATCAGCCAAAAAGAAGCGCCTATGTGTGCGATCCGTTGAACTTCTTGTTAAGAAATATGCCCAGACTGTTACAACTGTAAAGCATATTACCCCGCATAAGCTTCGAAGTACTTATGGTACTAATCTATATCAGGAAAGCCAGGATATATATCTTGTTGCTGATGTTTTAGGACATAAAGATGTTAATACTACACAGAAGCATTATGCAGAGATTGTAGAAGAAAACAAGCGTTCTGCAAGAAACATTGTCAAGTTAAGAAAAGATTGACAATAAATAAAAGATGATACTCTTCCACTATTATGTGGCAGAATATCACCTTTTATTATTTTAATTATTCTACTGATAAATTTCACGCCATTCCATATCGCCTCTCTCAAGAGATTTAACAAGCAATTCTGCTGTTGCAAGATTAGTGGCCAATGGAATATTATACATATCGCAAAGTTTGCATATATTATCAGAATCCGGTTCATGTGCTAAAGGATTCTCTGCCTCTCTAAGAAAAATAACAAGATCTATCTGGTTATGTTCAATCTGTGCACATAACTGCTGGTCACCACCAAGATGTCCGGCAAGAAACTTATGTATCGATAAATTAGTAACTTCTTCAATAAGCCTCCCTGTTGTACCTGTAGCAAAAAGCTGATTCTTATTAAGAATACCCTTATATGCTATACAGAAATTCTGCATTAATTTTTTCTTAGAATCATGTGCTATTAAACCAATGTTCATTTAAGCTTCCCCCTAATGTATAAATTAAAATGTATAAAAGCTATCCTCTGAAATCATCTGCAAACATATCATCATCTCTTTCAACATTTCTTTGCAGACTTACATTGAGTACAATGCCCATAGCTATGAATAATGTAAGTAAAGATGTGATACCACAACTAAAGAAAGGTAATGGAACTCCAGTATTAGGAAGTATCCATGAAACAACACCTATATTAATAAATGTCTGAAATCCAATATATATTGCTACACCACAACATATCAGCCTTCCTTCAAAATTCCTTGCTCTCACAGCTACTATTATACACTCCAGAACAATCAGAAACAATAAAAAAATTGTAATACAACTTCCGGTAAAGCCTAATTCTTCACCTATTACTGCAAATATAAAGTCATTCTGGGCTTCTGCAATATATCCGGCATTCTTTAAAGAAGAAGTATCATTATTATTAAGACCTTTACCATAAAGCTGACCAGAACCAATAGCCTGAACAGCATATGCCTGCTGATATGTTCCTGCATCATTCATATCAACTTCTTCTGACTTACCTTCAATAAAATCAACAATTCGTTTTCTTTGATAATCCTCTATAAGGATTGGGTGTTCAACTGATACAACATATATCAGAAATGCTGATAAAACCGGTATTGCAACAAGAATTGCAATACCAAAAATCTTATAGCTTACTCCTGAACAATAAAGCATAGCAATGACAATAAGTGTCAAAAGTATTGCTGTTGAAAGATTAGGCTGTAATGCAACTAGTAATATAGGAAACAATGTAAGACATGCTATTAATAAGAGAAACTTAATTGAATTAAGCTTTTCTTTATTTGCTGCAACAAGTTTTGCAACTAACAAAATAAGTGCCAGCTTTAAAAATTCAGATGGCTGCAACTGTACCGGTCCTATCTTAAACCATCTGGTAGCTCCATGTGAACCATGTCCAAACACTGTAAGAACACCTATAAGCATAATAGTAACTATTGCATACCATATCCAGTAATACTTTAATATCCAATTATAATCAATAAATGAAACAATAATCATTATTATAAACGATATTGCAATACCTGCCCCCTGCTTTACTGTATATGCACTGTTGGCACTATTAACCACAGCAAGAGCAAATACTGATGTTACACTCAGAATAAATACCAATATAAAGTTGTATGAACGCAATTTATATTTTTTTAACATAATAAAACCCTTATTACTTTTCGCTGTTTCTCATATCCTTAATTGGAATATTAGCGAAAATTGCTGGTACAGAGCCATTGTTAGTATCAGATTCCGTTGATGTAATCTGAATATCAAGACCATCTGTATCAATTTCCATATACTTTGAAATGACTTTAATAATATCATTCTTAATCATTTCCATAACCTCTGGTGAACAGTTAGCTCTGTCAGAAACAAGCAAAAGCTTTAATCTGTCCTTAGCTACATCACTTGAACCTTTTTTCTTAAATAAATCAAGTAATCCCATATTTAATCCCTCCCTGAATAAGCCATATGTGACTTATTATAATACATATTAATTCTTCTTATCACTCTTAAAAAGTGAAGAAAGCTTCTTAAAGAAACCTCCCTTACCATTAAGATCAAGGAATGGAATCTCCTCACCGGTAATTCTACGGCAGATATTCATGTATGCCTGTCCTGCGAGAGAATCATCTCCTACAAGTGGCTGTCCCTTATTAGTTGCCACAACGATATTTTCATCATCTGGAACAGCTCCAATAACATTAAGCTGTAAAATATCATTAACATCATCAATAGACATCATCTCGCCTCTGTTTACCATATCCATTCTGATTCTGTTTACAATTAAATCTTCATGATTCTGAAGTCCGTGAGCGTCAAGGAGTCCTACAATTCTGTCAGCGTCCCTGATAGCAGAAACCTCTGGTGTAGTAACAACTAAAGCTCTGTCTGCACCAGCAATTGCATTCTGGAATCCCTGCTCAATCCCTGCAGGACAATCAAGAATTATGTAGTCAAATCCTTCAGGATCATTCTTAATTTCATCAATAACCTTAATCATCTGTTCAGGTGTCACAGCTGACTTATCTCTTGTCTGTGCTGTTGGTAAAAGAAACAGATTAGGACATCTCTTGTCAGCAATCATAGCCTGCTTTAATCGGCAGTTACCTTCAACGACATCAACAAGATTATATACAATACGGTTTTCGAGTCCTAATACAACATCAAGATTTCTAAGGCCTGTATCTGTGTCAATCATAACGACCTTCTTTCCAAGTTTAGCAAGGCCCGTACCAATATTAGCTGTGGTTGTAGTCTTACCTACTCCGCCCTTTCCTGATGTTACAACTATAACTTCACTCATATTAAACCTCCATTAATAATTCTTAATAAATCGCAATATATTAATTATGCGAGATTTTTATTCTTAAATCAACTATTTTTTAAAAATATAACAAATTAATCTAAACATATGTCATCTAAAGCATTCTGCTCTAAATCTTCAATATAAATATTCTGATCATATACATAGGCAATCTTTGGTTCAATAACTTTAGTTTTATTTCTGCCTTTTGTTATCTTGGTTCCTGCATCTGAGCTTCTGGCAATTATTTCGCCTATCTTAATCTGCATAGGACTCATCTCAAGTGCAACAACAAATGCATTCTCATTGCCATCTACACCTGCAAATATATTGCCCTTAAGACTTCCAAGTACAATAACGCTGCCTTTTGCAACAACCTTGCCTCCAGGATTGACATCTCCTAATACCACGACGCTTCCATCGGCTTCAAATACCTGACCAGAACGAAGCGTTCCTTTATAAAACATACATGCAGTTTTTGAATCAGATACCATATCATTTACAGGCTGTACAACCGGCTCTGATACATCAACACTTGCAATAGCTTTCTTAACAGCATCTTCATATATTTCCTTCATATTGTTATTTTCATCAAGAACACATACAATATTAAGCTCAGATACATCTGATATCACATTGAGAATTCTTTTTTCCTCTTCAGCAGATAAATCTCTTCCATCAAAAGAAATCGCCATATTAGCATTATTAAAAAACTTTGACGCACTCTTGAACTTTTCAGAAACACTTTCTAATAAATCCTCAAAAGCCATTTCACTATCAAGAAATACTGTAATTCCACTATTACTTCCTTTGATCATTACCGAATTATCCAAAACATTCACCTCTCATCTCATATTAGTTATTTCTTTAGTAAATCATTAAACAATATTAATCATTAATATTAAAAAGCATTTTGTAAATCTCTGAACCTAGTGTTACAGCATTACCTGAAGCATAACCATTCTGAATACGCACTGCCATACAGTATTGTGGATTATCATATGGCGCATATGATATTAATGTAGCATGGTCAGGATCTGTTGTTCTTTCCTGTGCAGTACCAGTCTTAGCTGCAATTGACATCTTTAATGGTAAAAATGCTGTATACGTTCCAGCAGCAAGATTCATTCCTGTATGAATGGTATTCCATATATCAGAACTCAGCTCCACCTGATTATTAACCTCAGCATGGTTTTCCTTAATAACATTGCCATCATAATCAGTAATCTTATCAATAAGTGTAAGGTTATAGCATGTACCTGAGGTTGCAAGAGTAGTTACATATCTTGCAAGATTAAGTGTGCTGTATCTGTGGTTACCCTGTCCAATTGCTGAAGCAATGGCATTCTGTGAAGATGCTCCCGGAGTACCCTCTTCTATCTCTATACCGGTCTTTGTTGAAAGACCAAGCATATCAGAATACTTCTTTAATATGTTAGTACCATAAGTGCTATTATACGAACCATTCTTGCTACATGCAAGATTGTATCCAACATTATACATATAAACATTACATGAATCTCTTATGGCAGTTACAGGTGTCTCACTTCCATGTCCCCATTTCTGCCAACATCTAGGGGATGGTGTAACCTTATCAAACACTCCAGAGCAGTTAAATGTTGTAGATGAAGAAATTATCCCACTATCAATACCTGCAATAATTGTACATGGCTTATAAGTAGAACCTGGGGCTATAAAAGACTGCGTTGCCCTGTTAAGAAGAGGACTTGCATTATCATTAACAAGTGAACTGTAATACTTTGCATCAACTGTTCCTGATAATTTATTATTATCATAGCTTGGATAAGAAACAAGAGCCAGAACATCACCATTATCCGGATTAGTTACAACCGCAGAACCTGAACATGGCTTAAGTGCAAGCTGTCCAACAGTAATAATCTTATTAGAGATAACATATGACATAAACTCATATGCCCCCATGCTTCCTGATGCGAGAGACTGATATTTCGAATCATCTGCATTCATATCAAGTACACCCTGCTCATATAATAACATACATACCTGTCTTCCTGATATGCTGCCTGCATTAATCATATATTTATACATTTTCTTAAAAAATGCAGTATCTGTATCAAGTGCTGATATAACATAATCAACAAGTACATCATATGATTCCTGAAGACTTGTATACTTTTCAGATGTAAGAGATGACATATTAATCCAGTTCTTTGATATTCCATACGTAAGAAGCTGCGAAAGGCTCGTTGAATCGCCATATATCCAGTCATAATAAACACTGTCACTTGTATCAACATTAGCAAGACTGAATATATTCTCACTTCTTAAAAGATCATATATATACCATATATACAGCTTTTGTTCTTCTGAAAGCTTTCCATAAGCTGTATTACCAGATGTAAGTTCTTCCCTCAGCCATGAAAGTGTTTCAGCTTTCTTAGCTTCAAACTGGCTGTATATATCAGCTTCATTAGATGTATTCTGTTCCTGAATCCCTTTTAAAGAAACAAGATTATTATCTATAAGTGCAAAATAAGCTTCCTGAGCAGTTATATATATAGTATCAACATCACCTGAACTATTATAAGTTATTTTATTGCTTCCAGGCGTAAAGTACTGCATAAAAATATTAGTTACTTCATCTTCTATTGCATGATATATTGCCTTCTGAAGATTAATATCAATAGTAAGATATACATCATGTCCTGCCTGTGGTGCTTCCTCATCGAGTACTTCTGTAATTCTTCCTACAGTATCAACATATACAGACTTTTCACCTTTAACACCAGATAACTCACTTTCCATGCTTTTTTCAATACCGGATTTACCTACAATGTCATTGCTTTCATATCCTTCACCAAGTTCTTCAAGCTCTGCATTAGATACAGTTCCTGTATAGCCAAGTATCTGTGAACAATATACGCTGTCAACATATCTTCTGATATACTGTTCTTCAACTGTGACACCGACAAGGTCATCACTATTTTCTAATATTGCCGCAACTGTCTCATCAGATACCTCATTTGCAATAATAAATGTAAGATATCTGTTATACGAATTGGCTGCCATATATCTTCGAAGATTTACCATCATCAATGAATGTTCTATTCCAAATTCTTCATAATTAATGCTATATGTCTCACAAAGATATTTAAACATATTCTCAGCTGAAGTAGCTTTCTGTTCATCAGTCAACGCTGAAATTGATTCAGTTCCATATGAATCCCTTAAAAATCTTAAAAGAGATGTTCCTTCAACATTATAAGAAAACTGTCCGTTATTATAAATAATTGGAAAATCATTAGAATATGTATCTCCATGATCTTCGATAATCTGTAATGTTTTGTTTATAGAATTATTAATAGTTGCATTCTTAGTTGCATTATCTGAATATCTTCCAGAGTCGCTTATCTTGACTGCATATGACAAATCATTATATGCAAGAAGTACACCATTACGGTCATATATACGGCCTCTTGCAGCCGCAACACTCATATCTTTCTGTATAGAACTTGATAAGTCTTCGACATATGAATCTCCATTTATTATCTGAAGAACAAACAATCTGTGAACAAGAACAGAAATCAGAACAATAAATACAAGAATCATAGGAAAAATTCTGGATTTAAGAAGACTTATAATGTACTCAAATACTTCCTTCATCAATTTTACCCTTCTTCTTTCTCTCTTTTCCTTGCTCCGTTATAACACAAAAATAATGTATCGGATGATATATCAGTAACGAAACAAGAGCTGTATAAACAACCTCCGGCAGTATAAAGCGTGACATAAAAAATCCAACATTAAGTCTGTTTTGAAGCAGAAAATTACCAATATATGATATGAATCCATATCCAAAATCAGCTGTAATCACAAGTGCAAGAGGGATAAGGACTTCCCTTACCTCGTACTTCTGATAAAAAAATCCCGAAAAATATCCTATGTAAATAAAAATAAGTGCTGTAAATCCGAACAAACCGGAATAGAACAAATCATACATAATTCCAGCAAAAAATCCTGCAAACATTCCATCATTCTTACCACAGAAGAAGCCAAAAAATACAGGCATAATAATAAGCCAGTTTGGTGAAATATTAGCAATTGATATTACTCTTGCTGCAGAAACCTGCATGATATAGAAAAACAATATAATAATTAATTCTGTTATCTTTCTTTTCATAATAAATTGTCCTAAACACTTATTCTTTAAGCTGTGTTATAACCAGAACCTCCTGTAAATTATTAAAATTCACAGCAGGAACAATATATCCTGACTGGGTAAGATTATTAGAATCCAGCTTAACATCCTTAATATACCCAATCAGAATTCCTTGCAG
>ERZ791623.907-NODE-907-length-14124-cov-4.137394_pt1 | contig 14124 bp, 10 predicted proteins | sample MGYA00510268_ERZ791623 | MGnify/ENA primary metagenome ERZ791623 (study PRJEB30046, sample SAMN00715216) | human gut metagenome | study: EMG produced TPA metagenomics assembly of the A metagenome-wide association study of gut microbiota in type 2...
CTTCGGCTCCATAACGTATTCCACCTTGCTGCCTGCAGGCAGACCGCTGCGAACACGTTCATCAAAGGCGCGCAGCTCCTCGGCGGAAAATACATTGCCCAGGCTCAGCAGCGGCTCCAGGTGACGCACCTCGGTAAACTGCGAGGAAGCACGACCGCCGACGCGCTGCGTAGGCGAATCGGCCGGAATGCTGTCAGGATAGCGCGCCTCCAGCTCACGCAGGCGCACCATCATGCGGTCATATTCAGCGTCCGTAATCTCCGGCGCATCCAATACATAATATAAATATTCGTTATGACGGATTTCGCGGCGCAGCTTATCGGCCTCAGCCAAATCCGCTGCACGCTCATCAGCAAATAAATCCATTTCTGCCATTGCTTTATCCTCCAAAATTTTTATCCGGAAAGCCGCTGCTTACAGCTTTTCCAGCTTAGCATACTTCGTCAGCAGGCTGCGGATACCGCCGCCGGCAAAAGCAACCGTAACCTCCTGGCCGTCATCCGCAGCCTTAGCGGTAACAATCGTGCCTGCGCCCCACTTTTTATGCATAACCTTATCGCCGACACGGAAGCTGCAGCCTGCCGCCGCACTGCTTTCCCTCGGGAAGAAGCTGGCCTTATGCTGCTCGAACCAGTTGGCGTTTTCCTTAGCAGTAGGCTTGTGTACCTGCTGCGTCATCGCCGGACGCTGCACTACCGGACGTTTGATTACATGCACCAGGTTACGCGGCACCTCCTGCAGGAAGCGAGACGGTGTGTAATACTGCGTGCGGCCGTAGATAGTGCGTGTTCTGGCGTTGCTCAGGAACAAATGCTTTTCCGCACGCGTAATGCCTACGTAGCACAGGCGGCGCTCCTCTTCAATCTCGTTTTCGTCCATCAGAGTACGGGAATGCGGGAAAATTCCTTCCTCCATACCTACCAAAAAGACATTGGGGAATTCCAGGCCCTTGGCGGCATGGAGGGTCATGAGGGTGACTTTCGAGTCGCTGCTTTCAAAATCATCGACATCGCTGACGAGGGCGACGTTTTCCAGGAAGTCCTGGAGGTTGCCTTCGGGATTGCTGTCCATGTAGTCTTTGGCGACGGACAGGAATTCGCCGACGTTTTCCTTGCGGCTTTCGCCCTGCGGGTCGTGTTCCGCTTCTTTATCGAGCATGTCGCCGTAGCCGGTCTGTTTGATGACCGTTTCGATGAGGCTCAGGACGTCTTTGCCCTCGATGTCGTTGAGGAGGTCGAAAATCATGGCAGCGAAGTTTTCCAGCGATGCCTTGGCCCGTTTGGTGACGGGGATCTCATCGGTCGACGACAGGGCTTCAAATAAGGAAATCCCCTGTGCTTCGGCATAGGCCGCGACGTGTTCCATCGTCGTCGCACCGATGTTGCGCTTGGGCACGTTGATGATGCGCGTCAGGCTCAGGCTGTCTTCCGGGTTATAGAGCAGGCGCAGGTAGGCCAGAACGTCTTTGATTTCCTTGCGGTCATAGAACTTGGTGCCGCCGACCATGGTATAGGGAATGGCATAGCGCATGAGCTTTTCTTCGAGGACACGGGACTGGGCGTTGGTCCGGAAGAGGATGGCCATGTCGCCATACGGTTCATGGCTGATTTCATGGCGATTGTAGATGACGCCGGCGATATAATCGGCTTCGTCGTGTTCCGTCTGGGCCTGGTAATGGATGATCTTGTTCCCCGTCGGGTTCTCTGTCCACAGGGTCTTCTTGGGCCGGCTTTCGTTATTGTCGATGACGGCATTGGCCGCATGGAGGATAGTCTTCGTCGAGCGGTAGTTCTGTTCCAGTTTGATCGACGCCGCATCGGGATAGTCCCGCGTGAAGTCGATGATGTTGCGGATATCGGCACCGCGCCAGGCGTAAATACTCTGGTCGGCATCGCCGACGACGCAGATATTGCGCCAGCGGGCGGCCAGTATCTTGGTCAGGGCATACTGGGCATGGTTCGTATCCTGATATTCGTCGACCAGGATATATTGGAACCGGGACTGGTATTTTTCCCGGACTTCCTCGTTTTCCTGCAAGAGGCGCACGGCCAGGAACAAAAGGTCGTCGAAATCGACGGCATTGTTTTCCCGCAATTTTTCCTGATACAGAGCGTAGACGTCGGCGACTTTCTGTTCGTAGAAATCGGAGGCTTTCGCCGCAAAGGCCTTGGCATCCATGAGGACGTTCTTAGCCGATGAAATGGTCCCCAACACGGAGCGCGGCGTGAACTGCTTGTCGTCGAGGTTGAGTTTTTTCAGGCAGTCCTTGACCAGGACCAACTGGTCCGACGAATCGTAGATGGTGAAATTGCGCGTATAGCCATGGAAGCCGTCGATTTCAAAGCGCAGCAGCTTGGCGCAGAACGAGTGAAACGTACTCAGCCAGATGCTGTCGGCCTGGGCACCGACGAGGTTGGTCACACGTTCCTTCATTTCCTTGGCGGCCTTGTTGGTAAAGGTAATGGCCAGGATGCGGTACGGCGCGACGCCTAATTCCAGGAGATGGGCAATGCGGCAGGTCAGGACTTTGGTCTTGCCCGATCCGGCACCGGCCGTGATCAGCAGCGGCCCTTCAGTATGCTTGACGGCCTCGCACTGGCGGTCGTTGAGGGTATCAAAAATAGGATTCATGCATTCTTCCCCTTTATAGATAAAAAGGCCCACACCGTGTCGATGGGGCCTCTGAAAATCATCACTTATTTCATTGCCGAAAGGATAGGCGGAATGACCTGTTTCTTACGGCTCATGACCTTGGGCAGGTAGACTTCCTTATCGAGGACGTCCTTGCCGAAGGCACTGCTGACGACGTCGTCCATATTACCGGCGAAGATGAGGTTCGTCGATTCGTCGATGATGCTGGTGATCATCAGGAAGGAAGCGGCGTAATCGTGTTCAGCGCGCAATTTTTCCAAGGCGTTGAGCAGGACCTGTTTCTGGTCGAGGAGGTCCGTCGTATCCATGACCTGGACCTGGGCAACGGTGAAGGTCGTATTGCCGCTGGAGAATTCTTTCATGTCGTTGTGGACGATCTGGTCCGGCGTCAAATCGGAGACGTTGGCACCGGCTTTGAGCATTTCCATGCCGTATTTTTCGACGTCTACGCCAGCGATGTTGGCCAATTTTTCGGCAGCTTCGCGGTCAGCCGGCGTGCAGGTCGGCGAACGGAAGAGGACCGTATCGGAAATGACGGCCGACAAGAGCAGGCCGGCAATGTCTTTGGGGATGTCGACCTTAGCCTGTTCATACAAGCCCGTTACGATGGTTGCCGTGCAGCCGACGGGTTTGAAGAGGATGGAAATAGGGCCGGCTGTTTCCAAAGTGCCGCCGATGCGGTGATGGTCGATGACGCCGACGATAGATGCTTCGTCGATGCCGTCGATGATCTGTTTCTTTTCGTTGTGGTCGACGAGGATGACCTGCTGTTTTTCGACAGCAGCGACACAGTCTGCACAGATCATGCCGACGTATTTGCCGTTTTCGACGACAGCGTATTTACCATCAGCCGGGATATCATGGCCGTTATCGGTCGGCTTGAAGAACAATTCCGGATCGTGAGCCAAGGCTTTGACCGTGCTCAATTCTTCACCCATGACGGTCTTGACGAATTCATCGGCGAGCTGGCCTTTTTCGATGACGCCGACGAACTGGCCGTTATCGGCAACGGGAGCGACATCGCTTTCGTGGGATGCGAACCATTTGGCAGCATCTTTCAGGCTGGCACTGACCGGAAGGGCTTCGACTTCCGTGTGGACAGCTTCGCTGACTTTGACGTAGAAGTCCTTGACCAGTGGCTGCGGAGCAACGTGGAAATAATTCAGGGCAAAGGCCGTTTCCTTATTCGGTTCGCCAGCGCGGATCGGCGTAGCGTCGATACCCTGTAACTGTTTTAATTTTGCATAGGCAATGGAAGAACAAATGGAGTCCGTGTCCGGGCTCTTATGACCGGTAACAAAAATCTGTTTTGCCACGATAATCACCTCATTGAAAAGTATATGTATGTTTCTATATCCCTAACATTATATCATAGACAAAGGATGAAGGCTAGTGCAGGGCTTGTCATACACCAGTATAGACTATCATGCACATAGCCCTCGCAGATTCAAACGTTTTTCGTTCATCGTTCGTCGTATTAGTTATGATTTTTAATCGTACCATCAACGACGAACGATCTACGGCCTACGACCTACGAATTAGTCAAGCCCAGGCGCTGGAGCATGGCCATGTCTTCGGCGATGGTCGAGCCCGACGTGGTCAGCATGTTGCCCGTAATCGAGGCCGACGCGCCGTGGAGCAGGGCCGTGGCGCCGTTTTCCGGCAGGAGTTTGCGGCCGGCAGCCAGGCGGATGTTAGCTTCAGGATTGATGAAGCGGAAGAAGGCGATGGTCCGCAGGACATCGCGGCCGTCGAGCTGGGGCCGATGTTCCAGGGGCGTGCCGGGAATGGGCATGAGGGCGTTGACGGGAATGGACTGAATGCCCAGTTCGGCCAAGCTGATGGCCATGTCCAGGCGGTCTTCCCAGGTTTCCCCCATGCCGATGATGCCGCCGGAACAGACGCAGAGCCCTTCTTTCTGAGCGGCCTTGATGGTGCGGATGCGGTCGTCATAGGTGTGGGTCGTGCAGATGTATGGGAAGAAACGCCGCGACGTCTCGATATTATGGTGATAACTGGTCACGCCCGTTTCGTGGAGGCGGTGCAGCTGTTCCGGCGTCAGCAGGCCGTGCGATGCACAGAGGTCGATGTGCAGCGTCTGCTTCATCGTGCGGTACGTATCCAGGGCTTTTTCAAAATCCGCCCCTGTCAGAGCCCGGCCCGACGTGACGATGGCAAAGCGGTTGGCGCCGGCATCCTGATTGGCCTTGGCGTTGGCCAGGATTTCTTCTTTCGCCAGGAAACCGTATTCTTCGCAGCCCGTATGGTGGCAGGCCGACTGGGCACAGTATTTGCAGTCTTCCCCACAGCGGCCGCTGCGGCCGTTGATGATGGTGCAGAAATCAATATGATTGCCACAAAAATGGCGCTGTAAAACGCCGGCTCCCTGCTGCAATTCTTCCAAAGGTGCTTCCAGGAAAATCGATAAATCATCGCCGCGTTGGATGCGGTACCCCTGTATAATGCTATCGGTCAGTGCTGCTATCGTATTCATTGTCAACCCACTCCCTATTTTTATTGTGAACTATGGGATTATTATACTCGCTGCGGCGATTGCAGTCAACTTTATTTCGTTTGTATCAAGGTTAACAATATGAGTACACGATATCCTGAATCGCAGGACGGCCCATTTGTTTAAGACCAACCTCTCCGGCCCTTCGGGCCACCTCTCCTATGAGGAGAGGCTTTGGCTCCCTTTATAGGGGAGCTGTCAGCGCAGCTGACTGAGAGGTTGCCTTTGGCCACCCTTGGGGACGACCCCTACGATGGAGTCATGAAAAAAGAGGCTGCCCGCGAAGCCATGCTTCGTGGGCAGCCTCTTTTTCAAGTGTTCTTGCCAATGAATTACCGACGTTCGCGGATACGGGCAGCTTTGCCTGTAAGACCACGGAGGTAGTGCAGTTTTGCACGACGGACGACACCGTGGCGAACGACTTCGATTTTAGCGAGGCGCGGGGAATGTACCAAGAAAGTACGTTCAACACCAATACCGTAGGAAACGCGGCGGACAGTGAAAGTTTCGCGGACACCGCCGTTCTGACGGCCAATAACGACACCTTCAAAAATCTGTACACGTTCGCGATTGCCTTCGACAACCTTTACGTGAACTTTGACTGTATCACCAGGGCGGAATGCCGGGATATCGTCACGAAGCTGTTCCTGTTCAAGTACGCTGATAATGTTCATTTCTTTTTTCCTCCTATAAGACATTCGTGCCCCCGTTGCCGCCACCTTTCACGACAATCGTGTATCGAGCAGAGGACTGCCTAAATTAACAAGGGAATTATACCATAAAGCCGCGGTCCTGTAAAGGGGGATTTTTCCATTTTATAGGCATCTTCCGTAAAGGGCTGCTTGAAAGCGCAGCAACCTCTCCGGCCCTTCGGGCCACCTCCCCTGCATTCACAGGATTCACGGCGGGCCGCCTAGCCACAGCTGTCCGTTTTGGCAACCGTCTTGCGCCTCTCGTTGGTCGGCACCTGACGGGCCAAAAAGGCTTAGGACGGCCCCTACGAAGGCCCCAGCCGGGGCATTTTTTACGAGCCGAGGGTTACTCGAGGCGATGTTGTCCACCTGAGTCTGTCGCGGCGGGACGCCGCATCTGATTCCGAGGCGGCCTGCGGCCTGCGAACTGCGACCGGCGGGATGCCCATTGGGCATCCCCTATCATTACATTTGTACGTTGGGCATGAAGCTGCGGGACATGTGGGCGATGATGGCCTGGTACTTATCTTTTTTGCTGGTCGGATAGGTGACGGTGAAGGCCGTGTAAGTCTTGTTCTTGTCGTTGATGTAGAGTTCGTGGTAGTAAGACTTCTTGCCGTCCGTCCAGCCGATGGCATAGCTGTTCTTGGTCTTGATGTTGGTCGTCAGTGTCGGCGATCCGTTCATGCCCAAAGCCATGTTGTAGAGTTCGTCGATAGTGAAGCCCATGGTGTTCTTGGCGGCATAGGTCATGTAGACGGCATCGTCTTTGGGATCCTGGAAATAGCAGCCATCGCCGTCGGCATTCATGTCGGCTGTCGTCGCAGCCCGGGGGATATCGACGGCATACTGATAGGCGCTGTTATAGTACTGATAGTAATTCTTGTCTTTAGTCGTCATGACCTGGACGACTTCATAGCTGTCGGCACTGGCGCTCTTGAGGCCCACCTTTTCTTCAGCCATGACGGTCGAACCGGCAATACAGGTAAGGGCTGCTGCCAACATGACGAGATTCTTCAATTTCATAAATGATCACTCCTTTATGGTAGATGCGGAAAAGAGGCTGTCACACGAAGGCAGCCTCTTTTCGAGTTTGAAGTTTGTAGTTTTTAGTTTACAGTAAATAACTCAAATTCAATCCTGTCATCTACAAACTACAAACTCTACACTACAAACTTGGACACTATTCATTATATCATATTTTTCATTTTTGGCCATTGAATTTCCGCTTTATCCACGGGATTCGCGGCGAGCCGCGAAAGTACAATCAACCTCTCCGGCCCGTTGGGCCAGCTCTGCTGACTGAGGGGTTCTTTCTCTACAATACGCTAAGGGTATGTCGTAAAGAACCCCTCCACCGCAAGCGGTCCCCCTCCCCTTCTCAGGGGAGGCTTTTTACGCGCCGAGGGTGTCCCGAAGCGTCGTTGTCCACCTGAGTCTGTCGCCGCGCAGCGGCATCTGATTCCAAAGCGGCCTGCGGACCGTCCGTCGGGACGGCCCCTACGCCAATTTCTTGATGTCGCCCAAGGGCTGGATGAGGCTGTAGGTCAGGGCCAAGAGGTGGAGACGGTTTTCTTTGACCGCTTCGTCTTTGTGCATGACCAGGACGTTGTCCAGGAAGTCATTGATGGCGGCAATGCCTTCGGAGAGGACTTCGGCTACGCCTTCGTAGTCATAGACGGCGTATTTCTGCGGCAAGTTGACCTGCATGGCCTGGCAGGCGCTGTAAAGGGCCTTTTCTTCTTCCGTTTCAAAGAGGTCCGGATTGACGTCGGTATCGCCGGCGCCTTTGATCATGTTGCTGACGCGGGTGAAGGCCTGCAAGAGGTCGGTCTTGCCCATGATGTCGGCATCGATGAGGGCCTGGGCACGGCGGGCTTCTTCATAAGCGTTGAGCGTATCCGAAGCCAGGACGCAGTCGATGATGTGGTAATCCATGCCTTTATCCTGGAAGATGTTCTTCAGGCGCAGCGTGAAGTAGTCGTCGAGCTGACCCATGACTTTGGCTGCGTCTTCCCCTTCTACGCCGAGGAGATTGAGGACGAAGGCAAAGACTTCATGGCAGTTGAGGTTCCAGCCGGCATCCATGAGGATGTTGAGGGTACCGATGGTCTGGCGGCGCAGGGCAAAGGGGTCCTGCGAGCCCGTCGGGATGAAGCCGCGGCTGAACATGCCCGTAATGGTATCGAACTTGTCGGCAATGCCCAGGACTTTACCCATGTCGGTCTGCGGCAGGACGTCGCCGGCAAAGCGCGGCTGGTACTGTTCGTTGATGGCTTCGGCCACGCCAGCATCTTCGCCGTCGATGAGGGCATATTCCTTGCCCATGACGCCCTGGAGTTCCGTGAATTCCATGACCATCTGCGTAGCCAGGTCGGCTTTGGCCAGGAGCGATGCGCGCTGCAGCTTGGCGTCATCCAGGCCGAGGTCGAGTTTATGATTGAGGAAGACCGTAATCTTTTCCAGGCGCTGGGCTTTGTCATAGAGCGTGCCCAAGCCGTCCTGGAAGACGATTTTCTTCAATTTTTCCGTGTAATCGGCGAGCTTATGTTTCTTGTCTTCTTCAAAGAAGAACTTGGCATCGTCCAGGCGGGCGCGGAGGACGCGTTCGTTGCCGTGCTGGACCGTTTCCAGATGGTAGTCGTTGCCGTTGCGGACAGTCAGGAAGAGGTTCATGAGCTTGCCGTCTTTATCGCGCATAGGGAAATAGCGCTGGTGGTCCTTCATCGGCGTGATGATGGCCGCTTCCGGCAGTTTCAGGTAGTCTTCATCGAATTCGCCGCAAAGGGCCGTCGGGTATTCGACGAGGTAGACGACTTCTTCCAGGAGGTCGTCGTCCATGATGATGGTGCCGCCCTTTTCGTCAGCCAGTTTCTGCAGACCTTCGAGGATCATCTGCTTGCGGACTTCCGGGTCGACGATGAGGAAATGTTCCTTGCACGTTTCTTCATAGGCTGCCGGGCTTTCGATGGTGAAATCGCCGGTACCCAGGAAGCGGTGGCCGCGGCTGACGTTGCCCGATTTGACGTTAGCCAGTTCAAAGGGGATGACATCTTTATCGAAGAGGGCGACGAACCAGCGGATAGGACGGACGAAGTGGAAGTCCAGGCTGCCCCAGTGCATGCTCTTGGGGAAATTAAGACCCGTGACGATGCCCTTCATGAGGTCCGGCAAGAGGCCGGCTGTGTCAGCGCCGACGCTGGTGACGTTGGCATAGACGTAGCCGTCTTCAACGACGAGGTCCTTGACGTCGATTTTCTGACCCCGGGCAAAGCCCATGGCAGCTTTCGTCGGGTTACCGTCGGCATCGTAAGCGATCTTGACCGACGGGCCTTTATGTTTGGCCGATACGTCGGCCTGTTTTTCAGCGACGCCCTTCATGATGAGGGCGATGCGGCGCGGCGTACCGAGGGTGCGGATCGATTCATAGGCGATATGGGATTCGCCAAAGGATTTCCCGGCCAGGTCCCGGACCTGGGAAAGGATACTCGGCATATAATGAGCCGGGATTTCTTCAGTACCGATTTCAAGTAACAAATCTTTGCTCATCTTATTTTTCCTCCTTATTCAGCATCGGGAAACCTAATTTTTCACGCTGTTCCAAGTACGCTTTGGCGCAGGCCCGTGCCATGTTGCGGACGCGGCCGATGAAGGCAGCCCGTTCGCTGACGCTGATGGCGCCGCGGGCGTCGAGGAGGTTGAACGTGTGCGAGCATTTCAATACGTAGTCATAGGCCGGAAGGACGAAGCCGGCTTTGATGACCCGCATGGCTTCTTTTTCGTATTCATCGAAGAGGTGGAACAAGAGGTCGGCGTTGCTCAATTCAAAGGCATACGTCGACTGTTCGACTTCGTTCTGATGGAAGATGTCGCCATAAGTGACGTCTTCATTCCATTTGAGGTCATAGACGTTTTCGACGCCCTGGATATACATGGCCAGGCGTTCCATACCGTATGTGATTTCCGACGAAACAGGAGCGACGTCGATGCCGCCGACCTGCTGGAAGTAGGTGAACTGCGTGACTTCCATGCCGTCGAGCCAGACTTCCCAGCCCAGGCCCCAGGCGCCGAGGGTCGGCGATTCCCAGTTGTCTTCGACGAAACGGATATCGTGTTCTGCCGGGTTGATGCCCAACGTTTCCAGACTCTTCAGATAGAGTTCCTGGATGTTGTCCGGCGACGGTTTGCAAATGACCTGGAACTGATGATGCTGGTACAGGCGGTTCGGGTTGTCGCCATAGCGGCCGTCAGCCGGGCGGCGAGACGGTTCGACATAGGCAACGTGCCACGGTTCCGGCCCGAGCGTGCGCAGGAAGGTAGCCGGGTTCATGGTCCCTGCCCCTTTTTCTACATCATACGGTTCGTAGATGATACAGCCCTGAGAAGACCAAAAGCTCTTCAATGCAAATATCATGTCTTGAAAATTCATCGTATTCCCTCCTAAATACAAAAAAGTCCCTGTAACACATGACATGTTACAGGGACGAGTATACGTACCCGCGGTTCCACCCTGATTGGTCCAAAGACCCGCTTGATTCATCGGCCATACACATCGAAAAGACTTCCGGCCGCGGCCTTCAGAGCGCCTTCCGCATCGGCAGCAGGCTCACACTGTCCCTGCTTCGCTGAGGATGATACGTACTTACTCTCCTGCATCGCCTATTGATTTGTACAAACCTTATCATAGCAGAGATGGGGGGAAAAGTCAATAAAAAGGAGCCGTCTCGTAGAGACAGCTCCTTTTGAGTTTGCAGTTTGTAGTTTGCAGTAATCAATACTTTGAATGGATTCACTACAAACTCTATACTAAAAACTTTAAACTCACTATCATTGCTTGCCGTATTTTTCGGCGACGTCCAGGCGGCGCAGGGCTCGTTGCAGGGCCGCTTCGGCGCGGGTCACGTCGAGGTCGGCAGCGTGTGCAACCAAGCGGTCTTCGGCACGTTTTTCCGCCGATTGGGCGCGGGCTACGTCGATGTCTTCCGGTTTTTCTGAAGCTGGCGTGATGACTGTGACCGTATTGTCATGGACTTCCAGGAAGCCCGACGCTACGGTGACGCACTGGCGCTTTCCGCCTTTATCATAGCACAGGGGCCAAATCGACAGGGACGCGATGAGCGGCGCATGATTGGGCATGATGCCCAAGTCGCCGTCCAATGCGCGGACGAGGACGAAATCCACATCTTCATGGAGTACGGCAGCATCGGGTGTAATGACTTCCAGATGGAGGGTCTTTCCTGCTTCTGCCATAGACTATTCCCCTTTCAGTGTCTTAGCCTTTTCGTATGCTTCTTCGATATTGCCTACCATGTAGAAGGCCTGTTCCGGCATGTCGTCGCATTTACCGGACAAGATTTCCTTGAAGCCTTCGATGGTTTCTTTCAACGGCACATAGCGGCCCTTCTGACCGGTGAACTGTTCAGCGACGGCGAAAGGCTGGCTGAGGAAACGCTGTACCTTACGGGCACGGGCAACGGTCAGCTTATCTTCTTCGGACAGTTCGTCGATGCCCAGGATGGCGATGATATCCTGCAGGTCTTTGTACTTCTGGAGAATTTCCTGGACGGCACGGGCCATGTTGTAATGGTCATCGCCGATGACGTGGGGATCGAGGATACGCGACGTCGAATCGAGGGGATCGACGGCCGGGTAAATGCCCAGTTCGGCGATTTCACGGGCCAGGACGGTCGTCGCATCCAAGTGGGCGAAGGTAGCTGCCGGAGCCGGGTCAGTCAAGTCATCGGCCGGGACATAGACAGCCTGGACCGACGTGATGGACCCGTCTTTAGTCGACGTAATGCGTTCCTGCAGGGCGCCGACGTCGGTACCCAGTGTCGGCTGGTAGCCAACGGCCGACGGGATACGGCCGAGCAGAGCCGAAACTTCGGAGCCGGCCTGGATGAAACGGAAGATGTTGTCGATGAACAGCAATACGTCTTTGTGTTCTTTATCGCGGAAGTATTCTGCCATGGTCAGACCGGTCAGGCCGACGCGCATACGGGCTCCAGGCGGTTCGTTCATCTGGCCGTAGACGAGGGCCGTCTTGTCGATGACGCCGGATTCCTTCATTTCGTTCCAAAGGTCATTGCCTTCACGCGTACGTTCGCCGACGCCGGTGAAGACGGAATAGCCGCCGTGGCCGGTAGCGACGTTGTGGATGAGTTCCATGATGAGGACGGTCTTGCCGACACCAGCGCCGCCGAAGAGGCCGATCTTGCCGCCTTTGGCATAAGGGCAGATGAGGTCGACGACTTTGATCCCCGTTTCAAAGATTTCCGTTTCCGTCGCCTGGTCCTGGAATTTCGGGACCGGACGATGGATAGGCCAGTAATCATCGGCTTCGACTTTAGCGTCGACTTTATCGACAGTCTGGCCGAGGACGTTGAAGATACGGCCCAGGACACCTTTGCCGACGGGGACCTTGATGGGACCGCCCGTATTTTCAGCTGCCATGCCGCGGACGAGGCCGTCCGTCGAGTCCATGGCAACGCAGCGGACGACGTCGTCGCCCAAGTGCTGCATGACTTCTACAACCAGGTCGATCTTCTGGTCGCCTTCGCCACCGGTGATATGGATGGCGTTGTAAATGGCGGGCAAATCTGCTTCCGAGGCAAACCGCACGTCGACGACCGGGCCGATGACCTGGACTACTTTCCCAATATTATTACTCATGAAGAGGTACTCCTCTCTTTCAGAATGATCGCCAGGCGGCTTACTGCAAAGCGTTGGCGCCGCTGACAATTTCCGTCAATTCGTTGGTGATACCAGCCTGACGGACTTTATTGTAGGTAACAGTCAATTTGTCGATCAGTTCGCCTGCGTTGTCCGTAGCCGACGTCATGGCCGTCATACGGGCACCGAGTTCGCTGGCAGCGGACTGAAGGAGGCTGTTGTAAATGAACAGATCCAGATACTGCGGCAGCAAGGCGTCGAGGACGAGCTTCGGATCCGGCGCGAAGAGGTATTCTTCCCGCGGGCCCCCTTCCTGCTGGCCTTCCTTCTGGGTAATGGGCAGCATCTTGACGATGCGCGTATCCTGGGACAGGGCCGACTTGAAGTGCGTGTAAATGACATAGACTTCGTCGACTTCGCCATCGAGGAACTTCTGCGTCGCCAAGTGGGCTATCTGCTGGGCGTGGCTGAACTGGGGCTTGTCGGAAAAACCGGACCACTTCTTTTCCGGTACCAGGTGGAGGTGCTTGAGGTACTCCAGGGGCTTGCGGCCTGCGACCAGGAGCATCGATGCATCGCGGGGCTTGTCCTTGAGGACCGACACGATGGCCTTGTTGACATTGGAATTGAAAGCACCGGCCAGCCCTTTGTCCGAACCGATGATGATGTAGCACGTCTTCTTGACCGTATCATGAGGCGTGAACAAGGCGTTGCCCGCATCGGGCGAAGCCGCAGACAGACGCTGCAGCATGCCTTCCATCTTTTCGGTATACGGGGCGGTAGCCACGGCCCGATCCTGTGCACGGCGCAGTCGTACGGAGGAAACCATCTTCATGGCCTTAGTGATCTGCTGGGTATTGGTGACGGATTTAATACGTCTGTTTATTTCGCGTGCACTCGGCATAGCTTATTCCTCCTCTTTGATCAGTTCGTGAGAAGCGCCGTACTGCTTGGTGTATTCAGCGATAGCCTTCTGCAGCGTAGCTTCTGCGTCTTTGCCGAGTTCCTTCGTCGATTTGATGCTTTCGCCGACTTCCGGATAGTTACTGTGCATGAACTTGATGAAGCCGTCAGCAAACTGAGAAACTTCTTCAACCTGTACAGGCATGAGGTAGTTCTTGACGGCCAGGTAAATCTGCATGACCTGGTCTTCGACGGGCATCGGCTGATACTGCGGCTGGATGAGGAGCTGCATCGTCCGTTCGCCGGCGTCGATCTGGGCTTTCGTGCTCTTATCGAGGTCGGAGCCGAACTGGGCGAAAGCGGCCAATTCGCGGTACTGGGCCAGGCTCAGGCGGAGGGTACCGGCGATTTTCTTCATGGCCTTGATCTGGGCGGAGCCGCCGACACGGGAAACGGAGAGGCCGACGTTGATAGCCGGGCGGTTCCCTTGGTTGAATAAATCGGTCTCAAGAAATATCTGTCCGTCGGTGATAGAGATCACGTTGGTCGGGATATAAGCCGATACGTCTCCCGCCTGAGTCTCGATGATCGGTAAAGCGGTCAAGGAGCCACCGCCTTTCACCTTGTCTCTCATGCTCTCGGGGAGATCGTTCATCTCACGGGCTACCTCCGGCTGGTTAATGATCTTGGCGG
>ERZ791623.914-NODE-914-length-14049-cov-2.304845_pt1 | contig 14049 bp, 15 predicted proteins | sample MGYA00510268_ERZ791623 | MGnify/ENA primary metagenome ERZ791623 (study PRJEB30046, sample SAMN00715216) | human gut metagenome | study: EMG produced TPA metagenomics assembly of the A metagenome-wide association study of gut microbiota in type 2...
AGGGGTGGATTGGAAAAGTAATCAATTATGCGGAGAATTCGGATAAGACGAAAGAGAACAATGAAGGGCGAATATCTGAGAATCAATCACGATCCACACAAGGACTTAATGATGTAATTACCTATGCGGTGAATGCAGAAAAGATCAGACGGAGGCAATTTGAATCTATGGAAATGGAACTTGTCGGAGAAGCGGAAGAACTGATGGAACAGTATGTATCGGGAATTAATTGTGCACCGACAACTGCCAGAGAAGAAATGATTGCAGTCAAAAAGCGTTTTGGAAAGGAGGACGGAATTGTTGCGTTTCATGGCTACCAGTCTTTTGCACCGGGAGAATGTAATCCGGCAATGGCACATGAGATTGGAAAGAAGCTGGCAGAAGAATTGTGGGGTGGTCAGTATCAAGTGCTGATTGCAACTCATTTGGATAAGGCAAATCATTTACACAATCATTTTGTGGTGAACTCAGTTTCATTCCTTGACGGGAAAAGATACCACAGGACAAATCAGGATTATCGGGATATGCGAATGGTGTCGGACCGGTTATGTAAAGAATACCAGTTATCGGTTGTCGGGCAGCCGGAACAGGGAAAAGGAAAACATTATGCTGAGTGGCAGGCAGAACAGCAAGGAAAGCCGAGTTATCATAGCATGGTAAAAGCAGATGTTGATGAAGCAATCCGAAAAGCGAGGACTGAAAAACAGTTCTTTTTTTATTTGCGGGAAAAAGGATACTCGTTTAAGTTTGGGAAAGACATTACCATTCGCCCGGAAGGGCGGGAGCGTGGTCTGAAGTTAAAGCGGAACTTTGGAGAGAATTATTCGCTGGAAGCAATCAGGGTTCGGATTCTGGAAGAAAATGAATTACCTGCCGAGAAGAAATTTCCGGTTCAGCGGCATTACCGGATTCGGATATCCGGCAACTTCAAGCAGACGAGAAAAATCGGAGGACTTTTGGGATTGTATCTGCATTACTGTTATCTTTTAGGAATCCTACCGAAGAACCGCCCGTCAATGTCTGCCAAACAAATTCATGTATTGTTCCGAGAGGATTTATTAAAACTGAATACCATTTCCAAAGAGACAAAGCTGCTCTGCCATTATCACATAGATACTGCAGAGCAGCTTTTTTCGTTGAAAGAAAGTTTGCAGAAGAAAATGGAGCAGTGTGTGGAGGAGCGGAAGCACCTGCGTTATAAGATCCGGGCAGACAGACCGGAAGAAGAAATACAGGAAATGAAAGAGCAGATAAAAGTTCTGACAGAGAAAATAGGAACGCTCAGAAAGGAGGCAGTACTTTGCGATGGAATTGCCGCACGTTCCAAAGTGATCGAAGAAAAATTTAAGATGGTGCGGGAAGAAAAAGAGAAGAAGGAGGAACAAAGCCATGAACACATCAGGCGAAGCCGCTGATCAGGTGGTACGAATGTCGTTGGAAGTCGGTGAAGCAGCATTGAAGATCAGTGGCACAGGAGCGAAGCATCTGGCAGTGATGCTGTATGCAGTCTTAAAAGAGAAGAAAAAGACAAAAGGCAGAGTAAGACTTGAAACACTGGTCAAATCAGGTAGACCACTGACGGTATTTTCAGTGAAAGAAAGTGATCTGAAACAATTTGTTCAGGAAGCAAAACGATATGGCGTGTTGTACTGTGCAGTCCGAAATCCAAGAGGAAGCAGTGACGGATTGGTAGATGTGATTGTAAAGGAAGAAGATGCACCAAGAATCAACCGTATCGTAGATAGATTCCAGTTTGCATCTGTAACAGAAGCAGCGAAGATTAAGACGGAAATTGAGCGGACACGTGCAGAAAAAGCAAAAGCCGGAAAATCAGAGAAGCAGGAAAAGAAGCCGGGAAAAGTACAGGTTCAGCAGGAAAAACAGGGACAGGCAGAGCCGGAAAAAGATTATCCGCAGAAATCCAAGGAGGATCAGCTTATGGACGAGTTGTTTGGAGAGTCGGTGAAGAAAGAGGGGAAGGAGCAAAACCCCTCTTTGGCAAAGACGACCAAATCCCGTCTGTCCGAGCCTACCTCAAAGAAGCAAGAGAAAACCGCAGAGGGTACTTCTAAGTTATTTACCCCGGAAAAACCAGAGAAACCATCGGTCAGAAAGGAACTTCGGGAAATACAGAATGCAAGGAAGAAAGAAGCGGAGCGGCGTGAGAATAGAAATGATCCGGTGAGAAATCAGGGAAATAAAGACCGGGATCAGATTCGCCACCAGCAGCCACAACAGAAACGAAAACCAAGGAAAGGGAAAGAGAGGTAAATTTTATGGATAATAGTTTTGATTCTTTATTAAATGCATCGGCTGTACCACAGGATGAAAAGGTACAGGCATTTATTGCGGAAAGCAAAAATAACAGGAATCGCTGCTATGAGTTGTCAGAGCAGGTAACCGCACAAGTGGCAACGGATGGGAAAATGCTGCAGAAGTATCTGGATGTACAGAGTACCTTTGATCGATATACTACCAATAATGCACTTCTGATTCTGGCACAAAGACCAGATGCACAGAAATTAGGTGACTATGGATACTGGAGAGATCATGGATTTTATTTAAAACGTATGGAACGACAGAATCCAGTTCTGATTTTAGAGCCAGGAAAAACATATAAGCGTGAAGATGGTACAGTTGGAAATTATTATAATGCGAAAAAGCTATATGATATTTCTCAGACAACAATGTCCGATACTACAATTCAAAAGTCAGAATATGAAGAACATGATTTAATCCGGGCGTTAGTCAGTACCCCTCCGGTAAATATTGTTGCAGCAGAACCAGAACAGATGCCGGATGAAAAAGGAGCATTTTTTAAACCGGAAGAAGGTTGTATTTATGTAAGAAAAGGGATGAGTGCACAGGAAATCTTTCAGAATCTTGTGCCGGAATTGGTATTTGCCGGATATGCGGATGGAAATCCACACTATGATAAAAATGAAGATGCATTTCATGTATCGTGTGCGTCTTATATGTTGTGTAAAAAATATGGAATGGATACCAGTCGATATAATTTTTTACATGCACCAGAGTTTTTTGAAAAAATGGAGACTCAGGAAGTGAGAGTGGAACTTTCCAGAGCCAGAGATGCAGCGAATGCAATTTCTGCAAGAATGGCAAAGGTACTAGATCAGAATCGGAATGCAACTTACCGACAGTCAGAGACTGAAAAAACCGGACAAGACAGTTCTGAAAAGGTGAAAGATAAGAAAGAAAATCCAGAGCCTGAAAAAAAAGAACAGAAATCCAGAGGACAACATAGAAAAGAAGCACGCTAGAAAAATTCGGGAAAGGAGAATGCAAAATGAGCAGTGATACGATTACGTTAGAACTGGATAAATATGAGAGTGGCGTAGTGTTCCATTCCCTGAAGGACAAGCGGAATCAGATGCTGAAAGAGGGAAAAGATACGGAGCTTGTCGATGATGTTTTAATGAAAGTCATTGAGAAAATCGAAGTACCGCCGGAGAAGGAAAAGCGAGGACGCAGAAGCCATGAAGAACGATGATGAGCAGAGCAGTCTGATGTTGGCGGTAATTGGAATTATCCCGGTTATCTGGTTTGCGTTACTTGTCGCACCTTATCTTTCGTCTGGTCTTATGGGGATTCTGGATGGAGTCCCGGAAGCAATGAACCATCCGTTTTCGATTCGGTTATGTGGGGACAGTGTAAAAACTGTCCTTATTTTTTTGCTGTCTTACGGCATGGGAATCGGGATTTATATTTCTACCAAGAAACATTACCGACGAGGTGAAGAACATGGGTCTGCAAAATGGGGGAATGTGAAGAAAATCAATCGCAGATACAGGGAGAAGCGATTTACAAAAAATAAGTTGCTGACCATGCATGTACGAATCAGCTACAATATGCGGAAACATTTGCGAAATGTATTGACGGTTGTGATTGGTGGTTCCGGTTCAGGAAAGACCAGATTTTTTGCAAAGCCGAATCTGATGCAGGCGAATACTTCTTTTGTGGTTTTAGATCCAAAAGGAGAAAATCTAAGAGATACTGGGTATCTTCTGGAAGAAAAAGGATATGAGGTAAGAGTGCTTGACCTGATCAACATGGAAAAGAGCCATTGCTATAACCCGTTTGTATATCTGAAGGACGATAACGATGTGCAGAGACTGGTAACGAACCTGTTCAAAGCAACTACACCAAAAGGCAGTCAGTCCAATGATCCGTTCTGGGATACCGCAGCTTCCATGTTGCTGTTGGCATTGATTTTTTATTTACGGTATGAAGCACCAGAGGAGGAGCAGAATTTCCCGATGGTAATGGAAATGTTACGTGCCGGAGAAGTCAGAGAAGACGATGACCAGTATCAGTCACCACTTGATGAATTATTTGAGCGGTTGGAAATGAAAAATCCAGAACACATTGCAGTGAAGTATTACAAAGATTATCACTCTGGTAGTGCAAAAACATTAAAGTCCATTCAGATTACACTTGCAGCAAGACTTGAGAAATTTAACTTATCCAGTCTGGCAGCACTGACCGCAACGGACGATTTAGACCTGCCATCACTGGGAGAGCGAAAAGTGGCTTTATTTGCGTTAATCCCGGACAACGACACCAGTTACAACTTTCTGGTGTCAATTTTGTATACCCAGTTATTTCAGCAGTTGTTCTATCTGGCAGACCATAAATATGGAGGGAGACTTCCGGTTCATGTGCATTTCCTCATGGACGAATTTGCAAATGTTTCACTGCCTGATGACTTCGATAAGATTCTGTCTGTGATGCGTTCCAGGGAAGTGTCAGTCAGTATTATTTTGCAGAATCTGGCACAGTTAAAGGCATTGTTCGAAAAGCAGTGGGAAAGCATTATGGGAAATTGTGATGAATTTTTATATTTAGGCGGCAATGAGCAGGGAACACATAAATATGTCAGCGAACTTCTTGGCAAGGCAACGATTGACACGAACACCTATGGAAAGTCAACGGGACATTCAGGGAATTATTCCACCAATTATCAGAATACAGGGCGGGAGCTGATGACACCCGATGAAGTTCGCATGTTGGATAACCGATATGCGATTCTTTTTATTCGTGGAGAAAGACCAATTTTAGACGAGAAATTTGATATTTTAAAGCACCCCAATGTAGGGTTTACGACAGATGGAAATGGAAAGCCATATCTGCATGGAGCAGTTGACCGGGCAGTGGCAAGTATCTCACTGGGAGACAGCTTAGAAGGTGAACTCACAGACGATGCACTGGAATCGGAAGATTACGAATTATTATCTGATGAAGATTTGGAAGAAATTATCCAGAAATATGTGTAAATCCAAGAAAAATATATAGGAGGCAATCAAAAAATGAAATTAGATATGCGAAAGAAGCAGGAGAAGAAAGAAACAACAAAAGTAACGAAAAAGCTGCTAATGACAGCAAAAATGAAACGTGTCATGGCAGTGTATATGGCAATGGTACTGATTATGACAGCAGGAGCAAGTACCGTATTTGCAGCAGACGATCCACTGACCGTTATCAATAATCTGTCCACGTTTATCTTTGGACTGATTCGTGCCATCGGAATGATTTTGTTGGGATTTGGAATTGTGCAGGTCGGTTTATCACTGAAATCTCATGATCCAAGCCAGAGAGCGAATGGATTCCTGACACTTGCAGGCGGTGTCATTATTACATTTGCAAAAGAAATCCTGAATCTGATTACTGGTTAAGAAGAATAGAAAACAAGAAAAAGAAAATGGGACGGTGCAGGCCCGAAAGGAGCCGCACCGCCCAAGCTAAGACAGGAGGTGTTTAGAAGGTGTCAGATAACTGGGTAGTACAGAACTTGCAAAATGCCTTGGATACCTGGAACAGTAAACTTGCGGAAATCTGGCAGATACTCACACAGTCACCGGAAACCTTTAAGGGTGGCGGTATCTGGCAGGTGATTGTGCAGATCCATGGAGCATTGCAGGCAATCGGCTATGCTTTGTTAGTGCTTTTCTTTGTAGTCGGAGTGGTCAAGACTTGTGGAAGTTACAGAGGTAAAAAGACCGGAACATGCATTGAAAATTTTTATCCGTTTTGCGATTACAAAAGGCGTAGTCACGTATGGACTGGAGCTGATGATGGCATTATTTAACATCATACAAGGAGTGACCAGTACGATTATGCAGACCGCAGGATTTGGAAGTACGGAAGATACCGTTTTACCGGACGAAATCATAGAAGCTGTAGAAGATTGTGGATTTTTTGAAAGTATTCCTCTATGGGCGGTGACGTTGATCGGTGGACTTTTTATTACAGTTCTGAGCTTCATTATGATTATGAGTGTATATGGAAGATTTTTTCGATTATACCTATATACAGCAATTGCACCGATTCCGTTATCTTCCTTTGCAGGAGAGCCGAGCCAAAATATTGGAAGAAGTTTCTTGAAATCCTATGCAGCAGTGTGTTTGGAGGGAGTAATCGTGGTACTTGCCTGCATTATTTTTTCATTATTTGCATCATCCCCGCCAGTAGTCAATCCGGACGCAGCAGCAGTGACCATGGTGTGGAGTTATATCGGAGAATTGATTTTTAATATGCTTGTACTGGTCGGGGCAGTGAAAATGTCAGACCGAGTAGTACGGGAAATGATGGGATTATAAAAAACAGAGTATGTTATGAGCCTATTCTACAATATCTTTGCTGTCATTATATCTCATATTTCCCTGAGAATCGAAATGAACAGAATCTAATGGAATCCCTCTTTGTCTGGCACGAGAAATCTGGAAGGACATATCGTCTTTCATAACTTTGTAGTATTGATGTTCCTGCCATTTGCGTCGCAGAGCAAAAATCCAGCTGAGAACAGAAAAGGCAGTCAGCAGATAGAGGATTGCAAATGCAAGTTTCTCATGGCTTGCTGCCCATGGATTCAGAATCGTGGAAACAGCAAGGAAGTATAACAGTGGTAAGGTCAGATTTAATCTGGCAGCAATCCGAAACAGCAGAGAAATCAGGAATAGAGCAACGGTAACAACAAGTGAAATCATAACAGTGATTGGCATAGGTCAGTCCCCCCTTTCATTTACCCAAAGTGTAACAGAACAGAAAAAATATAACAAATGTGCGATTTGGAGGTGTATCGTTTTGGAAGTAAAAATTAACAAGGAAATCAGGGATTACACGGAAGCAATCTTTTTCGGATTGTCCCTGAGACAGTTTATCTTTTCAGGATTAGCCTGCGGGATTGCCGTTGGGCTTTATTTTTTGCTTCACCCATACATGAGTATGGAAACAGTGAGTTGGATTTGTGTACTGGGAGCTGTCCCATGTGTAGTGTTCGGGTTTGTAAAATATCATGGAATGACAGCGGAGCAGTTTATCTGGGCATGGATAAAATCAGAAATCCTGATGCCGAAAAAACTGGTGTTCCGGTCAGAAAATCTTTATTTTGATGCGGTAGAACCAGTCATTAAAAAATATGAGAAAGAAAGTCTGAAGAAGGAGGGACGCAAGAAAAATGATGAAAACGCTGAGTAATATCTTCAAGCAGGATAAAGAAAAATTTGTAATTCCAAGAAGCGTACAGCAGGTAATTCCCATCGAGACTATCTGGTCAGACGGGATTTTTAAAATCGGGAGAAATAAATTTGCACGTACTTATAAATTTACAGATATCAACTACGCGGTGGCAAGCAAAGTAGATAAGGAAACCATGTTCCTGGAATATATGGATTTATTAAATTCGTTCGATTGCGGTGGAACAACAAAAATAACGATCAATAATCGCCGCTTGAATAAAGTGGATTTTGAAAAAGCAATTCTGATTCCGATGCAGGAGGACGGATTGGATTTATACCGGAAAGAGTATAACAACATGCTTTTAGATAAGGCAACCAGTTCCAACAGCATGGTGCAGGAAAAATATGTGACAGTATCCTGCTATAAGAAAACGATCGAAGAAGCCAGAACGTATTTTGCACGAGTGACAACAGAGCTGAACAGTCATTTTGCAAGATTGGGTTCCAAATGTGTAGAGATAAATGGAGAAGATAAGTTACGGATTCTGCACGATTTTTACCGTACAGGAGAAGAATCTGGTTTCCATTTTGATATTCAGGAGAATATGAGAAAAGGACACAGCTTTAAAGATTATATCTGTCCGGATACCTTTGAATTTGAAAAAGATTATTTCCGCATGGGAGATCGTTATGGAAGAGTACTTTTTCTTCGTGAGTATGCTTCTTACATCAAAGACGATATGATAGCAGAACTGACCGACATGAATCGAAATCTGATGTTGAGCATTGATGTGATTCCGGTTCCGACTGATGAAGCAGTACAGGAAGTGGAAAAACGTTTGTTAGGTGTGGAGACTAATATAACAAACTGGCAACGACGCCAAAATGCCAACAATAACTTTTCCGCAGTGATTCCTTATGATTTGGAACAGCAGAGAAAAGAAAGTAAAGAGTTCATGGACGATTTAACCACACGTGACCAGCGTATGATGTTCGGTATACTGACTATGGTGCATACGGCAGAATCGAAAAAACAGCTTGATGCAGATACGGAAACACTTCTGACAATCGGACGGAAAAAGTTATGCCAGTTTTCTGTTCTGAAATTTCAGCAGATGGACGGACTGAATACAGCACTACCCATCGGACACCGGAAGATTCCGGCAGTCCGCACACTGACTTCGGAGAGTGTAGCAGTGTTGATGCCATTCCGGGTGCAGGAGATTATGGACGCAGGCGGTATCTATTGTGGAGAAAATGCAATCTCTCATAACTTAATCATGTGCAATAAAGAAAAACTCCTGAACCCGAACTCATTCCTTTTAGGTGTGCCGGGAAGTGGAAAATCCTTTAATGCAAAAATGCAGATTGTATTCCTGGCACTGGCAACGCAGGACGATATCCTGATTTGTGATCCAGAGCGAGAGTATGCATCGTTGGTTGAAGCAATGGGCGGAGAAGTGGTTCGTATTGCTGCAGGAAGCAGGGACCACATCAATGCAATGGATATGGTAGACGGATATGGAGATGGCGGTGATCCGGTAATTGAGAAGTCACAGTTTATCTTATCTTTGTTTGAGCAGTTGGATAAAAAAGGGATCAATGCGAAGGAACGTTCCATTATTGACCGATGTGTGGGAGAAGTTTATGAGGAATATCAGCATGGCGGAGCAGTGCCGACTTTACGGGTGTTGCGTGAAAAGTTTCTGGAACAGGAAGAACCGGAAGCACAGGATTTGGCACTGGTATCAGAATTATTTATAAATGGAAGTCTGGACGCATTTGCACATGAAAGTAATGTTGATGTGAATAACCGTATCATGGTATACGACATTCTGGATTTAGGAAAGCAGCTAAAGACCATGGGACTTCTGGTAATCACTGATGCAATGTTGAACCGGGTAACGGAGAACTGGAAACAGGGAAAGCGAACCCATATTTTTTTAGACGAGTTTCATGTAGTATTTGAAAATGAGTATTCCGGAGCATTTTTTAACTCTGCATGGCGAAGATTTCGTAAGCGTAATGCATTTCCGACAGCAATTACCCAGAACGTGGAATATCTGTTAGATTCTGTTCTTGCAAGTACGATGATTTCCAACAGTGAGTATATCGTGATGCTTAATCAGGCAGAGCCGGACAGAGCAAAGTTGGCGACACTTTTGAATATTTCTACAGAGCAAATGGGATATATCACAAATGCAGATGCCGGTTGCGGTTTGGTGAAATACGGAAGTTCACTTGTACCGTTCGTCAATAGATTCCCAACCAATACAAGGTTGTATAAACTGATGACCACAAAGCCGGGAGAGGACAGTATCAACCGGGGAAGAATGTAAAATTAAAAATATTTTGAATAATGAAAAGCAAGGCACTGAAAATCGTCACAATTTGTGGCGTTTTTTAGTGCCGGAAAAGGAGCCAAATATGTCAGAAATCAGATTTTCATCAAAGGAACACGAAAAGTTTTTTTATCAGATGTTAGCTAAATGCGGAAAGCACGACAGTTATTACAGTTCATTTTTCTATTGTGTGGGAATTTCTGAAGATACCAGAAATCATGTTGATCGCATGTTTGATTTTAAAGAGCGTTTGATTAAACCAGAAGCATTGCATGAAGGGTGGCAGACAGGCGGTTCGGCACGATTGACCAGACTGGCTTTCAACTTGTGGAATGGATATGTGGAGAAGGGAGAAGAAAGTCTGTCTACCCCATACGAGATGTTCGATTGTGGCTATGCATCATATTTTTATGAAGCAATCCGCATGAAATACCCGGAATACTGCCGGGAACTGCCACAGGTGAGCAAAAAAGAAACTAATCATGAACGCTAGATAAAGATTCAAATGGAGAAAAGCGATGGATTGTAAGATAAAAACACGCCAAGTCCATAAGGATATTAAAGTATTAGATAAGACAGTTACAGTGACAGACCATGTTAAGCAGTCCTATGTCAGAACAAAAGAAAATATCATGCAATCGACGGAGAAATCTAGTGATAGAGAGAATAATCCGGTAGGTTATGCAGAAGATGCGGCCAGCAAGTATGCTGACCGCATCTTTCACGAAACAGGGCATCAGGTACGCAGACAGGCAGGAAAGATTATTGAACGGAAGAAAGAGAAAGCTTCTGTTTCTTCGACAGGCGAAGAAACAGTTTACCAGCCGAAAGAAGAAATTCGACCAGTACCGCCTTCAGGCGGAGAAAAGGCACAGGAGCAGGGAAAAGAACTTGCTGTCAAAAAAATTAAGACCATTGAACGGGATAAAAGAACCATCAAGACCGGGAGAGCATAGGAACAGGTTGTAAAGAATACTGGAAAAGGTACTATCAAGACCTCTGGAAAAGCGGTCAAGACTGCAGAACAGACGGCAAAGACCAGTATTAAGACATCGGAGCAGACAGCAAATGTTTCTGTCCGGGCAATGCATTATTCTATGAAAAAAGCAGAAAAAGCAGTGCAGACAGCAAGGCAGACTGCACAGAATACCAGGATTGCAGTGAAAAAGACAGCAAAAGCGGTAACACATGCAATAAAAGCGTTGATTGAAGCTACAAAAGTATTACTGAGTGCATTGACTGCAGGTGGTTGGATTGCGGTTATGATTTTGATTATCGTCATTTTATTTGGTGGATTTCTATGCATGACAGGTGGGGATAATTCCAGTACGGTTTCTTCGGTTAGTGCAGAAGTAGAAGCATACGAACCACTAATCCGTCAGTATGCAAATCAATATGGCATTGGAGAGTATGTGGAACTAATCAAAGCCATTATGATGCAGGAATCCGGTGGGAGAGGACTTGACCCGATGCAGTGCTCAGAGGACAGTTTTAATACAAAATATCCCAAACAGCCGAATGGAATCACTGATCCAGAGTATTCGATTTCTTGCGGAGTGCAGGAAATAAAAAGCTGTCTGGAACGTGCAGGAGTAAAAAATCCTCTGGATATGGAAAATATTAAACTGGCATTGCAAAGCTACAATTATGGAAATGGATATCTGGAATGGGCGAAAGCTAGAGGTGGATATACCCTTGCCAATGCAGCAGAATTTTCTGATATGATGGCACAGAGAATGGGGTGGAGCAGTTATGGGGACAAGCAGTATGTACCGCATGTGCTTCAGTATTATGCATTTGGAAGAATCCCGACAGGTATCGGCAATCAGGCAATCGTTCAGGTGGCAGCATCGCAGGAAGGAAAAGGCGGAACGACTTATTGGAGATGGTATGGATTTGGAGACAGGGTAGAGTGGTGTGCCTGCTTTGTGTCCTGGTGTGCAGACCAGAGCGGTTATATTCAGAGTGGAGTCATTCCGAAATTTTCTCTTTGTTCGGACGGTGTGAAGTGGTTTGAAAGCAAAGGTAGGTTCCGTGACGGAAGTTATACCCCGGTGGCAGGAGATATTATTTTCTTTGACTGGGGAAATAATGGGACGATTGACCACGTTGGAATTGTAGAGAGCGTTAGTGGTGGAACCGTCAATACCATAGAAGGTAACAGTGGAGATAAAGTGGCAAGACGAAGTTACAGTATCGGAAGTAGTAATATTTATGGATATGGTGTTCCGGCATATTAGAGAAAAATGTTGTTTGGAATGATAGCGGAGATATTTATAAAAGTAAATCGCCTTTTTAAAAACGAAAAGAACCAGTGAGAGAATCGTTAAACTTCACTTACTGGTTCAATTCGTTTTAAATTTCTCGGACAACTCTGTCAGTTCTTTCGCCGTTTCTTGAGTGTAATGTAACAGGGTGTCACGCATTTCTGGCGGACAGCTAGAATAAAGCATTTTCATCTGATTAACACCTTCATCCTCCAGAGAGACATCTGGATTTATAAGTGTGTCCAAAGAGATGTGCAGAACCTTTGCCAATGCTCTTAAAATTAAATAGGAAGGATTCATTTTTCCCTTTTCAATATTGGCGATTTGCTTTACAGAAACATGGCTCAGATCAGAAAGTTCCTGCTGTGTCAGTTCTTTATTCTTTCGGGCTTCCCGCATTTTTTGCCCTAAAGCAGTTAAATCATCAATCGGCATAATCGTTCACCTCAAATATATTTTATCGTTCCGATTTGCACAAAGGAATAACCTTATTGTGCTTGAGAACAGGACTGATTATGCTGATTCCTTTCTGATAACATGGTTGCTCCATGATTATGGCGTTTCCGGCTACTAATTGAACTATGAGGATGAATTGCAGATTTCAGCTTTTAGTTCGTTGCCAAACGAGAATGATATTGAATGCGGTAGGGAGGCTAGCAGTTTTATCCGCTCATCTATGAGCCGTTTTTTATTCTCTGTGACATAAAAATTCATCTGGATATTCCGTTTTCGGTTCGCCATGCGCTGCCTCCATTCTTCATAAGAGTTTGATACTAATTCTTAATTAAAAACTTTAATTATCCAATCCCTGCCGGTAATGCTAGAAATGGCATTGTTAGACAAGGAGCAGATGGTATCACACAGGCGGTCAACAACTTTTTCCAATGTGGCGAAAACCTCGTTACGGAATCCGCGCTTTCGGATCTCTCTCCATATTTGTTCAATGGGATTCATCTCGGGCGTATACGGAGGGATGTGGAAAAGAATGATATTCTCTGGTAATTCCAGTCCACCGGATTTGTGCCATGCAGCACCATCACAGCAGAGCAAAATTATGTCGTCGGAAAATCGTTCAGATAATTTCTTGAGAAAAATGTTCATGCACACTGTATTGCAATAGGGCATGACAAGAAAGTATCCGTCACCGGTCAACGGCTCTACCGCTCCATAGGCATAGCGATACTCCCGGATGTGGTGACAGGGTACACTGGGACGTATCCCTTCCTGACACCAGCAGTATTTGGGCTTGTTAATTCGACCAAATCCAGCTTCATCCTGGAACATCAGGCGAATTTTCTTCCCGCTGTGGATAACTTCCAGTTCTTTTACGGTGTCGTTAATTTTTTTGAGGCCGCGATTTCTTCTTCGCTGGCCTTTTGGGGGTGTCTGCTGCGGGGCATGATCTTACGCCATCCATGACGATGCAGAACAAAGTATATTTGACCATTGCTGACTGGATGGTCTACTGCACTTTGATATGCTTTCGCGATTTCGCTGATTTCTACCAGCTCGCCCTTTTCCGCGCGTGCCTTGAAAGGAGCCAGAATAGCTGCTTCTTCTTCCACGCTCATATTGCGATGATTTCCACCGTAATGATTCCCCGAAATTGCTTCAAGCCCGTTGTGCCGATATTTTGCCACCAACTGGCTCACATAGGCTGAACAGAAACCCGTTGCCTCAGCCACATCCTTGGAACTGGCACCTTTGGCCCGCAGTTCCAGTGCTTTCAATCTGGCCTCGGCTCTTTTATCTTTATTTTCCCTGCGTGCCTGCTCAATCGCTTTTATTTCTTCATCGCTGAATTGATATCTGGAAGCCATATTTATCACCCAGATATAGTATATCATATCACTGAAATAATTTGAAGCGTTTTATTAAGAAATAGTATGAATTGCAGAAGTTGGGGTACACGGTGGTAGCTCCCAATTGATACATCCTCCATATTGTTCCGTCAGCGACAGGCAA
>ERZ791623.918-NODE-918-length-14031-cov-3.462436_pt1 | contig 14031 bp, 7 predicted proteins | sample MGYA00510268_ERZ791623 | MGnify/ENA primary metagenome ERZ791623 (study PRJEB30046, sample SAMN00715216) | human gut metagenome | study: EMG produced TPA metagenomics assembly of the A metagenome-wide association study of gut microbiota in type 2...
GGAAGAATCCTCCTTATCTTCTGGATTTGTTTCTTCTTTTACAGGGAAGAAATACGCTGCGATTCCGGCAATCAGAATCGTAAGGATAATGATTCTGAAGCCAGAAGAAATCTGGCATAGTACAGGAGCCTTTGTGAAAAGGAAGCTTGTTGCCATGGAAATCACGACAATGGTTCCGATGATCCTGTTATCACGTGCCGGAGGAATAATGATTGCGATAAACATTCCATATAATGCAACGCTCAGTGCGCTGACGATCCGGCCAGGCAGGATACTTCCTGATACTACTCCGAGGAAAGTGCCAAGTGTCCAGCCAGGTGCGGCAAGTGCCATCACACCGTAAGAATACCATGGAGTAATCCTTCCGGGGCGGGATACGGATACGCCGAAGACTTCATCCGTTACACCGTATGCGATAAGAAAACGGTGGAAAGAAGGATAGTGGTTATCAATTTTCTGTGAAAGGGCACAGGACATCAGCGAATACCTGAGATTGATGATGAGCTGGGTGAATGCCATTTCAAAATAGGATGCGGATGCCGTAATCAGTGACAGACCAGCAAATTGCCCGGCGCTGGTCAGGTTTGTAAGGGAAATCAGAACGGCTTCCCAGGTGGAAAGTCCTGCATTTTTTGCCATGATACCAAAGGTAAATGATACCGCAATATAGCCGAGACAGATGGGAATGCCATCCTGTATCCCGGCTGCAAAATCCATTTTTCTGTTTCTACTCATGAAGTAAAACCTCTCTTTTGTAAATAATCCCCAAATTTGAATTGTTATTTTACTAACATTTTACCATGGAACGGTGGTCTTGAAAATGATGTTTTAAAAGAACTTGAAAAAAAATTTACAGAAAGACTGGAAATATAGTGGTATTATGAGTTATAATAAATAGTGATAAATAAATGTGCAAACATAAGTACAAGTTATAAAAGGAGATTGAAGCATGGAAATGTTATCTATTGAAAAAGAACTGCAGAGCAATTCTTATCCTGGAAGAGGGATCATCATCGGAAAGTCTGCCGACGGAAGCAAAGCGGTCACAGCTTATTTTATCATGGGAAGAAGTGAAAACAGCCGCAACCGTGTCTTTGTTGAGGAGGGTGAGGGAATCCGCACACAGGCGTTTGATGCGTCGAAGCTGGAAGATCCGAGCCTGATCATCTACGCACCGGTACGCGTTCTGGGAAATGATACGATCGTAACAAACGGAGACCAGACCGATACCGTATACGAAGGACTGGAGCAGGGAAAAACGTTTGAGGTATCCCTTCGAAGCAGAGAGTTTGAGCCGGATGCACCGAACTACACTCCTCGTATTTCCGGTGTGATGCACGTAGAGAACGGAACGTACGGCTACCAGATGTCGATCTTAAAGAGCAACAACGGCAATCCTGATGCATGCAACAGATACACATTTGCATACTCAGCACCGGTTGCGGGAGAGGGACATTTCATCCATACATATATGGGCGATGGCAATCCACTGCCAAGCTTTGAGGGTGAGCCTACATGGGTAGACATCGAGGGAGATATCGATGAGTTTACCGATATTGTATGGGAGAACTTAAACGAGGACAATAAGGTATCACTTTTTGTCAGATATATTGATATCGCAACAGGCGAGTATGAGAGCAGAATCGTAAACAAAAACAAATAAAACACTATATAAACGGTCAAATATACAAGATAAGCAGATAAAACAGGAGAACAAAAATGCAGGAATACGAATTAAAATACGGATGTAATCCAAATCAGAAACCAGCCAGAATATTTATGAAGGAGGGAGAGCTTCCTATAAAGGTGCTTAACGGCAGAGCCGGATATATCAACTTCCTTGATGCCTTTAACGGATGGCAGCTTGTAAGAGAGCTTAAGAAGGCAACAGGTCTTCCGGCCGCAACATCCTTCAAGCATGTTTCACCTGCAGGTGCAGCAGTAGGACAGCCACTTTCAGATGTGGAGAAAAAGATTTACTGGGTTGATGATATGGATATCGAGTTTACACCACTTGCAAATGCATACATCAGAGCAAGAGGAGCTGACAGAATGTCATCATTTGGTGATTTTATTTCACTTTCAGATGTATGTGACAAGAGCACTGCACTTGTAATCAAGAGAGAGGTATCAGACGGTGTTATCGCTCCGGGCTACACAGACGAGGCTCTTGAGATTTTAAAGGCTAAGAAAAAAGGCAATTACTGTGTTATAGAGATTGACCCGTCATATGAGCCGGCACCTATCGAGAGAAAGGATGTATTTGGCATCACATTTGAGCAGGGCAGAAACGAGCTTCATATTGATGACGATTTCTTCTCAAATATCGTGACAGAGAACAAGGAGCTCACAGAGCAGGCTAAGATCGATCTGGCAATCTCTATGATTACTTTAAAGTATACACAGTCCAACTCTGTATGCTATGTAAAGGGCGGTCAGGCAATCGGTATCGGAGCAGGCCAGCAGTCTCGTATCCACTGTACCAGACTTGCAGGCTCAAAGGCAGACAACTGGTGGCTTCGTCAGTCTCCACAGGTGCTTGGACTTCAGTTCGTGGATGGTATCAGACGTGCAGACCGCGACAATACTATTGACCTTTATATCGGTGAGGATTATATGGATGTGCTTGCAGAGGGCGAGTGGCAGAAGTTCTTCAAGGTAAAGCCGGACGTATTTACAGCAGAGGAGAAGAGAGCTTGGCTTGACAGGAATACAGATGTAGCACTTGGATCTGATGCATTCTTCCCATTTGGTGACAACATTGAGCGTGCTCACAAGAGTGGCGTGAAGTATGTAGCCCAGCCGGGTGGATCTGTGAGAGATGACCATGTTATTGATACATGTAATAAGTATGGTATGGTAATGAGCTTTACGGGAATCAGACTTTTCCATCACTAATCACAAGGTATAGCGGTTATTAATCTGAATTGAAGTACAATAAGTAATTCAATAATAGGGGACTTCATGATATAATTACTGTATACATTTTACACAGTAGTTAATCATGGAGTCTTTTTATGTCATTACAGTTTATCACAGGTAATTCAGGAAACGGAAAAACAAAATATCTCTTTAACACGATAGTGAAAGAGGCAAAGGCACACCCAAGGGATAATTATCTTGTAATAGTGCCTGAGCAGTTTACTATGCAGACGCAGAGACAGCTTGTGGATTTGTCGGAGAATAAAGCCATCATGAATATAGATGTGCTAAGCTTTAAGCGTTTAGCCTACAGAGTGTTTGATGAGCTTGGAATCACAAATCTTACGGTGCTTGAGGAGACGGGTAAGAACCTTGTGCTCAGAAAGCTTGCGGCACAGGAGGCTGATAAGTTAGGCGTAATAGGCAGAAACTTAAACCGCATTGGATATATAAGTGAAGTAAAGTCACTGCTTTCAGAGCTTGTGCAGTATAATATATCGCCGGAGGAGCTGGGAAGATATATTGATTCCGGCAGTCTGTCGGATACGCTTTCCGGCAAGCTTAAGGATGTGCTTGTGCTGTATGAAGCATTTGAGAAGTTCATGCAGGATAAATATATCACTGCAGAGGAAATACTTAATGTGCTTTGCAATGTGGCAGATGAGTCTGCCATTCTTAGAAATTCAGTCATTGCATTTGATGAATTTACTGGATTTACACCCATACAGAACCAGCTCATCAAAAAGCTCTTTGTTATTTCAAAGAAAATATATGTAACGCTCACAATAGACTGTCGTGAGGATATCTTTAAGAGCAGGGGCATGCAGGAGCTGTTTGACATGCCAAAAAGGACAGTGAAATCACTCACCGAAATGGCAGCGTTTTATGGCATAGAAGTAGAGGAACCTATTATCCTTGATAAAAACTACCGGCTTGCAGAAAACGAAGAGCTAAGCTTTATGGAACAGCAGCTTTTCAGGAAACAAAGACGCTCCTTTGAAAAAGCACCAAAGCACATTCATATAGACTGTCTGCGTGACCCAAAGCAGGAGCTGACAAAGATAGCCAGAACCATAAATGAGCTCGTGAGAAACGAAAACCTGCGCTATCGTGATATGGCGATAGTTACAGGCGATGTGAATATATATGCAGGTTATGTGCGTGAAATATTTGATAAATACAATATTCCTTACTTTATTGATGCCACACAGGAGATACTTTTCCATCCGTTTATTGAGTTTATCAGGTCAATTCCTGATATTGCGGCACAAAATTTCTCGGCAGATGCGGTGTTCAGATTTTTGCGGTGCGGCTTTACGGAGCTTTCGGACAGTGAAATAGATGTACTTGAAAACTATGTGCTCGCCTGTGGAGTTAGAGGAAAAAGCGCGTGGGACAAAAAGTGGGTCAGACTGCCGAAGCATAAGGCGTGCTATGACCTTGAGCTTTTAAACCAAAGCAGAGAGTATATAATGGAGCTGCTAAAGCCGGTATATCAGGTGTTTTCCGATAAAAAGTCAACGGTAAAGGACTATGTGCTCGCTATATATAAGCTGATAGTTTTGCTTGATATACCTGATAAGCTTGCAAAAAAGGAGCAGGCACTGCTTGATGCAGGGGACCAGACCGCATCAAAGGAATACGGACAGATATACAAAATAGTCATGCAGCTCTTTGAAAAATATGTGGCGGTGCTGGGTGATGAATGCATGGATGCAGAGGAATTTACACAGATACTGGATGCAGGACTGGATGCGGCAGATGTAGCAGTCATACCGCCGGGATACGACACTGTGACCATCGGAGATATTGAGAGAACTCGTCTTACTAACATAAAGGTCATGTTTTTTGCAGGCGTAAACGATGGGATTGTTCCAAAGGCGGCAGGAAGAGGAGGTATCATATCCCAGTATGAGAGAGAGGCACTTAAGGAGCTGGATATAGAGCTTGCGCCTGGGGCAAGGGAGCAGGCATTTATACAGAGGTTTTATCTGTATCTGAACATGACAAAGCCATCTAGGGAACTTTATATCAGCTATACAAGGCTTGACAGTGAAAAAAAGGCAGCACAGCCTTCATACCTCATAGGCATATTAAGGGGGATGTTTCCGGAGCTTGTCGTGACTGAGACAGAGGATGTAGAACAGCTTTTGGATATATCAAGCAGGCAGAGTGCTCTGGATTATCTGCTGTCAAATGAGGAGGATGACAGATGGTGCGAGATTGCAGCAGCGGTGATGCTCTATGACGCATCAGTCAGTGATGCAGGGGACGGTAATGAAGTAGACGATAAAGAATTTACTCAAAAAAATTCCGTGGAGAGGCTCATAAATGCAAGGTTTGAGCATTATTCAAAGGATCCGATTAGCCGAAATGTGGCAAGAAGCATATACGGCAGACACATGGAGGGCAGTATCACACGCTTTGAGCAGTTTGCCAGGTGTGCATATGCGCATTTTTTAAATTATGGATTGAGGCTTACAGAGCGTGAGGAGAGCGGCTTTACATCCCTTGATATGGGTAATATATACCATGAAGCACTGGAAAGATACAGTAAGAAGCTTGATAGGGAGAGTACGGACTGGTTTAGCGTGACTGATGCAAAAAGAGATGAGCTTGCGATGGAGTCAATAGGTGAGGTGATTGATGAGTATGCAGGCTTTGGCATATTTGATACAGCGGAAAGTCAACATTCGATATCACATATGAAGGCGGTCTTTAAGCAGACAGTATGGGCACTCACAACCCAGATACGAAGAGGCAGCTTTGTGCCTGAGAGGTTTGAGTTTTCCTTTTACGAGAGTCTTGATATGGCAAATGATGTGACGGTTGATATAAAGGGACGCGTGGACAGGACTGACACATATACGGATGAGGGCAGGCTTTTTGTGAAGGTACTGGATTACAAGTCGGGAAATACAGTTTTTGACCTGGTGAAGCTGTACTATGGCACGCAGCTTCAGCTTGCAGTGTACATGGACGCTGTCATGGAACAAAAGAAAGAGGCGCTAAAGCAGGTAAGTGTGGAGCCGGGCGGTATGCTGTACTATCACATCGATGATCCTGTAATTGATTTAAAGGATGTGAACCCTGGCACGGAGCTTTCTGAGGAAGAAATAAATCAGATGATATTAAAGAAGCTTAAGCCTGATGGGCTTATCAACTCGGATGAAAAAGCATACAGAGGCATGGACAGGGACTTTGAGAAAAGCTCTGATGTAATCCCTGTCACCTTAAAAAAAGATCAGACACCGGCTGCAAGCTCAAAGGTGGCCAGTGCCGAAGAGTTTGACGTAATAACAAGGTTTGCCAGAGAGAAGCTTCGGGAGATAGGAAGAGAAATATACGATGGAAATGTCGCAGTCAATCCTATCAAGAACAAGAAAACAGACAGCTGCGCATATTGCGATTTTCAGGCCATATGCAGATATGATTCAAGGATACCGGGCTTTAGCGAAAGAAGCTTTAACGGTGACAATAAGGAAGATGTGCTTGATAAAATGCGTACTCAGATTGCAGCAGCAGAGCAAAAAGCAGTCTATGGAGATAATAATATAAAGCCATAATCGGGAGACATAATATGGATGTTAAATGGACCAGTGAACAGCAGAAGGTTATAGATTTAAGAGACAGGGATATACTTGTCTCGGCGGCAGCGGGCTCAGGAAAGACGGCTGTACTCGTTGAGCGTATAGTAAACAGAATATGTGTAGATGATCCGCCTGTGGATATCGACAGGATGCTTGTGGTGACGTTTACCAAGGCAGCAGCAGCTGAGATGAGGGAGCGTGTCAGCCGTGCCATAGACAGCTTGAAGGAGCAAAAGCCGGATGATGAAAATCTGCAGAGGCAGTCGACACTTGTTCACAATGCGCTAATCACTACAATCGATTCGTTTTGTCTGTTTGTGGTGCAGAACAATTTCGCACAGCTTGATCTGGATCCCGATTTCAGGATCGGTGACCAGGCAGAGCTTAAGCTTATGCTAAAGGATGCTTTGGCACAGGTATTTGAGGACAATTATGCAAGAGAAGACAACGAGGCATTTATCAACCTTATAGATACCTACAGCAAGGGGAGAAATGACTCTGCCGTCAGGCAGATGGTGGAGGATATCTACTATAAGGCGGGCAGCTCATCATGGCCGAGAAAGTGGATGAACAGCCTCCTAAGACTCTATGATATAAAGTCGGCTAAACAGCTTGAGGACTCAGAAATAATTAAGGAGATAGTGGATTACAGCAGGGTGCTTTTGGAGGAGGCTGTTCAGGAGCTTACAATGGCGAAAGACCTGGCATCAGCTACACCCGGGCTTGAAAAGTATGCGCTTACACTTTCAGAGGATATAGCATTGTTTGATGGAATGGCTGATGTGACAGGCTATGGCGGAATGCAGGAGTTCTTAAGCAAAATATCATTTGGCAGAATTGCAGTCATCAGGAAATTTGACGGAGACGAGAAGAAAAAGGAGCGCGTGAAAAGCATGCGCGATGCCACCAAGAAGAAGGTGGAGGAAATAAAGCAGAAATACTTTGTCATGTCAACCAAGCTCATGTATGAGCAGCTGGAGCGTCAAAGACCATTTGTTAAAGAGCTTATAAGGCTCTCACTCGAGTTTTATGATGCTATGGAGACTGTAAAAACAAAAAAAAGAGTGTTTGATTTTTCTGATATTGAGCATTTTGCGCTTCGCATACTGGTGGATGAACAGACACTTGAGCCAACAGAGACAGCGCGTGAGTTTTCAAAACATTTTGAGGAAATAATGATTGACGAGTATCAGGACTCAAACCAGGTGCAGGAGGATATACTTACCGCTATTTCAAGAGAGCACCAGGGAGTCGGCAACATGTTTATGGTGGGCGATGTGAAGCAGAGCATATACAGGTTTCGAATGGCGCGTCCTGAGCTGTTTATGGAAAAATACAACACATATACATCAGATGACAGTGCACACCAGAGAATAGACCTGCATAAAAATTTCAGAAGCAGGAATGAGGTGTTAGACTTTACTAACGACATATTCTACAAAATCATGGCAGCTGATTTGGGCAATGTGCAGTATGATGACGATGCGGCACTGTATCCCGGTGCAAGCTATCCGGATGAGACGATGCGTCCTGAGCTTTTGCTTGTTGATTACAAGGACGAGGAGCTGTCTGAAATTATAGAGGATGAGGATGGAGATAAGGTGCAGATAGAGGCTCTTTTGATTGCAAACCGTATCAGGAGTCTGATGGAAAACGGCATGGTAACTGATAAAAAGACAGGGCAGCTAAGAGCCGTGCAGTACAGGGATATAGTGATACTTTCGAGAAGTGTTGCAACCTGGGGCAATACAGTGGCAGCAGTATTAAAGGACTGTGATATTCCGGCACATGTAGAGTCGAATACAGGCTACTTTTCATCGTATGAGATACAGGTGATTCTGTCCATGCTTCGCATACTCGATAATCCGCTGCAGGATATTCCGATGGCAGCAGTGCTTGCTTCGCCTATCGTGGGCATGGATGATGAGGAGCTTGCACAGATTAGGGTGGCCTTTAAGGGAGTAAGCTTCGCACAGGCTGTACTTAGCGCTATGGCAGGAGAGGATGGCTATGAGGATGAGAAGCTTAAGGCCTTCGCAGAGGTATTTGAACGGCTCAGAGGTGCTGTAGCTGATACTCCAATCCATGAGCTTTTGTACATGATACTTGATGAGACAGGCTTTTACAGGTATGCATCGGCCATGCCGGCAGGAAAACGGCGCAGACAGAATATAGATATGCTGATTGAGATGGCTACAGCCTATGAAAAGACCAGCTACAAGGGACTGTTTCACTTTGTCAGGTACATAGATATACAGCAGAAATACGAGATAGACTACGGAGAGGCCGATACCGCAGGCGAGAATGACGATGTGGTGCGCATTATGACAATCCATAAGAGCAAGGGACTTGAGTTTCCTGTAGTGTTTGTTTCCGGGCTTGGCAAGGGCTTTAACACGCAGGACACAAAATCAGACCTGGTGATACATGAAAAGCTTGGTCTTGGCCTTGTGGAAAAAACAAAAAGCCCAAGGACAAAGCGACCATCACTAATCAGAAATGAGATAGAAAGCCGCATTAAAAGGGAAAATCTGGGAGAGGAGCTGCGTGTGCTGTATGTAGCGCTCACCAGGGCAAAGGAAAAGATAATCCTGACAGGGGGACTTTCAAATGCCCAAAAATCCTTTGAGAAGTATAGAGGCAATATAAATGCGAACCAACCAATAAGCTTTGGACAAAGGGAGGGAGCAGGGTGTTACCTGGACTGGATTATACCTGCCATGCTGTCGTACCCGGATAAGTATACGGTATCCACAGTCGATGCAACAGAGTTCGCTGCACGAACTGCGATGGATATGGCGGCAAACGATATATCAAGAGCGCAGCTTATTGGGCACATAAGTGCAGCGGATGAAACAAAAGCCAAAGAACTCGCAGAGGAATTTGATTTTGAGTATGCATATGCTTCTGATATAACTAAAAAAAGCAAATATTCGGTATCTGAGCTGAAGCATGACTCTATGGTTGAAAAGTACGACAGCACAGAGAGGGAGGCAGAGCGTCCTAAGTTTCTTTTGGAGGAGAAGGAGACGTATGTGCCGGACTTTGCGAGGGATGATGAGGCAGGCTGTGCTTCTAATGAAAGCAAAGAGCCTAAAAATGCAGCAGGTGTGAATCAGGGAGCGCTGCGCGGAACTGCAGTGCACCGTGTCATGGAGTGTCTGGATTTCAAGAGCCTGTGTGATATAGATACAAAAGACCATGTGGCAGTCAGTGCATTTGTGAAGAAAAGCATGGATGAAATGCTAAAAAAGGGGCTTATCACAGATGACATGTACAGGCTGACCAGACCAAAGCTTATAGAGCAGTTTATATCATCAGATGTGGCAGCGCGTATGGCACAGGCGGATAAGAGAGGCGATTTGTATAAAGAGAAGCCTTTTGTGATGGACTATGAGGGAGTATTGGTTCAGGGAATTATTGATGTATTCTGGCTGGAGAATGATAAAATAGTGCTGCTTGATTATAAGACAGACAGGGTAAATGCTGCTAAAGAGCTTATCGACAGATACAGCACACAGCTAAAACTGTATGCTGCTGCACTTGGAAGGATTTTTTCTACAGATGGGAAAAGCATACAGGCGGATGAGAGGCTCATATATTCATTCCGTTTACAGCAGACAATTGTTACCTGTCGTGAATATAAAAAATAGTGGCATGTCACAGCAATCTATTATATAATGTCTAACAGGCGGTACAAAAATATAATATATTAATATATCAGACATAATTGCTGTATGAACAGCTGTATATAAAGCCAAAGAAAAGAGATAATTTACATGGAGGAATACAATATGTACGAGTACGATGACGAGGTTTTAGACACATTTTTAAAGAAACAGACACAGCTTTTTAGTGAGGAGGTCGCAGATACTCCGGAGGCTGCAGAGAAATTTTTAGAGGACTGCATGGCTGTGGTATGTAAGAATATAAAGGAAGTAAGAGATTATTTTGATGAGGCAGGCTCAGATATTTCGGGTATGTCAGATGATGAGCTTATGGACCAGAGTGAGGTCTTTGCTATTGCGGACGGCAGATTCCTTGTTGTGGAAGGATAGCAGGTATGAAGTATTTTAAGAAAACGATGTGTATGCTGCTTGCATCAGCGACACTGCTCACCGGCTGCAGCATTGGCGGCAAGGAGATAGTGCTTGATATAAATACTACGAACAGCCATACGGTTTTTTCCGTGGACAATATGAAGTGCGATAAGACGGAGGCACTCATATATTTAGCCAATTACAAAAATCTGTACGGCACAATGTATGATGTAAATCTGCTTGAGACAGATGATGCGTCGAACGTGGAAAAATATATCAGGGATGTCACTGTTGATGAGCTGACGCGCATATACTGTATGGTTTCAATTGCACAGCAGAAGAAGATTACACTTACAGACAAGGAGAAGAGTAGTGTGTCAAAGGCTGCAAAGGAATACTATGACTCATTAAACGAAGCTGAAAAGAAATTTACAAAGGCTGATTTATCAGACATTGAGAGCGCATACGAGCATTATGCGATTGCGCAAAAGCTGTACAATTCTCTATCGAAGGGCGTTGATACAGAGGTGAGTGATGAGGATGCAAGAGTTATCCATATACAGAAAATCTTTGTAAAGAGCAAGGAGAGCGCAGATGCTGTGAGCCAGAAGCTTTTGTCAAAGGAAGATTTTGCAGCAGTTGCATCAGGCAGCAGTGAGGACAGCCAGACAGAGCTGTATGCGGCAAAGGGCACTCTGCCACATGAGGTTGAGGCTGTAGCATTTGAGCTTGGCGATGGAGAGACATCTGATATGATAAGCACAGATGACGGCTACTATTTCATCAAGTGTATATCTAAGCTGGACCGGGAAAAAACAGAGCAGAACAAGGTTACTATACTGCAAAAGCGGCAGCAGGAGCAGTTTAATGATGACTACGAGCACTTTGTAAAAAAAGCAGGGTTTAGTTTAAACAGTGACCTGTGGGATTCAATCAGTATAAAGGATGAAAAGGATGTGAAAACAAGCTCCTTTTTTACTGTGTACAATAAATACTTTCAAGCCGACAATTGAACAGGCAGATAATAATTAATAATAGACAGGAGCATATAATATGGACTGGGAATTTGACATCCTGTATGCAATTCAGAGCATCAGAACACCGTTTTTAGACAAGCTAATGGCGTTTTTATCCACCCTCGGAAATGCAGGCGCATTGTGGATTGTGATAGGTGTAGTGCTTTGTATTTCAAAAAAATACCGCCGTGGAGGCATGCAGATGCTTTCGGCAGAGCTTTTGAGCTTTATAGTGGGCAATCTGATAATAAAAAATATGGTCGACAGATTGAGACCATGTCAGATAGATGAGACAGTCAGTCTTATTGTAAAGATACCGTTTGACTCATCATTTCCTTCGGGACACACGTTAAACGGCATAACAGCGGCAGTGACACTTATGTTTATAGACAAAAGAATGGGAATACCGGCACTTGTACTTGCCATACTTATAGCATTTTCACGTATGTACAACTTCATGCATTTCCCAACGGATGTCCTGGCAGGAGCAGTGCTTGGAGTGGTATCGGCAGTGTTTGTGAACTTTTTGTTTAAGAGAGCCGATAATAAGCAATAAAAAAGCTGTACACATGCAGATACATGAAATCTGCATAGTGTACAGCTTTTTGTTATAATGAGATGATAACAGTAAAAGTACTTTGTTAGATTACTTTGTGAGAAGAAGCATGATATCATTACTTCTCTTTACAAATTTAGTCATCTGGTCAACTGAAAGCGGCTGGTTAGAAAGCATTGCAAGGTCGTAAAGTTGCTCAGCAAACATTGGAACGTGCTCAGAATCCTTATTGTCTAAGATGTACTTCACAAGCTCGTTGTTGGCATTTAATGTGAGTGTCTGGTCAGCAGCAAACATGCTTGGATCCATTCCACCCATGCCTCCGGCTGCGTACATCTTCATCATATCCTGCATACGTCTGCCCTGCTCTGAGAGTGTGAGCACAGATGCTACATCTGCGTTCTTAAGGTTTTCTACCTTTACAGTGAGTTTGTCGTTGTTCAAAGCCTTCTTGAATACCTCTGAGAGAGTAGTGGTTGCCTCTGTGAGGTCTGCACCGGATTCATCCTTGAGAGACTCTGTGAGGTCTGCATCTATTCTCATGAACTTGTAGTGGTCATTTCTCTGCTCAAGCTGTGTGATGAATGAGGTATCAATATTGTGGTCAAGGATAACAGCGTTCATGCCCTGCTCCTTGAACAGCTTGATATACTGACCCTGCTGTACTACATCTGTGACATAGTAGACTGTATTTTTCTCAGACTCCTTGTTTTCATCAGAGGCATTTGCATCAGTATTGTCAGCTTTCTTTGTATCATCAGAAGCATCGGCACTTTCTGCATCTGTTTTTTCATCTTCCGCAACAGGTGCGAGCAGCTCCGGAAGAGTCTGATACTTGTCATTGATGTCCTTGAAAAGAATATAGTCGTTTATCTTGTCGCAGAACTTCTCGTCCTTTAAGCAGCCAAACTTGATGAATGGGCTGATGTCATCCCAGTATTTCTCATAGGCTTCCTTATCTGTCTTGCACATACCGATGAGCTTGTCAGCTACTTTCTTGGTAATGTACTCAGAAATCTTCTTTACGAAGCCATCATTCTGGAGAGCAGAACGTGATACGTTAAGCGGTAAATCAGGACAATCGATAACACCCTTAAGGAGCATCAAAAACTCAGGAATGACTTCTTTGATATTGTCTGCGATAAATACCTGATTGTTGTAAAGCTTAATAGTTCCCTCAATTGAGTCGTACTCTGTGTTGATCTTAGGGAAGTAGAGGATACCCTTTAAGTTGAAAGGATAGTCCATATTCAGGTGAATCCAGAAAAGAGGCTCCTTGTAGTCTAAGAATACCTTTCTGTAAAACTCCTTGTATTCTTCGTCTGTACACTCATTCGGGCTCTTGGTCCAGAGTGGGGTTGTATCATTAAGCGGAACAGGGCGCTTAACGATTTTGAGCTGATCCTTTGCAGGAGATACCTCTACCTGCTCCTTCTCGCCCTTGTCATTTTCTTTTTCCTCGTACTTGGCGTCCTCATGGATTTCCTCGATGACAGTGTCAGTGTCACGCTTGTCAGCCTTGTCTATTGTCTCGTACTCCTCAGGAGCATTTTCCTTTGCAAGGTAAATCTCTGTAGGCATGAAAGAACAGTACTTTTCGATAACCTCACGTGCGCGGTACTCGTTTGCGAACTCAAGACAGTCGTCGTTTAAGTAGAGAGTAATCTCTGTTCCGACATCGTCCATGTCGCCATCCTCCATATTGTACTCTGTGCCACCATCACATGACCAGTGTACAGGTGTAGAGCCCTCTTTATAAGAGAGAGTATCGATTGTTACCTCGTCAGCTACCATAAATGCTGAGTAGAAGCCGAGACCAAAATGACCGATAATCTGGTCATCATTTGACTTATCCTTATATTTCTCGATGAAGTCTGTAGCGCCTGAAAATGCGATACGGCTTATGT
>ERZ791623.927-NODE-927-length-13962-cov-2.213921_pt1 | contig 13962 bp, 13 predicted proteins | sample MGYA00510268_ERZ791623 | MGnify/ENA primary metagenome ERZ791623 (study PRJEB30046, sample SAMN00715216) | human gut metagenome | study: EMG produced TPA metagenomics assembly of the A metagenome-wide association study of gut microbiota in type 2...
CGCCGCCCAGGCCGGTACCGATGACGATGATGTCGAGTTTGCGTTTGTTGGCAGGGCTTACTACCTTGATCGCCGCCTTGTGGTTGCTCCACTTTTGCGCGAGTTCCCCGGCGGGTATTTTTGAATCTAATTTGAAAGCCATATCTCTATATTTTTATAATTCAACGTAAGATGTTAGCAGACACAACCGCAGCAAAGACTCCGGAAGAAATAGACCAGCACGACCACGGCGAAACCGAGGAACACGACGGTCGCCACGATGTTGGCGATACATTTCAGGCGCGGATACCAGATGTCGTTGCCCCAGCCCACCGACTGGAACATCGACCACACGCCGTGCGTAAGGTGGAACCAGAGGGCGAAGAACCAAACCAGGTAGATCACCACGTAGTACCACTGCGAGAAGGTGTACTGAATCAGCGCAGCGCCGTCCTGCGGCGAGAAGCCGAGCGAATTTTCATGGTGTCCCAGCACCTCGACCAGCTGCATCTTCGACCAGAAGTTGAACAGATGGAGCAACAGACCGCCGAGGATGATCCATCCCAGTGCAAGCATGTTCTTCGACGCCCACTGCACACCCTTTTCCTTCACGGTAACGGCATAACGCTGCGAACCGCGTGCCTTATAGTTGTTCACGGTCAGCACCAGCGCATAAATGAAGTGGATCAGGATACCGGCGACCAGCACCAGCGTTCCGACCAACGCATACCAGTTGGCACCCAGGAATGCGCAGACCGTGTTGTACGCCTCGGGCGAGAAGATCGCCACGATGTTCATCGACATGTGGAAGAGGATAAAGAGCACGAGGAAACAACCGGTAATGCTCATTACCAACTTCTTGCCAAGAGAAGAATTAGTTAGAAAACAGCCCATAATGTTTGAAATTTGTTTATTTTTGTTAAAAATTTGTTTGCGCTTCGGCAAAGATAGTCATTGTTTGCATAATAACAACACAAAACAATTCGAAATTTACGCTTAAAATCAGGCATTTTATGACCAAAACGGAAATCCGGAAACAGATGAAAGGGCTCAATACGGCCCTTTCTTCGGAACAGCGCGAAGAGCTTTCCGCACGTATTTTCAACGAAGCGGAGAGGCTTCCGGCCTTCGCACGCGCCAAAGTGGTGGCCCTTTTCGCTTCGCTCAAAGACGAACCCCTCACCGCCCCGGCACTCGAACGCTGGAGCCGCTCCAAACGGATCGTGCTGCCCCGCGTGGAAGGCGACATAATGCGATTCTACGATTACGATCCCGCCTCGATGAACGATTCCGGCTCGTTCGGCATTTCGGAACCGGAGGCCACTGCGCTGTGCCGCCCCGAGGAGATCGATTTTATCATCGTGCCGGGTGTGGCGTTCACCGCCGCAGGCATGCGCCTGGGACGCGGCAAGGGATTCTACGACAAATACCTGTCGCAGCCGGGTTTCCGGGCTTTCAAGGCAGGCGTATGCTATCCGCATCAAGTCGTGGAGGAGCTGCCCGCCGATCCGTTCGACGTTCCGGTCGATCACCTTTGCTGCGGACGGTAAAACGAGTGCCGACTTTGGTCCCATAATCAAATCCTACCGTTCCCACGTGTTCTCCGGCCCGAAGACGTACCCCTTCGGGATTCCGCCATCGAAAACCGGCAAACACCGGTTACGGCAAAGAATCGTAAAAAGAGAAAACACCGCATCAAAGAAGCCTGCATCTACCGATGCAGGCTTCTTAACTAATATCATACAATATTATTATCGGTAGAGATACTCTCCCGGAATGCGGTGGCTGCGCCGCCCGATCGGAACGCCGATGCCGAGCGTCACGTTCATCGAAGTCGAAGTGACGGGCAGGAACTGCGGCGTATGGCTGCAAATCAACATATCGGTCGCCAGGAAGAAGTTGATCCAACTGGGGCAGGCATTGATCGCCACACCGAGGGCGTGCCCCTGGCCGTTGAGAAACGAATAACTGGTAGTCAGCGTAAACCAGGGAATCGGGTGGAAGTTCACCGAGGCGGTCAGGTTGTGGAACGTCTTCACATCCCAGACACGTACGTTGTAAAGCAGACCCAGGCCGATCTTGTGACGCCAAACCTCGTACTCGGCCCCCAGATTGATCGAGGTGCGCAGCATCTCGGTCTTGCCCTTGGAGGCCTGCACCCGGTCGAACTCCAGCTCGCCGAAATCGAACTCCGGATCGTGAACCTCACCGTCGATGATCTCCACGCCGGTAAAAGATTGGGATTTGGTCATCTGCCCACGCTCCAGGTATTTCTTTCCCCACGAAATGAAACCCAGGTCGTTCACGGCGAAAGAGAGCTGCAAATCGGGAATCACGTCGTACGTCACACCCAGATCGACGGCAAAACCGTAGCCCGCAGGTCCTTTGTAGGAAGAAACGTCGAAATCGTCGAACGAATAATATTCCGACCCGTCGGGACGCTGCATGGAGCTCATCTCAAGGCCCGACATTTCGAACGAACCGTCCGCATCGATATTCCAACTATTCTCCTGCAATTTTATATCGAGCCGGTCGATCGACGTCCGCGCACGGGCCGCGCCGACGAGAAACTTACCCCGTGCACCGAGGTAAATCTGATCCGTCAGCGGAAAAGAGTAACTGAAAGCGGCCTCGAGATAAGCCTGCGTCGAGGCTTTGATGTCGTTGATAACGGCCTCGTTCCGTCCGTTCTTGAGAAAGTCGAACAACGAATAGGGCATATTGGCCTCCGCTTCCATACGCACATTCAGGTCGAACGACCAGAATGTCTTATGATCCTTGCGGAATGCACCGAAACCGACGATATTGATCCGGGCATCGGTTCCGAGCATATTTTTCGAGCGCAGATTTCCCAACGCCTCGGCCGCAGAAACATTCTTGTCGAACAGCGTTACCAAACTTCCGTTCACCGGATAAAAAATATCGCTGACGGAGAGGTTACCGGAAACGTTGACCTGCACACCGCCCAATACGGGAATATTCACATAGCCGCGCAGCGGAGCGAAAGCCGGGTTAAGCTGGCTGCGGAAAGTCGAACCCTCCATAAAGTAGGCACTCGGCGTCTGTGCCACGGCCGTACATGCGACAAATGCCGCAATCAAAGTATATATGATCTTTTTCATATGAGGAATCCTGATTAAAGGTTCAGATTAAGACCGCCGCGTTTCTTCAAATGCAGCATCATACGAATCGACTGGCTGTCGCTGAATCCGATGCGCGGATAATATTTCTGCGGCATAAAATCGACATTCAGTTCGAAGAAAGAGAACAAACTCCGGATATCATCCTTGTAAAGCCGCACGGGAGCGATGTCATTCTCTTCGTCGGGTTCGACCAGGAAAGGCGCGATAGCCACGTTCGTTTCGGAAAAATCCGCAGCTACTTCGAAGCTCACCGGCAGACTGCTCCGCACCTCGCCGTACAGATCGAGCGTATTGACCGGATCGACGGTACCCTCGGGATCGAGGTTGTCGGCAAGCATATCGATCAAATCATCGTCGACATCCAACGTCGCATTATAAGTAATCGTATTGATTTTAATCTGGGAAAGAAATTCCCGCGCCAGCTCGCCCATCGTATCGCGCAACGCTTCGCCAGCCTCGTTGTCCTCGCCGAAAAACTTCTTGAATTCCGCCTTGAAAAGCTCCTCGCTATCGGCCGGAATCAACGCCGTAAAACGCTCGCGGTAACCTTCGTTGGACCAAATCAGATCGACCACTTCGTCCATTTTTTTCGATCCGGGAACGAGCATCTCGTCGATAAGAGCCTCCAGCATTCCGTCCAGATAAGTTCCATCGCTCGAAAGACGGACGATATCGACCCACTCCGCATTGCCCGGGAGCGTCGTCGGCAACCAGATATCGACCTCGTCGAAAATAGCGCGGATATCCGCACTGCCGTCCTGCAACTCGTCCATTCCGACCGTGATCTGCGCCAACGGCATAATCCATTCGCTCTGGTCGTTGCCGATGGTTACATCGCCGGATTCGATCTTGTTCAGATCATACGCCTTGTCGCACCCGAAGCAGAGCGAAAGAATACATAACAGGAATAAAAAATTTTTCATAGGCAGATTTTGCTCAATAAAACGGCCCAAAGGTATAATGTTTTCGACAAATAATCAAAATATAAATACTTTTCAACCACGAACAATCTGTTCAATCGACGACTTCTGCCGAAAAACTCCGGCTCATTCTCCGATTCAGCGCACGGCAGAGGTCTTTGTTAAAATTTTGCTACTTTTGCGACAGATGGACAACGTAAAAAAATACGGGTTGAAAGAACAGGTGGCCCTGCTGCCTCTGTCACCGGGCGTATATCAGTTTCTGGACAAGAACGGGACGATCATCTACGTCGGCAAAGCCAAAAGCCTGCGCAAGCGGGTCAGCTCGTATTTCATGCAGAACAAGGAACACAGCGCCAAGGTACAGGTACTCGTGAGGCAGATCGCTGCGATCCGGCACATCGTCGTCGATACCGAAACGGACGCCCTGCTGCTCGAAAACTCGTTGATCAAGACCCTCCAGCCGCGCTACAACATCCTGCTCAAGGACGACAAGACCTATCCCTGGATCGTCGTGCGCCGCGAACCGTTCCCGCGCGTACAGTCCACCCGCATCCTCAACCGCGACGGCTCCCAATATTTCGGTCCCTACGGCTCGGTAATGATGCAGCGCAGTATCCTGGAGTTTATCCGCGAGGTGATTCCCCTGCGAACCTGCTCGCTCAACCTTTCGCCGGCGGCTATCGCCAAAGGGCGCTATTCGGTCTGCCTGCAATACCACCTGGGCAACTGCAAGGGACCTTGCGTGGGAGCGCAAAGCGAAGAAGAATACGACGCACTGGTCGATATGACGGTTTCGATTCTCAAAGGCGACCTGCGCCCCGTGCGTACCTATCTTGAAAAAGAGATGGAGGCAGCCGCCCGAAACCTGAAATTCGAAGTCGCACAACGCTACAAGACACGCCTCGACGCCCTGGACAACTATTCGAGCAAATCGGTGATCGTCAGCGCACGCATCGTGGACGTGGACGTCTTCTCCCTGCTGGTGGACGACGATGTGGCCTACTGCAATTTCCTGCGCATCCGCCACGGTTCGGTCGTGGGCGTCTATACGATACGGCTCACCACGGGCATCGACACCGATCCGGCCCAAATGCTGACCCTGGCCATCCAGCACATCGCCGAAACGATCGCCGGAACGCTGGCCAAAGAGGTCATCGTTCCCTACCTCCCCTCGGCCGCGCAACTTTTCGACGGAGTGACCTTCACCGTTCCCAAACGGGGCGAAAAACTCGATCTGCTGGAGTTCTCGCTCAAGAGCGCCCGTATCTATCGCGCCGAACAACTCAAGAACCTCGAGATCAAGAATCCCGAGCGGCATACCGAACGCCTGATGGCCACCATGCAAAAGGAGCTGCACCTGGACCGTCCGCCCCGCCACATCGAATGCTTCGACAACTCCAACCTGCAGGGGACCAACCCGGTAGCTTCATGCGTGGTATTCCGGGACGGCAAGCCTTCACGCAAAGAGTACCGCCATTTCAACATCAAAACCGTCATCGGCGCAGACGACTTCGCCTCGATGCGCGAGATCGTCTTCCGCCGTTACAGCCGCCTGATCGCCGAAGGAGCCGAACTGCCCGACCTGATTATCGTGGACGGCGGCAAAGGACAGCTCTCCAGCGCCTATGCCGTGCTGTGCGAACTGGGAATCGAAAAACAAGTCCCCATCGTAGGCCTGGCCAAGCGGATCGAAGAGATCTTCTTCCCCGGGGACCCGATGCCCTACTACTTGAGCCGTACGGGTGAACCGCTCAAAGTGGTGTGTCACATCCGCGACGAAGCCCATCGCTTCGGCATCACCTTCCACCGGCAGAAGCGAAGCAAAGGTTTCATTCACAGTGAACTGGAAAATATCGAAGGAGTCGGCCCGAAGACCATAGAGCTCCTGTTGCGCCATTTCCGTACGGTGGAGAAAATCCGCACGGCCCCTGCCGAAGAACTCTCGGCCCTCGTCGGACCGGCCAAGGCCGCCAGGCTCCTCGTCCACTTCGGCAGACAGTAAGGACGCAGAAAAATGCGAAAAAAATTTGGAGTTCCTCGATAAATCATTACTTTTGCAGAGCAAATCACCGATTTAGCAGCCCGGATGGCGGAATTGGTAGACGCGTTGGTCTCAAACACCAATGACAGCAATGTTGTGCCGGTTCGATCCCGGCTCCGGGTACCAGTAAAATCGCTTAATCTGTTGATATATAAAGATTAAGCGATTTTTATTTTTTGGATTTTCCCCACATTTTCCCCACACGTGCTGTGAAAGATGTTTTAATCCACCTCTTTTACCCAATCATGCGCATGTTTTGTTATGATCTTTCGGGTAGTGTCAGCGGAATATCTGGATAGAGTGTTTCGTAGGTTTGCATCGGCTCCAGAGTTTGCGGACGATTGGCCGAGCGGAGAAAATTCCAGAAATCCGCGGGAAAGTGCACGACTTGTCCCACATGGGAGCGAAGTGTGGTCAACACCACACGGCCATCGCTCAGCCGTCCGATATGTTCGAGTTTTTCGCTGCCGAACATCCCGGGACGGATGCGTAGCACTTCGCCCGTCGTGCGATTCCAGAGCCGGGCGAAATCCAGTCGCATCGAATCGCAAGATCCTTTGACCAGCACCCAATCTTCTCCAAACGGAAGAAGAACCGACCAGGGATCCACATTCTGCATACGGGTGGCCCGGCAGCGGCGCGTGTCGATGTCGAGTTCCAGCAGCCGGGCAACCACCTCCCGGTCCGAGAAGCCGCACATCACCAGTCGGCCGGTTCCGGGGACAGGAATGGAGCCGTTGAACCCGTCGCCGCTCAATATGTGGAAGCCCAGCGGTGAGAGCGAGCCGTTTTCGAAACAATAGGTCTCTTCGTCGTGTGCAAGGAGGATGCGTCCGAGTCCGTCGCAGGCGAACCTGCAAGGGTGCTGCGCCTTGGGCAGGGGAAAACGCTGGACGCGCTCCACTCCCTGCGGATTCATCGTGAGGATTGTGGCGCTCTGCCGGTCTCCGAAGCAGAGGTAGCGGCCGAACCATCGGGGGCGCTGGTCGAAAAAAAGATAGGGCGATTCCTGTTTCGGCAGATCGCACAGCCGCTTCCAGCTGTTCGCTTCAAGGGGATCCTTGCCCCCGAGGAGCATCCAGCACTGCATGGGCGGAATGTAGTAAAACGCCGCATAGAAATCCATCTCCGGGGAGTAGGTCAGGCAGCAAAACCGGTTCCAACGCACCTTGACCGGTTGCAACGGACGCTGGCGACGAAATTCCCCTGCCACTGCTCCGCATCACGGCTTTTCCACCGCCCGCTGCAGAAGTCGCCGGCCAGCGAGTCGAGCATGTAGTCTGCATCATCGGGCCACGGTACCTCTTCGCAGGGCATCGTGCGCCCGGGGTCGATTTCGCGGGCCGGAGTGCCCGGTGCGCGCCCCGGCTGCTTCAACTGCCGGCAATATTGACCCGCCTTTCCGCAAGCCTTTTCGAAATCCGTAGCGTGAGCCTCCGGTTGCAACGTGAGGAGGTAGATATCGTCGCCGTCGAGGTCGTAGAGCCGGTATCCGTGGCAGGTCAGCTCCTGCCCGAGAGCCGCAAGTCCCTCTTCGTGCGAGCGGCAGGCATATTGCACCCCGATCTCGTCGAATCGGGCTTCATGCAGCACCGAAATCCCTTCGCCCCATTTTTTACGCATCTCAGCCAGCGAGTCGTTCACGTCCCCATCGTATTTGAGCAGGTCCAGCGCCTCCTCTACGGCCCGCCCGACCTCCGGGAATTTACTCCCACCGGCCGATGTGTCGCCCGGATCGTCCTCCTCCTTCGGCTGGTCCGGCGCCTCCGCGGCCTGTCCGATCGTCGATAGGTTGCGCCCGAGCTGATCCTCGAGCATCTGAAACACTTTCACGTGGGCGTTTCGGATTCCCTGACTCGAGTAGACCATCACGGGTTTGCGCACCAGCCGGATGCCGAATCCTTCGAGCGCGTCGAATAACTCCGGGAGCTGCAGCGGCGTAAACATCCGGTGCTGCATCACGGGGCGGTCTTCGATGAAGAGATCGCCGTGGCCTTCGTTCCACATGCCGCGTGTCGTGTTATCTTCGTTGCGGAGCGAGATCTCGTAGCTGTTGTGCTGGCGGCAACTGCCGTAGAGGCTGCGGGGACTGTTCAGCCGGAGTGTCAGCACCACGCGCCTGCGCCGCTCCTCCTTCGGAGCCGCCGGGTCGGCATAGGGCTCGCCGTCGGAGGAGAACTGCGCGATGACCTCCCATTCGTATGACTCGGGCCACGGAATCCCGGCGGCCTCCAGCCATCGGAAGGCCTCCAGCTGGTGCGTAACGGTGTCGTAGAAGCCTTCAATCCGACTTCTGAGTTCCTGCAGGTGGGGAAATGGGAATCCCTCCAGCAGGCGGACGATGCGCCGCAGCAGGAACAGCTCCGCGGGATCCTCGACCATCAGTATGCGCGCCAGCACGAGCAGATAACGCACGGCCTCCGGCTCTGCCGAAAGGGCGAGAAGCGCCACGCAGTACCAGAACCCCACGATGTCGTAATCCTTCGGAAGGCCCGTCGTGCGTTGGCGTTCGCGCTCCTCGGGCGAGGTCGGGAGGATGGCGTAGTTGTCGAGCGGCGCCGCGACGACCCGCACCACCTCCGCGTCGGCGGCGAACGGCTCCATGCGCAGCACCTCCTTGAGATTGAGAGGAGCGTGGATGAACGATCCGAGTTTGCGGTTGAGTGCGTCGATCTTTTCGGCCGTCCCGGGAGTGCATCCGGGCAGCGGGGCGATTTTCAACGGTGTCATGGTATCGGGCTTATATTGGTGAATGGATATCTTTTTCCTGTGCAGCGATTGCCTCTGTCACCCTGCGGATGTTCCGGCGGGTATATCCAAACGAGACGATCGAACTGCGCTTGCCGAGGTCATTGATGCTGTTGATCCAGATGTCGCCGCGGTCGTGCGCAACGAAGATCTGTTCACCCCACGTGGCGCTCCACCATGCGGGATGGGTGTGTGCGACAAAAAAATCCCGGTCCATGTGGTCAATCGTCCAGTTGTACTGCTCGGCCAGCTCCCGAAGCAAAGCGTCGATCCGCTCTGGCGGCAGCACCTTTTTCTCCAGCGGAAGAAAAGCCTGCGGTATTGGAGGCGGAAGAGGACGAAAGCCACCGGGACGCAGACGGTCGCGATCCAGAGAAGTACATTTGTCGAAATGGACGCCATTCCGGTAAGTGTGATGAAAGCCAGGAAGAGCGGAAGATAGAGAAGCATGATCGGAAGCAGGTAATGGGTCCAGATTCCTTCGGCGTTGAGCGGCAGCCTGCGGGGTCGCCGTATGAAGTCGGCCGTATCGCCCCGGGCTTCGTTGCGACATCCAATCCGAATGAATACTTCAACGAGGAGCAGACAACCGATTCCCGCCACCCATAAAAGAAAGGTAGGAACGGCATTTAGCTCCGGTGCTCCGACCTGGATCGTCAATACGCCGTCGTAGGCCACCCCGTCGAACGAGAGGTCCCGGCAACGAAGCCGGTATTCACCCTTTTTGGCGGGAGAGAAGCGATAGAAGTGCCGGCAGATACGTGTGGTTATGCCGTTGCTCCAGGATTCGGAAGAGGAACTGCGAAGCCATGTCAGCGATGTCCCCTCCTCCGTGACGATGGTCGGGGTTCGGTCGGTATATTGGTTGCTGGAGAGCAGAATCTCGTAGTTGCCCCGAGCCCGCGGCTGCCCGGCTTCGATCGAAAGGCAGCAATGTACGGTGTCGCATTCCGGGGTGGCGGCGTGGAGCAGGACCGCCCGGGCGGCATTGCTTGGGGCAACGTCGAAGGCGGAATGGTTGTCCGCCTGAATCTCTTTACCCTGAGCGCTCCATATAGGAATTATCAGCGCAAGCAGTAGTACGAATCCGCACCGAATAACTCTTTCCATATCACTCGACGGCAGTTTCGAAGGGTGAACGATCGAGCAGGGCCTCCTCGGGAATCTCGGCCGACCGGGGCCAGTAAAACTCATCCTCCGTATCATCAATCCAGAAGAGCGGCAGCATCAGGGGCAGATACTGGAACAGGTAGCGGCCGTCGGTCAGGCTGGCAAAGACCACGATGAAGGTATTCATCCGCATGCGTTCGTCCCATGCAAAACGCCACGAGAGATAGAGGTTCTGCATCCGTCCGGGACGGGTTGCCACCGCCACGTCTCCCTCTTCATCGGGCAAGAAATGGCCCGAGTCGAGCGACAGCTCGCCCAGCTCCATGATGCCCTCGGAGGCTTGAAGAACACTTATGGCCTTGAAACACTCCCCGCGGCGGATCGAGCGGTGGGGAATGGTCGCGCGAACCACCACCCAGACCGAATCCCCGTGCAGGATGGCGTGCTCGACATCGAAGCGCACCTGCGGACGTTCGAGGGGTTTCAGCCGGCGGTTTACCACCTCGGCATCCCGATACAACCAGGTCGATTCGGATGCCACGAAAGGCGGGTTGATTTCCGTGGATTTACGGGTGCTTGCGCAGCTTGTGGCCGCGAGCAGAAGGAGAAATACGATGAGATGATTGATTTTCATGGTTTTTTACAATTTCCGTTACGTGTAGCGGGCCAGCAGCCAAATCACAACTCCGACAACGAGGGCCACCATGAGAAAGCGCACGAGGTCGCGTCGGATAGAGGGCTCCTCTTCGGGATGGCAGCGGAACATCCGGGCCAGCTCCTCGAAACTCCGGCAACCGTAGACTACCTGCCGGAAGTCGGCGGCATTGCGCCAGCACGCCTCCCGGAACCACTCTGACTGGGGGTATTCACGGGCGATCCACGCCTGCAACTCCGGGAGCGGACAATGGCGAACCTCCTCTTCGAAGACGGTTTCATAGCGGACGGTGCGTCGCTCAGTCGGGCCGATGCGACCATAGAGCCCGACGGGGCCGGTCTCCCAACAGCGGCGGATCGTATAGCGCCGTCCGGAGGCGTCGACCACCTCCTGCCCCGCCCAGCCGTCGGCCTCGGCGAGCAGCCGGCGTGTCGTCACGTTCTCCTCCCGCCAGAAGACATAGACCATGTGCTCCGCGGGGGCGAGGTAAAAGACCGGGTATTTCAGCGCGGCTTTCATCGCTGTTTCGTTGGGCCCTTACCACAGGTAGCGCACCCACGGGCTCTTGGGGTTGCTCAGCAGCACGTCGGCCGTCGTCTTCATCACCGAGTTATAGGCCCGTTTGCCGCCCCACAGCGAACGTCCGAGGATGTAGCTCATGGCCAGTTCGCGCCACGACCCGCACGCCTCGTGCGCCAGCGTGTCGGCCCGTCCGATGTACGCCCACGCCTCCTCTTCGGTGAGGTAGCCCATCTCGCAGCAGGCCCGCGCCAGAAAGACAATGCGCCCGGCATCCCAACCCGTCACGTTGCAGCCGCTGAGTTCTTCCTTCGAGGCGACCACGCCGCACGTGAGGAGTTCGTCGAGGGTCTCCCGCAGGTTTTCGAGTTGCGACAAGGCCTTGTCGTAATCCTCCTGCGAGGTCATCCGCTGCTGGAGGAGTTCGTCCTGCCGTTCGCGGCCGTCGAGCCGAAAGGCTTCGAGCACCGTGGGCCAGTAGTAGCGGAAACCCTTTTCGCAGAGGTAGTCCAGTTGCCCGCGGGCCTCGGCAGTGGAGTCGATGCCCCACCAGCCGCCCAGAATTTCGGGCAGCGTGTCGAAAATCCCCGTCTCCAGCGAATTCTGCCAGGCCCCCTGCTGCGAAGCGTACATCGCCCCGATGGCCAGCTGGCGGCACGGTTCGTCAGCGAGCGTCGATTTCGGATTCAGGCAAATTTCCTGAAACGACCGGCGCAGCTTGCGCACCGTTCGCCAGACCCGGCTGCCTTTCCTGTAAAGCCACGTCAGAGGGCCGACCGCCACGGCAGCCAGCATCACATAGAATTCAAGTCCCCGTTCCATCGTTTCGGCGTTGACGGGTTGCTATGCGTTCCACGGAATCTGCTGCCAGGGTGAGGTCTCCTCTTCGAGCAGCGTGGTGACGATCTCCCAGGCTGTTTGGCAATCCTCCTCGTCGCCGTGCCAGACGCCGCGTCCGAAGGCGAAGCTGCGTCCGTACTCTTCCCACGACGAGAAGTGTTCGCGGGCGGTATCGGCCGCCACCTGCATCACTTGCCACATCTCCTCCTCGGAGAGATAACCGGCGTGAAGAGCCCAACGCCCGAGATTGGCGATGCGCACCAGATCCCACGCGATGACCGTCTGCGGAAGCGTTTCGGCTGTACAATACCCGTTTCTGATCATAAACTCTGCGATCAACTGCACATCCTCGGCTTTCTCCTCGGGATCACCCGCTTTGGGTTGGTCGCCGCGCATGAGCGCCAGCGCCGCGTCGGCATCTGCATGGTGCCCTTCGTGGAGCAGCCACTGCACGATTCCGAGCGTCGAGTCGCGGTCCGTAATACCCCACCAACTTTGCAGTTGCGCGCGGTAGGTTTCGGGCAGGACCTCGCTCTCGACGGCATCCACCGCCTCGTCGTTATAGACCAGCAGCGGCGCGGCAAAAGCCATCAACCGCATCTGTTCAGCCTTCAGCCGGCACGTTGCGGCGTGCTTGATCTCCCAGCCGTCATCCTCCCCCAGCCAGTCGAGTGCGGCGGCATTTGCCTCGCGCAACTCCTTTTCGAGGCTCCCGTCCTGCATCGCCTGCATGGTTGCAGCGGCCTGTGCCAGGTTCTGCCGGGCGGCTTCGGCCACGGCCGCGGCATCCACGCCGCCGAGCGTGCCCATGGCTGCCTGCTGTGCCTGGATCTCCGCCAGATTGGGTACGGCAGCCTGCATCTGCGCCATGATCTGTGCCTGCATGTCGCCCATGTCGGGCATCCCCGGCATCGAGCCCATCATTGCGCGCATCTGCTCCAGGGCTGCCTCCTGTGCCGCCCGGGCAATCTCCTCCGGGCTTTGGGGTTTCATCTTCTCGTTTGCCATGTTCGGTATGTTTTAAGGTTTTCGATCCATTTTATCCTTCGGCGCCGGCCGTGAGCAACAGTTCGACGATCTCCGTGAAGCCGCGTTCTCCGGCATAGTAGAGCGCAGTGTGCTGGAGGTTGTCCGCCGCATTGACTTCGGCATGACGCTCCACAAGCAGGCGCACGACTTCGTTGTTCCCGGCACGTGACGCCACGAGCAGGGGCGTCTCGCCCACCCCGTTGCGGGCATCGATCGACGCTCCAGCCCCGAGCAGTCTCTCCACGAGGAAGCGATTGCCCGCCTGTGCCGCCCAATGCAGCGGTGTTGTCCCGTCGGGCAGCGGCCGGTTGGCATCGGCTCCGGCGTCGAGGAGCATCCGGGCAATGTGCAGATTCCCGCGTCCGCACGCCACCAGCAACGGCGTTTCGCCCGCATCGTTCGGCGCATCGAGTTGCGCTTTCGAGGCCGCGAGCAGCGTACGCACGACCTCGGCCTGATCGTTGTAAACGGCCTGGTGCAGCAGCGTGTTACCTTCGGCATCGCGGCTGTCCGCCCTTCCGGAACCGCCCCGGCTCAACCGTGCCACGACTTCCGTCAGCCCGAGTGCCGTGGCGTAGTCCAGCGCGCGGTGTCCCGTCTGGTCCGTAGCCTCGGTGTCGACTCCGCGGTCGATCAGCCACAGAGCGGCATCAGCGGCGTGCAACCCTCCCGGTCCGAGGCATCCGGGTCGGCGCCGGCCTCCACGAGACGGGCGATGATCTCGCGGTTGCCGCTGCGGGCCGCGGTATGGAGCGGCGTTTCGCTCCGGTTGTTGGCCTGCGACGGATCGGCTCCCCGGTCGAGCAGCAACGCGGCCAGATCGCGAAAGCCCAGCCGACAGACGTAATGGAGCGCCGTGTTGCCCTCGGCATCGCGCCGGTTGAGCTCGATGCCACCCCGTTCGAGGAGCAGCTTCACGATGTTTTTCTGTCCGTTGCGGCAAGCGTTCAGAAAGGTCTGGAAGGTATCCATAGC
>ERZ791623.929-NODE-929-length-13948-cov-4.939394_pt1 | contig 13948 bp, 9 predicted proteins | sample MGYA00510268_ERZ791623 | MGnify/ENA primary metagenome ERZ791623 (study PRJEB30046, sample SAMN00715216) | human gut metagenome | study: EMG produced TPA metagenomics assembly of the A metagenome-wide association study of gut microbiota in type 2...
AACGCGTTTTAAACCACCTTCCACCAGCCATAGAGCCGGATACAAGCTTCCTACTCCTGCGCCAGGATAAAAAAATCACGAACCGTCTCCATTGACAAGTCAATATCTTCATCACTTACATAAGCATCCACGCAATAAAGCTCATCTCCCAGATCAGCTCCTGCATATACATGCTGATATTCTTTGTCTCCGCTGCTGTATTTCTCAACAATATATGACACCGACAACCCCTCTATATCCATCGTCTCAACTTCGGAACTATCCAGATGTCTGTTTGCATCAATATAATCCTCTACGCTGCCATACCATTCCTTACTGTATAAAGCACAGTTTACTTCCACTCTTGGATCAACAGAATAAAAGCACTCTACTACATAATCCGTATCATCGTAGCCTTCATTTGCATAGAAACCATCCGGAACCTTATGCGTAACGGAAATGGATCCTAGCTGGATCGTGCTCTTTTCCTTGGTCTCCCCATAACTGGCGGACTTTGATCTGTTCTGAAGCTGGGCTTCAACATCATACTGTGTAGAATCCGGCAGATCCGTCTTTTCTGCAGTAACGGAAATCGCTGCGAATATGTATAATATTTCCTCGTCTGTCAGTTCTGATGTCTCCAGCACGATCTGACCACCGATCCGGTAACCCACCTCCGGTGCAGCCGTATAAACAACAAACATCGAATCTCCGCTCATTTCACCCTTATAATATGCATAACGGGTTCCAAGAAGTTCCATTTCCTGAACCTCCTGTGTCACTGTGCCGCCTGCATCAACCAAAGCCTGTGACAACTCGTCAGGATTCTCCATCACTGTATCGTATGAACCATCTACGACTGCTATCTTCATCTGAAAGACATCTGTCACATAGATGACCACATCTATAGAATCTGCACATACCATGTCATAGATTCCCGGGACAGTAAACTGATATCCATCTTTTACAAATGTCATATCCGGCCGGTCTGCATCTATATCCTCTTCATCATCCAGTTCTTTACCAAATATATCAGAGGTGTCTTCTTCAGTATCTTCTATATCTTCTTCCGTATCCGTCTCGTCCTCCGTATCCAATTCAGAACTGTTTTCTTCAGTATCAACTACTATATCGTTGCGAAATTCATTATTTACCTTGATCTTTTTGTTGTTGCTGCTGTCATCCTGTTTACTCTTATACAGCATTACCCCAAAAACAACTGCTGCTGCAAAAAACAATACCGTCACAATAATCAAAGCAATAATGGGTCCCTTACTATTCTTGTTGTTTCCCATAGATAAACTCCTTATTCCTGTTTTTCCTTATAGTTATGGAACCCAACCCAGAAAATGATCGTAAAGATAAGGAAAAGAATGGATATGAACACCGGAAACAGAATTGTCTTGCTGTCATACTGAAATCTTGGTGAAGCCGTATGAGCATCTTCATACAGATAGCTGACATAATCCCCTTCTTTTACACCCTTTGTATCAAGCCATACCCGCTTTGTATGATAGTTTGTATCCTCATCCCATATAGTCACATCTGCAAGTGTATACTGTTCAACGATCCGATCCACACTCGCTGTATCCTGCTGCTCACCCCATACAGATCTGCAAGCTGTACCATCTTATCGACATCCGGAAGTGTCTTATTTAACTCCCATTTTGATACCGACTGTCTGCTCACATTCAGATACTCTGCCAGTTCTTCCTGCGTCATCCCCTTCTGCATTCGAAGCGCAAGCAGTCTCTCTCCTATCGATTCTTTCCAATCTTCTACCATATTTCTTTCCTCCAGATTTGTTCCTCCACCAACCTATCAGATTCTTCCTCTATATACCAGCAATTTAGGTATCCACTTTGGCAACCATGGGTTGCACCCCAGTATTTATCAGGCTTTCAGGCAATGTATCGGTATTTTTATCTTTACCTGTTAACTAACTTTGTTGTAGATGATAACACCTGCCTATGACATTTGCCAAGAAAGATTTACTGGCAAATATAGAATGCCGCCTGCATCACATACCGCTCATACTCCCCAAACCACTGTAAATTCTGGAAGTGCAACCACTGGTTGCCAAAATGGATATCCAAATAGCTGGCACGCAGCGAGATAATCTGATAAACTAATAGGCAAAGCATTATTAATAAGGAAACAGGAGGAGTCTATGAAGAAGTGTAAACATTTTATGGCTTTTGTAGCGGTTATACTTGTCTTTGCCATGACATTTTCAAATGTCAGCATTCAGGCAGACGCTGCAGCAACTGCAAAAGCCAAGAGCATCACGGTAAAAAATCTGCCGTCAAATACTCTTACGCTTAAGAAGGGGAAGACATTTACCATCAAAACAAATGTCTCAAAAAAGAATCTGAAATATGCTACAAGCAACAAGAAGGTTGTAACAGTAACAAAAAACGGAAAAATTAAGGCGATCAAAAAAGGAAAGGCAAATATCACCATTTCCCTGAAGTCAAATCCAAAGGTCAAAAAGGTTATCCATGTTACCGTAGGCAAACCGGTGACAAAGGTTAAGCTGAATAAGACCAGCCTGATATTAATTAAAGGAAAATCCTCAACGCTCAAAGCAACAGTCACCCCGGCAAAACCAAGCAACAAAAAACTGATCTGGAAAAGCTCCAAGCCAAGTGTTGCAAAGGTCAGCACAACGGGAAAGATCACAGGAATAAAGGCCGGAACAGCAACCATCACAGTGACAGCAGCCGATGGTTCCGGAAAAAAAGCTGCCTGCAAGGTAACTGTTGTAAATCCGACAAATGTAACTTCCATATCCATGTCTGATCCACAGACAGCAAAGGTGGTACTGTCATCTGCGCAGAAGCTTTCCGCATCCAATTTTTCGGCAAAAGCAGGCACTGTTATAAATGGAAGATTTCCGATCAAGGTTCAGATCGAAAGTGTGACAACAAAAGATAATAAAACCTACACACTGAAATTAGGCAAAAAACCTCTGCTGGACGATAAAATGAAAGTCCGCATCACTGTCACCGGTCTGTACGAAACCGGAACCGTATCAAGAGAGGTAAGCAGTCCTTATACACCGAAGAAAAAAGAGGACTTTACGACATATAACTGCAAACAAAATGTGAAAACATACAAGACCCTGAAGTTCGACAGCGACGGCGGCTATTATACTTATACGGTGGCAAATCTTCCAGCAGGTATTACATATACCAAAGACGATGTGCTCCATTATAGTATTCATTTTTCCGGAACTCCGACCAAAACAGGAACAACAATATCAACAGTTACGGCTAAGGATGAAAAAGGCAATATAACTACCATGAAGATCACCTGGAATATCTACAATGATTCCGTGATCGCAGCGGCATATAAAGAAACCTATTATAACCTTCTTACTTCCCCGACTGTAAAGATTTCAAACTATATATCCGGTCCTGCCGGCGGCTCAGGTCAATATACTTATGCGATCGTTGGTAATTCATACGGTTTAACTATTAATTCAAAAGGACTCATTGAGGGCACACTGAACAAGGCAGGAACTTATCGCGTCAATGTAAAAATTACAGATGCAAATAATCCACAGATCAGCCTGACAACCACTTCTGTGACCCATGTATCAAATAATAGTCTGTCTTTATCCGGCACGATCAAATCAAAAGACGGCTCTGTTATATACTGGGCGCACATAGCCCTTATAGATAAAGTAACAGGTGAGACCTACAGTACCCGCTCCGGTTTACAGGGCGAATATTCCATTAACGCTCCGGCTGGAACATACGATATAGAGATAGAAGTCGGATCGGATATTACATATGTATATTCCCTAAAGCTCACCAAAAACATAACCAACAAAACCCTTGTATCTGATACAAGGAAAATAAAGGTCAGACTAAATATCAACAACAATGATATAGATCAGCTTAGCTCATGGACAGATGAATATGGAAATGATGATAACTATGGTACGGGAGATTATGTATTTCTGGCACCGGGAACCTATAAACTCAGTGCAAATGGTATTATTTACCCTGGTATGTCGGATTTTGTTGCAACAATAAATGCAACTGTAACCAGCAAAACAACATCTCTGACTGCAATCGTTCATAATAAGCCTGTTGATCTCACAGAAGGAAAAGGCGTACAGGCAATCAAAGGACAACGATACAAATTTATTCCGAAGAAAACCGGAACCTATTATTTCTATTCCATTTCTACAGATAAAAGTCCTACGGCAGTTCTGTATGATGCAAATATGGAAGAGCTTACCAAAAGCCAGTATCTTCGCCACAATCTGACAGATAACGAACTCGATTTCTATCTCAGTTACGAATGTGAAGCCGGTAAGACCTATTATGTGATCGTCAGAGGCGGTTCATGTTCCCTGTATGTATCATCTACAGATCCGGGTACCAAATAAAATGCATATTGATATATTGGAGGAATCTATGAAAAAATATAAACATTTAATGGCATTTATAGCGGTTGTACTTGTCTTTGCCATGACATTTTCAAGTATCAGTATTCCTGCAAATGCTGCAACAACTGCCAAAGCCAAGAGTATCACGGTAAAAAACCTGCCGTCGAATACTCTCACGCTTAAAAAAGGGAAGACATTTACCATCAAAACAAATGTCTCAAAAACAAAACTGAAATATACCACAAGCAACAAGAAGGTTGTAACGGTAACAAAAAACGGAAAAATTAAGGCAATTAAAAAGGGAAAGGCAAATATCACCGTTTCCCTGAAATCAGATCCAAAGGTCAAAAAGGTTATCCATGTTACTGTAGGTAAACCGGTGACAAAGGTAAAGCTGAATAAGACCAGCCTGCTGTTGGTCAAAGGAAAGAACTCAACGCTCAAAGCAAAGATCACACCTGCAAAACCAAGCAATAAAAAACTGATCTGGAAAAGCTCCAAACCAACTGTTGTAAAGGTCAGCTCATCCGGAAAGATCGCCGGAATAAAGGCAGGAACAGCAACTATCACAGCGACGGCAGCCGATGGCTCCGGCAAAAAGGCAAGCTGCAAGGTAACGGTAGTAAATCCGACAAAGATAGCTTCTGTATCCATGCCTGATCCACAGACAGCAAAGGTGGTATTATCATCTGCACAGAAGCTGTCTGCATCCAATTTCTCTGCGAAAGCAGGAACTGTCTTAAATGGAACATTTCCGCTCAATGTTCAGATCGAAAGTGTAACAACGACTGACAACAAAACATATATCCTTAAATTCAGCAAAAAACCTCTGTTGGATTTCAATATGAATGTCCGGATCACGGTCACCGGTCTGTATGGAACCGGAACAGCAACAACTGAAACCAACAGCTCTTTTGGTGCTTATAAAGTGACACTTTCTGAGACATATAATTGCAAGCAGAATGTCCCGATCGGGAAAAAGATGGAATTCAAATTTGGCTATGGTTACTACAATTATACTGTAAAGGATCTGCCTGCAGGTATTACCTACACAAAAGATACCACCAATTATAACACGATTTACTTTACCGGAACTCCGACCAAAACCGGAACAACGGTATCAACAGTTATCGCAACAGATGAAAAAGGCTGTGTAACTACCATGAAGATCACCTGGAACATCTACAGTGATTCTGTGATCATAGCATCCTACAACGAAAAGAAAAATTATTATACTATTCCTAACTCCAGTACAACGACAGAGACACAGGTTTCATGTAATATATATTATACGTGTGGAGGTTCCGGTACATATACATATGCACTGGTTGATAATCAATACGAATTATTTATAGATAAAAACAATGGACTTGTCTATGGAAATCTGACCAAAGAAGGAACTTACAATATCCGTGTAAAAGTATCAGATGCAAAGAATCCACAGATCAGTACAACGATAATTTGTCCGATCCATATAGTAAGGAAAATATCGGTATCCGGTTATGTCAAATCCAAAGACGGTTCCATTATGACCTACTACGACGGATTGACATTTATCACTTTTTATAATGTTGACACTGGATATGCGTACATGGTAAGTGGAGATGCCTACTCTAATAACGACAAAGATGGTAAATATTATGTTTCCATTCTGCCCGGAACATATAATATAGAGTTATGCACCGGTGATGATCGTACATACCTGTATTCACAGACATTTACACACAGTGTAACGGATAAGACACTTGTATCTGATACACGAAAAATAATGATCCGCCCGGACAAGAACGGCTATGATATGAACCGGCTGGGTAAATGGACAGATACAGAAAATTCCGATTCCCTGGGACTTCGTGACCATGTATTTCTGTCACCGGGAACCTACGATCTCATTTCATCATCGGATGAATATGACGAAATTGCAGTTATACATGCAACTGTAACCAGCAAGACAACAACCCTGACAGCTACAATTAAGAGTAAGACCGCTGCTGTCACGGAAGGAAAAGCAGTAGAGACCATCACTGGTCAGCGATACAAATTCGTTCCAACAAAAACCGGAACCTATTATTTCTACTCTGTTTCCGAATTTCCTTACGATCCTCGCGGATACCTGTATGATGAAAATATGACCCAGCTCGCATCCAATGATAATACACTTCATAAGTTAACAGAAAACAGATTTGATTTCTGTATCAGCTATAACTGTGAAGCTGGCAAGACCTATTACCTGACCAGCAACAAGGGACAATATACCCTGTATATATCCTCTGTAAATCCAGGTACAGGCAAATAATACTACTGTTACATATATAAAACCCCCGCCCATCTCCGGCATGATGGTGGGTAGTGTTTCAACTCGTTGCACTTTCTATTCGCTTCATGCACCTATTTGTCAGCAGTCGCCCAAACTCGCCTTATCAGGCTCAGACATGGGCTTGATGCTGACAGTTAGCATAAATCTCATAACGAAAGTTCCACTGATGTTGAAAACACTACCCACCATCATGCCGGAAACGGGCGGGGATTTTTATATTGCTAACATTTTACAATTAATAATTTCTCACCCGGTGTTACCTCGTCACTTTCCAGATGGTTGATGGTTCGGATGGAATCCAGGCTGGAAAAATATTCTTTGGCAATGGACCAGATACTGTCGCCTTCTTTTACGACATAGCCAACCATACCCGGCATGGCTGCCTTCTTATTCCAGTCGATCGGCAGAATATTCATATCGGTAATGACGTCCACAGAACCCGGTGCAAATACCGTAACATTCATATTGATCACCGCCTTGATCTCCACCTCATCGGAATTCAACATCTGGGCTGTAATCTGGTCAACGGATGGATTGATACGGATTGAATCCTGATTGACAAATGGTACGGATTCCACTTGATAATTAAATGGTATCGCCGTTTCAATCTGCTGTAACGGCTTGCTATCCTCTGCTGATACATAGAGTATTTCAGCTTTTACCGCACCTGATATATCAATGCAGTCCTCTCCTGCTTTTACCTCATCGATCTCAACTGTTCCGGTTGCATATACGATCTGCAGTATCTTCGGGAAGCTGCTCTTGATTCGCTCTTTATGTACGACCTTTGTCTTGGCATTATTTTTTATCTGAAGATTCTCAAATGGAAACTGTTCACAGATCGTTTCTACATTTGCCGACGGAGAGAACATATCCCCGATGATAGAAAGCTCCATATCTTCGTAAATCTTCATATCTGTATGGAGATTATATTCAACCTGAAGCACACGGTCTTCTCCGTCATTGTCAGCACGCACACTGACTTCTCCTTTTCCCATCGTGATGCGGTCATCCAGGATCATTCCTTCATTTGCTTCTTCGCAAGGGATCAGGCCTTCAAATTCCCGGCTCTCATTCAGATACTGCATCGGTACGCCGGGCTCCTCCGCCAGATAGATTACAAACAGGTCCATCTGTCCTTTCATATTTATTCCCCCATCTACAACCTTTGTCTCGATGCCATAGAAGGACACCCGGCTCCAAAGCACCCGACCGATGTTTGGTTTATTGGCAGCGATCTCGAAATCTTCTTTTACCTTCAATATATCTTTTACAGATGCCACATTATTTGTAAATGGAATCTGCTCATTCCTGCATTCGATTCCCGATCCGTTTAACAATCCGGTTGCCCCGGACAGCTCTACGGAATCCATAGCCCACAGTTTCATGCCAACCAGACCGCGAACTTCAAATTTTCTTGAATTGATCATGGTTATGTACAGATCTTCCAGCACGCAGCTGACATCGACCTTATCACCGGCAAGTATGCCATCCATATTGATGGATTCCTCAAATGGAACATCACCCTCATAGGTTTCAAACCGAACATCTTCACCAACTGTCTGATACAGGACTTTAAATACAACTGTTCCTGATATCCGCACCTTATTCTCCAATGTCTCTACATCATCTAAAAGGACATTTCCTGTACTTGCAATGATCCGTTCCATATCGTCTTTTGCATCCGGTACATTAAAATCATCATTGATCGTAAACTGCGAATACTTAGAAGTCTTTAAAATCGTTGTACTGAGTTTATTTTTTACAAGTTCCATATGATACCCCCATACTATTTTCTAATTTTTAAATACAACCGGTGTCGTTGTCCGTGCGATCCGAAGAACTATATATGGATACGATACCGTATCCTTACTTACTGCATCTGATGGTGTCGCCGTCTGCCTAAGAACCGATTCGATGTAAATAGCATTTTCATCCATATACATCTTATCTACAACCACGCCAACATCATCCCGATTCTGCCTGCCGCTGCAGATCACAATATATGTGTAAGTGTTGTTTGAATATGTCAGATTAAACGGTTCTTCTTTTTTGCTGTTAATGACGCTCAACAACTCCTCCGGCAGCATGGTGTCGTCACAGATATCGTAAGTCAGCGCTTCACCATCTTCTTTCACCTTATAAAAACTGCATCCGGCAAACAAACTCAGCCCAACTACCACAGTCAACACCCCTGCCAGAATACGCAGCCATCTTTGTCCTCTCATCTCACCGCTCCCTTCACAATGTCATTTTTCGGCTCTATCTTTACCCTTGTCAATCTCTATACCATTATTTATATGTCCTGCTTTGCAAGTCTATGCATGGAAATTTTGCCGGAGCTTTCTCCTTTTTTAAGGACATACAAAAAGCACCTTAACGATCATTAGCTAAGGTGCTTATCTCTACATTCCCATTTCTTCTATCTCTTTTAACATAAATTCTTCTAGTTTCTTCTTGTCCGGCAAGTATAACATATAAGTTGAAACAACATATAGGTTTCCGGCGCCAACCCACACTGGACAGTCACAGGCAAACTGTTTATAATGGATTGTGTATGCGTATTTGTGCATTTAAGATGGAGAAAATGATATGAATTTAAGGACTTTAAGACTTTTAGAATATAATAAAATTGTAGAAATGCTGACCTCCTACGCGGCATCCCCGATGGCAAAACGAAAATGTGAACGCCTGAAGCCCCGCAAGGATCCGGTACTGATCCAGACCTTACAGCAGGAAACAAGAGATGCGCTGATCCGGCTGAATACACAGGGCAACCTGTCATATGCCGGTCTCCGTGATATCGGCGCTTCGATCAAGCGACTGGAGGTTCAGGGAGCACTCGGCATCAAGGAACTGTTAGATATCGGAAGTGTCCTTGATATGGCACTATCCGCCAGACAATATGGCAGCAGCGATGATAACGAGGAAAAGGCACATGACAGCCTCTACTCCCGCTTCATGGAACTTGTTCCGCTGGAACATTTAAGTCAGGAGATCCACCGCTGTATCCTGTCAGAATCCGAGATCGCAGACGATGCATCGTCCGGTCTGAAGGCAGTCAGACGGAACAAAAAACTGACAAATGAAAAGTTACATAACCAGTTGAACAAACTTGTAACTGACCAGAGCAAGCAGACGATGTTTCAGGATAATCTGATCACGATGCGTAATGGAAGATACTGTATCCCGGTCAAGCAGGAATATAAGAACAGCTTTCCGGGCATGATCCATGACCAGTCTTCCAGTGGAAATACTGTATTTATCGAACCTCTGGCGGTAGTTAATCTGAACAACCAGTTAAAAGAGCTGGATAATCAGGAGCTGGCAGAGATTGAAAAAATTCTTGAGAACCTGTCAGCGCAGGCAGCATCTGAATACGAAAATATAAAATTTGACTTTGAGACGTTGACCGATCTGGACTTTATATTTGCAAGAGCGAATTTTGCAAGATCCTATAAGGGAACCGAACCGATCTTTAATACGGACGGCATCGTGGATATCAAGCAGGGCCGCCACCCACTTTTAGACAAACATACCGTTGTTCCGGTCGACATCAAGCTGGGCGAGGACTACAATCTGCTGATCATTACCGGTCCGAATACCGGTGGTAAGACCGTATCCTTAAAAACACTGGGTCTGTTTACTCTGATGGGACAGTCCGGACTTCATATTCCGGCACTGGATGGTTCCAGACTGAATGTATTTGATGATGTATTTGCCGATATCGGAGATGAACAGAGCATCGAGCAGAGTCTCTCGACCTTCTCCTCCCACATGAGCAATGTCGTATATATTATGAACCATGTGACACCGAACACGCTGTGCCTTTTCGATGAGCTTGGCGGCGGAACCGATCCGGTCGAGGGTGCTGCACTTGCGATCGCGATCTTAAGCAGTTTAAACGATCAGGGCATCCGCTGCATGGCGACCACACACTACAGCGAACTGAAATTATTTGCCATGTCGACTCCGGGCGTTCAGAATGCAAGCTGCGAATTCGATGTAGCAACACTGATGCCGACTTACCGACTTATTATCGGTATTCCCGGCAAATCAAATGCATTTGCAATATCTAAGAAATTAGGCTTATCCGACGATATCATCGAACGGGCAAAGACAAATATCGACAGCAACAAGGTTGATTTCGAAACACTGCTATCCGACCTGGAAAACAGCCGAAAAGAGATTGAACGGGACAAAGCGGAGATTGCGCAGTTTAAGGAAGAAGCCAGACAGCTTCAGGAACGGGCAAAAGCAAAGGATGACGAACTCTCTGCCAAGAAGGCTCAGATTCTTGCAGATGCAAGAGAAGAAGCGGCGGATATTCTGGAAGAAGCAAAGGAAATGGCGGATTCAGCCATTAAAAAATATAATAAATGGACAACAAATCCCCATAAAGCAGATGCGAGCACTATGGAGAATGAACGAAAAAAGCTCCGTACCAAGATGGACGATTACCGGAAGATGACGCCGGAAAAACGCAAATCCATGACCTCCCATCATACGGCAAAGGATTTCAAGGCCGGAGACACCGTGCATGTTATCAGCATGGATACAACAGGAACGGTTACTGCTCCTGCTGATTCGAAGGGAAATATCAAGGTTCAGATGGGCATCTTAAGCTCTCTGCTTCCTGCTTCTGATCTTGTGATCATCGAGACACCAAAGCAGAACAACGCTCAGGTATCGATCAATAATAAACGTGGAATGAGCAAGGCTCTAAACATCCAGCCGGAGATCAATGTACTCGGCATGACTGTAGCCGAAGCTACCTCTTTGGTTGACCGTTATCTCGATGATGCCATGATGGCGCACCTGCACAAGGTAAGGATCATCCATGGAAAAGGCACCGGAGCACTCCGGAAAGGCATCCATGACTATCTGCGCAAGCAGTCATACGTCAAATCCTTCCGTCTGGGTGAGTACGGGGAGGGCGAAGCCGGCGTTACGATTGTAGAGTTATAAAATACACAACAACAAGGAGAACTATATGGACAAAGAAAAAATATTGATCGTTGACGATGACGAAAACATCGCCGAACTGATCTCCCTTTATCTGAATAAAGAATGTTATGAAACACAGATTGCCGCAGACGGAGCTTCTGCCTTGGAGGCATTTGTCGAATTTATGCCAAATCTCATCCTATTAGATGTCATGCTTCCGGGCATGGACGGCTATCAGGTATGTACGGAAATCAGAAAGCAGTCCAATGTACCGATCATCATGTTATCCGCAAAAGGTGAGGTATTTGACAAGGTGCTCGGACTTAAGATCGGTGCCGATGATTACATCGTAAAACCCTTTGATTCCAACGAACTGGTTGCCCGTGTCGGTGCATTGCTTCGCCGCTGCAACTCACGGACGGATAATTTCCAGAACTATAATCCGACAAATGCCGATCATATCGGCACCTATGTCGAGTATGATAATCTGGTCGTTAATATTTCAAATTATACCGTTACATTAGAGGGCAAAAATCTGGAAATGCCGCCAAAAGAACTGGAACTGCTGTATTTCCTTGCAAGCCGTCCAAATCAGGTATTTACCAGAGAACAGCTTCTGGACAAATTATGGGGCTACGAATATGTCGGTGACACCCGTACCGTTGATGTACACATCAAACGTCTGCGCGAAAAACTGACCGATAAATATAACTGGTCCATTTTTACAGTATGGGGAATCGGTTACAAATTTGAGGTTAAATGACCATGAAAAAAACGATTTTTGATAAGATTGTTGTCGGCTTTGTCCTGCTGGTCATTGTAATCTTCAGTGTACTTGCTCTGTATACCGTCAATATGACACAGTCAAAGCTGCTAAGCAACACAGAACAAAATCTGAAAACAGAATCCAAGCTTATCATCAGCACCACCGTAACGGATTATATGAATGGCCTGATCGATAAGGATACGTTTTATCAGAAGCTGGATGAACATGCTGCTGATATGAACGCAGAGATCTGGCTTTCTACTGCAAATGGCGAGATCATATACTGTTCAAACAGTGAAAGTCCTGCTGCAAAAGATATGATGATCACTGATTTTTATGACCGGACGGATATATATTCCCAGACAGTAAAAACCGGTACGCTGAACGGCTGCTTTTCAGCCAAAACCTTAAGCCTCAGTACCCCTGTTTATCAGGATAAATCCTATGCAGGACTGCTGTCCATTCACTTGTCACTGCAGTTTATCAAGGATATTGCGCAGAAAACATTTGCATCCACCTATATGCCATTTCTGGTCATTGTGGTGTTGTCTCTGATCGCCTTAATGCTGATCACGAACAGTACATTAAAACCAATCCGTGAAATCATTGCAACCTCCAAGCAGTATGCCGCCGGAAATTTCAATGCGCGAATTGATGTGCATACCGATAACGAATTTGGTGAACTTGCACGATATATGGAGGAAATGGCAGACGAGCTGAGTCGTTCCAATGAATACCGAAAGTCTTTCATTTCCAATATATCCCACGACTTCCGTTCTCCTCTGACCTCGATCAAAGGATATATTGAAGCCATGATTGACGGAACGATTCCACCGGATAAGCATGAGAAATATCTACAGATCGTATTAAATGAGACAAAGCGTCTGACCAAGCTGACACAGGGACTTCTGGAACTGAACAACTTCGACTCCTTTGATCTCCAGCTTGATAAGTCGAATTTTGATATCAAGAGCATTATTCTTCCTACGATCAACACCTTTGAAGGTCGTTGCCAGGACAAAGGCATTTATCTGCATGCAATCTTCCATACCGACAATACCATTGTCTATGCGGATCGTACAAGAATCCAGCAGGTTATCTACAATCTGGTTGACAATGCGATCAAATTCACCCCGGAAGGCAGGCAGATTACGGTTCAGGTCACAGAAAAATCCGATAAAATCTTTGTCAGTGTCAAGGATGAGGGTGTCGGAATTCCACCGGAATCGATCAAGAAAGTATTTGACCGTTTCTATAAAACGGATCCAAGCCGCGGAAAGGATAAGACCGGAACCGGTCTCGGACTTGCCATCACAAAAGAGATCATCAAGGCGCATGGTGAGAATATCACCCTCACCAGTAAGGTTGGCGAAGGAAGTGAATTCATTTTCTCTCTCCCTATGCAGAAGGAAATGCAAATTCCGATCAAAGCCGTACATGTGAAGAAGGAAGAAGATACACAATATATCTCCAACGGAAAGTTCCGTATTAAGAAGAACTAACAAAAGCCCCACCCGCTCTTGCCTCTATGATGGAT
>ERZ791623.933-NODE-933-length-13869-cov-6.832923_pt1 | contig 13869 bp, 8 predicted proteins | sample MGYA00510268_ERZ791623 | MGnify/ENA primary metagenome ERZ791623 (study PRJEB30046, sample SAMN00715216) | human gut metagenome | study: EMG produced TPA metagenomics assembly of the A metagenome-wide association study of gut microbiota in type 2...
TCGATGCCGTACATGTCGCGCAGGTACTTGATGGCGTTCGGCTCGAAGTAGGTCTTGGCCGGAATCTTGAACCACTGCATGTTGTTGTTCCTCCGAGCGATGCGCTTGATGTTGATGAGGTTGACTGCCTGGACATTGCCGGACACGGAGTTGCCGCCGTAGGAGCCGCAGCCCAGGGTCAGGGACGGGGCGATGGCGTTGTAGATATCACCCACGCCGCCGAGGGAGCTCGGAGAGTTCCAGATGATGCGGCAGGCGTGCATACGGACGCCGTACTCACGCACGAGCTCCTGGTTGTTGGTGTGGATGGCGGCGGTGTGGCCGGCGCCATGCTTCAGCATGGCTTCGCACATCTCGAAGGCCTGTTCCTTGTTGTCGGACTTCAGCACGGCCTGGACCGGAGCAAGCTTCTCCATGGTCAGCGGCTCGTTCTCGCCGACTTCCTTGCACTCAGCGGCAAGGATGGTGGCGTCTTCCGGAATCTCGAAGCCGGCGGCCTTGGCGATGTACTGCGGGGACTTGCCCGGCACCACGGAGTTGAGCTTCGGGGTCTGTCCGGAGTAAGCGGTGCAGCCGAACATGTACTGCTCGAGCTTGGCCTTCTCGTCAGCGTTCACGAAATAGGCCTTGCGACGCTTGAGTTCCTTGACCAGCGGAGCGTAGATGTCCTTGTCGGCGATGATGGCCTGCTCGGTGGCGCAGATCATGCCGTAATCGAAGTGCTTGGAGAGCACCAGATCGTTGGCGGCACGCACGATGTCCACATCGGAATCAACATAGGCCGGGGCGTTGCCGGCACCCACGCCGAGGGCGGGCTTGCCGGAGGAGTAAGCGGCCTTGACCATGCCCGGACCACCGGTGGCGAGGATCGTGGCCACGCCCGGGTGCTGCATCAGCGCGCCGGTGGCCTGGATGGACGGGTGCTCGATCCACTGGATACAGTTCTCGGGAGCACCGGCCTCGATGGCGGCGTCGCGCACAATCTTGGCGGCCTCGACGGAGCACTTCTGCGCGCCGGGGTGGAAGCCGAAGACGATCGGGCAACGGGTCTTCAGGGCGATGAGGGACTTGAAGATGGCGGTGGAGGTCGGGTTGGTAACCGGGGTGACACCGGCGACCACGCCGACGGGCTCGGCGACCTCATCGATGCCCATCACGTCGTCTTCACGGATGATGCCGACGGTCTTCTGGCCGGCCAAGTAGTTGGTGACGTGCTCACAGGCGAAGATGTTCTTGGTAGCCTTGTCTTCCACGAGACCACGGCCGGTCTCGTCGACAGCCATCTTGGCGAGAACGAGGTGCTTGTTCAGAGCGGCGATGGAGGCCTTGGCGACGATACGATCAACTTGCTTCTGGTCGAGGTTCTCGAATTCGACGAGAGCCTTCTTGGCGCGGGCAACCAGCGCGTCAACTTCGGCCTCAGCTGCGGCCTGCTTCTCTTCTGGAGTCGGCTTGGTAGCTTCGACCTTCTTCTTTGCTTCTGCCACTTGGGGTCCTCCTCGATCTTCTTGGGGTATATGGCAAAGTTCTGGGCCATCGCCTCGTCACCTCAGTTGCACCAGCGGGATACCGCCTCAGTAACCGAAAATGACCGGTGATGCGTTGTCACATTGCATATGTGACCTGAGGCACAATATACTGAACGGTCCGGCGCGATGCATACGCACAAAATCGACGGCGTTTCACGTGCGATATTGAACAGTTTTTGTTACGAGTTGTGCGAAATATCGAACAAATCCTCACTCTATCTGGCGATTTGGTACTTTTTGTTCACTTTTTACCGAAAATCACATGCCTGCAAACAACACAATCCGAGAACTTTTTTAAAGTAAGTTTTCAAAAGCAATCATTTTCTCCACATTTCTAGAAAGTTGGTTTAAAAAAGTACCCAAAATCGCCTACAAATATACGATTGTTGCCTCATAACCTCCGCGTCGAGGCACATGAAAGCCACTTTCATAAAGTAAACTTGCATATATCTCATCGTACAAAGGGGTAAATATGAGGGCAATGCCATCGACCGCAGTGAAAGCGCACAACCGCAGTGCCATGACCCAGTATCTGTATGGCCATAGCCATGTCACCAAGCAGGAACTGGAACGCGAACTCGGCCTCAGCCTGCCCACCATCACCCAAAATCTGCGCGCCCTAGAAGATGACGGACTCATCCGCAAAGGCGAACTGCAGGATTCCACCGGCGGGCGCAAGGCGCAAAATTATGAGTTCAATCCCGATCATCGCACTGCCATCGGCGTAGTGATGCGGTCCAACGAACTGCGCCTGTGCGCGATTAACCTGTACGGCAACGTCATCGAAAAACTCAACGATGCCCTGCCTTACCGCAACACCAACGTTTACTACCAGCGTATCGGCGGCATCATCAACAACTTCGCCTCCGACGTCGAAAAGAAGCACGGCAAAGTGCTCGGCGTCTCGTTCGCCATCCAAGGCATCCTCTCCCCCGACGCCACCACCATCACCTTCGGCACCATTATGGGCAACACGGGGCTTACGCTCGAAACCATCAGCCAGTCGGTCCATTACCCGTGCATGATGATCCACGATTCCGATGCCTCCGCCATGGTCGAGCTATGGTTCGACTCCACGCTCACCGATGCGGTGTGCGTCTATCTGGAGCGACGCCCGGGCGGCGCGGTGATCGTGGGCGGCAAGCTGTATCAGGGTCCGAATATGTGCAATGGCGCCATCGAACACATGACGCTGGTGCCGGGCGGCCGCGAATGCTACTGCGGCCAGCGCGGTTGCATGGACACCTACTGCTCGCCGGAGACCTTGCCCGAGGATTACGAAAGTATTCCCGGCTTCTTCAGCGTGCTTGAGCAGGGTGAACGGCATCATCGCGAGCGCATGGACGCATGGCTGGATTACGTGGCGCAGGCCATCGTCAACGCGCGATCCATCATCGCGGGCGACGTGATTGTCGGCGGTGAAGCAGCCCAGCATCTTGAAGACAGTGACATCGAGGATCTGAAGGCGCGCGTCATCGCACGCAGTCCGCTCGGCACCGACCATTTCAATCTGCGCAAGAGCTACTGCGCCGAAGACCAGAACATCATCGGTGCCGCATTGCGATTCGCCGAGAATTATCTCGACGATATCTGTGGTGCTGCGGAACGCGGCAGGAAATCAAGGGCTTCCACCAGAAGTGACAACACGTCTACAATGGAGGTATGAAAAACCCACCGTTGCATCGTTACGCCACTCGCCCAGGGCTGTACTTCACTGACGACGGTGGGGCTGACGTCGTTGTTCGTTCCGAAACTGCCGATCAGGTTTGGCTGTGTGTGCTGGAGCCCATTGACGAGCCCGGCGCCTTCTTCCAAGACGCCATCCGCCTGTTCGAAGACCCGAACGCCTCGTTCATCCAGCAGATCCATGAGTTTCCGGTGTGCACGCGCATTATCGAACATTTATATCTGCGCGAGACCCTGTTCCGCATGACCGGACCGAACTACGGCCTGTGGTACGTGCACCTGCCCAAAGCATGGGACGGCATGCGTTATGGCTACCGCGTGGACGGCGCATGGGACCCGAAACACGGCGTGCGCTTCAATCCATACAAATTCCTGCTTGACCCGTATGGCAAGGGCATCGACGGCTCCATGGAGCTCACCCCCGCCGCCTTCTCCTATGAATGCGATGTCGTGGACCACAAGGTAACCGGCTCGGCATACGGTGCCATGAGCACCATAGACTCGCTCGGCCATGTGCCGGTGTCCGTGGCCATCGACGATCGCGATATCCATAAGCATGAGGGCGACCCGCAGCACCCGCATGTGCCGTGGCGCAAAACCGTCATCTACGAGATGCATGTCAAAGGCTTCACCGCCAACGCGCCATGGCTGCCCGAAGCGTTGCGCGGCACCTACGCCGGACTCGCCCACCCCACAACGCTCGCCTATCTGCAGGGATTGGGCATCACCTCCATCGAACTGCTGCCGATTATGGCCAAGCAGGACGAGCTCTTCCTGCAAGAACACGGCCGCAAGAACTACTGGGGCTACTCCACCCTCAGCTACTTCGCCCCCGAACCCTCCTATGCCACCAAAGCAGCCCAAGAGAAGGGCGCGGCCGCCGTGCGCCAAGAAGTCATAGACATGGTGCGCGCACTGCACGAGGCCGGCTTCGAAGTCATCATGGACGTGGTCTACAACCACACATGCGAAGGCGGCGTCGAAGGCCCGACGGTCTGCTGGCGCGGCCTCGACGATCTGGCCTACTATCGCCATCAAAAATCCAATACCGGTCGACTCGAAGACACCACCGGCTGCGGCAATACGCTGGACTTCACCAACACGCATGTGGTCACCTTTGCCATCGACTCATTACGATACTGGGCCAAGCGTATCGGCATAGACGGTTTCCGCTTCGACCTTGGCGTCACGCTGGCCCGCCTGGAAGGCGAATTCACCCATCATCACCCGTTCCTCTACGCCCTGCGTTCCGATCTGCTGCTGGGCAACCTGAAGCTCATTATGGAGCCGTGGGATCTGGGCAACCTCGGCTGGCGCACCGGCCAATTCTCCGTGCCGTTCGCCGAATGGAATGACCGCTTCCGCGACACGGCCCGCACCTTCTGGCTTGAGGATGTGGACGGCGGCTCCGATTTCGGGCGTATCAGTTTGCAGGAGATGTCCACGCGACTCTGCGGCTCGGCCGATCTGTTCGCCACCGAACCAGGGCGTGGCGCTCCGGCCTCCATCAATTTCGTGTCCTGCCACGACGGTTTCACGCTGACGGACCTCACCAGATACCGCTCCAAGCACAATGAAGCCAACGGCGAAAACAATAATGATGGCTCGTCGGTGAACCATTCCGCCAATTTCGGCGTCGAAGGCGTCACCGATGATCCAGACGTCATTGCGGCACGCGAACAGGCGGCCATGAACATGATCGGCATGCTGCTGCTCTCGCTGGGTACGCCGATGATGCTCGCCGGCGACGAATTCCGCAACACGCAGGACGGCAACAACAACGCCTACTGCCAAGACAACGACATCACGTGGCTGAAGTGGGATTGGATGTATTCCACCAACAAGACGCGCGAAATGCGCCGCTTGGAAACCGTGTCTCGACTGGTGGCGCTACGTAAATCACTGGACCTGTATCACCACGAGGACTTCTTCACCCGACTGACCCAGCTCGGCCTACTCAAGCCCTCAAGCCGCGTGCAGTGGTTCCTGCCCGACGGCACCACGCCGATGGAGCGTGACTGGTTCGATCTGGGCGTACGTAGCTTCACCATGCGATTGCTGTCCAGCAGTGAGGTGGACGTGTGCATTGTGGTCAACGGCACCGCTGACGACCGCACATTCCGCCTGCCGCCAGACACTCACTGGACGCCTAAATGGTGCTCGGCCGAAATCAACGGCCGTCGAGCCGGGCATGGCACTCAGGTCGAGGAATGCGATTTGAACGGTGACACCACCGTCTGGACGCAGCATGTACCGGACGCCAGCGAGACAGTACTCAAGATGGTCAAAGAAGTGGCCATGCAGCGTACGGAATCCTCGACTGAGAATGAAGCGGATACCATCAAATTCGCGATGCCAGTAACAGATCACGCCGCAAACGGCACCTCGTCCGCGCCTCGGGATGAGGTATCAGCTGATATGCCCGATGCCCCTGTGGATGATACACCGGACACTTCCGTCGACGACAATGTCTGGACCATGCCGGCGCTGAGCATCACGCTGATGAAGCAGGTGTGAGTCACACTCAAGACAGCGCGACACAAACACAAAGGCTCTCCGCGGAATTCCGCGGAGAGCCTTTGTATGCTCGGTACAGGACAAGCGAAATTAACGCTTGGAGAACTGCGGGGCGCGACGTGCCTTGTGCAGACCAGCCTTCTTGCGCTCCACGACGCGAGCGTCGCGGGTCAGGAAGCCAGCCTTCTTCAGGGCGGCGCGGTTCGCATCACGATCGATAGCGTTCAGAGCGCGGGCAACGCCCAGGCGGATTGCGCCAGCCTGGCCGGTGGTGCCGCCACCGTCAACGAGGACGATAGCGTCGAACTTGCCTTCGAGCTTGAGCAGAACGATCGGGGAGTTGACCTCACGCTGCAGCAGCTTGGAGGGGAAGTACTCCTCCAGAGTGCGGCCGTTGATGGTCCACTTGCCGTCACCCGGAACCAGACGGACACGGGCGACAGCCTCCTTGCGGCGACCGGTGCCGTAGCCCGGCTCAATCGCGGAGGTGCCGGTGCCAGCGCCAGCGTTGGTCTCGGTGGTGTAGTTGGTGAGCTCCTCTTCGGTCTCGACAACCTGGGAGTCGTTGGTGTTTTCAGCCATGATTCTTATCTCCTCTCAGGTTTCACTTGGCCTGCTGCGAGACCTGGGCGATCTCGAAGACCTGGGGCTTCTGCGGGGTGTGCGGGTGCTCGGCGCCACGGAAGATACGCAGGCGGTCGAGCTGCACCTTGGCCAGACGATTCTTCGGCAGCATGCCCTTGACAGCGTTCTTGATGATGCGCTCGGGGTTCTTCTCGAGCAGCTCGGCGTAGGAGTCACGACGCAGACCACCAGGACGGCCGGAGTGCGAGTAGAGTTCCTTGCCCATCTTGTTGCCAGTCAGAGCAATCTTGTCGGCATTGATGATGATCACGTGGTTGCCGGAATCGGCGTGCGGAGCGTAGGTCGGCTTGTTCTTGCCGCGCAGCAGGATTGCAGCCTGGGTGGCGAGACGGCCGAGCACCACGTCGGTGGCGTCGATGACGTACCAGTCATGAGTCAGATCAGCTGGCTTCGGAGTGAAAGTTTTCACTGGATTACCTTTTCTATATTGTGTTCCGGGTCTCAGCTGCTTGGTGTGGCTTGGTCAGGGCCGCATCCAAGAGGCGTCGAACCTCATTATCCGTGGGCTCCCTGAAAGTCCTCGATGGCGAGTGGGATAGCGCTTTGAAGGACCCCTTAGGGAAACACAACAATCCACTAGTATATCGCCGGGCTTGACATAGGGCAACTGGGGACACTCCATTGGGTTTATGGCTTCTCTTCCCCTATTTATGGTTTCTCTCCCACCCACTTCGGCTAACCGACTCACCTACGGTGAGGCAATTCCCTGCCTTCTCTCAGCTATCGCTTCTTTCAGGCCTCGTCTACGGACAGTCCACTGGACTGTCCGCTTAACGACTCGGCTCGTCAGAGGGAGGTAAAGCGGGTCAGGAATTGAAGATTTGGGCGAAGCGTTGGGCACCGGGGGTGTCGAAGAGGGTTTCGAGCGGTACCACGTTGCCCTTGGCGTCGGCCAGTGGGATGCGCCAGTTCGGGTATTCGTTGTTGGTGCCCGGCTGGTTCTGCGCACGCTTCTCCCCCACCGCGTCGGTGATCGAGGCGGCGAGCAGCTTGCACGGCGAACCCTTCAGTGCGTGGTACAGCGCGTCGACGATATCCGCCTCGTGATCCTCACGATGTTCGGCAAAGTCGGCATCAAGATAACCCTGCTCGACCAGCATGGCCAGCATCGCATCCTGCTCGGCCTTGGCGGAGGCTTCGAATTCCTCGGCCGGGCCGGTCAGCAAGCCCAGACGCTCACGAATCTTGACGTGCTCGTATTCCAGGTAACCGGCGGCCGGCGGCAAATCATGCGTATTCACGGAGGCCAATGCATACGGACGCCACTGGGAGGGGGCGCGGAACACGCCGTCGCACTGCTCGAACCATTCAACGGCGCAACCGAGAATACCGTGGCTCGACAGGGAATCGGCCACATGGTCCGGCACCACGCCGAGGTCCTCACCTACGACCACGCCGCCGGCGCGAGAGGCCTCGATGGCCAGAACGCCCAGCATGATGTCTGAGTCGTAGTACACGTAAGCGCCATCCATAGCCGAACGGTTCTCGGGAATCCACCACAGGCGGAACAGACCAAGGATGTGATCGATGCGCACCGCACCGGCACGGGCGAACATGCCATGCACCATATTGCGGTAGGCCTCGTAGCCGGTGGTCTCCAGATTGATCGGGCTCAGCGGCGGCTGGCTCCAGTTCTGGCCTTGCTGGTTGAACATGTCCGGCGGTGCGCCGACCGTGGCTCCCTTGGCGAAGCGCTCGGGATTCCACCACACGTCAGCGCCGGAGGGGTGCACGCCGACGGCCATATCGGACATGATGCCGATATGCATGCCGGCGTCCTTGGCTGCCTGTTGGGCGGAGGACAGCTGCTCGGCGGCAATCCATTCCAGCCAGCGGTAGAAGTCCAAAGTGTCCGGGTACTGCTTGCGCAGATTGGCGATTTCCGGGGAGTTGCGATTGAACTTGCGCTCCCAGTTGCTCTCCTCGCCGTTGGGCGCCCCCCACTTGTCGTAGCACAGGCACCACGTGGCATACGCCTCCAAGTCGGAACCACAGTCCGCCTTGAATTGGTCGAATACGCTTTGGCGTTCGGCGGTACGGCCGGCCTTGAAGATAATCCACAGGGCGTGCATCTTGCTGCGCCACATGGCGTCACGGTCGATGAGCTGGGAATCACCGTTCAGCGGTTCGGTGTCGGCATGCAGTCCGTCGACGGCATTCTTGTCGCCCTCGCTGAGCGTGGCATATTCGGCGATCGCCTCAGGACGGATGTACGTGAAGTTGATCAGGCGACGGCTTACCGGCAGATACGGCGACGGGGTGAGCGGGGACACCGGCTCGGCGGCATGCACCGGATTAATGAGCACGAAGTCGGCACCGGTCTTCTGCTTGGCGTCCACCAGCATGGTCTTCAGATCCTCGTAATCGCCCACGCCCCAGGAGTTGGAGGAGCGAATCGAGTACAGCTGGGCCATCCAGCCCCACAGACTGCCGCCCTTCATCGGGTCAAGCAGATCGACGCGATCAGGTGCACTGATCAAAGTGGCGTCTTGCACACGGTCGGCGACCTTGACGTGCAGCGTATGGTAACCAATCGGCAGATCGGCGGGAATGACCACAGCCGCATTCGAAATGAACGTACCATCCAAGTCGTAGGCCTGGGATCCATCTCCAGGACCAACTTCAATGGTGCCTTGATATGGCTCGCCATTCTCCAGCGTGATGCTCGCCGAAGGCACGTCCAGAATACCGGTGTTCACCAGCACCCGGTCCTCGCTACCGGCGATATGCAGCACGGTGGGTGCCACCAATCGGGCGTAACGCTCGTTCAGAATGCGTCGGATGGCGATGAGTTGGGCGCTCTCGCTGGAGGCGTCGATGCCCAGCGCTGCCAGCACCTCGATCAGGACGTCATCGTCTATCTCGTGGTAGTCATGGCTCATGCCCACATAACTCGTGCCGACACCGACCAACTTGGCCAGTCGAATCAACGGACGGGCCAGACGCTCTTCACTCTCGGTAATCTCACTCATAGCCCCAGTCTAACGCCGTTTGATTGCGCCACACCGTAAGAAAAATGCCATGATTCCGCCAAATTATGTACTTTTTACCCTCACATAGTGAGATGTGAGCGCTCACAATGGTGGACAGGGGGTGATTGCCGGCCAAATTTGCGCGGCAAAACACAGCAATAGTGTGCTTAGCGGCGGCTTTCCACGGCGTGCCGCACCTCGGCCGAGGGGTCGTTGGCCAATTTGGCAAGCATCGCTTCGGACGTATTGGGGTTCAGTGCCACGGCACGGCGGACCATCGAAGAAAGCACCGCCGGTGCTCCCTCTTCGGATTCGGTGCCAAGTACGCCCAAGAAATCCAATGTCTCCGCATCCGCAGTGGGGTCCTGCGCACCCTCAAGCCGCATCTTCCAGCTGGTGCGCTTGTTTTTCAACGCCGTATCCCGGACCGCAGGCACCGGGTCCTTGGTCAGACGGCCGACCAGCCAATTCTTGTCGTCCCCGTTGGCGGCCACGGCTTGACGCACGGACGGTTCGGGGTCTTCGGAGAGTTTGACCAATACGTTCGGGAACGGCATGGTGTCGGCGAGGAACACACGATCGGCCACCGGGGTGTGCGGGTTGCCGGCCACAGCCTCCAAAAGTGCGGTGGCGCGGGAGAACGCCGCCTGATCGGCACGGTCAGGCAACGGCCGACGGGCGAATTCGGACAGTTCGGCCGGGTCGGTGGAATGGCGCAGACGCTCGTATGTAGCGGTCAGCGGTTCGAAATCCACCGGAGCGGCGGACTCGGCTGCGGACTGCGCGCCTTGGTCCTGCTGCTGGGCGTCCGTGTCGGTTGCAGTCTCGGCCGCGGCCTCGGTTGCGGCCTCGGTGGGCTGGGTCTGCTGGCTGGTGGTGTTCTCGTCGGTCATGATGCCCAGCTTAGTCATACAGGCGTCACGCGAGCGGAACCGGAATGTTGACCATGTCAATCGGAGCCGGCACCACAGCGGCATTGAACGCTTCCCGCACACGCTCCTCGAATCGCGCGCAATCATCCTGCGGCACCACCGCGGTCAACTCGACGTTCACCGCATACGATTCATCCTCCTGACTGCCACCAAGCTGCGCCAGGATCTGCTGGAATCGGGCCAACTGCGGGTATTCGAGGCGAACCCGGTATCGCTTGGCGGTCATGATGCGGGCGGCGCGGGCGGCTTTCATCGCCAATGATGCGGCGGATGAGTACGCGCGGACCAGCCCACCGGAGCCCAGCAGAATACCACCGAAATATCTGGTGACGGCAACCACGCAATCGGTGGTGCCCGACTGCTTGAGTACGTCGAGAATCGGCTTGCCGGCGGTACCGGACGGCTCGCCGTCATCGCTCATGCGTTCGGACAGTCGCCCATCCGCGCCTCCGCACACGGCGGCATACGCCACGTGTCGGGCTTTCGGATGCTGCTCACGGATCGCAGCCACGAACGCGAGCGCCTCGTCGAGCGTATCGACATGGGCGGCGTCGCCGATAAATTCGGACTTTTTTTCGACGAGCGAATCGTGGGCAGGATCGTCGGGCGTGTTGAGAATCGTCTGCATGAGCGTGTTCCGGTGGTCGACTGGCTGGGTGTTCGATTGAGCGCGAGGCTAGGCAGGGCTATCAGCGTTCGGAGACGACGACGTTATAGTCTTCGCCGGCGAAGTAGGCGGTCAGGCAGGCGATCATCTGGCGGGTGAGCTCCTTGAACGCGCCGTCGGCACGCCAGCCGACGTGCGGGGTCAGGACGATGCCGGGCACATGGCAGATGGCGTCGTCGGCGGTCAGCGGCTCATGGTCGAACACGTCGAGTGCGGCGGGAACATCGCCCTTTTGCAGTCGGGCAAGCAGCGCACCGGATTCGATGACTTCGGAGCGGGCGGTGTTGATGAACAGGGTGCCGGGCTTCACATGCGCAAGGTTCTCGGCGGTGACGATGCCGCGCGTGGCGTTGTTCAGCGGCAGATGGACGGAGATGACGTCGCTGGTTTCGATGAGCTTGTTGAGATCGTCGACCGGAGTGGCACCGGAGCGTTCGAAATGCTCGGGCGGCACATGCGAATTCCATGCGGCGACCTCCATGCCGAGGGCGCGGGCGATGCCGGCCACGGTGGAGCCGATGCCGCCCAGTCCGATGATGCCCATGCGACGGCCGGCGAGTTGCAGTCCATCGCCGCTGGCCCACGCCCAGTTGCCGGCCTTGACGTCCTTATCGAGTTGGCCAACGCGGCGGATGAGCTCGAACAGAAGGGCGAAGGTGTGCTCGGCCACGGCGTGATCGCCATAATGTTCGGCGTTGCAGACGCGGATCTTCAGCTCGCGCGCCTTATCGAGATTGAGGTAGCTGGCGACGCCGGTACCGCAGAACACGATGCACTTGACGTGCCCCTGCCCGCTGATGGTGCGCAGCAGATCGTCCGAAATGTGGTAGCCGCCCACCAGCAGGGCGTCGGCATCCTTCAGACGCTCGGCTATGGTCGCCTCGTCGGACGTGAATTCCTCGAACATACGCACGCGGGCAACGTCGTGGAGCGCGGGGAACTGGGCCTTGATGGGCTCGATCATCGAGTCAAGCACGGACGGCATCACGACGAGGGGCAGATCGGTGCGTTCGCTTTGGGTTTCGTAAATCTCGGTCATGGGCTCCACATTAGGAGGCCGGCGGGAAAAGCGTCACCTTGCGGCTTCCCCTCCTTGAGACCAAGCCGAGCAACTATTGCTTTGCCGCCTGCTCCTGCGTGATGTTCCATTCCTTGACGACGTTCTGGTCCGCGCCCATCGAATAGATGACATCCCAGATGCGTTGGCGTATCTGAGCGTCGTAGGCTTCGTCCCAACATGTGCCTATGGGATGGTCGCTGGATATCGGGCACCATTGGTAGTTGCCTTGATGCACGTTGGCGGTGGGCACCCAGTCGATGCGGTTGACGCGCCACGACCCCTTGACGCCCTTCTTGCCGGCGAACTGGATGCGTGCGGTCACACCCTGATTGTTGACCAAGGTTTCCGGCGTGTTCGCCGACTCGGTGACGGCGTTGCCCAGACCGTAGATAATCCACGTGCCGTTATAGTTCTCGATGGGCTGCGCACAATGGCAACCGGCACCGTAGATAACGTCGAAGGCACCAGTGTCGGCAAGCTCATGGGCTTCCGAAATCTGCCAGGAATCGGCGTAATCAAGGTATTCCTGCACCGAGTGCATGGCGATGGCCACCACATCGGCACCTTGCTCGCGGGCCTTGTTGGCCTTGTCTACCGCGCGCTGGATGTCGCTGTCGTGATTCGGGTCGCCGTCTTCGCGCAGACGATCCACCTGCCAGTCCTCGTCGGCGGTCATGCCGTTGAGGGAGACCGTGCCGGTGACCAGACCCAGCTTGCCGCCGCCGGTCGGGGAATCGATGACCAACGGTTTGGTGGAGTCGGCTTCGGTTTTGTACGAGCCGGTCTGGGCGATGCCATTGGCCTCAAGCGTGTCCCACAGACGGGCGATGCCATCCGCCCCCTGATCCCAGGAATGGTTGGTGGCGTGTGTGCAGGCGTTGTATCCCACGTTGCGGGCGGCATCCGCCACTTCCGGCGGAATGTTGAAGATCGGGTACGCGGCATATGGGCCGCCGCGCTGGGCGATCGGGGTTTCGAATTCGCACACGGCGATGTCCGAAGCCTGAATGTACTGCTTCATCGGCGCGAACAGCGGGTCGAAGTTGAAGGCGGTGCCATCCGTGGCGTTGGGGTTCGGGCCTTGGAAATGGCTCCACAATCCCTCATGGAACAACAAATCGCCGTTGACCAGCATGGCGATGCAGTCCGTATCCGGGCAATCCGGTGAATTGCCGTGATGTTCGGTCACCGGTTTGGGCGTGTTCTTCGCTTTATTCAACGCGACGTCCGACACTCCGGCGTGTGCGGGGCCATTGCCGTCCGTGCGATGGGTTGCGAACCATGCGCCGATGCCCAGCGCAACGGCGAGCACGATCACGAACACGATAATCAGCGCCGCACGGTTGGTTCGTGTCGAGTTGGAGCGATGTTGCCCCTGCCCAGCGATATGGCTCATCTTTGCCCGCCCTTCGGAACTCTTCTTCTCTCTCTAGGGTACCGCCCATCTCGGTCAAGTACTGCGGGGAGGGAGGCGATGAGCAAGCGATTGGACAAGCAATATATAAACCGGTTAATCTTCAATCACCATTCACGAACACCACGCAAAAGTCTCACTTAGTGGACATTTTTCTTTCGTCGCTCGGACTTTTCCCGACGTGCCGCACTCGTTCGCCCACTAAAATGGCGGTTTGGAGGCGGACGGGCAATGGCGTACCTCCGACTCCGCTTACCACAAGCGGAGACCGCCCGTCCTCGGTTATTTCAGGAGTTACTTAACCCGGAGTTTCCGGAAAACAAAAAAGTTCCGAGCTTTCACCCGGAACCTTAATCGGCGGAGTCAGAGGGATTCGAACCCTCGAGCCGTTTACACGACTAACACCTTAGCAGGGTGCCCCTATCGGCCACTCAGGCATGACTCCAC
>ERZ791623.935-NODE-935-length-13857-cov-3.335604_pt1 | contig 13857 bp, 10 predicted proteins | sample MGYA00510268_ERZ791623 | MGnify/ENA primary metagenome ERZ791623 (study PRJEB30046, sample SAMN00715216) | human gut metagenome | study: EMG produced TPA metagenomics assembly of the A metagenome-wide association study of gut microbiota in type 2...
TCTTTCCATATAACCATTCAATGTCAAAATCTAGTAGTGCAGCGGTATGAATAAAACTTCGATGCGCATTTCTTCCTGCAAGAATTTTAGGCTTCTTGCCTTTACTTTTGGCATCTTGGCATAATATCGTGCACATCGTTTGAATGCATAAAGTAGAGCCTTGCGTTGAGTAATAGGTTGGACAGCCAAATAAAGAGGAAGCATTTTGTTCACTTTCCTTAATGATCCCCTCTGCCGCAAACAATTCATCGGCTCCATAAATTTCTGTAAGATCCATTCCTTCAAAACCAAGAATGCCAGCACCTTTATGGCCTGGCATATGCATTCTTACAGGTGATTTTTCTTGATACGATTTTAGAAAACTAACAATCGGCGTCTTCATGATTATTTTCTTTCATATCACGAATAATGGCTACGGCAAGGGCACACTCTAGTCGTTTACAGAATAGTTCACAACCCTCTTTATATACACCTTTGACAGATCCTGTCGCATGGTATGCATTGGCTGCACATCCTCCAGAACAATAAAGTCTTGCCCAGCAATCTGCACATTCTTTACGTGCATATACGTTACATGATGCAAATTCATCCTGAATCTTTTTGTTTGTGACACCCGTATAAATGTCTCCTAATTTAAAGGCTTCTTCTCCTACAAATTGGTGACAAGGATATAAATCTCCCCATGGTGTTACGGCCATATATTCAGTTCCTGAACCACATCCTGAAATACGCTTATAAATACATGGTCCACCTTTTAAATCAATCATATAGTGATAGAAAGTAAATGGATCTTTCTTCTCATCATATTCCAACATCAACTTCGCTAAATCTTCATATTGTTTTTTCACAACTTCACGATCGGCTTCTGTTAATGCAGCAGGATCATCCGATTTGGCAACAACAGGTTCCATACTTAATTCTCTAAATCCTAAATCTAACATTTGTTGCACATCTTTTAAGAAGTCTGGATTGGCATGAGTAAAAGTACCACGCATATAGTAATTTTTCCCTTCACGAGCCTTTACTAACTTTTGGAATTTAGGAACGATTGTATCAAAACTTCCCTTACCAGAATAATCCACACGATAACGGTCATGAACTTCTTTACGTCCATCTAAGCTTAAAACAACGTTGCTCATTTCTTTGTTCGCAAATTCGATTACGTCATCATCAATCAACATACCATTTGTCGTTAATGTAAAACGGAAATTCTTTCCAGCATCTTTTTCCATACTACGAGCATACTCCACCAATTGTTTAACCACATCAAAGTTCATTAGTGGTTCTCCACCAAAGAAATCCACTTCTAAGTTTCTGCGTGTTCCTGAATTTTCCACCAAGAAATCAAGAGCACGTTTTCCCGTTTCAAAACTCATCAATGCACGGTCCCCATGGTATTTTCCTTGGCTGGCAAAACAATACGAGCAATTCAAGTTACAAGTATGGGCAATATGAAGACATAAAGCTTTAATAACACCACTTGTCTTAGCCTTTAACTGGCCTGCCATTGGCTCATATGTATCTTCACTAAATAAACGACCTTGTTCTTTTAATTCTAAAATCTGGTCGTAACATTCTTCTAATTCAGATGTTTCAACACTAGGATATTTCTCCTTCATTTCTAAAACCAAGGTATTTTTATCTTTATCTAAAAATTCAGCAATCATATCATAAGCAATTTCATCTACCACATGAATGCTTCCTGAACAAATATCCAATACAATATTCTGATTAAACATCTTATACTGATGAATCATCTATATTTCCTCCTCAAAATTTAAAAAATGCTGCCTTAAAGGCGGCATTAAAAATGCCGAATCACTTCGGCATTTCTTAATTACTTACTTTCTTTATTATTTTCGCAAGCTTGGTTAGCGATTCCGCAGCTAGTTTTACAAGCTGATTGGCAAGAAGTTTGGCATTCTCCACATCCACCATTTTTTGCGCTTTCACACAAGTTACGAGTATCTACTGTATTAATATGTTTCATGATTATATACCCCCATATAAATTCCCTTTTATTTTAACACGCCAACCAAAGAATATCAAATTAAAAAGGCATTCCGAAGAATACCTTTATAAACTATTTAGAACTTTCTTCCTTAGTACGGAATACGTAACGACTCGTTACTGTAGCACCTTCTGGAGCACCAGAGTAAGAAGCATATTCTTTGTTCATAGCTTTGATTTCATCCATTACACTTTGTAAGGTTTCAAGTTCTCCAACACCTAAATCAACCTTTTCTTTTAATTGATCCAATCCTTCAGACTTGAATTGTTCATTACCCTCATACAATTGTTTAGCACCTGAATTCAATGTTTCAAATGCCTTACCCAATGTATCTAATCCATCAGCCATTTCATTGAATGTTCCACTTTGTCCAGCAAGTGTTCCTGTTGCATCTGATAATGCACTAGCACCACCATTTAATGTAGCACTATTTGAAGATAATGTTTTACTTCCCTCAGCTACTTGAGTAATACCAGCTTGAGATTTCTTTTGAAGTTGAGTTAATCCAGCATTTACTTGTTGAACTCCACCTAAGATTCCTTCAGAACCTGCAGATAATTTCTTAGCAGCAACTTGTAAACCAGTTACTAACTCTTTGAAGTTTTTAACATTTTTCACCGTTGGAGTACTTGGATCTGTATATTGGCTCAATAATGCATCCATTTTACTTAATGTACCTTGCGCATCACTTAAATCTTTTTTCAAGCCACCATTGCCATTTTCTCCAACTAATGTTTTTTGAGCATCTTTTAAACCTGATGTTACACTAGAAGTTGTACCAACTAATGTTTTTACTAATGTTGAAATTGTTTCTTGATCCTTCTCTACCTTTTCAACGTATTTATCTAGATTATCAATATCACTAACAGTAAAGCTTTCTGGAATCAAACTTGCTAATACATCAGATCCAGCAGAAGGCTTATTTTGCTGCAATTTTTCAATAGCACCCTGAATTTTTTCCTGCTTTTCAACATCATCAGTTGCTGATTTTGCTTCATTCAATGCAGTAACTGCAGTTGTATATGCAGTATCAATATTGCTATTAGCATCCTTAGTAGCTTGATTAATTTTATTTATCTGATCATTTATTAAATTAATTTGTTCTTTAATTTCATTATTTTTTTCATCAATTTCATTGTTTTTATTTGAAATCTGGTCTTTTAAAACAGACACATGATCTTTTAATGTTTCCACATCAGATTTCAAGTCATCATTATATTGGTTAATGTCATTAATTTTACCTGAAGCAATTGTAAGACTATTACTTAAACCATCTAATTTCTCAATATCATCATTGATAGTTTTTTGCATACCACCTAAAGTATCCATAGCTGTGTTTATTTGGCTCTGCATAGTATCTAGTTCAGTTGGATTTAATGTGTTTACTTGTGCTTCTAATTGTTTTAAACCTTCATTCAACGCTGTTGCACCATCTAATAAATTAGTTTTTCCTTGACCTAAATTGCCTGAAACTCCATTTTGAATTTGAGATACACCTTGAGGAATTCCATATAATTGTTGGCTTCCTGCAGCTAAAGTATCCACACCATTTGTATAAGCTGTTAATCCTGTTTGTAAAGCTTTAACACCATCATTTAATTGGATAGCACCTGCAGATAATTGTCTTACTTGATCAGATGAACCTGTTAATGGAGCGGCTTGTTCTTTTAATTGTGTTGTTCCGTCATACAATTGTTTTGATCCATCAATCAATTGATTGTCAGCTTCCATTAATTGATCAATTCCATCTGTTAATTCAGATACTGAACCAATTTCACCTAATTCACTTGCCAAATCAATTTCATTTGTCATACCAACCATGATAGATCCTAAATCAAAATCATTGACATCCGCTTCTACTGTTACATCATCACTAATTCCTAATTGATTATTTACTTTGTCCAAACCTGCAGATCTTAATGTTTCATTCAAACCTGGAATATTGGCAAATGCCAACATTTCATTTGTTCCATCATTTACGATCTTACCAGATTCACACTTCACATTTGAGAACTTACCAGTACTCATATTCAACATACCACCAGCTAAATAACTAGGGTGAATTACGATTGATTTGCCATTGATATTTTTAACTTGTGAATAGTTATTTGTGAAAGAAATTGTTAATTTTAAATGTCCTGATTTTCCTTGAATATCATTCGCAGAAATTTCTTGGCCATCTAATTCATAACGAATCTTAACAGACACAGGAAGTTGTTTTGTGGCTGTTCCTTCATAATATACGTCATTACCTTTCACATTCCATGTATATGTATTTCCATCTTTTGAAGGTTTTTCATTTGATTTAATGTTCTTAACATCTGTTAAGTTTAAAGTTTCTTTAATATTATTAATTCCATCCTCATCATGTAACCAGCTAGATACGATTGTATCACTGATTGAACCATCAGAGTTTAATACAGAATAAACGGTTTCTGTTTTTTCTGTAGGATTTTCATCATTACTTTGCGCAAATACAGTCACAGGCATCATACTCCCTGCCATAACTGCACTCAACAATACACTACCAACTACTTTTACTGTATGATTTAAATTCATATTTATTCTCCTTTCGCTTCCATGTTTGATTCTGGCCAATTCTTTGTCGTCTTTTCAATGAACTTGTGGCAGAAAATCAACAATGAAGGCAATACTAATAAGATACTTACGACTGAAATTAATGCACCACGTGCTAATAAGATAACTAATGATTTAATTAAATCCATCTTAGCTACAAAGCTTACACCGATACATGCGGCAAAGAATGAGAATCCACTTGTCATAATGGAAACACTTGATTTTTCCATCGCAATCAAAGCCGCTTCCTTAACCTTCTTACCATGCGATAATTCTTCTTTAAAACGCGTTGTCATTAAGATGGCATAATCTACTGTGGCACCCAATTGAATAGTTCCGATAACCATACTTGCGATAAATGGAAGTGTAGTTCCTGTAAAGAATGGAATACCCATATTGATTGTGATCGCAAATTCAATTGTTAGTACTAAAATGACTGGAAGTGCAAATGATTTAAATGTTAAGGCAACAATGATAAAGATCATAATGACAGATAATACGTTAACCATCGCAAAGTCTGTATTTGTTGTTGTGATCAAATCACGTGTCATACTTCCTTCTCCACCAATCATACCCTTCTTATCATATTTATGAATGATGGTATCCATTTTATCTAACTGTGTATTTAATTCATCGGTTGCAGCTTTATAATCACTGTTCACAACAATTAATTTCTTTCCACCATTTTGGAAAATATCCTTTACTACACTTGGAGTAAAGTTGGATGCAAGTCCTGGACCCACAAACTCTTCATACGCTAATACGTTATGAATTCCTTTTAAATCTTTGATTTCAGAACACATATTCTGAATTTCATTCGTTGTTAATTTATCATCCACTAAAACGAAATGTGTTGTTGTCATATCAAATTTATCTTTTAACTGATTTGTACCAATGATACTCGCAAAATCACCTGGCATACCAGAAATCAAATCATAATAGATATTTGTATGTGCCTGACCATATCCAAATGGAATGAAAATCAATACGAAGGCAACAAGAATTTTCTTATAATGTCTAATGACAAAACGAGGAACTCTATGTAACTCATTCAAAATTGTTTTATGTTTGTACTTTTCAATCGTCTTATCAAAGAACATCAATAAGCTTGGCAAAATGAAGATAGTTGATAATACACCAAGGACAACACCTTTGGCCATAACGATACCAATATCTCTACCTAGTGTTAACTGCATTACACACAAGGCAACGAAACCGGCGATCGTTGTGATTGAACTTGAAGTAATTGAAGTAAATGTAGCTTTGATGGCCTTAGCCATAGCTTCTTCATTTGGAAGTTTTTGTTTTTCTTCTTGATATCTATGTAATAAGAAGATGGAATAATCCAATGTTACAGCTAACTGTAATACAACGGCCAAAGCCTTTGTGATATAACTAATTTCACCCAAGAATACGTTTGTACCAAAGTTATAAACGATTGGGAAAATCATTCCTAACATAAATACAACTGGAGCAATCGTACTCTCTAATCCTAAGAACAATACGATCATACATAATACAACCGCAATACCTGCATAGATTGGCGTATCATGTTCTGTTTGATCTTTAGTATCTTCACTGATGGCTGAAATACCACCTAAGTAACAATCATCTTTTGTATATTTTTTTATTTTACTAATCGCATTCATTGTACGCATTGACGATGTTGGCTCTTTAAATGTAACAATCATCATTGTACTGTCGCCAGAATATAACATATCCTGAATGCTTTCTGGAATTGCCTGTTTTGGAACAGAGATATCTAATACATCATCTCTCCAAATACATTTTTCAACTCCATCAATTTTATTGATCTCTTTCTTAATTTTTGCGGCCTCTTGATCCGTCTTGTTGTTGACAACCAAGAAGTCTACACTCGATAAGTTAAAATCATCTCCAAGAATCTTTTGTGTTTTCATAGATTCTGAAGTTGAAGGTAAATAAGATAATAAATCGTAATTAATATTTGTATTGAAATAACCAATTGCACTTGGAATCAAAAGAACAATGGCCACAGCCAAAATCATATTACGATATTTAACTATCCATTTTGACATCTTATCCATATCGAATCACCTTTTTTCTATCCTTTCCTTTACTACGTGAAGAGTATAGTACTAAACTGACCGCTAGTCAATATTTTTGTTTTATTTTTTTTAAATTCCCAATATACAATTGTTTTAATATGTTCAATCGGTCATTTTTATTTGTATTTTCTAAATTATTGTTTATAATAAGGATGGTGATACGCATGAAAAGTAAGATAATCGAAAACAAGAAAATAAAAGAAAACAACCTCTTACAGGCTGCCTTTAATCTATTCACAAAAGAAGACATCACAAATGTCTCTGTTAATGATATTGTAAAAAACGCGGGAGTCGCAAAAGGAACATTCTATCTTTATTTCAAAGATAAATACCAAATACGCGATATTCTAATTCAAAAAGAAGCACATCGCCTATTTGAAGAAGCCCACAAACAATTAGAAAAGAATGATATTCGTAATTTTGAAGACTCTGTTATCTTCTTGATTAATCAAGTATTAATTCGATTAGAAAACAATCCATTGATTTTAAAATTCGTTGAAAGAAACCTATCTTGGGGCGTGTTCCATGCCCAATTAAATACGGCTATTGATAATGATAGTTTCAATCTTATAAAAGAGTTTAACGAAATCGCAACCGCAAATGGATATGAATTTGAAAATTCAGAAGTCATACTCTACTTAATAGTTGAACTTACAGGAAGTACTTGCTACAACAGTATTCTTCATAGTCAACCCCTTCCTATCGAAGAATATAAACCCATTCTTTTCGATTCCATTCGAGCTATTCTTTCCCAAGGAAAGAAAAAAAGCTAGGACAAGCCTAGCGCACAATAATATAAATCATATAAATGACATATACGAGGATCGTAAAGATCCCCTTTTTTCTTGTCATTGTATCTCCCTTTTTCGCAATACCATAAATCAATAGAGAAATACCAATCAAGACAAAAGTATCAATAATATTCTGTGAAGTAGCCGCAATTGGATGAATTGTACTTGAAGCACCCAAAATAAACAAAATATTCATAATGTTACTTCCAATCGCATTACCCAAAGATAAACCACTCTCACCTTTTCTTGCCGCAACAACACTTGTTACTAACTCAGGCAATGAAGTTCCAATAGATACGACAGTTAAACCAATCAACGTATCACTCATACCAAGCATAGCTGCAATCTGTTTTGCACTATCTACAGTGATGTCTCCACCCCAAATAATACACGCAACACCGATAACAATATAAATCAAGCATTTGATTCCCGATAAAGTTTCAACTTTCTCATCCTCAACACGATTCTTTTTAGCGCTGCGAATCAAGTTTAAAATAAACAAAACTAAACCCACCAAGAAGATAATTCCTTCAAAGCGATTCAGCATTCCATTTAACACAAAAATAGAAAGTAAGATGCTCACTAAAATATTGATTTTTAGATCACGATTCAAAATATCCTTATCCATTAAAAATGGAGTAATCACTGCACTAGTTCCAACCACAACCAACGTGTTGAAAATATTAGAACCCACAATATTTGAAATTGCAATTTCATTACTGCCCATTAAGCCAGCCGTAATACTCACACTCGCTTCTGGTAAGCTTGTTCCAAGTGCTACAATTGTCAAACCAATAATAACTGAAGGCACTTTTAATTTACGAGCCACACTTGCACTGCCATCCACAAACAAGTCTGCACCCTTCATTAAAAGGACCATACCTAATACTAATAAAAGAAATACCATTTTTTCAATCCTTTCAAAGTCATTTTATTATATCATCCAAGAAAAAATGAGCATCACAAATTATGACACTCATTTAACAAGAACCATAAGATATTTGTCCTTGACTTTTAAACCAATTTACAATTATATCTTACAAGCTGTATCGTATCCTGTACGAATCGCATTTGAAATATCAGATGCTTTTTGTGCAGCATCCCCGACAGAATAAACTTCAATTCCTGCGTCTTCTAATGAAGAAACATCAAATTCATTTGAACGTGCTCCCATCGCAAGAATGATGTGGTCGCATAAAATCTTAACTTCTTCACCATCTTTATTTTCACAAATAACAGAATCCAATTTAAATTCCTTTACCTTGTGACTAGGATATTGTGCCACACCATATTTTTTGTAGTTTTCCATCAAAGTTGGAAGAATAGTGCTGCTTTCTTGTGCTGCAATTTTATCCATCATTTCAATCACAGAAACCTTGCATCCTCTAGACGCTAAATATTCAGCTGTTTCACAACCAACCATACCACCGCCAATCACGGCAACTGTACCATAAGCTTGTTGTTCACCAGCAAGAATTTTCCATGCATCTAATACATTCACGTTTTCAACGCCTGAAATTTTAGGAGCAAAACTGTGTGCACCTACCGCGTTGATTACTGTATCAAATCCTGCTTCTTTCAATTCTTTCACACTAGGTGCATGAGCCAGACATAAATGTACATTCGCATTTATTACGGCACGAACCAAGTCTTGAGTTGCACGTCGCATTTCTTCTTTACGTGGTGGAACACACGCAATATTTAATTGTCCACCTAATGTTGTTGTCTTCTCAAACAAAGTTACATCGTGTCCTCTTAAAGCTGCAACACGAGCTGCCTCTAAACCAGCAGAACCTCCACCAATCACAGCCACCTTTTTCTTCTTTTCACAAGGTGTGATTCGACGTGTATTTTCATAACCATTTTCTGCATTCAAGACACAAGATAAGAATTCACGGTTTTGAATCGCATCTGTACAACCTTTATTACAGCTAATGCAACGACGAATATCGCAAGCCTTTCCAGCTGCAATTTTTTCACCCCAGTCTGGATCAGCCAATAATGGACGTCCAAGCGCAACTATATCTGCCATACCACTTTCAATGACGCGCTCTGCCATTTTGGCATCAATAATACGTCCAACTGCACTAACCGGTACATTTACAGCTTTTTTAATGTTTCCAGCAATATCTACAAAGAATCCGTATGGCTGTACACCCATTGGAGGAATTGTATCTGCCATATTTCCTGTATGGTTTGCCTGCGCAACATGGAACATATCCACGCCATCTTCTTCTAGCCATTTTGCAAATTCTACTGCATCTTCTTCATCAATACCACCTTTACCACGTTGTGGTGTCACAATTGAAAGCTTATAATCAATAATCATATCTGGAACTGCTTTACGAATGGCACGAACAAGCATTCTGGCAAAACGTGCACGATTTTCTAGACTACCACCAAATTTATCTGTACGATGATTCATTTGTTTCGAACATAAACAGCCTGTTAAACGATCTCCATGAATTTGAATAACATCTACACCTGCTTTTTGAGCACGAATCGCACAAGCACACATTTTATCAATGATTGAAAGAAGTGTTTCTTCACTAACTTCATCTGTAAAATACATCATATCGTGGTGCAGGCGTTTACGCATTTCATCAAATTTTTTCTGGTTAAACAAATCATTGATTACTTCTGCATCATATTCAGGATGAAAGATTTGAACCCCAAGTTTAGTTCCATACGCATGAACACTATCCGCAAGTTCTTTAAACGCAGGAATCAAATTATCATCATATAGTTTAGGAGTTGGTGAAAAACTATTAATAGGAGCTACATCCCCTAAAACGATATAGCCAACTCCACCTTTCGCAAGACGAGTATAAAATCCCAAATCTTGTTCACTGATCATTCCATGTTTTTCATAACCCGTTGTCAACGGTGGAAACATGATACGATTTTTAAATGTCTGTCCTTTAATTTCAATGGGCATTAAAATTTTATTTTCCATATAGAAAACCTCCTATTGTTTCTAAATATGCTTGTAGATAAAAGAAGCAACCACTTCTTCTACTTCTGCACGAGCTGGTAATGATGCAAAGTTATGTCCACCTTTTTCTAATGTATGACATTGTGCATTTTGATACACCTTTGCGTAACTCTTAAGCGTTTTATCATCGACCAATTTATCATCAGCAGCACGCACTAACAATACGGGACCATTAAATCCTGTAGCTTCTGTAAAAGGATCTGGATGTTTTGCCATTTCATAATTAAATGACATCTTGTAACATAGTCCTTCCACATCTGCATAATCTTTTCCTGTCTGCATAACGGCATCTGCTTTTTGAGCACAGCCAAACCACATACCCGCTCCTGGACATAATAGAATCAAACCATATGGCTGAATTTTAGGCCCACAAGAAGCGGCAATATATCCACCCATACTTTGTCCGGAAAGGAAAATCTTTTCTGCATCAACATAAGGCTGTTTAGCGGCCCACGCAAAGATATCTTCTGTGTCTTCATATAGACCGTCAAAACTCATATCTTCAAATTCGCCATCACTTTCGCCATTTCCATAAAAGCTAAATCGTACACTACCAATTCCTTGCTTTGCCAAAGCACGCGACATATGTGTATACATGGATTTATAACCACTGCAACTGCCACCAAAACCATGTAGATGGACCACAAATGGTACGGGTCCTTCTATATCTGGCAAAGTCACAACTCCACGCAGAGTATGACCCGAGCGATTTTTTAATTCAACTTGCAAGATATTCATAAATTATGCATTCTCCTTTGAAGAACGACGAACTTTTAATTCTTCAAGCATTTCAGCCGTTTTCTTCTTTGTTAGTGGATATACGAAGTATAATACCGCAACAGCCAAGCCATATCCTACAAAGTAAATTCCTGTGTAGCTTTTCCAAATTGAATTGACAACTTGTGTCGTTTGAATTGCCCCTGCTGTTACATTATAGCCAATCGCACCTAGAACAAAACTTGATAAACTTCCAGAAATTGCACTTGCTAATTTACGGAAGAATGAATATGTAGAATACACAATACCTTCATTTCTTTCACCTGTCTTTAATTCGTGGTAATCGATTGAATCATTTACCATTGCCCAAACCAATACTTGCATACCTGATGCACCTAAGAAACAAATACCATTAATAACAATAAACATCACTGGATTGTGAAGTGGAATAAAGAACAATACGCCAAATACAACAGCGGCAAATCCAGCTCCCATACAGCACCATTCTTTTTTACCAAATTTATTAGCTAATGGTTGAGTAATCGCAAAGGCAATAACTGCATATAAAACACTTAACATACCTGAAACAGCTTGAATTTTAATATTTCCAAAATAATCTTTATAAAGATATGTATTTAATCCATTAACGATTGAAGCACCAACCATTCCAAGCAAACTAAAGAACATAACACCTAATAATGCTTTGTTGTGAGAAATCTCTTTTAATACATTTAAGAAATTCAATTTTTTGCCTTCTGGACGTTCAGGAACTTCGACACGTTCTTTACACCAAACACAAGTAATTTGAAGACAAAGTAAACCAAGTAAAGCACAAATGCAAGCCAACATTAAGAAGCGTCCTGCCACTGGTTTATTGTCAATATATAAGAACAATGGGCCAACCATAACCATTACTGTCATAAAAATCGTTCCACCTAGACTACGGTAACGAGAAAGGGCTGTACGCTCATTTACACTGTCTGTCATAACACATGATAATGTACCGAATGGAACGTTAACACAAGTATATAAAGCTTCATATAATACGTAAGTAATAAACATATAAGCTAAACGTAAACCGTAATCCAAATTGCTGACATTCACAAATCCTAATACGCAAAGTACAGCCATTGGAAATGAGAAGACACGAATCCAAGGGATAAATTTACCTCCCTTTGATGCTTTTCGTGAATCTACGATAGCTCCAATAATTGGGTCATTGACAGCATCCCAGATTTTTGTGATCAACATCAAGATACCAACATGAAATGGATTCACTTGTAAAATCAAAGTGTAAAATACTGATAAATACATTGCACGATATTGCTCAGTAAAGCAACATCCAAGATCGCCTAATGTATAACCGATCTTATCCTTCATCGAGAAGGGACGAACATTATTTTTTTTGTTCATGTGTTTTTTTCCTCCTTTTATCACCAACACAACTTATAAGGATTGTTATTCCTTTTTCTATACATATTGTATTTGAAAGCGCTATCACTTCATATCGAAAAATTGATTGAAAACTATCACAAATTGATATATTATGCCATTAAGGGAGGTGTAATTTTGTTAAACTATGCCATAAAACACTATTTTTTCGATCATAACGCAACCCGAGATTTCTTTTCAGGCAAAAATTATAATTTATTTTTGGTCTTGAGTGGTTCAGGAAATTTCAGATGTGGTGATACCACACTTTCTATGCAGCCACAAAATTTGATTATTTTTAAACCAAACGTAAATGGTAGACTCGAATTTATAAATTCTTATGTTCCCATGGAATTTTTCTTGATTCAACTTTCATCAGAAGTACTTCAAGAATTATCGGATGAAAACACAAACCTTGAAAGCTGTTTTAACGTAGTTCCGTTTCAACAAATTTCAGTTCGTCTTGATACTGAAATCTATATGCTTATGAAAAATCTTGCACGTAAAATCACTTCATTTGGTAATCAGCCTCAACAATTTGCAGCTTCTATTTTTGAGCGTGGCATACTACAAATGTTCATTGTCCTTGCCTTACGTGCTTGCATCCATGCAGAATCTCATACTTCTAAGGACAGTCGACATCATTTGATGCTTGATGATGTTTTTCTTTACATTCAATCTCACTTAACAGAAGACTTAAGTTTAGAACGTCTAGAAAATGAATTCTATGTTTCACACGAACACATTTCAAGAGAGTTTAAAAAACAAACAGGACAAACAATCCATCGTTACATTGTCAAAGCTCGACTGGATTATTGTTGCAGATTAATTGAACAGGCAATTCCTTTGACAGAAGTATACAAAATGAGTGGCTTTGGAAGCTATAATCATTTCTTTCGTGCATTCAAAAAAGAATATGGAATGACACCTAGTGAATATTTCAAAACCATTAAAAATGAAGCTAGAAGTTCATAATATGCAGATTCAAAACATTGCCCAATATTGTGGTATACCCAATGTAAATTACTTTATCAAGATTTTTAAGAAAGTCATGAATAAAACACCAAGTGAATTCAAAGAAGAAATTCGATGAAAAAAAAACGTACTTCACACTACCAAGAAGTACGTTTTCTCTTACATATTATTATTTTACATCAAAGCCAAAGTAACGGACTGCATTGTTATATGAAATTCCCTTAACAATCTTTTCTAAAGCTTTATAATCGGCTGGATATTCACCATTTTCTA
>ERZ791623.941-NODE-941-length-13779-cov-2.588677_pt1 | contig 13779 bp, 14 predicted proteins | sample MGYA00510268_ERZ791623 | MGnify/ENA primary metagenome ERZ791623 (study PRJEB30046, sample SAMN00715216) | human gut metagenome | study: EMG produced TPA metagenomics assembly of the A metagenome-wide association study of gut microbiota in type 2...
TAATTCGTGAAATTTGTCATAATTATACTAATCCTCTCTTTTATAAATATTGGTCTAAAATGGAGTTCTCAGCAAATGCCATCTATGATGAAATTGCGGATGACATGCGGGAAAATGCCTATGGCAATGTACAGGAAAGTCTTTTGGAATGGTTGAATAATTTATTTTCGATCATGTACTTAAGAGATAACGAACCTGGACTTGTAGATTATATCGTTGGAATTCTCAGAGACAGAGGATTCATTTGGATGCCCAGATCCGTCCAGTTTATGGAATACTTTTATCAAAACAGAGGACAATATCCGCATATCGATTCTTTTATGCCGCAAGTGGTTGATTTTTTCAATTATACATCCAGTGATTTCGATCGAATAAAATTCGAAACCCAAAATAACCATCCCTATGTCAGGAATATTTTTCCTGCTAATGGTAGCAATATTTATAATGGCAATTTCAGGGATATTCAAATCTCATTTTCACAGCCAATGTTGGGCAGTTATTGCATAGATACTGTTAAGGATGATCCGACAATCACAGACCTGCCACGTGCGCAAATAAGACAAGCCTATTGGATCGACGATTATACGCTTTCTATCCCGCTCGATTGCTCTCAAATAGAAAAAAATAAAAAATATGGATTAGTATTGAGAGGCAATGGGTATGCGACAAAGGACTATGTTTATATGAATAACGATTATACAATAATCTATAATACAACACAGCAATGAAAATCTCGAAATACACATTCTTTTTCAATATAGATGGGAAGGAATATTACACCTATAATACACTATCAAATTCTCTGCTGGAAATCGACGAAGAATCTTATAGTATATTTCAAAATCACAAAACCGGTATCCAAGAATTATCGTCCGAGAAGGTCGACAAAGAATTATGGGATGTCTTGTGCGAGAACAACATTCTAACAGACAGCGATGAAGATGACTATCTGAAATACAAGGCTATCATAATGCGACAAAGGAGTCAACGGGCGAGCATGCATTTAACACTTGCCCCGACTATGGATTGTTGTTTCCGTTGCCATTACTGTTTCGAGAAATACAAGGAGAAAAAGTACATGACACCGGAAGTAATGGATCGAATTACCAAATACGTTATGTCATGTCCTGATCTGAAAAATATCAAAATTACTTGGTTTGGAGGCGAACCTCTTATGGCTGTGCCTCAGATTGAAGAATTTTATGATAAGTTCAGTGCCGTATGGGAAAAACCAATTAACTCAAACATCATCACAACCGGGTATCATATCAACGAAGAGGCTGTTCGTGTCATGAAAAAAGTGGGAATAACCTCCGCACAGATTACTTTGGACGGCATGAAAGAAACACATAACACAGTAAAGCATCTGCCGTCTGGAGAGGATGTATTCGAAAGAGTCATATCCAATATTGAATTATTAAACGATCAAGCGCCTGAAATCAATATCGTTATCAGAGTCAATCTCACGCACGAAAACAAACATGAATATCCGCAGCTTTGTTCGTTGTATGTCGAACGTTTCAAAGGCCGTAAGAATATTGGAATAGCTCCGGCATTCGTATTGGATCGAGGAGCAAGTAATTGTGATAAATGTGAAATTAAAAGTACATTATTTAATCACAAAGAACGGTCCGAATTTATCCTCGACTTGGCATATAGAGGATTTAATTCCCCTTTTATCCGTTATCCGGAACCTTTTTTCAACGAATGTGCAATTCGCAACGATATGGCGATCGCATTCGATCCGGAAGGATATGCCTATAAATGTTGGGAGGTAATAGGAAACAAAGAATATGCAATCGGCAAATTGAACGATGACGGTATTTTGACCGACATCAATCAAACGGTCCTTAATCGTCAATTATACGGTGCAGATACTTTTGATGATCCGGCGTGTTCGAAATGCAAATATTTGCCCATATGCAATGGAGGATGCCCGATTCAACGCATTGAAAATAAATTCGAAGGCGGCCATAATGATTGTTGTACTTACTATAAAGGCTTTACTTCCGATTTCTTGAAAATACATATCGCCAGAAAAAAAGCTCAGGAAGCCGCTACTGAGAAATAACAATAAAAGGACAGGTTATGCCGCAGTTCAGAGATAACTTTCACAGCGAGGAGGCGCAGGAGATCATGGGGCGTGCGCCTTCGTGGGTCGTGCGGTGGGGAATTACGGTCATTTTCGTCATACTTGCCCTAATCGTTTTGGGCTGCTACATCATCAAGTATCCACAGACCGTTACGGCTCCCATATCCATTACGACAGTCAATGCCCCCTCCGACCTCACGGCCCGTTACGACGGACTGCTCGACAGCGTATGTGTCGGCAACGGGGAGAACGTCCGTACCGGTCAGCTTATCGCTTTGCTCGCGACACCGGCCGACTACGACGACATCCGGTCGTTGGAAGAAAATCTCTCCGCCACCGATTCGCCGCAAGCACTCGCCGAGGCCGACTGGGTGTCCGACCGATATGTTCTGGGCGACCTGCAAGCCACGTGGGCGGAGTTCGCCGCCCGCTGCCTCGATTTTAGGCATTATCTGGCCACCGATCTCATCGGAACGAAGAAGCGCCTGCTCGCAGCCCAAATTGCGAAAAACAAGCGCTATTATGCCCAATTGGAGGCACAGGGCAAACTGCTCGACAAGGACCTTGCTATGGGGCAGCGGACATTGGAGCGGGACTCGCTGTTGTTCTCTCAATCGGTTATTTCTGCGGCCGACTACGAAACTTCCGTACAGAACTATCTCGCCAAACAGAACAGCAAGGCCGGCTTCGATGCAACACTGACCTCCACGGAACTCTCCATCCTGCAAACCGAACAACAGTTAGTGGAACTCGCCGTGCAGCGTGAGAACGAGGTGGCCGAATACGAACGTACCATCGGTCAGTTACGCCAACAACTGCTCGCCGCCATAGCCCAGTGGAAAGAACAGTATGCGGTCATCGCTCCGATGGACGGTATCGTGTCGTTACAGGGATATTGGAGCAAGGGGCAGCATGTGACCGTCGGCTCCGCTCTTGCCAGCATCGTCCCGGAAAAGGAGACTGAAGTGATCGGCCGTATGGAGGTTCCTTCGGCCGGATTCGGCAAGGTGGAAACAGGACAGACGGTCAACGTCAAGCTGAACGGCTTTCCCTATATGGAGTACGGCGTCCTGAAAGGTACGATACGCTCCATTTCCTCGGTTCCGGCTTCGGTGCAAACCGCGACCGGTACGACGATCGCCTATACGGTCGAAGTCGTATTTCCCGAAGGAATGAGGACGACCTATGAGAAGGAGCTGCCGATGATTCAGCAGATGGACGGTACGGGCGAGATCATCACGGAGGATATGCGCCTTATCGAGCAATTCATACAACCTGTCGTATCGCTGTTCAAAAACCGCTGACCATGAAATGCCGCATAATACCGTTGTTCGCCGCCGTCGCTTCGGTGCCGATGTTGTTCGGTGCAACACCGCTCAACGCACAGGAAGCGCAACGCTGGACGCTGGAAGAGTGTATCGCCTATGCTTTCGAACATAATATTGAAGTCAAGCAGGCCGAACTCGACGTTCAAACCAAACGGCTCACCCGCTCGGATGCGGGTTGGGCCTATGCTCCCGACATCTCCGCATCGAGCAGTTACAGCTTCTCCAGCGGCCGCGTACTGGATCCCACCACGTATGAGTTCGTGGAGCATCAGAGCGTGAACGGTACTTCGACCTCTGTCGGCGCCTCGGTCACTTTATTCAACGGTATGCGGAATCTTCATAATCTGGAACGCTCCCGCCTCGATCTGCGTGCGGCGCTGTTGGGCGTGGAGAAAGCCCGCAACGACATCCGGCTCAATATCACGGCCTATTATCTGGAAATTCTTTGCGCCGAAGAGAACATCCGCAATGCCGAACAGACGGTCGAAACCCTGAAAATACAGGAGGAAAAGACCCGTAAATCGGTCGAGATGGGGAAAGTCACCTCTGCCGACCTCTTGCAGATACGTTCGCAACTGGCCAATGCGGAAAACACTCTTTTGTCGGCTCGAAATTCCTACGACATCGCCCGCCTGAATATTTGTCAGCTCCTGGAAATAGAAGATTACACGACATTCCATACCGTCGCTCCTTCGGATAATATTTTGGGAAATACGCCGATGCCGGTCAGTACCGATGCGCTTCTGGCCTCGGCGCAGCAACTCCCGGAGGTGGAGTCCGCAAGGCTGGGTATCGACATTGCCCGCCGCGATCTGCGAATCGCCCGTTCGTCCTACTATCCGACGCTTTCGCTTTCGGCCGGCTACGGGTCGAGCTATTCCGATGCCCGGCAGAAAATGTTTATGAATCCCGACGGCACGTACCGTTACGAAGCCTATCCGTTCGCCGAACAGTATAAGGACAATGCGAGCAGCTATATTTCCGTATCGCTGAACGTTCCGATTTTCGGTCGCCTGACGACGCGGCACAACGTCCAGCGGCAGAAGATCGCCGTTCGCCAGGCGGAGTATGCGTTACGCACCACGGAGAAGCAGGTGAACAAGGAGGCTACGCAAGCACTGATCGATTCCCGGACGGCGTGGGACAAGTATCTCTCTTCGCAGAAATACGTCGCCTCGGCCGAGGAAGCCGCCCGGCAAATGGAACAAAGGTACAATCTCGGAGCGGCTACCGTTGTCGATTACAACACGGCGCTCGATGCGCTGGTCGAGGCTCAGGTTCAGCTTCTGCAAGCCAAATACGAATATATCTTCAAGACCGAAATAATTAAATTTTATCTCGATTCGAACAAGAAGTAATTACATAAAATTTTATTTTATGTAATTACTGTGGTTCATTCCTATTTCCACCGAAGATGCAAAGCGTCTTCGGTTTTCTTGTTTTATTCAGAAAAGTATTCGCCCCTCGGTCGGCCCGGCAAAAGTAGTCGGGGACGGGGCTGCCCGCAAGTCCTGCCGGTTTTCCTTGCGGAAAAACCTTGCGGGCAGCCCCGTCCCCGACTATGACCTTCTGCGTGCCGCCCGAATGGTTCGAGCGGCGAAACTTAAAATTCAAATTTATGAATACTTCCGTAACGAGTGCGTCCTTAGCACGTGTAGCACACCAACAAGGTCTGAACCGGGTCGTAGCCGACAGAGTACGGCACTTGGTAGAACACCGTGCACCCACGGTGCAGCAAACCCTCCAGCGCATGATCGTCGAATCCGCGCAGCTGCAAGACTACATCCTTCCGATCGGCGCCCAATACCGGGAAACGGGCAGTACACGCAAGGTACTCTTTCTCGACGACGGCAACCGTCTGACGATGCAGATGCCCGAAGGACGCTTCCGCCTTCACGACAACGCCGTGGGACAGGCGGCCGAGAAGATGAACGTTCCGTCGCGTTACCTGCGCGAGTTGGCAGGCGGAACATCGTGGAAACGCGCACTGGCCGCACGCATTCTCAACGAACACTCCTCGTGGAGCGACCGCAGCCGTGTTCTCGTCCGCGCCGTAGGCGACGAAGTGCGCGGCATCCTCTCGGACAGCTACCGCCGCCTCGACAGCCAGCGCATCCTCTCGGCATTTCTGGGCAAGGCTCTCGAACAGGGAGCCGTGGCATACGATGCGCTGTGGACCGATACGAAGATTTATGTCGAGACGATCCTTCCTCAGCCGATCTGCATCCCCACCGAGTTCAACGGTGAGGTACAAATCTATATGGGAGCACGTTTTTCCACTTCGGATTTCGGCGACGGGGCGGTGGACATCCGCGTCTTCCTGCTCAACGGCGTCTGCTTGAACGGCATGGTACGCGAGAACGTAATGAAACAGATCCATCTGGGCGGTAAGCTGCCCGATAATATCCAGCTCTCGCAGCGGACGTACGAACTCGACACGCAGACCACCGTGTCTGCGGTGAACGACCTTACGTCCCAGCTCTTCGGCCGCGACAACATCCGTCGCAAAGCGCTCGAAATAAAGGCTGCGGCAGCCAAGGAGGTCAACTTCACACAAGAACTGGAACGGCTCATGCAGAAAGGCCGCCTGCTGAAAACCGAGAACGAAGGCGTGCGGAAACTGCTGATGAACAACAATCCCGACGACGGATTCGCCGGAGGGCCGACGCTCTGGAAACTGACGCAGGCGATAACGGCCTATGCCCGCGAGACGCAGCCGGCACGACAACGCGAACTGCACGAGCTGTCGGGAGAACTGCTTAACCGCGTGAACAACTGACGACCGCTATGAAACAGGTAAAGGATAAATATACCAGCACAACGCTGGAACAGATGCCGGAGCATAAACTTTTCCGCGCATTGATGAGCGAGCTGAACGACTTCGGATTCGACTGCAAAGCCTTCGCCGCAGGACTGCAATACGAACATCCGACCGTGCAGCAGCGATTCTTCGCTCTGCTGCGCACGTGCGTCCTCTTCATGGCAGAAGAGGGCAACGTGCACATCGACGACCGTAACCGCGCCTCCTATCGGATGTGCCGCGAGATTGCCGAACAGCTTAAAGACCACCATTTGCCATGCAGATAAAAACGAACTTGTTTCCGATGAATGAATTGACTTGTCGTGCCTGCGGGTGCAGGATCGTACCCGAACACGGATATTACAATACGCTCGATGGCGCCTGCTGCATAACCTGTCGGGAAAGACGGCCGCTGCATCGTCTGAAATTGCAGGTTTGCGATTCGCTTGCAAGGTTATGTAGAACGTCGAGATGCTGCAAATTATGAAGAACGAGACAGAAGATTTTATGGCGTTGGCCAAAGCCTATGCTCAAGCTGAACGTGCATTACGAATCGAACGATGGGTAATCGTCACCTTCGAGCTTCGAAAGACGGACGGACCGATCGAAATTCTCTACCGCTACGATCTGCCGCGTACGATGCTCAAACGTTACCGATGGGTGGTACGCTGGCGCACGGCTCGTTTTCAATGCCGTTTCCCGCGTGATACGATCACAGCGACATACTGTTACTACGACAAACGCACGGGATTGAAGTTCGGCGTCGATTCCTGCCTGTCGAAGCTGCGGGCGGCAAAAGCACAGATTACGCTTGCCAAACGTCGGGAGCGGGAGCATATCGAGCAGCAGCGATTGCGCTATCCGCTGTTTTACGACGAGCAGGCAGATCCCGAATTGCTCCGTTTCAGGCAGAAGCTACAAGAAAAACTGCATCGTTATCTGAATGCCTTGCTGCGATTACGCTGGGCTGTTCTGCAACATCGACAAAAAAACTTCGACTCGTCCGACAAAAAACAATTACAGAAATGATGCCTTTACCTATTACCGAAATCGACGACTTCTGTGAGGCGTCGTTCGGCGGATACTCCGCGCTCTTTACCGAAGAGCGTATCGACAGAGCTTCGCTTCCCGAAGGTATTTATGCCTATGACATACGGAGCGGAGAGGGTAACGATTTCGGAACGATCGAACCTTGTGTTACGGTCAACCATACGGGAACGATCCTGACCCGACAACCCATCGAAATGGGCCCTGAAGGTTATATCGAAATCGATATGGACGGTGACGACGGACTCATCGATGCGATGACCTACGATGAATGGATCGCACAACCCGAAACAACCTGCTAAGTCGCAGACGATACGAACCCTTGACGGCCGCTCCTGCCGAAGGAACGGCCGTTCTGTAAAACTCCGGCGCAGGAGGATAAACACTGCATAAAACAGTCATGGAATTGCTTACGAAACAGATTATTCGGAAATTCGAGGAACATCCGATCTATTCGCAGGACGGCAAAGGTCTGAAGGCCGAGGTGCTTGTAAAGTATTTCAACCCCATGGGAGCCGGAACGTGGCTCATTACGGAGGCGGAGAAACAGGAGGACGGAGATTGGAAACTCTTCGGGTTCTGCCACATTTGCGAGTGGGAATGGGGTTACCTGATGCTCTCCGACCTGCAACGTATCGTGCTGCCGGGCGGCCTCGGAATAGAGCGCGATTTATATACGCAGGGACGAATCGTCGAAGACTTTATGGAATAAGGATTCAGTGTTCAGTTGGATAATCTCTGAAATACGCAGAGCCTCGTCGTTCAGTTCGAAGACCAAAATTTCGAAACCTAAGGATATTCCGTCCGCATCAGCGACGAAGACCACGACGCTTGCGGCGTGTACGGATTTCTTGTAGATAACGAAACGCTTTATGCACGGCTGGAATATGACAACGGGCTGGAACGCCGGAAAGAAGAGCAGCAGCGCGAACAGTTACGGTTGGTAGGGAACAGATTCCTCGCTGGGGAATACATCTCCAGCGAGGATTTTATCGGACTGTGCAAACTCAAGTTGATTTCCATACCGCTTCGCACGCACGGGACCCTGCACCGAAGCGTAACCGAACTCTCCCGAAACAGTATCCGTCACAGTCGCACGAAAAGCGGAGCCAATCCGAAACGCGACGGATGCTTCGCTATGGTCGAAACCCTGTACGAGAAACTCTCCGAGACAATGGATGCAACGATGAAATAAAAACAGTACGGACGGCATTGTGTGTCGCCCGTACTATTTGACAATACGTTATCGCAATGATTTACGATAGTTTCGGTCCAGAATCTTTTCGATCTCAGAACGCTGCCGATCGTCGTGGAGGGAAGTACCCGACGGTCACGGTAGTTTTGCAGGGTGCGGGGACATAACGAAAACAGCTCCATCACCTCTTCGCCCGTAAGATAGCTTTCCGTGACGATCGTCGGACGATGGGCCGCGATCGATGTTTCCAGCAAATGAATCGCTCGAAGTATTTCCTGCCGGAACTCCTTGTATTCCGGCGAGGTTCTCAGGAGTACGTCGTCCATTATTTGAAAGGAGCGATGAGGTTGTTTTGCAGAATACGCGCGATGTCTGATTCTTTGTACAGAATCTTGTTGCCCAACGACGTGCTGGGTATGATCCCTTCCGAACGATAGTACTGCAAGGCACGTTTGGTGATGCGCAGCGCTTTACAGACCTCTTCGGCTGTCAGCCAGCGTCGCGGTTGCGGCGGTGAGAACAATTCTCGGAATCGCTCGGCACGCTCCCGTAAGGATGTTACGAGCGTTTTCATTTCGTCGAAAGCGCTCTGTTCGATCATTTGAAACTCCATAGTCATACAATGTTTTATTGTAGATTGCGCCGGAATATTCCGGCAATCTGCAAAGAAAAACAATGGAAGCGACTTTCCCTTGAATGGCATAAGGAGGCATTTACAGGCCGATGAAAGATGCAGAAACAGGAAAAATATCGGATGAAAGTATATTTGTCTTAATCATAGATTATTATTATCTTTGTAACAAGAGTTGTTTGATAAGAGAATATCGATGTAAGCACAGAGAAGGTTCTGTCTCTAAATCATTACCATTGATATTGTTAAATTCTGATTATCAGATATATATACTGGATTAAGCCTTTTGTCACCAAAAGTAGCGATTTAATCCGAAGCGTGCAACTATCGATCGGTTAATTGCTCCCGTATTATCACTCCCTGGTCCGCAAGTTATCGTCGGGAGTTTTCCATCGTTCCACACGACGCAGGCAGCATCCCTGCACCTGCCGACGCAATCCGGAATCGGACAGGATCGCATCGAGCGTATCGGCCAGCTCATCGAGCTCCGGACACGCGATATAACGGGCCGCATCGCCGGCAGTCAGCCGATTGCGGCGGGTATCGGAGAGCACGGCCGGAATCCCGGCATAGAGCGCTTCGACGACAGGCTGCACCCGCCCCCGTTTCCGGGGCAGGTAAACCAGGCCGTCTGCCATGCGGAAAAAAGCGCTCAACTCCTCGGGCGAGTATTCGTAAATAAAATTGGTACGCAGCGCCAGACGACGGTCGCGAGCGGTGCGAAGCAACATATCGGCATAGAACGAACGACGACCGCAAAGCACGAGGTCCGCACCGAGCCGACCGCCGGCCATCAGATCGAGCAGCATCCGCTCCTGGCCGAGCGTTTCGACCGTCATCAAGGTCAGAATATACCGCTCGGGCAACATGAACTTACGACGAATGACCTCATCCGACTCCCCGGTCGCGCAGCGCATACGCTGACGCACCTGTCCGGCCGCTTTCACAGCCGTCATCCGAAAACGTTCGTCCTCCTCGTGCGCCTTTCTGTTCTCCTCGCGGAGGCTCTCTTCCTCCATATTTCCCGTCTTACGTTGCGGTCCCCATATATTCTCCATAATATAAATCTCCTTTCCGGCAGAAAACCGGTCTTTATTTATTTTTTTTCACTATCTTCGCTAAAAATTACGATGCCTATGAAACGAGTTCTTTTACTCCTTACTGTCGTTTTTTGCACGTTGGGCGCATCCCATGCACAGAACATCGTCATCGGAGAGGGTGCCCCCGAACTCAAAAGCGTCCCTTGGCTCGCATCCCGGAATCCGGCCGCAGCGGATCTTTCGTACCTCGTATTCTTCCACTCGTCGAACAAAGGCTGCACGGCTTCGCTGGACGCACTCCGGGACCTATCTAACAAATTAGGCTCCAAACTGCGCATTATCATCATAACACAGGAAGATTCCGAAAAAATCGCCCCGATTCTCACGCCCTACATCTCCGAACGAATCGGTGTGGCACTCGATCACGACAAAAAAGTATTCGGCAGTTTCGGAGTCGATTTCGTGCCGTTCAGCGTGCTGATCGATGCCAAGAATCGAGTGCTGTGGATGGGAAATCCGCAGAGCATGACCAGTTCATTCATCCAGAAAATAGTTCAATAAACTCCAGTAATACCTTTAATTCCGTCATGTCATTCACCAAGATAAACCACTACGAAAAAGAGTATGCCGACACACATCACGAGTGCGCCCTGACTGTAACCGAAGGCGTGGAAAACCAACCCGTAGTCAATCCCTATTTCGTCCGGAAGAAAAAGCGCGCGCTCACCACCGAGGAATATGTCGAGGGCATTCTTCAAGGCAACATCACGACGCTTTCGCAGGCCATCACCCTGGTCGAAAGCAGCAACCCCGACCACTATGCCCAGGCGCAGGAGATCATCGAAAAGTGCCTGCCGCATGCCGGGAAATCGGTACGCATCGGCATCACGGGCGTCCCGGGAGCCGGAAAATCGACCTTCATCGAAGCCGTAGGCAATATGGTCACCTCGCTCAAGCACAAGCTGGCGGTACTGGCCATCGACCCCAGCTCGGAGCGCAGCGGCGGTTCGATCCTCGGCGACAAGACCCGCATGGAGAGCATCTCGTCCAATCCCAAGGTCTTCATCCGCCCCTCCCCTTCGGCCGGGTCGCTCGGCGGCGTAGCCCGCAAAACCCGCGAAACGATCATCCTGTGCGAAGCTGCCGGATTCGACGTCATCTTCATCGAAACGGTCGGCGTGGGACAGTCCGAAACGGCCGTACATTCGATGGTCGATATGTTCATGATGCTCCAGATCTCCGGTGCGGGCGACGAATTGCAGGGCATCAAGCGCGGCATTATGGAGATGGCCGATATGATGGTCATCACCAAGGCCGACGGCGAGAACATCCACAAAGCCGAACTGGCCAAAACGCAATATCAGGGTGCGCTGCGTCTTTTCCCGGTCCCGGAATCGGGTTGGCGGCCGAAAGTCTATACCTGCTCGGCATACACAAAAACGGGACTCGAGGAGGTGTGGAAAGGCGTCGAAGAGTTCCTCGACTTCATTCAGGCGAACGGATACTTCACGCACAACCGCAACCGTCAGAACAAGTATTGGATGTACGAAACCATCGACGAGGTGTTGAAGAACAGCTTCTACCACAACCCGCAGATCGAACCCCGCATCACGGAGCTCGAGCAAAAAGTGCTCGACGCCAAAGTCAGCTCGTTCGTCGCGGCGCACGAATTGCTGGAGCTTTACTTCAAAAACAAGAACTAACGGACCACGCAGCAACCGTTCCTGTCATACGGCATTGAACCAAACACTTAATATCACTTAAATTCCTAAACAATGAAACACGTAAAACTATTCGCAGCTCTGCTGGCATTCGTCATGCTCGGAGCCTGCACCGAATCTCCCGAGGAGGGGGGGGGCTTTCTTCCATCCTGATCGACAGCTCTTTACTGGAGCAAATCTTTGACGCTGATCAAACCGCTCCGAAAACCATTTCGTTCACGGCAGCGGAAGCATGGACTGCAACCCTCGAAGAGACGACGCGCACGGAACCTTCGTGGCTCCGTCTGTCCGCCTACAGCGGCGATGCCGGCAAAGCGCAGATCACCATCGAAATCCTCGAATCCAACAGCTCTTCCGAATCGCGCTTCGCCAAAATCACGATCGTCTGCGGCTCTTACCGCATCGCCATCGAAATCGAACAAAAGGGACACGGTTCAGACAATCCGGACAATCCAAATGATCCAGACACGCCTCCGACCGATTACAAATACGTCGCCCGGGTGGATTACAAACTCACAGACAACCGCGAAGAGGGAGCGACGACGACCGTCTCGCAATCATTCGACTACGACGAAGAAAACAGAGTAGCCCGAATTACCGAAAACTACCACTCGACCGACGAATACTCCTATAAAGACAACGGAACGGAGATATATACATTCGACTATACGATCGCCAACGAAGTTTCGGTCCGGACAACCGATGAGGCGGAGCGCCTTCTCTACAAAATTTCCGCCAAAACCGACGCGAAAGGACGCATCACCGAAACTTCGAGTTACGACTACGACAACGGGACACCCCGGCTCGAAGGGCAGGAGACCTATACATACACCCCGGAAGGACGTCTCTCTTCCTTGCTATCCAAGTATTCCTATTCCTCTTCCAGCGGCCTGAATCAATACAGCGAAAACAAATTCTACTACACGGACGGCCTGCTGACGCGCTACACCTACTACGACAGTTACGAGGCCTCCTACGACCCGGACTACCAGCCCTGGGAGTATTCGCTCCCGGCCGATGAGTGCTACCCCCACCGTTATGCCAACGACCGGAGCAACCTCGATTTCTACATGTATGCAATGGGCGGTCGCATCTCATTCGAAAACACTTCCAGCGCTATTTTTTCCCTGTTACGCCTGACCGGAAACTACGGCGATTGCCTGCCCGAAATAACCACTGCCGCCGACGAGGACGACGAGGTGGGAGTGGATGAGGGTGCTTATCCCACACCAAATGTCACGCTACACAAATCCTACACCACTACGGAATCCGCCTGCGGAGAGGACGAATACCTGAAACTGCGCATCGAAACGGATGCCGACAATGCGGTAAAGCGGATATCCTACGACGTCCCGTATGAGGAGTATCAGGTAGAATACGACATCGTAGTCGGCAACGAAGTCATCGATGAAGCTATGAACCACCCCGAGTTCCCCGAAGAAGAAAAACTTTACAAATACGAAATCAAAAACCGGACGAAAACCAAAATACGCGACATCGTAAACCCGGCAACGATCGAGATCACCTACCGATAGTTCCGGAGAAATTTTCAAAAGAAACAATAAAACGATAAGGAGCGGTAATCCGCTCCTTATCGTTTTACAATCCTCGAAGGTCGTCCCATCCCTCCGGCGCAACCCGGCAAATCATGCGGGAAGAGTTTCGAACCGACTGCCTTCCGACCGCGAGAAAACGACAGACAGAAAAGCTGTGATTCAAGAGAATTCCGACTTCAACCGCTCCGCCAGTTCGGGCATGCCCTCGGCGGCACGTGAACGGATATGGGTGAGCGGATTGCGGATCATCGCCGTATCGGGATTTCCCGGATCGACCAGAAAAATCGGCACATCGGGCCGCACGTAACGCACCAGCGATGCGGCGGGATAGACCGCCAGCGAAGTACCGACTACGACCATGAGATCGGC
>ERZ791623.946-NODE-946-length-13711-cov-4.404145_pt1 | contig 13711 bp, 9 predicted proteins | sample MGYA00510268_ERZ791623 | MGnify/ENA primary metagenome ERZ791623 (study PRJEB30046, sample SAMN00715216) | human gut metagenome | study: EMG produced TPA metagenomics assembly of the A metagenome-wide association study of gut microbiota in type 2...
CCCTCGCCGGCGATGAGCCCGCGGGCCACGCGCGCCATGCGAACGCACGCCTCGCAGGAGGTGGCGTGCGCGTGCGTGATGGCGGAGACGGCACGCACCTCGTCGTCCGTCGCGCCGGTGAACGCGAGCGAGAGGATGCGCATGAGGGACCCGTTGCCGTTGTCGCGCTCGCCCGCGCGGCCCGTGGCGCGGATGCTGTCGCAGGTCGCGAGCGCCATGGAGGTGTCGTCGCTCCAGGTGCCGGCGGGCTGGTTGTGCGAGCCGTGCCCCGCCATGCCCGTGCACCCGAACGTGCCGCGGGCGCGGAACTCGTACGGCACGCCGAGGGCGTCGCCCACGGCCTGTCCGTAGACGCAGTCGCGAAGGGTGGGGGAGGGATGCCGCGAGGCGGATATGGGGACTCCTTTCGGGGGGACGGAGAGCTGCTACGAATTCAACAGAGCAATTTAGCGTTTGACATTATCGCTAATACAAAGGGAATTGGCCTATCCTCATATCTATCTCTGGGTTGATGATAGTTTGCTCTGAGTCGTTTTTTGGCTGATGGATAATTTGCCGATGATATCCAACGGAGGCTATATGCGCGGCGGGGACGAGTACCTCACATACATCATCGAGGGCAAGCAGACTCGATTCGTTATACCCGTGTACCAGCGCAACTACGACTGGAAAATCGAGCAGTGCAAGAGGCTCTTCGATGACCTCCAGAGCGTGGCGACCACCGGCATGGGGGAGCACTTTTTTGGGAGCATCGTCTCGAAACGAGAGGGCGACACCCGCGTGGTGATCGACGGGCAGCAGCGCATCACCACGGTGTTCATCCTCCTGGCCGCGCTCGTCGCGCAGCTCCGCTCGCCCGAGAGCGACATCACCTCAGTGGAGGCCAGCAAAGCGGACTACATCGAGGGACAGTTCCTGGTCGACACCTATCACCCCGACGAGCAGAAGCTCCGCCTCAAGCTCGTGAAGGGGGACATGGGGGCTTTCAATGCCGTCGTCGCGGGCGGCGTGAACCTGGTTGAGGGGTCGAACGTGACTCGAAACTACAGGTATTTCCTCAAGCGCATTGCCGACATGCCCATCACGGGCGACCAGCTCTTCGACGCGGTCAAGCGCCTGAAGATCATCGACGTGCAGCTCGACGAGCACGACGATGCCCAGAGGGTCTTCGAGAGCCTCAACTCGACCGGCCTCGACCTGACCGAAGCGGACAAGATCCGGAACTTCATCCTTATGGATCTCGCCGAGAAGGAACAGGAGAGTTGCTACGAGGAGTATTGGATTCCAATTGAGAGGAACACGCTGGGGCAGGTGAGCGACTTCGTCCGTTACTACCTTGCAGCCAAGATGGGAAAGACCCCAGTGGTGGGGCGCGTTTACCAATCCTACGTGGACTATGCGCGTAGGACGTATACGTCCGCGCAGTCCGGGAGGCTCGACACACTCGCAATGCTTGGTGACCTGAGGAGCTTCTCCGAGCGCTACGGGAGGTGTGTGAGCCCGGACCGGGACCGGAGCGAGCTCGACGCAGTTCTGTACAGGCTCAGCTTGCTGCAGATGGGCGTGGTAATCCCGTTCTCGTTGAATCTGCTGGCGGCCCTCGATAACGGCACGGTTAGCGAGATTCAGGCTGTCGAGTGCATGGAGGCGGTGGAGTCTTACCTGTTCAGGAGATGGTCCTGCGGCATCCCGACGAACTCCTTGAACAAAGTGTTCGAGACCCTCCATGGCGACGCGATGCGTGGTGTCGCGGAGGGTGCCACGTATCCTGATGCGATGAAGTACTCCCTGCTCCACAAGACGGGGACCGGGAGGTTCCCCTCGGATGCCGAGTTCCGCTCCTCGCTGGCGACGCGCGACTACTACCGCATCGGCAACAGGAAGCTGTACCTGTACGACCGGCTGGAGAACGGCGACAGCAGGGAGCGCGTCGACGTCGTCGGCGGGCTCAGGGACGGGAGGTTCTCGGTCGAGCACATCATGCCCCAGACGCTCAACGCCTCCTGGCGCAGGGCGCTGGGGGACGGGTTCGAGAGGGTCCACGAGGAGTGGAAGGACCGCATCGCGAACCTGACCATCACCGCCTACAACTCCGAGTACAGCAACAGGGACTTCGCGACCAAGCGCGACATGGAGAACGGCTTCGCCGACAGCGTCTTCAGGATGAACAAATGGGTCGGGGACCAGGAGACCTGGGGCGAGAGTGAGCTGAAGAGCCGGCAGGGCATGCTCGAGGACAGGTTCGTCGAGCTCTGGCCATCCATCTCCACTTCGTACCAGCCGACCCGCGAGGTCCCCGACGAGGCGTCCCTGGGGGACGACACGGAGTTCACGGGCAGGAGCATTGTCTCGTACTCGTTCATGGGGGACGACACTCCCGTCAAGACCTGGAAAGAGATGGAGGTCGGCGTCCTGCGCTCGCTTTGCGACCTTGACCTCGGCCGGCTCTATACGATATCCGAGGGGAGCTCGTTTCCCGGGAGCGCCTTCGAGCACGAGGAGAGACAGGGCTTCTCGAAGGTGAGCGACGGGCTTTTCGTCAAGTCGAGCACCAGCACGTGGTTCAAGATTGAGCTTCTGAAAAGGCTATTCGAGCTGCTCGACGTAGATAAAGGCGAGCTCCTCATCAAGATGACGCCTGGTAGCTAAGTGTTAGGTTTGGCTCTCTTGGGTGGGCGGCTTAGGTTATGAACCTGGCGCAACGGACATAGCGTCTAGCGGTCAGCCGTTCGGAGCTGCAATATTGCTTGTTAGCAGAACCGGGTTTGCCTGGCTCTGGAGCTCGAGATGAGCGGTCTTGCCGGCTTACGTCTGTCGGGTATGGGGGGAGTCCTCCCCGCTCGTGACAGAGGTTGAGTCACCAAAGAGCATCAAAATGACTCATGCTGGCGACCAAGTTGACAACAACACCGACCAAGTGCCAGCAGGCATCCACTGCGCTGACGATCCGGTAAAGGAACTTATTGCTGTCCTCTAGGGGATAGAGAGATGTCAGCTTCAGAGCTGATGAGGGGGCTGGGGCTGAAGCATCGTCCAAGCTTCAGGGGGCGCTACTTTGAGCGTTCCCTCGCATGTGGACTCATCGAGCGAACCATTTCCCGGCAAACCAACCAGCAGCAAGCAGAATTACCGGAAGGTGAGGCGATAGCATGGACAACTTGAACAGGAAGCTCAGCGATGCCTCTTCCGTCTTCGTGGTGCGCGAGACTACGTGGAGCTCGTTTGCGGCAACTCTGCCGTTCTGAGACACGTGTTTAAGGATATAGAGAAGCGCATACAGCAGCAGATAGGAGATGATGGCCTCCGGACATGTTGCGTTGCCCGCGACTCGATAAGCTCTGAGCTTGTGCCGAACCCTGTCATGGAAACCTTCGGAATCATGATCTCCTTCGCGTTTCGGCCCGCGCGGGCCATGCGTGCCAGCGAGTTCAGGCACGAGCTCGTGGCCTCCCTCTGGTACACGCGGTCGAGGATGGTCGTGTATTTCTTGATGGCTGCGATGTTGTTCGGCATGTCCTGGCCCTCCTTGCCCTCGTCGGCGAGGCCGGCGATCCTCTCCCAGTGCTTCATGTACTGGTCGTCAGAGCCGCCGGAGGCGCCGACCGGCTCCAGCTCGGTGGCGCCGCCCTGGCTCGGGCCCTTCGTCTCGAAGAGCCACGGCTCCGCCTTCGCGAGCGCGGCCACGTCCCCGTCGTGCTCCGCCAGGAGCGCCTTCGCTGCGGTGACGGACCGCGCGCCGGCAGACCTCAACGCGAACTCTGTGCGCTTGTCGGCAAGGCGGGCCTTCAGGTCGGCGATCTCCTTGCCGAGCCTCTCCGTCGCCTCCGCCGTCTTTGCGGCCTCGGCCACCTTCGCCTGGAGCGCCTCGATCTCGGTGTCCTTGGCCTTCATCTGTGCTGTCGCCCCCGCTCACCGCATCCTTCTGGGGCTCCTGCTGGTCCTGCTTCTGCCCCGTCTTCGCGTCGACGCCCGGCTCCTGCCCGACCTGCCGCTGGTTCTCGCCCTGCCCGACCTGGCCCTTCGCCTGCTGCATGCCACTGGACCCACCCTCCATTGCGACCGCCTTTCCGCGTCGTGCGGGCAAAAGAGAAATGCCCGCACCTTCTAGGTACGGGCATTGTCTGGGGGTGTCACAAGGGGGTCCTCGGATGCGAGGAAGGCGAGCCTATTTGCAATCTTTCAGCATCGTGAGGAGACCTCTCTCGATTACATCCGGACATAGAAACTCCCTTACCTTGCCCTTGAAGGATGCTGTTAGCTTGTTCCCTTCGATTGAAATGACATAGCCATGACTCAGCGTCTTGTGGATAGCCAAGGCGATGTATGACTCAGGGACTTTGTCTTCATCGCAGAATCTTGCGAGCGAGCCCTTTGTTTCCGCCTCAACTCCTTTGACGAAGATAAGCAGCTCTGATGGAACGGGGTCCGTGATCATCTTCTGGACCTTGCCGGTTGCCAGTGAGTGGCGTGTGTAGTTCAGGATGATTTTGCCGCCATGCCGTTCGGCTATGGGGGTGTTGTAGTGAATGAGCTGGTCGCCAACTAGGTGAAGCGACTTTGCCTCTCCTTGGGTAGCTCCATTGACGAATGCTTTCACTAATTCTGTCTGCTTCATTACGGCGAACTTCAATCGTTGAGTTTAGGAACGTGCTTAAGCGTTGTTCTTGCCACGCCCCGAGTAGTAGAGATTGAAGGCGTGGACTGTGGCGTGCATTATTCTGCCGTCCTCGTTATTCTGGATACGACAGCTCCACATGGTATGGCCACCCAGTTTCCCAACCCCAATTGCCCTTTCATCCAGGGCTTCTTGGATGCCAGATAGAACCTTCTGGAAGTCACTGACCTCCTTGTTGAAGACGATGACGGAGACCTTCGTGTCGCGCCATGTCGTGTAAGAGAAGAGCTGTTCGATGGCATCGAGGAACTTCTTCTTGCCATGCCAGACCTTGCATTCGGCAATGTATGAAGAGTGATTCTCAAGCGGGATATGGATGTCGGTCTTCCCGTGGTTTCTAAACGTCTCGCCTGTAGCGTTCTCGTAGTGCGTGTTGAGAACAGAAAGCATGTGGTCGCGGAGCTGCTCCTCACCAAATGGGACATATGAACCAGGAGCACATTCCATCGAGCTGCCGAAATTGTCGATGATATCAGTGATATGCCTATAGTCGGCGTCCGTGATGCTGTACGAGCGCTCGGCTTCGGATGGATGTGGCCTTGGATAGGTCAACTTCTTTCGGGCAGGAACAATGGACTTGGCCATCGGGGCGTCCTTGACCACGTTCAGCGGAAGATTGAGGTCTTGCCGTAGGGAAATGAGCTTGTCAAGCTGGCCAATGCGCTTGTCTATAGCCTTCTCAACCTCGCCCCTGAGTGAGGCATTGAACCTTGCAACATCTGCATTCGCATGTTCAGCCTCATCTTTGAAGGCGTTTGCCTCCTCGTTGAAATGATTTCTGATTGCCTCGGCAGAGGCGTCTCGTTGGGTCATCTCGTATGAGAGGCACGCGTAACCAGCGTGGCCATTACTTGGATCAATAAGCCTGTCAAGCCGGAATGGTCGAATGGTGCTAGTGGTTGGAGTGAATCTGAAAAGCCATGTATCGCCAGTAAAGGGTACTTTGCAGGTTGCTCGGATGCCAGGTACATCAAGGTATTCGGGCTCGTCAGGTATCATTCTCGCCCAGCTGTTGTACTGTTTTACGGTCTTCTCTCCAAAATCGATAGACATAGCCTCGGGTTGTATAACGAGTGGTTCCACCTCGTATTTGGACACGAAGTAATCCACCCACTCGTCCCGACTCGTCCGGTCCATGTCTCGTGAGGTGAGCTTGCTGATTTCGTCCTTCATCTTGCGAAGGCAAGATTTCAACGCTTCAGTGAGATAACCGCTTTGAAAGCAATCGACCGTCACGTCTACTCGTCCTCGTTCCTCTTCATGTTCTCTGCCTGTTCGAGCACTTTTTGGAAAACCTCGTCGTCCCACTGCGGTGGGTAGCCGTTCTTGTAAAGCAGTACGGTGAGCCCCATGCTCAGCTGGCTCTTGATGTCGTCGCGCGTCGACCAGTCTGCAAATTGGGCCTTGTCGTTCACGAGCTTAGCGATCTCCTTGGCAAGCGTCACGCACTTGTCCTCTGCGTAGGGGAAGCCGTGGTCGTCGCGCACCTTCACGAGGATGTCGTAGAACGCCTTCTCCTCATAGGTGATGCCCATCTGCTCGAAGAAGCTCCTGTCCTTCTCCAGGTCCTTCATGATCTGGATGAGCTGGTCTGAGAGGTCATCCACGAAGTCGGACACTACCTCGCTCGTGAACTGAAGATTGTCACGGTTGTTGTAGGCCTCAACGACCTTGCGCAGACGCTCGCCGAACTCCATGGCCTTAACCTTGTTCGTGTGGCCGTACGTCCTTATCGCCTTGCGAACCAGCTTGAGCAGCGCGTTGAACTTGGTGATCGGCATCTTGACCTGATCGAGCTCCTTGGAGAACTCGTCGCTGAAGAGGTCCTCCGTCTTCTGAGCGTCGACGATACTCTCGACCCCGGTGCAGCTGATGGCCTTGGCTACCATGTCCTCGACCACGGCGTTCATGGTCTCCGCGTCAGGGGCGTCGCCCATGGTCTGCTTGTAGATGATCGAGCGGATTGCTAGGTAGAACTGCGCCATCGAGGTCTCTCGGTCCGACAGTTCTCCCGAGGGGAAGCAGATGTTATAGGCGCTCTTGAGCACGCGGGTAAGCCCCATGAACCGTGTTTGCATCCTCTTGCTCGCCTGGACGTACTCGGCGGCGTTGTTCAGGCAGTCCAGGCGCTCCAGCGGCTTGCCCAGAAGGAAGGGCGACGCGTCGAAGCCGCTCATGAGGTCATCCACCATGGCGAGGTGGTTGCGGAAGATTCCCAGCGTTACCGCAAGCTGGTCGATGGAGCCCTGGTCATCGCCCCCATAGGTCTTGAGGGCCTTCATCATGTTGTCCTTGATGCCGATGTAGTCCACGACGAGGCCCTTGTCCTTGCCGTCAAACACGCGGTTCACGCGAGAGATGGTCTGGATCAGGGTGTGGCGCTGCAGAGGCTTGTCGATGTACATGACGAAGAGCGAGGGCACGTCGAAGCCGGTTATCCACATGTCGCACACGACCGCGATGCGGAAGTTCGAGTCATCATTCTTGAACTGCGCGTCCAGCATGGCCCGGTGCTCCTTGGTCCCGCACAGGTCCCAAAGCTCCTTAGGGTCGTCCTTGCCGCGCGTTGCAACGAGGTTGATCTTGGGGAGCTCCTTGAGCTCCTCCAGCTGCTCCTTGGTGAGTTTCGACTCGTCCTCAGCCTTGCGGGGAACGCCCCAATCGGGTCGTATGTTGAGAATCGCCTGGTAGAGGTCCCATGCGTGGAAGCGGTCGGAGCACACGACCATGGCCTTCTTGACCACGCCGGGCTGCTCCGCGCACAGGGCCTCGTAGTGTTGCACAAGGTCCGCTGCGAGCTTCCTGATGCGCTCCGGGTTGCGAAGGATCACGGTCATCGCGCTCATGGCGCGCTTGCTCTCCTCGACCTGCTCGGGGTTCGAGCCCTCGTCCTCGCAGCGGGAGTAGTACTCGTCGATTTTCCTGGTCTCCTCATCGGAGAGCTGCACGCGGGCGAGGCGCGGCTCGTAGGCTATGCGCACGGTGATGCCGTCGTCGCTCGACTCCTTCATCGTGTAGCGGTCCACTATGGGTCCGAATACAGCGAGGGTCTCGTCGATGGGCGTGCCCGTGAAGCCGGAGTAGGTCGCGTTCGGTAGCCCACGCCGCAGGTAGTGGGCGAAGCCGTAGCGCGTGAAGACGCCCTCATCGGTCATCTTCAGGCGCGAGCCAACGCCAGTCTGCGTACGGTGTGCCTCGTCCGAGATGCAGATGATGTTCGGGCGGTCCGAGAGCAGCCCCGTCCCCTCGCAGAACTTCTGGATGGTCGTCACGTACACCCCGCCGCTCGGCCGGTTGCGAAGCGTGTTTCCGAGGTCCTCGCGCGACTCGATGCTCCTCACGTCCTCCTCATGCAGGTAGTGCTTGGCGGTCACGAAGAGCTCGGCGGTCTGGGCATCCAGCTCCTCGCGGTCAACGAGGATGACGACCGTCGGGTTGCCCAACTCCTCGGTGCGCCTCAGCATCATGAGCCGCGCGAGGAAGAGCATCGCGTACGTCTTGCCGCAGCCGGTGGCGCCGAAGTAGGTGCCGCCCTTGCCGTCTCCGGCGGGCCGAAGGTGAGCGCAGATGTGGTCGAGCATCCTGTTTGCGGCGAAGAACTGCGGGTAGCGGCACACGATCTCGGTCTCGTGCTTGTCGTCGTCGGGGAAGAAGACGAAGTCGCGGACGATGGCGAGAAGCCTCTCTGGCGTGAAGGCGCCCTTGACCATGGTGCGCAGCGAGCTGATGCCGTTTCTCACGGTGTCCTGCTCGTCGGCCTTGTTCCAGGCGTAGAAGAACCGGTACGGGGTGAACACGGTGCCGAGCCTGTTGTTGGCACCGTCGCTGATGACGGCAAGGCAGCAGTACTTGAGCAGGTTGGGAATGCCGCGGCGGTAGCGGACGGTGATCTGCTCCCAGGCGTCGTGTACGGTCTTGTCCTCCTCGATGGCAGTCTTGAACTCCCATATGACAAGGGGGATGCCATTCACGAAGCACAGCAGGTCAGGACGGCGCAGCTCGGACCCCTGCACGCTGTACTGGTTGACTATGAGGAAGTCGTTTGCCCCGGGGTTGTCGAAGTCAATGTACTCGATGTGCGCGGCAGGAAGCGAGGGCTCCTCCCGCTTGAGGTCGAAGCCTTCGTTGATGCGCCAGAAGGTCTGTCGCGTGCCCTCGTAGAGAGGGTCGGCGGGCACGTACTTGATCTTGTTCACGATAGTGACGAGCTCGGTGTCGGTGAGCGTGAGGCCGGAATAGCGACTGCGGAGGTTCGCCTTCAGGCGGTCCTCCAGGAGCACGTCGTCGAAGCGCCGGTGCATGGTCTCGCCGTTGACGTAGCCCCAACGCTCGTCGACCTCCTGGAACATGTCGATGATTGCCTGTTCCAGCTGGTCCTCGGTGAACTTTCCGTTAGCGTAGTCGTGCGTGTCCATAGTGGAGCCTAACCCTCATTCGTCTGTTGTTGGTCGGCCCACTCGTCTATGAGGTACATATCAAGAGCGGCCGCAAGGTTGACGGCTATGTTTGCAAGTGGCCTGTCGATGGGTGAGTTGTCCAAACCCGCCCCATGAGCAGCTGCGTGATTGCGCAGGTACGGTAGTGACATAAGCACATTGCTCCTGAGGCCACCAGCCGAAAGGCTGTCAGGCAGAGCCAGGTACGAACCCTCTGAAAGTCGTTTTGTCAGTTTGTCAGCACTTTCGCTGCTCACCTCTTGGCCTTCCTCGGCACAGATGACCTTCATGACGCTCTCGTAGCTCTTCTCGGCGTTTGTGATGGCCTCTGGATAGTCGCCCTTCTTCAGGAACTCGACTGCTTTGGTCAACTCGTCGTACGCAGACTGAAAAGCTGGGGAGGTATCCTTAAGCTCGTGAAGCTGCTCGAGTGCCTTCCTCTTCAGATCCTGCTCGAACTGCCGTGCGTCTATCTTGACCATGCGACCATCCACAAGGAGCCACGGCACGTCGTCTTCTTGGAACGCCGCGTTGATTTCTTTCCTGTATTCCTCCCGCCCGTCAGTTGGGGAGTCCGAGAGCTCGTCGTACTGAAGCTCTATTAGGTCGAAGAGGTGGGGAGTGGGGAGATTTGCTATCTGGCCCTGCTCGTTGCTGTCCGGGAAGAGACCATCGGACGCGAAGTTCATGATGGGAGAATAGCCAAGGATGTCGCTCAGGCGTCCGATGGCAGAGGCCAGAGCGTCGGTTTCCTCGGTCCAGCTGTCATATCTATTGGGCTGGTAGGCCTGGGGTTCGCGGAAGTCTTCGACCACACTCGCAAGCCTACGCCGGGTAGCGGAATCTATCTTGCCACACAAATCATCTTCGGACTCACCGTCACCGTTATGGAGTAGCCCTTTGTACCGTTGTGAGAAGACCTGTTTCATAGCTGCTATTTAGCCTCCTCGATTGAGCCCCTGATGAGAATGGGGCAGATGTCCCTGAGTTGCGTTTTTAGGCGCTTGTTGATTGCAGTTCTCACACGTAGGGTTCTGTAGATCGATGCTATGGCGACCTGTACATTAAACTCGGGAACCGGAATTTCAATGTCGAGGAATCGGTCGAGATCAAGGTTTGCGCGAATGCTTGCGTCGCTCAGAAACCACCCGAGTCGGTCGGACTCTGGGCGGGAGAACCACGTCATAAGGTATTCGACGGAAAGTGCGCTGCTTTGCTTCATGTGCAAAATAGAATAAGCAGGAGAAACAGCAATGCTGCCTTCACCTTCGTGGAGGGCAATGCGAATACATTTGTCGCGACCGGTTTGCATAGAGCTATAGGCTAGCTCGCCCGGAAACACAAGTTTGTAGTTTCGTAAGTCGTCGCTGCTGGCTTTCGAGGGCATAAACTCTTTATTGATATTGATGCCATAGGCGCAATCAATTCTGTTGTCGCTATTTCGTCTATCCACCTCGCTGACGCAGTCACCCACTCGAATCCATCGAGATGAAAGCTTGCATCTGTCAAGCAGCGCATCGCAGGTAAGTTTGATATCATCGAGTCCGTTCTCGTAGGTACGTTGGTTAGCGAGCATGGACTCGTAGATGGCGACATACTTTCGCTGCACATCGATGGGCGGAAGGGCGATTTCGGTATCACAGAGGTCCTCCCAGTTGAAGAACTCTGTCGAGCTACCCCAGGAGTTCTGGATAACGTACCGGTCGTACTCCGATCGACATACGTAGAGATACAGCCAGCCAGGGCAGAGAACGTCTTCATTGGCAACAGAGAAGAGAACATAATCTTCGGTGACGATGTGAGGCGTGTCATCGTAGTTGTAGGTGATACTGAACTTCGAGCCATTACGTGAAGTGCGGTGGTTGAAGAAGAAGTCTCCGGGCATGATTATTTGAAACCTTGTGAGGTCGCGCTTTGAGACATCGGCCTTAGTCCGAATCATGAGCTTCTGGTTGTTGACACCACGGACATCGTCGATGCTGTAAGCGCCATATATATTGGGCCGCTCGATTGGCGTGAGCAACTCACCTAGTCGTACCCTAGTCAATCCCATAGCCGATCCCCTCGAATGCGGCCTCGAGCTCGGCTTGGGACTTCTTTTCCTTCGCTAGAAGCTCGTGCATCTCGCGCTGGATGCGGGCCATCTCCTTGGGATAGTCGATATCCAGGTCGTGATCGACGAACTCGATGTACTTGCTTGGTGTGAGGGTATAGCCGTGGGCTGCAATACCATTGGGCCCGTCGACGCTAACGGACTTGCAAAGCTCCGGTACATCCTCGTAGCCCTCGCCCGTGAGCCAAGAGTCGTAGATATCCTTCACCTTCGCAATTTGCTCAGATGTGAGCACGGTCTTCTTCTTACGCTTGCCCTTGTCGTAGGTGTAGGTCTCGACGTTCTGGTCCCACGTACGCAGGTCGCAGAAGAGAATCTCGCGCCTACGGTCGCGTAGCTTGTGGCCGCCTTTGGTACCCCCAGCCTTGTTCATGTTGAGAATCCACAGAGTCACAGAGATGTCAGTCGTATAGAACATGTCGCGCGGAAGAACGATGATGGCCTCGATCTTGTCGTTCTCTATGAGCTTCTGGCGTATCTCCTGCTCTACGCCATCGGCGTTGAGGGCACCGTTGGCCAGCAGGAAGCCTGCGACGCCGTGCGTCACGTCGAGCTTGGAGAGGATGTGCAGGATCCAGGCGTAGTTCGCGTTGGATGTAGGAGGAAGAGCGTAGCCGCGCCAGCGCGGGTCCTTGGTAAGCTCGTCCTCGCCGCGCCAGCCCTTGAGGTTGAAGGGAGGGTTGGCCATGATGTAGTCGGCCTTGAGGTCCTTGTGCTTGTCGTTGATAAAGGTCGATGCGTTCGTGCCGCCCAGGTTGCAGGAGATGCCGCGGATGGCGAGGTTCATCTTGCACAGGCGCCAGGTGTCGGGGTTGCTCTCCTGTCCCACGATAGAAATCTTCGAGCTATTGCCGTGGTGGCGTTCGACGAACTTGTGCGACTGCACGAACATGCCGCCCGAGCCGCAGCACGGGTCATAGACGACGCCCTCATAGGGCTCGATGAGCTCGGCAATCAGCTGCACGATGCAGGCGGGCGTGTAGAACTCGCCGTCCTCCTTGGAACTGCCCGCAGCGAAGATTTGCAGGAAGTACTCGTAGACGCGCCCGATGAGATCCTCCTCGTGGAAGCGTGTCTCGCTGATCTGGTTGATTGCGTCTATGAGCGCCTTGATGGAGCGAATCTCTGCCCCGAGCGTGGCGAAGAGCCCGAGCGGGAGGGCACCCTTGAGGGCGGGGTTGATGCGCTCTGCCTCCGCCATCGCGTTGTCGATCTTCACTGCAATGTCGTTTGCGCCGGCGTTCTTCACGAGGTAGGACCAGCGTGCCTCCTCGGGAAGGTAGTAGACGTTCGCCGCATTGTAGAATGCCGGATCCTCGAGCATCTCGGGCGGGCATTCGCCTAGGCCGTACTGCTCCTTCAGGATGCTGGGTAGCTCGCGGCGCCGCGCCTCGAACTTGTCTCCTGCGAACTTGAGGAACACGAGGCTGATGACTGCGTCGCGGTTCTTCTCGATACTTCCAACGCCGCGAAGCGCCACTCTGCAGTTCCAAAGCGCATCCTCGAGGGTAAGTTCCTTCTGCTTCTTAGCTTTGGCTTGTCTAGGCATGATGCGTGTCCATTCCATCAAATCTCATATAGTGAATCGTATCAGGCAATACATGTTTTTGGGAGTTCGTCTAACGCCTGGGCAAAGCTGTTGTTCGTAATCTTCAGCCCATTGGCATCATGCATCCTGATGACGGGAGGATACGTCTCCGGATGGTTCTCCATCTCCGCAATTGCACTGGACGCGTCTCCCCTGCCTGCCGTGCTGTGAGGCATGGGGCCGACGAGGACGGCGCGGTAGGTGAGGGAGCCCCGCAGCTTCGAGAAGGGGTAGCGCTTGGCTCTCTCATAACCAAGCGCGAACTCGATGTCCTTCCCCGAGATCCCATGCCTCTTTGCGATGCTCCGGAGCTTGTCCACGCTCTCGCCGATGACGACGACCTTCGTCGGCACGACGTGCGCGCTGCCGTCGTTCCCGACGAGGTCTCCCATGCCGAGAAGGCGGAGCAGCTCGCCAAGCTCCCCAGTGCGGTTCACCCGGGAGAGTGCGGGGAGAAGCTCGTCGCCGATTCGCTCGCTGACCGCCTTGTGGAGGTCCTCGAGCTCGTAGAGGGAGAGCGTCAACGTCCCATCTCCTCATCGTACGAAGCCGAGAGGGCGGCGCGCGCCGAGTCGAGCCTGATCTTGAGCACGGCGATCTGGTCGAGGTCTGCACGGTACCTTGCGGCAACGCGACGCTGGGTCTCCATGTCGGGAACTGGTAGCTGCACGTTTCTCAGGTTTCGGAGTGGGAGGTTGGGAATGGTGGTGCCCACGACCATGCATTCGAGGCTTCTCTTCCCGTCCTCGCTCGCGAGGAAAGCGGCGACGAAGTAGGGGTCAACGCGCTCTGTATCGACCCTGATGATGTAGAGGTTGCCGTTGGCGAGGACGGTCCTTCCGTCGGGCACGTCCGCCACCGCCACCTTGAAGGGGGCCCCGTTCTTGGAGAGGATGAGG
>ERZ791623.947-NODE-947-length-13694-cov-3.129042_pt1 | contig 13694 bp, 9 predicted proteins | sample MGYA00510268_ERZ791623 | MGnify/ENA primary metagenome ERZ791623 (study PRJEB30046, sample SAMN00715216) | human gut metagenome | study: EMG produced TPA metagenomics assembly of the A metagenome-wide association study of gut microbiota in type 2...
CCGCCGCCAGCCGGGCCAGGGCTCCGTCCCACACCAGCAGCTGGGCTTCCTCCAGCTGTTCCCGGTCCCGGCACTGTTTCAGGAACCGGTTCCGCTGCTGGAGCACCCGATTGTATTTGGTCAGAAGGTCATAGTACACCGGGCTGGTCTGGGCGATCTCCATATTCAGGAATTTCCGCCGGAGGGCAGGATCCCCTTTCACCAGCTGAAGGTCATCGGGGGTAAAGAGCACCAGGTTCACCAGGCCGTACTGTTCCCGGGGGCTTACCGGGTTCCCGTTCAGGAGATTCTCTTTTTTGGTCCGGCCCCGGACCGGGTACCGTTTCACCAGCAGCCGGTTGGACCCGTACCGGTCCCGGTACTGCAGTTCTGCCGCCCATTCTTCCGCTCCGAAGCTGGGCAGCTCTTCCTCGTGGCGGGTCCGGAAGGAAAACCCCCGGGCGGCAGTATAGATCCCCTCCAGCAGGTTGGTTTTCCCCTGTGCGTTGTCCCCATAAAAGATGGTTATATCATGTGCAAGAGGAAGGGACACCTGGCTGTAGTTCCGGAAATGGAGCAGCCGCAGGTTTTCCAGGCGCATCAGAAGATGACCCGCACCGGGGTCAGGATGTAGGTGTAGCTTTCATCCCCTTCCGGCATGAGCCGGGCCGGAGACAGAGAGGCGTTGGTTTCCAGGCTCACCCGGTCCGTGCCGCAGTTCTTGAAAAAGTCGGTCATGTACCGGGAATTGAAAGCGATGTTCAGCGGCAGGGATTCCCCCACGGTCTGGCAGGCGATGATTTCCTTCCCCTGGCCCATGTCGCTGACGGCGGAAGACAGCACGATCCCGTCTGCATCAATGGCCAGCCGGACAATGTTGTAGTCGGACTGGGAAAACAGGGATACCCGCTGGATGGCCTTTTCCATGTCCACCCGGTTGAAAACCGTCCGGTTGCTGAAGGAAGGAGGGATAGGTCGTCTGTAATCAGGGAATTTTCCTTCAATCAGGCTTGAAATAATGGTGAGATTTCCCACCTGGGCCATGATCTGCCGTTCTTTCAGAGTCAGGGTCACCGGTTCCGGCAGTTCTCCGTTCAGATTGCTGCCGATTTCCTTCAGGAGACGGGCAGGGATCAGCAGGGAAAATTCGCTGTCATCCCCCTCCGGCAGTTCCAGATCCTTGATGGCCAGACGGTGGGTATTGGTGCCCACGGCAGTGAGCCGCTGACCGGATTTTTCCAGGTAGACCCCGGTGTACAGCGGCCGGCTGGCATCAGTGGAACAGGCGTACACCGTGGTGGAGATTAGTTTCCCCATCACTTCTTCGGAAAGCCGGAGCACCCGGTCCCCTTCAAAAGAGGGCATGGCCGGATATTCTTCCGGGTCCATCAGGGGAATGTGGTACTGGCCTCTGGCCTTGGCTGCTTTCAGGGTCATTTCTTTTTCACCGGGCAGCTGCTGAAGAGTGAGCACTTCGTCCGGATCGAAACGGGCCAGCAGATCCCCGATAGCTTTGGCGGGGATGAGAAGCTCTCCGTCCTCCTGTCCGTTCACGTCCATTTTCTTGTTCATCATGTAGGTATTGTCCATGGCAATCAACTGAAGGGTGTTTCCTTGGAGAATGGCATGGATCCCGGAAAAAATCGGTGCGTTATTGCTGGATGAAATGGCTCTTTTTACGATATTGACGCTCTGAGCCAGTTCTTTGCTTTCACATGAAAACTGCATGGCAGTACCTCCTTGTTTCTAAAACGATGAAATTATAAAAATTCGTAGTCTTCGTAGTAGGGCCTGTGGGTATGTGGAAAAGTCGCTCCAGCCCCATTCCAGGCTGTTGGAACCATTGGGATAACTCTGTGGATAACCGGTTTTCACTTATCCACATATCCACTTTTTCAGGGACTTTCCGGGTTATCCACAAAATTACCAACAAGTTATACACAAGATTATCCACAAGTTGTGGATAACTCAGGGATCATTTCTTCAGATCTTCCACCAGTTTGGCCAGCTGCCGTTCCAGATTGTCATTTTTCGCTTTGTCGTCAGCGATCTTGTCACAGGCATGGAGGACTGTGGTGTGGTCCCGGCCTCCGAAACATTCTCCGATCCGGGGCAGGGACAGGTCCGTCAGTTCCCGGGTAAGATACATGGCGATCTGCCGGGGATAGGCGATGGAGCGGGTCCGTTTCTTGGCTTTCAGGTCTTCCACCCGGATCTTGTACCGGGCGGCCACCAGTTCCTGGATGGCTTCCACGGTGATCACCTTGTCCACAGTGCTTCCCATATCCAGGTCCTTCAGGGCTTTCCGGGCCAGTTCCATGGTCACCGGCTGGTGGTTCAGGTTGGCAAAGGCGTGGACCTTGGTGTAGGCGCCTTCCAGCTCACGGATGTTGGTCTTTACATTGGTGGCGATCAGCTGGATCACTTCCAGCGGGAATTCCAGATGGTCCTTTTCCGCCATGCTCCGCAAAATGGCACTGCGGGTCTCGAAATCCGGGTGGTTGATCTCGATGATCAGTCCCTGCATGAACCGGCTGGTGAGCCGCTCTTCCAGGGTGTCCAGTTCCTTGGGAGGCCGGTCGCTGGAGATGATGATCTGTTTGTCCGCCTGTTTCAGGGCTTCGAAGGTGTGGAAGAATTCTTCCTGGGTGGATTCCTTTTTCCGCAGGAACTGGATATCGTCGATGAGCAGCACGTCGATGTTCCGGTATTTGTTCCGAAAGGCTTCGTTGGTGTTGTGCTGGATGGCGCCGATCAGTTCATTGGTGAAGGTTTCGCTGGAAGTGTAGAGGATCTTCATCTGGGGGAATTTCTTATGGATATAGTTGCCGATGGCGTTCATCAGGTGGGTTTTCCCCAGGCCCGGGTCGCTGTACAGGAACAGGGGGTTGTAGCTTTTGGCCGGTGCGTTGGCCACCCCCATGGAAAAGTTGAAGGCTTCTTCATTTGATTTGCCCCGGATGAAATTGTCAAAGGTGTATTTGGGGGACAGATGGGAATCGAATTCCTGGGCCGGTTTGGCCGCTGGCTGGGGTTCCGGCTGGTAGGCTGCGGGAGCCGGGGGTTCTTCCGGCTGGGCAGGGGTGTCCGGAAACAGGTTCTGTTCCTCTTTGGGCGGTTCCACTACGTCGATCTGGATCTCCATGGGCTGGCCGCAGATCTGGGAGAGACTTTCTTCCATCATGGGCAGGTATTTTCCCTGGAGGGTATCCTTGGTGAACTGGTTGGATACATCCAGGGACAGGGTATTGCCCTCCAGGGTCCGGGGATGTGCCGCATCCATCCAGATTTTCCAGCTCCGGCCCTCCATGCTGGCGGAGAGGGCTGCAAGCATTTCGGCCCAGACCTGGGCCAGGTTTTTCGTCGTCATATCCGATCCATCCTTTATCCTTTTAATAGAGACTTCATTATATCACGAAACAGGCCGGTCCTGTGGAAAAACCTGTGGACAATGTGGATAACTTTTTTCCCGGGCCGCCGGAAGCACGGGGCAGGGGGCCGGGTTCCGGTTATCCACAAATCCAGAGTTATACACAGGGAGTTATCCACAGATGTGGATAACTCCCTGTTGAAAAGCATGGTCAGCGGTTGAACAGACGGTCCCAGAAACTCCGGTTCTTCAGCCGGGAGGCTTCTTCTTCCGCGGCTTTGGCCCGGGCTTCCGCCGCGGCGATTTTTTCGTCGGCGGCCTTCAGACTGGCGGCGGCGGTTTCCTTGGCGGCGGTAAGGGCGCCGATCTGCTGTTCCTTCAGCCGCAGCACCGCTTCCTGCTGGTCCGCTTTGGCCTGGGCGGCGTCCCGGGCCCGGGCCAGATCCTTCAGCTGGACTTCCTTCTGTTCCGACTGGGCCTTGTATTCCAGATACTGGACCTTTTCCTGGGTCAGCAGCTTGGTGGCGTTCATTTCCGCAATGAGCTTCTGCTGGACTTTCCCCAGCTGGTCCTGGACCGTATTCATCTGGATCAGCAGCACTTTGTTTTCGTGGCGGAGCTGTTCCAGTTCCTCATCCTTGTTCTGTTCATAGACGATCACGGGGTTTTCCGACCGTTTGCTGTCCAGGAACTGGACGGCTTCGTCATCCAGCATCAGGAAACGGTTCTGTTTGACCAGGTGGCCTTCCAGTTCTTCTTCATACCGTTTGATCTGTTTGCGGATGGCTTCGTAGGAAACTCCCTTTTGTTTGGCATAGTCTTTAATGGTGATCATGACGGACATCCCTCAATATGATATAGATTTCCAGAACAGGAAGAAAACCGCCAGGGGCCCGGCGGCTTTCCAGACAACCGGCGTCCTGCAATGTTCCCACAACGTTGTATGGAAAAGGAGCCGGCCGGTTCCAAAGGTTGTATGAGTATAGTATAGCATATTCCGGCCCGTTTGTCCGGCCCCTGTGCATAACTGGAGGAAAGAAACCGGAAAAAGCCCGGCCAGCCAGGGGTTCCCGGGTTTTCCACAGGGTAAAAAGTTTTCCACCGGAAGTTATCCACAGATGTGGATAACTTTGGGGATAAGCCCATTTCATGGGGGCGGAGAGGGAGGAGGGGGTGTGGATAACTGTAAAAAGGTCACGAGTCATGAGCCGCGATCCGTGCCCCGCGGCTCGGGACCAGGGGTGTGAATTTTTCACACCCCCGATTGCCCCACTCCAGGTGGACATGTGGATAAATCTGGGGATAAAGTCCCGGATCCGGCATGGGCTGTGGCTCCAGGGGTTTTCCACAAGCCGGGGAGTTTTCCACTGAAAGTTATCCACAGGTGTGGATAAGTATGTGGATAATCCCTTTTTATGGGGCTTCCCGGCTGTTGGACTTGGATTTCTCCTGTGGAAAACTGCTTCCCACCGGGCAAAAAACACCCCCGTCCCTGTGCAAAGAGCAGGGACAGGGGTTACAGAGAACTGGGATGCAATAGGGGGTGTTCCATGGAAAATGCAACATCCCAGTCCCGGGAACAGGGGTGTGAAGTTTTCACACTCCCTTTTTCAACGCAGCCGTCAGAGCCTCGATTTCCTTGTTCAGCTCCGGATCTTTCTGCCGGTCTTTCTGGATCTTTTCGCAGGCGTGGATGATGGTGCTGTGGTCCCGGCCCCCGAAACATTCTCCGATTTTCTTCAGGGAAAGGCCGGCCATTTCCTTGGTCAGGTAAATGGCGATCATCCGGGGCACCGCCACCCGTTTGGTCCGTTTCTTTTCGATCAGTTCCGACCGGTGGAGCCGGAAATGGTCCGCCACCTGCTGCTGGATGGCGTCCACGGTAACGAACTGGGGGGTGTCCAGCAGGGCCAGTTCTTTCAGGGCCCGGCGGCACAGATCCAGGGTAATGGGTTCCCGGGTCACGGTGGAATAAGCGCAGACCCGGTTGTAGGCTCCCTCCAGTTCCCGGATATTGCTGGTGATGCTGCTGGCAATCAGCAGGATCACATCGTTGGGAAAGGGCACCTGCTCTGTATGGGCCAGGTTCTGGAGGATGGCCATCCGGGTTTCCAGATCCGGGTGCTGGATGTCGGCGGTAAGGCCGGAATTGAACCGGCTGATCATCCGTTCTTCCAGGGTGTCCAGTTCCCCGGGGGGACGGTCGCTGGAAATGATGATCTGCTTGTTGGCCTTTTCCAGGGTGTTGAAGGTGTGGAAAAACTCCTCCTGGGTGGATTCCCGGTTCCGGAGGAACTGGATGTCGTCGATGAGGAGCACGTCGATGTTCCGGTATTTTTCCCGGAAGGCTTCCAGCCGGTTGTGTTCCACGCTTTCGATCAGCTCATTGGTGAAGGTTTCGCTGGAAATGTACAGCACTTTCATGTTCGGGTGGTTCTTCCGGATCTGGTTGCCGATGGCGTTCATCAGATGGGTTTTCCCCAGGCCGGAGTCGCTGAACAGGAAAAAGGGGTTGTAGGCAAAGGCCGGGTTGTTGGCTACGGCCATGGCGGCTGCCTTGGCAAACCGGTTGGAATTTCCCACCACGAAATTGTCGAAGGTGTACCGGGGAGAAAGGTTGGTGACAAAGGGCTTTTTCAGGACCGGGGGAGCCGGTCTTTTCCGGGCCGGGGGCCGGGGGGACGGATGTTCCGCTGCCGGTTCCTGCTCGGCGAACAGGTCCAGTTCCACCAGTTTTTTCTTGGCCATGACAAACCTCCTTTCTCCTGTGAGGGATATTTTCCATTATACCATATTCCCCAGCATGTGGATAAGTGCCGGGAGCAAGAGGGGGGAACCCGCAGAAAACCTGGCTCCAGGGACTTTTCCACAGGAAAGGGAGTTTTCCACAGAAAGTTATCCACAGGTGTGGACAACTTTGGGGAAAACCCCGGAAATACAGGCCGGACGGGGGATTTGTGAACGTGCGTTCTGTGGACAAAGGGATGCTGGGAAGCCGCAGCCTTGCATCTCCTTTCGCAATTTCCTATAATGGAACCAACTGCAGCGCCGGGAAACCGGCGGAAGGAGGAAACTTATGAGCAAATGCCGCATTGCCATTACGGCGGATACCTATCCTTATGCATCGGAGGTGACCAACCTGGTGGAGGCGCCTTTTGCCCCCCGGGGACTGGTGGAAGTAATCGCCCGGCTGGGGGCCATCCCGGTGGTGCTTCCAGATGTGCCCGGAGCCCGGGGGGAGGACTATGTGGACCTGTTTGACGGGCTGATCATCCCCGGAGGGCCGGACGTGGATCCCACTCTGTTCGGGGAGGAACCCAAGTGGAAGATCGGCCGGACCAACTACAAACGGGATCTGTTCGAACTGGAGCTGTTCCGGGCCTTCTACCAGGCCGGAAAACCCATTTTCGGCATCTGCCGGGGCTGCCAGCTGATCAACATCGCTCTGGGAGGGAATGTGTACCAGGATCTGCCCAGTGAGGATCCCCAGTGCACCATCCGTCATTCCCAGGGGGCACCGGGAGGGTATCCCACCCATCATGTGACTTTGGTTCCCGGCAGCAGCCTGTTTGGGTCCCTGGGAGAAAAGGCTTATGTCAACTCCCGGCATCATCAGGCCATCCACCGGGTCGCAGAGGCCCTGGAAGTTACCGCCGTGGCTCCTGACGGGGTCCAGGAAAGTGTGGAATCCCACGACCACAAGCAGGTAGTAGCCGTCCAGTGGCATCCGGAAAACATGTGGCAGGAGCATCCGGAACAGCTGAAGCTGTTCGAGGATTTCCTGGCACGGGTAAAAGAAAAGGTGTGAAGCGCTGCTTCACACCTTTTCTTGTCAGCGGTCAATGGCCGCTGACCGCTGACAGGGCTGCTGCGTACCCAGCAGCCCTGTTTATCTATCCGTACTTCTCCTTCCGTACATCACGCCCTTGTCCTTGTACATCTTCCGGTCCACCTGGGTGAGGATCTGGTCCACGTCAGGGATGGGGGTCCGGCAGGTGACGGCGCCCAGGGCCACGCTGATGCCCCGGGCTTTGTACCGGTCCTTCAGGCTGTGGATCAGCTCCTCAGCCTCTGCTGGAGCGTCGATTTCCCGGATCAGGAGGAATTCATCGCCTCCCATCCGGAACACCTTTCCCAGGCCCTTCATTTCGTCCAGTACCTGGGCGGCGGAACGGATCAGCCGGTCTCCCGCTTCATGGCCCTGGGTGTCGTTGACCCGCTTCAGGCCGTTGATGTCCCCGAACACAAAGACCAGATCCTGTCCACTGGGCAGGGAGGCAATGGTGTCGTGGAAGGCATACCGGTTCCCCAGGCCGGTGAGCTGGTCCGTCCGGCTGTTGGCCTGGAGAGTCCGCCGGTTGTTCCGGATCCGGAGCATAATGGCAAAGAACCGGGTCAGGGTGGACAACAGCAGGCTGGCGGACTGGAAGGTATCCGGGGTGGGGTTCACCACTTCCGTATACCCCAGGGACCGTTCCCCCTGGGTGAGATGGCCGGACACAATGCTGCGGATCCCGGGAATCCGGAGATGGAAATCCGGTTGTTTGGCCAGCAGCTGGGGCATATCCGGGATCAGGGCCAGTTGTTCCTTGTCAAAGGAGTTGTACAACAGTTGTACGTCTTTTTTGGGTACGTGCTGGAGCTGATCCTTCATGGGTTCCAGTCCTTTCCGGACCCATTCATAGGTGGCGCTCACCGTGTCATCGGAGCCTTCCTCAAAAATGTAGAACCGTTCCGCTCCCATGTTTTCCGCCAGCTGGATGATCATTTTCTGGATCCCCAGGTCCGGATCTTCTTCCCGGAGACCGATGGCAATCACGTCATTGGCGGCGGCTTCCCGGAAGATCAGATCGTTCCGGGCAATGTCCATATCCACATATTCCTTCAGGTTCAGGGCCATGGAGAAGTGGAGCACCCGCCCCCGCCAGGGTACCAGGGTATCCCGGACCAGAAGGTCCAGGCCGGATTTCACACTGTGATGGGTGGCCGTGTGGAACCGGTCCTGCCGGAGGATGGACAGGGGACAGTAGGCACAGGGGGCCTTCTGTCCTTCCAGCAGTTCGTAGCATTTTTTCTCTTTATACTCCCGGGGCCCGTCCACGTGGTAGGCCTTCTGGGCAGCCTGGTTCATGTAGACCATCTCATAGGTTTCCGGATCGCTGATCATCACCAGTTCGTCCATGGTGTCGAATTTTTCCCGGTCAAAGACGATCCGGTCTCCGATGAACACCGATTCCCCGTACCGCTGATCCCGGGATTCCTTCAGCCGTTCCGTGAGAAGGGCCAGCAGGTTGTCCAGGTTGTTCACTTCCGATCCCCGGGCCAGGGCATACTGGAGGTATAGGGTGCAGCTGTAGCCGTCCACTTCCGTAATGCCGTGGATGGCCTGGGTCAGCTTCTGGATCTGGCTGTCCAGCTGGTCCTTCAGGGTGGTCTTGGTAAAGCCCAGGAAGCAGCAGCTGCCGATGTGAGCCAGGGAAATGGTGGGAAGATGGAGATGCTGGAAGGTTTCCACCACTTTGGTCAGTAGTTTCCGGCCCGCTTCCGGCCCGTAGGTCCGGCGGAACTGGTCGAATTCCGGGATGTCCAGCAGGAAGGCGGCATAGTCATCCTGCTGGTACCGCCAGGAATCCGCATACTGGAGGCCGGCTTCCAGCATGCCCCGGTAGCTGAGGAAGCCGGTTTCCGGATCTTTCAGATTCAGGTCCCGGATCAGTTCCGCCTGGGCGGGATAGTTCTCCAGATCGTCAAAATAGCCCAAAAGTCCCACAATCTGATTCCCTTTGTACAGAGGGGATTTGGTGGCTACAATGGGATGGGGGACTCCCCGGACAATGCAGGTCCCCAGGTGCTGGGTAATGGTCCGGCCCTGATGCACCACCTCTTCCTCATCGTTCTGAAAGGTGCCGGGCATGGGGTGCCAGCCCATTTCCTCGTCGGTTTTCCCCAGGATGTCCTTTTCTTCCAGGCCGTAGAATTTCAGGAAGGAGCGGCTGGCACCCCGGAACCGGCGCTGGCTGTCCTTCCAGAAGAATTTCAGGGGGGAGGTGCGCACCGCATTCCACAGAAGGGTCTGGTAGTCGTGTTCCGTCTGGGGTATCTTTTCCAGAGGGACTCCCAGGGACATGTTGAACAGAGGCAGTTCTTTCCGGCGGGTGGTCAGATCCTTCCGTTCCCACACATTGTCCTGGACGGTCAGCAGGATGTTCCGGGTGGGATCTTTGTACAGGAACATGGCATGGAAAATCATCCACCGGTAGTTTCCGTCAGGCCGGCGGATCCGGAACTGGTCCTCGGCATCCACCCGGCCCTGTTCCCGGCCCTGTGCGTGGAGACTGTCCGGATCTGTGAACTGGAGAAATTTTTCCCGGTCGTCCGGATGGACGAATTTCTTGGCGTAGCGGGCCAGGAAGCCGGCAATGTCCGGATAAACGGCGTCACTGTTCAGGGAAGGCACGGAGCTTTGGAGCAACTGGACCTGGTCTTTCCCGATATCCAGATACATCAGGGAGTCGTACATGAGCACCAGGTTCCGGAACAGTTTGTCCAGTTTGTGGTGGAGCCGGGTGTTTTTGTCAAAGGTGATGTTCTGGATTTCCAGCCGGCCCAGACAGAACTGGGGATTGCCCATGATTTTCCGGGCCTTGATCCGGATGTACTGGCCGTTGTCCACATATACCAGGGAATGGGTGGCGGTGCTGTCCGCCACTTGGTCCAGGAACATCCGGAACTTGTCCCGGAAGGGATAGGCGGGATCCAGCAGGTTCTCATTGGCTTCTTCCAGGGAATGGGTGCCCACACTGGCCAGAACCTTCTGGTAGGCCTCGTTGATGTACAGCAGGGTGGCGTATTTTCGGGTATACCGGAACAGGCCCAGGGGGGCTTCGGACACCACGTTCATGAGACCGGCCTGTTCATAGCACTGGTTTTCCAGGCTGTTTTCCGGCTTGATGTGCATTTTCATCAGATGGGTCAGGAGCTTTTCGTAGGGCAGGGGACGGCTGTAGTAGAATCCCTGGATCTTTTCACAGCCGATCTTTTTCAGGAAGGCCAGCTGTTCTTCCGTTTCCACGCCTTCTGCCAGGGTATGGACTCCCAGGGTCTTGGCCATGAGCACGATGGAGGTGATGATTTCCTTCCCCTTGTCGTTCAGGTTCTTCAGGAAGGCCTGATCGATCTTCAGCTCATCGAAATGGTAGTTGTGGAGCACGTTCAGGGAGGAGTAGGCACTGCCGAAATCGTCCAGCCAGATTTTGTAGCCGCTGTTGTGGAATTTCTGGAGGGTCTGGAAAATGTGGGAGGAATGCTGGACCAGGGCGCTTTCCGTCACTTCAATGCACAGGAAGTTCCGCTGGAGCCCGTATTTCCGTACCACTTTTTCCACCAGCTGGAAGGGGTCGGTGACCAGGAAATCCACCCGGGAGAAGTTCACGGAAATGGGGATCATGGGCTGGTGGTTCCGCCGCTGTTCCCGGAGCAGTTTGCCGGCCTGGCTCAGTACATACTGATCCAGCTGGTGGATCAGCCGGGCTTCTTCCAGGATGGGCACAAAGATCCCCGGAGAGATCATCCCCCGTTCCGGATCGATCCATCGGGCCAGGGCCTCCAGGCTGCACAGTTTGCCCGTAAGGCTCCGGATAATGGGCTGGTAGTACACCTGGATCTGGCCGGACTGGAGGGCCCGGGAGAAGTTTTCCAGCACAAAGACCCGGGTCTCCTGCTGGGCGGCCAGTTCCGGGGTATAGACAGCCCAGGACTGGATGGCGTTTTTCTTGATGGAATCGCAGGCGAATTTGGCCATGTCGAAGGCATGGCGCAGATCCGTCAGGGAAGTTTTTTCATTGGGGGGATAGATTCCTGCCTTCAGCTGGATGGTGGGGTTGCCGGTGCACTGGTCCACCTGCCGGGCGGCTTCCTGGAGTTTGTCCCGGAGCTTTTCCGCCGGAGCCAGGAGCACAAATCCGTCCCCGGTAAGCCGGGTCATCAGCTGGCCCGGGAACAGGGACTGGAGGATGCTGGCCACGGACCGGAGCAGGTTGTCCCCGGCCTGGATCCCCCAGGTGGCATTGTACAATTTGAAGTTGGTCAGGTTCAGGTATACCGGGTTGTAGGATTTCAGTCTGCCCTGGGCCTTTTTTTCCAGGGACAGGTTCAGGGCAGTCTGGTAGAAGGCACGGACCCCCATAAGCCCGGTGACCGGATCCTGTTTCCGGACCAGCACTTTCTGGGAGCTGCTCACCAGGTTCATGATCCATACGGTACCCACCTGGGGCAGGGTGCCTTTGGACAGGGTCCCTTCTATCCGCCGGAAATGGCCTTCCCGGGTCTTGATCCGGAAGGTCAGGTAAATCTGGGTCATGCCGGTTTCCTGGTGAGAGACAGCGGCGGTCTTCTGGCCCAGGGTTTCCAGGGGCTGGTAGTCTTCCGGATCCACCATGCCCTGGAAGGTGCCTCCGGTAAGGACCTGGAATTCCTCTTCAGTGGTGCAGGAATACAGGGACAGGAAGCCCGGGTTCACAAAAAGGATCTGTTCTGATCCCTGGGTGGTAAAAAGACAAATCCCGCTGGGCAGGGTATCGTAAAAACTGTGGAGTTCCTGGAATTTGCCCGGTGTATTCAAAAAAATCCCCCTCTTTGCCTGTGACAGATCCGGAAACCGCTGTGGAAGCAGTGTGTCCGGTCATATGTCCATAATCATATCCTTTATTATACCCCATCTGGGGGGTTCTGCCAGAAAAAGTTAACTGGGGGAAGTTAATTGCCAGCGGAAAGAAAAAAATTCTGATCACCCTTTACAAAAAAGAAAAAATTTGCTAAAATACAATTTATCTGATGCGGGCATAGTTCATTGGTAGAATGAAAGCTTCCCAAGCTTTAGAGGTGGGTTCGATTCCCATTGCCCGCTCCATATTGAAAGACGGAAGGCTGTTGCTGAGGCAACAGCCTTTTTTTGTTTTCTCAGGAGCCAGGGTATGATATAATAATCTTTTACAGAAAACGAATTTGATTTGTCTGGAAGAAACGGGAGGAAGACATGGCGGAGTACAATTTACTGCAGAAAAAGATCCTGGCGGACGGCATCATCAAAAGCGGGGATGTGCTGAAGGTGGACAGTTTCCTGAACCACCAGATCGATGTGCCCTTCATCAGCAAGCTGGGAGAAGAATTCTATCAGCTGTTCAAGGACCGGCCCATCAGCAAGATCCTGACCATCGAGGCTTCCGGCATCGGCATTGCCTGCCTGACGGCAGTCCATTTCCGGGTGCCGGTGGTGTTTGCCAAGAAAAGCGCCGGCAGCAACATGGACAAAGAAGTGTACAGCACGGAAATCAGATCCTTTACCCACAACAAGGTGAACCATGTAATCGTTTCCAAGAAGTATCTCAACGCAGGGGACCATGTGCTGATCATCGATGACTTCCTGGCCAACGGCTGCGCGGTGGAAGGCCTTATCGACCTGGTCCACCAGGCCGGCGCCGAAGTGGAAGGGGTGGGCATCGCCATCGAAAAAGGCTTCCAGGGAGGCGGGGACGCCCTGCGGAAGAAAGGCTATGATGTAAAGAGCCTGGCCATCATCGAAAAGATGGATGCGGCCACCGGCACCATCGTATTCCGGTAAGGGGGCGCCATGGAAGAAGAAAAGATCCAGGAACCGGCCCAGACTGGCACTGACCCGATTTACCAGTTTGATGGAAAAATCTCCCTGAAGAAAGCGGCGCCTTTATGCAGGTATCCGGACTGAGCTACACGATTGACAGCGCTGTTCCTTCCTCTATCGAGCTTGATGCCAAGGGCAACTTCGTGCGTGTTGCCGGTGCCCGTCGCGTAAGCGATGTTAAAATTGACGGCAAACCGTTAGACGTTAAGAAAAAATACACCGTTGGCGGCACCTCCTATATGCTGAAATCCGGCGGTGACGGCATGACGATGTTCAAGGGAGCGCATCTGGTGCAGGACGAAATGATGAGCGACGCAGATACGATTATGGAATATCTGCAGAACCATCTGAATGGCAAGGTTGGCGAGCAATATGCTAATCCTTACGGCGATGGCCGTATTGTAATCAAATAAAAAGCTTTTCCATAGTAAAATGAGGAGATGATTGTTATGTTGAAGAAACGTATTGCGATGGGAATTTTGGCCGGACTGCTGGCATGCAGCTTTATTGCCGGCTGCGGCGGGGGCGACAAAGGCACCAGCGAGCCCCCTAAACCGAAACCGATTGCTGCTGATTTGAAAGATCTGCCGAATAAGGATGTTAAGGTCGGTATTAAAACCTTTAAGCTCTTTACTCTGAAGAATAATTCTAATCTGCATTTGCAAAATACTTATAGCAAGGGTATGA
>ERZ791623.970-NODE-970-length-13449-cov-4.429222_pt1 | contig 13449 bp, 14 predicted proteins | sample MGYA00510268_ERZ791623 | MGnify/ENA primary metagenome ERZ791623 (study PRJEB30046, sample SAMN00715216) | human gut metagenome | study: EMG produced TPA metagenomics assembly of the A metagenome-wide association study of gut microbiota in type 2...
ATTATGGCAAAAGTGGTAACAAGCTGGTAACTTTGACCCCAAAATGACCCCAAAACGGGAAAACGACTGCGCCTGGACGGCTGAATTTTTCAACCGTCCGGGCGCTTTTTGTGGATAAATTTTGCGGAGTTGGCAGGTAAAAATAGGAGCGCTCTGTGCGGTCAGCTTGCCTTGACGAGTACCAACACGCTGTTCTGCGGTACGACAATTTGGTCTTGTTTGGTGGGAATGGGCGGGTTCTTGTATTGGCGTAGGGCTTTTTCGATTTGCTGTTTGACCTCTAGCAGAGCAGCATCCAATGTAGGGGTCTGCACTTCAATTTTTGGGAAGTCGGGAACATGGGCGGTGCAGCCGTCTGCCGAGAGTGTGCAAAGCACAGGGTAAGGTTGGTTCTCAACGAAGATGCTGTACTGCACCCCGAACATATCGTTCATCTTGTCCATCTCGTGTCGTTTGTGTTCATCCATGCTATGGACGTAGGTATCCATAGTAAAGGCTACAGAACAGTGCCCCAGAATTGCCGACAGTGTCTTGTAGTCCATACCACGCTCCAGTGCGCGGGTGGCGAAGGTGTGGCGCAGAGCATGGAAGGTAAAGTGTCCGACGTCGGCGTCTTTCAGCATACGGTCATAGTAGTCCTTGAAGGTCTTTTGCTCAATGTAGTGGCCGAACTCATTTGTAACAACAAAGCCGTTGTCAGTGAGTTTGTCCCCTGCCCGCTGCTTGTCCTGTGCTTGCAGATTCTTCCAGCGGGTAAGTTCGTCAATCATTGTGTGTGTAAGAGGAATTGTCCGGCGGGAATTCTTTGTCTTGGGTGTACCGAATACAATCTCGGTTTTGCTTTCGCCCGCATGGGCCTCATATTTGGCAAGTCGGTTGATGGTGTGCCTGACATGAAGCTGCGCGGTGGAAAAGTCGATGTCCTCCCACTTTAGTGCCAGCAATTCCCCCATGCGTAATCCGGTACACAAGTCTAAGCGGATAAACACGCCGTAACGGTGGTGGTAGCTGGCCTGCACCAACGCTCGCTGCTGGTCGTTGCTAAAAACTACGATTTCGGGCTTTTCTCCGCTGGGCAGGGTCACGGCATCGCAGGGATTGTACACTAATAAGCGCTCCTTTACGGCCTGTTGTAAGCACTTATGCAGTGCCATGTGGTAGTTGCGAAACGTCTTGGGCGACAGCCCTTCCTCGCGGAATTTGTAGTTGTAAAACTCCTGCAAGGTGTGCGGTTCTAATTTCTTTAATAAAATCTTTTCCAGTACACAAAAGTGCTTGTTGAGATAACTGCGGTAGCTGGCATAGGTGGACTGTTTAACGGTGTCCTTCATATAGGTGTCCAGCCAGTATTCATACCACTCTCCCAGTGTCACCGACATCGGATCGCGCCAGCCCTGTGTGCGGACTTCGTGGGCTTGCTGCTGTAAAATGGCAATGGCTTCTTGTCTTGTGTTACAGCAGGTGGATGTGCGTCTAGGTTTGCCGGTCTTGTAGTCGATTCCGGCAGATAGCCGAACCTCCCACCGCCCGTCTGTGCGCTGACGGATGTTGCCCTCATGGTGGCCGCGGCGGGTGGATTTGTGGGTTGTGTCTTTCACGGTGTATCGTCTCCTTTCGCAGCACAAAGACTACCACAGGTCTGCGGGTGAAGCTATTCACCAGACCCGACAATCTTCGGGTTCTCGGGTTGGGTTTTATTGACCTTTTGCCGTTCCAGCCAGTCCAGTAACTCATCCCGCCGCACCAGCAGTCGGTTTCCAATGTGGAACGCCGGAAAAGTCGCGTCATGGAATATGCGGTAGGTGGTCGAGCGTGAGATACCTAAGTAAGTTTGCACCTCCTTGGGGCTGACAACATTGGGTAAATCTTGAAATTCCGTGTTCATGGGTTCCCCCTATGTAGATAGAATTAAAAGTTCTTCACTATATAGCCGCTGAGAAACGGTCAAATATGTCGCGTCGCAAAGAAAAAATATTTAAAAGATTTCGCATCTGACTAAATGTCCGAATGCACTTTAAAACCAGCATATCACCCATTGTGCTAAAAAACCTTGCACTTTTACAAAATATCTAAATCCATTTTAACAAGCAATGGGGCAAAAATCCTGCCACATTACTCAAAATAAAACAGGCAAGCCGCAGATTAAAACGGCTTGCCTGTAGAATGACGATGCTGACGATGATGACGATGTTTTTGATATACCCCTTTACCCTATCCCACGAACACCGTCACCATCGTCACCACCGTCACGCTTATAGTGAAATGACGCTTGCAGTTTACTACTGCTCGAAGCAAAAACAATGATATTACGAGAAACACAAAATCAGAATGACGCAGATGACGCTAATGACGCTGAATCTGGGATATGGTATAGGGATATCCTCAAAACAGCGTCACGAGCGTCACGCAAGAGCAGCGCGGGGGTCTGGGGTACACCCCAGAAATGTGCATGTGGATGACCACATGCTATGCTAGCGAAACATGTTCCAGCCCAAAGCGGGGGTAATCAAAGCGGATACGCATACAAATTCGTATATGCTCCAGAGTGAATCAGTTTAGATTCATCCAAAAATCTTGACTCGAAAAAGTGAATCAGTTTTGATTCACTTTAGAATTTGAGTTCGCTATATTGCCAATGCAAAATTTATTTACGTACAACTTTCTCCAACCCCGCAGCACGGGTTATGGCGGGTTTGCAAAGATGGTTAAAGGCAGCCACAACGCGACCGACGCCAAGCATTGAAATGACTGTACCTAAGCCGATGCCGAGCAGCGGATCGCCGAAGAACGCACCGACAAGCAGGGAAACAGCAACACAACCGCAGTCAAAAATATTTTTGGTAAAGCCAAGCTCACGACCGCAGCGGCGGGCGATGCTGTTCACAATACCGTCGCCGGAATTGGGGATGAGCTGCATATCCACTGTCATGGCGGCACCAATGCCGGTCAGCACAATGCCCGCCAGCAACACAAGCAGATCTGTGGGCAGATAGCCGTGTTCGTAGGGGATTACCGCCTTGAACAAATTCATAAACCGCGTAAACACCAGACTCAGCGGCAGCTGCAGCAGATCCAGCCAGCTGCGGTCTTTGCCGTTTATAATCATCTGCGCAGCGATAAAAAGACAGTAGATCACAAACGTCATGTCACCCAAATTCACTCCTGCGCCCTCGCTGATTGTGTAGGCTACGGACATAATTGCTGAGGAGCCAAGCCCGGCCTTGATGTTCAAAATCAGCCCCATAGCCAGAACCAGCATACCGAACAGATAGAAAAAACAGCGTACCGGAATATGTTTTTGCTTCATGGTGTTGTCCCCGTCTTTTGAAAATGATTTATGTGATAACGTTTTCATTATACACCCTGCGATATAAAATTGCTACAACGATTCTTTTGACAAGTTCCGTGACATCTGCTCTCATTGCAGATAAAATTATCGGTCTGCCCTTTCATTTTTCTGCAATGGTCGGGGTGCGATGCGCCGGATTTTCGTCATTTTGCAAATGTTTGCATAGCCAAATTTGAACAAAAGCACGAAAATGTGTAGCACATATTGACAAATCTGAGCAACAGGAGTATATTTTGGGCATAAGATTTCTGGTGGAACCGCAAAAGCGCGGAAAACTCCATCGGAATTTATATTTGCCTTCGATTGCAAACGTTTGCAATCAAGAATCAAAACCGGACAACAAAGCAGAAAAAAACCGGTGCAGACAGGGCAAGACCTCCCAATTTGCCCGCCTTCGCACCGGAAAAAAGGAGGCAAAGCCCGCACACATTCCTTCCCCCGCAGCCCCGCGCGCTGACCACAGAAACCAACACAAAATCAAGGAGAAAACACTATGAAACGCATTGTATCCTTTGTTATGGCCGCCGGTATGGCTTTGAGCCTGGCCGCTTGCGGCGGCGCAGCTTCCAGCACCGCAGCTTCCGCTGCCGGTTCTAGCGCAGCAGCTGCTTCCGGCGACACCATCAAGGTCGGCGTTATGGGCCCCCTGAGCGGCAACGTCTCCGTTTACGGTCAGGCTGTTGTCAACGGTGCTACCCTGTACCTGAAGCAGGTCAACGCCAACGGCGGCATCAACGGCAAAAAGATCGTGATGAACACCTACGACACCAAGGGCGACGTCACTGAGGCTGTCAACTCCTACATCACCGCTGTGACCGTGGATCAGGTTTCCCTGATCGTCGGACCCCCGGTTGCCAACATCGCCAACGCCATCAAGGAAACCTCCGAGGGCTATGACGTACCCGTTGTCGGTCTTGCCATGGACCCCGCCTGCCAGACCAAGAGCGAGGGCGTTCCCTACAAGAATATGTTTGCTTTGCAGCCCAGCGCCACCACGCAGGGCGACATTATGGCAGCCTTTGCTGTAAAGAACGGCTACAAGACCTTCGGCATCCTGTACAATCAGGAGAACGCCTACTCCGTTTCCCTGCTGGCTCCCTTTGTGGATCGCCTTGCTGAGGACAACATCACCGTGGACGACAGCATGATCGTTGCCTACGGCGCTGCCGACACCGACTACAAGACCCTGCTGCTGCCTCTGGTCAACGCCAATGTGGACGCTATCTACTGCCCCAACTACACCCAGCAGCTGGTTGCCATTGAAACCGCCGCTACCGAGCTGGGCTACAAGGGCAAGATCATCACCGGTCTGGACGGCGCACCCGGCTTCAACACCACCTACGGCGGCGACTGCTCCAACATTTACTACATCAACAACATCAACACCGAGGACGAAACCATTGCCGCCAAGATCGCCGAGATTCAGAACGACGTCAGCGCCCCCAACAAGTACTTCCTGGGCTACGACATCGTGATGGCTGCTGCGGACTGCATCGCCAAGGTCGGCACCGACTACACTGCCCTGCACGACGCGCTGGAGAACCTGAGCTACGAGGGCGTTACCGGCAAGATCACCATCGATCCCACCACCCATATGCCCACTGGTATGAGTATGTATATGTACACCTACGACAACCAGACCCCCGTTATGCTGGAGCAGTTTGCCGGCTAACCAACGTCTGCGCGCACTTTATCCGTAACATCTGAACAGGCAGCCCCGCGGATCTGTCCCGCCTTGGCGGGGCTGCCTGCTTTTTCTAGGAGGCAAATCAAGTATGTCGCTGCAAGTCATCATAAACGGCATTGCAACAGGCTCGATCTATGCATTGATCGCCACCGGCTTTGCACTGATTTTCAATGTTTTAAAGTTTTCCAACTTCTCCCATGGTGCCACTATGACAGCGGCAGCATTTATCGCCTACTTTCTGGTTTCCAGCAAGGGGATGGGGCTGGTTCCCACCCTGCTGATTGCGGGTCTGGCAGGCGCGCTGATCTCGCTGTTCGGTGAGTTTGTCGGTTTCCGCCGCATTTTGAAAAACCACTCGGCACCCACCTATTTCTTTGTGTCCTCCATCACGCTGGGCACCTTGTACGAGGGTCTTGTCACCATCAAGGCAGGCTCCAATTTCTTCAACTTCCCTTCCTTTTTTAAAAATCCCACCGTCAATGTGGCAATGCTGGTCGTTTCCACCGGCGATTTAATGATGTTCGGCATCAGTGCCGTGGCGCTGATCGTTCTGGCGTATGTCATCCAGAAAACCCGTCTGGGTCGTGCGCTGCGCGCGGTTTCCTTTGACCGCGACACCGCCCAGCTGATGGGCATCGACTCAACCCGCATCATCCAGCTCGCCTTTGTCATTTCCGGCATTCTCGCCGGCATCGCAGGCGTGTTTTTGGGCATCAAGTACACCCTGTACCCCACCTTGGGCAGCCTTGTCGTCAAGGGCTTTATCGCCTCGGTCATCGGCGGCTTGGGCAGCCTGACCGGCGCCGTCATCGGCGCGCTGCTGCTGGGCATTCTGGAAACTATTCTGCTGGCTGCCTTGGGTTCCGGTTATTCTACCATTGCCGTATTCGCTGTTATGCTGGTTTTCCTGCTGATCCGTCCGCAGGGCATTGCCGGCAGCAACGTTCAGGAAAAAGCGTAAGGAGGATATCACACAATGAACGCACTTGTATCCAACGTACTTACGCAGGTTTTTATCACGCTGATTGCCGTATCCGGCATCTATGTGCTGACCGGGCTTACCGGTATGTTCAGCTTGGGGCAGGCGGCGTTTATGGCCATCGGCTCCTATGTATCGGGGCTTTTGGTCATCCGCGCCCACATTCCTTTTGTCTTGGCGGCGCTGCTGGCGGTCGCGGGGGCAACGCTGATCGGCTATGTGATCGGCTACCCCGTTGTCCGGCTGCGCCGTGACTATATCTCGCTGGTCACGCTGGGCTTCGGCGAGGCGATTGCTGCCCTGCTGAACCGTATGACCACCCTGACCGGCGGCGCGTCCGGTCTGACCGGCATCCCCCGTCTGGTCGGGCTGCCGCTGGCGTTTGTTTCCGCCGTGCTTGCCATTGCGCTGGCAGCGTTTTTCAAGACCAGCAAATACGGCCGCCAGTGCATCGCGCTGAAGGGCGACGAGCTGGCCGCCAAGGCGATGGGCATCAACGTGACCCGCGTCAAGATGATTGCCTTCCTGCTCAGCGTTGCGCTGACGAGCTACTCCGGCGTTTTGTACGCCTTCTATATGTCCTATGTGGATCCCACCGGCTTCGGCTGGAAAAAGAGCGCCGACTGGGTCATTATGGTATTCTTTGGCGGCGTCAACAGCCTGACCGGTTCCACGCTGGGCGCCTTTATCCTGAGCGCCCTGCCGCAGGCACTGCGCGGGCTGCAGAACTACCGCTACGTCATCTACGCCGTGCTGGTGCTGCTGATTTTGAACTTTAAGCCGTCCGGTCTGCTGGGCGAGTGGGAGCTTACGCCCCGCAACCTTCAACAAGCCTTTGCCAAATTGGGCAAAAAGAACACTGCCAAAAAGGAGGGGTAAACCATGGCACTGCTGGAAGTCAAGAACATTTATAAGAGCTTTGGCGGCGTCAAGGCGATACAGAACTTCTCCATTGAAGCGAACGCCGGGGAGATTCACGGCATTATCGGACCCAACGGCGCGGGCAAAACCACCATCTTCAACACCATTTCGGGCGTGTACACCGCCGACCAAGGCACCGTTGTGCTGGACGGCAAGGACATCACCAAGCTGGAGCAGTACAAAATCACCCGCCTTGGTATGGGACGCACCTTCCAGAATATCCGCCTGTTCAAGGGGCTGACCGTGGAAGAAAACGTGATGTGCGCCTTTGACCCCCAAAGCCGCTACAGCATCGTGGGCGGTTTGCTGCCCACCCCCAAGCGCCGCGACGAGGAAAAGCGCGGGCGCGAGCTGTGCGAGAAATACCTGACGGTCGTGGGGATGCAGGACTACCTGCACGAGCGCCCGGAGAATCTTTCCTACGGGATGCAGCGCCGCATTGAGATTGCCCGCGCCTTGATGTGCGAGCCGAAAATTTTGCTGCTGGACGAGCCTGCCGCCGGCTTGAACCCCACCGAGGTTGCCGAGCTAACCGAGCTGATTCAGCGCATCAGCAAGGAGATCGGCTTCGGCATTTTGCTGATTGAGCATCGTCTGGAGCTGGTAATGAGCATTTCCGACAAGATTCATGTGCAGAACTTCGGCGAAACCATCGCCGTGGGTACCCCCGATGAGGTCCAGCACAATCCCGAGGTCATTGAGGCCTACTTAGGCAAGGAGGAATAAAAATGGAAGCTATGCTGAAAGTGACCGATCTGGCTGTCAGCTACGGTCATGTGGAGGCGCTGCGCGGCATCAACGTGGAGGTGCATAAAGGGCAGATTGTTTCCATCATTGGTGCCAACGGCGCAGGCAAAACCACGCTGCTTCGCACGATTTCCGGCTTGGTAAAGCCCAGGACCGGCACCGTGGAGTTTGAGGGCGCGCCCCTGCCCCGCAAGCCCAGCAAGATTGTGGGCGCGGGCGTGGTACACGTTCCCGAGGGACGCAAGTGCTTTTCGGGCTTGAGCATCCGCGACAACCTGCTGGTCGGCGGCTACCTTTTTAAAGGGGCTGACCTGGAAAAGGACCTGCAGGAGCAGTACAAGCGCTTCCCTATTCTGGAAAAGCGCAAGGATCAGTTTGCCGGCACCCTGTCCGGCGGCGAGCAGCAGATGCTGGCGGTTGCGCGCGGGCTGATGTCCCGCCCCAAGATTTTGCTGCTGGACGAACCCTCGATGGGTCTTGCGCCCATCATCGTGAACCAAATTTATGATTTAATCCGCGAAATTCGCGATTCCGGCATTACGGTGCTGCTGGTCGAGCAGAACGCCCGCAAGGCGCTGGGCATCTGCGACTACGCCTACGTGCTGGAAAACGGCAAGATCAACCTGTCCGGCTCCGGCGAGGAGCTGCTGAAGTCCGATGCCGTGCGCAAGGCGTATCTGGGAGGCTGAGGTATGGCATACACACCGGATTTTGAGATTGCCCACATCGGCGTCAACTGCGCCGATGCCGCGCAGGCAGAGCGCTGCGCCGAACAATTTGCGTTTTTGTTTCAGCTGGCTGTGAACCCGGCCAAGGAAAGTGCGGATGCACGGTTTACCGGTACCCAAATCGAGTGGATGAAAGCCCCCGGGCGCGGCGAGCATGGACACATCGCCCTTGCCACCGGCGATCTTCCCGCGGCCCGCCGCTATCTGGAGGAAAAAGGCTTTGCCTTTGACGAGGACTCCGTCAAGCGGTTTCCCGACGGACGGATCCTGGTCATCTACGCCAAGCAGCAGATTGGCGGCTTTGCCATCCATCTGATGCAGAAATAACTCTTCACGCGGCACACACCGCAGAAAGTGAGCAAGTATATGATTCGTGAATGGAATGAAGAATCCCTCGACCACCGCAATACCCTGCTGTACGCCATGGGCATTTCTGAGGAGGATGCCAAGCGCCCCATCATCGGTCTGGTCAACACTTGGAACGAAATGAACCCCGGTCACTACCCCTTTGACAAGGCACTGATTGCCGAGATGAAGGAGGAGATCTACAAGCTGGGCGGTCTAGCGCTGGAATTGCCCATCAGCGGCATCTGCGACGGCATCTGCAGCAACACCCCCGGCGACCGCTACACCCTGCCCGCCCGCGATCTGGTTTCCAGCGAGGTGGAGATGGTCGCCAACCTGAATATGCTGGAGGGTATGGTCATTATGGCGACCTGCGACAAGGTCGTACCCGGTATGCTGATGGGCGCTGTGCGCGTGGATATCCCCACCGTGATGTTCACCGGCGGGTATATGGCGGCAGGGCATCGCTCGGACGGGCGTATGATCACCCTGACCCACACTAAGCAGGCCTACGCCGCCTATGTGGAGGGCTCCCTCACCCGCGAGGAGTACAAGGACGTTGTGCGCCACGCCTGCCCCACCCCCGGCGCCTGCCCCTTTATGGGTACCGCCCAGACGATGTGCGCCATGGCGGAAATTCTGGGCTTTGCCCCGCACGACAACGCCAGCACCCGCAGCCAGTCCGAAAAATGGCACGAGCTGGCACGGCAGGCTGCCCGGCAGGTTATGTACGCCTGGGAGCATGAGATTCGCCCCAGCGACATCCTGAGCCAGTCCAGCTTTGAAAACGTTGTGCGCTATATGATGGCGACCGGCGGCAGCACCAACAGCCTGCTGCACATCCCCGCGCTGGCACGGCAGGCAGACTTTGACATCACCCCCGAAACCTTTGACGCCATCAGCCGCGAGGTGCCGCTGCTCAGCACCATCTACCCCAACCACCCCACCTACACCATGGAGGACTTTGACGCCGCCGGCGGTATCGGTGCCGTGGTCAAGGAGCTGGCGGCTGCCGGCAAGATTGACACCGACGCCAAGGGTATGTTCGGCACCATCGGTGACAAGGCTGCCCGCGCCGAAAACAAAAACCACGATGTCATCCACACCGTGGCAGCGCCGATTTACGAGCATGGCGGTCTGGCTGTGCTGCACGGAAACATCGGCACCGACAGCGCCATTGTCAAGTTCAGCGCCGTGGATCCCGCCGCATGGAAGTTCAGCGGTCCTGCCAAGTGCTACGACTCGCAGGACGACGCATGGCACGCCATTTTGAAGGACGAAATCGTGGCAGGCGATGTGGTCATCATCCGCTATGAGGGTCCCAAGGGCGCGCCCGGTATGCCCCATATGGAAACCTTTATGGCGGCTGTGCTGGGCAAGGGGCTGGGCAGCCAGATTGCCTTGGTGTCTGACGGACGCTTCAGCGGTGCCACCGGCGGTCTTGCAATTGGTCATGTTTCCCCCGAAGCCTACGAGGGCGGCAATTTGGCATTGATTCAGGATGGGGATATGGTGTATATTGATATTGAAGCCCGTACATTAAATGTAGATGTGAGCGAGGAGGAGTTCGCCCGCCGCAAGCAAAGCTGGAAGCCTGTTGTCAAGCCCGCCACCGGGTGGCTGCAGCTTTTCCGCAAGCAGTGTACCTCTGCACACCGCGGCGCTACCGTCTACTGGGATAAGGACTAAGCATCGCAGCAGGAACCTTCCTGCTTCCGATGGTATATCAATACAAAGCAGGAGGAGTTCCCTATGAATCTCAAGCAGGTCGCCGCTGTAGCAGGTGTGTCGGTAAGCACGGTTTCCCGCGTGCTGAACGGCAAAAGCTATGTCAACGAGGAAACGCGAAGAATCGTGACCGAAGCCATCCGCAAGACCAACTACCAGCCCAACGCGCTGGCACAAAGCCTGAAGATGGGGCGCAGCAATACGATTTGCCTGATGATTCCCTCCATCGAGAACCTGATGTTCCCCAAGCTGACCCGCGGCGTGGAGGATGAGGCGCGCAAAAACGGAATGACCGTTTTTCTGTGCAACACCGACGAGGACGCCGCCATTGAAAAATCCTATCTGGAAACCATGAAGCAGCGCTGGATCGACGGGTTTATCGTCTGCTCGCTGAGCAGCGACGCCCCGCACATCCGCAGCCTGCGCGATGAGGGCTACCCCCTTGTGCTGGTCAACCGTTTTGAGGAAAGCGACATCGGCAAGGTGGATACCGTCACCTCCGACAACTTCCAGATCGGCTATGATGCCACGCGCTATCTGGCGCGCATCGGGCATAAGCGCATTGCCATCGTCTGCGGGCGCGAGGAGCTGCTGCTCTACCGTGAGCGTCTGCGCGGCTACCGCAAGGCGCTTTCGGACAGCGGTCTGCCCGAACGGGAGGAGTACCTCCTGCGCGAAAGCGGCGGCAGCAATGGTTTTTATTATCAAATCCGTGAGCTGGCAGAGCAAGGGCAGCTGCCCGACGCCATCTTCTGCACCAGTGACCCCAAGGCGTTTGTGGTTATGCACGCGCTGCACGATATGGGGCTGCGCATCCCCGAGGATGTGGCGGTTATCGGCGTGGACAACGTCAGTATGTCCGCCATGGTCGAGCCGCCGCTTTCCACAATGACGCAGCATCTGTACGATATGGGTATGGAGGCAGCCAAAAGCCTGATCCGCCAGATCGAATACAAGGACAAATACGGGGAGCTGCCCAAGCCGCAGCGTATGATTATGAACAGTGATCTGATTGTGCGGCGCTCCACCAAATAAAGAAAACGCTATGAACAAACTGGGTATCAATCTTTGGAACTGGGCGCCGGGGCTGTCCGATGCCTGCTGCGGTCTGCCGACCAAGGCAGCCGAAATGGGCTTTACCGCGCTGGAGCTGCCGATGACGCAGCCCGCCGTAAGCCCGACCCTGCGCGATGAGGTGCGCGGCAGCGGGCTGGAGGTTTCGCTGTGCGCCGCCTTAGGTGCGGGACGCGATCTTTCGAGCTTTGACGCCGATGTGCGCGCCGCCACCATGCAATATCTGACCGACTGCCTGCAAACGGGTGCCGCACTGGGTGCCGTGGTGCTGGCGGGTCCCCTGTATGCAGGGGGCGGCAAGCGCCACACCCTGCCCCCGGCGGAAGCTGCCCGCGAATGGGAGCTGGCTGTCACCGGTCTGCAGGAGCTGGCGCGCCGCGCCAAGGAGTGCGGCATCCGCCTTGCCCTGGAGCCGCTGAACCGCTACCGCACCAGTGTCATCAACACGGTGGAGCAGCTGCTGCCCATGCTGGCGGATATCGGCTGGGGCAATGTGGGCATCCATTACGACACCTACCACGCCTGCCTGGAGGAGGCGGACCTGCTTGCTTCGCTGGAAACGGCGCTGAAAAGCGGCAGGGTGACCCACTTCCACGCCTGCGCCAACAACCGCGGCGCACCGGGCGACGGCATTGTGCCGTGGGACGCCGTGATGCAGCTGCTGAAGCAGTACGGCTACGCCGGGCATATCACGATGGAAACCTTTGCCCCGGGCGGGCTGGACGCCAGCTGGGTCAACGTACACGGCACCCCCGATGAGGTTGCCCTGCGCGGGCTGCATTTTCTGCAACGCTATTTTTAAAGGAGGCTTTTTGCCATGGAAGAAATTATGAACCGTATCGGCGAAGTATACGAGCCTTTTAAAGTACACTTTTTGCATAAACCCGTCCGCCCGCTGGCACCGGACGAGGTGCTTGTCAAGGTGCGTGCCAGCGCCATCTGCGGCAGCGATCTGCACATTGCGCGCGGGCTGCACCCGTCTGCCCCACTGCCCGTGACCATCGGGCACGAGTTTTCCGGTGATGTAGTCGCCGTCGGCAGCGAGGTCACCAAGGCTCACCTCGGTGAGCGCGTGACCGTGGAACCCTGCATCGTCTGCGGCAAGTGCGACGCCTGCCGCCACGGGCAGTACGGCTACTGCGAGCATATCAGCTTTCCCTACCGCAACGGCGACGGTGCCATGGCGGACTATGTCGTGGTCAAGGAACCGTATGTCTACGAGCTGCCCGACTACCTGAGCTACGAAACCGGCGCACTGATCGAGCCGCTGTCGGTTGCCACCCACGCCGTGCGCCGCGCCGACATCCGTCTGGGCGAAACGGTGCTGATCATCGGTGCCGGTGCCATCGGTATGATGGTGGCCGCCATGTGCCGCCGCAGCGGTGCCGCCGAGGTCATCATCGCCGATTTCTCTGACCAGCGGCTGGAAATGGCAAAGCAGGTCGGTGCCACCGTTACCGTGAACAGCGGCAAGGAAGATTTAGAGCAGGCGGTCGCCCGCCTGACCCACGGCAAGGGCGTGGACAAGAGCTTTGAGTGCGTGGGGCGCGAAAGCTGCTTTTTGCAGGCCATTATGACGCTGAAGCGCAACGGCACGGCGACCATCATCGGCATTTATGAAAAGCCGCAGATCCAGATCCCCGCCAGCCGCTTTGTCACCCACGAAATTCATGTGCAGGGCGCGCAGGGCTATTGCTGGGATTTTCCCATTGCAATTGCCGCCGCCCGCGATATCCCGCTGGAAAAATTTATCACCCACACCTTCCCTCTGGAGCAATTGCAGCAGGCGCTGGATACCGCACTGGATGTCACCGCCGATACCGTTGCCATGAGCACCCCCCACGAGATCGAGTATACGCTGACCTTTGATTCTGCAAGTCTGAAGTGACTC